>Ga0123353_10000245_pt1 | contig 68017 bp, 67 predicted proteins | sample TergutLab28metaG_3_FD_92763 | JGI IMG/M metagenome (GOLD analysis project Ga0123353, IMG submission 92763) | Labiotermes labralis P3 segment gut microbial communities from Petit-Saut dam, French Guiana - Lab288 P3 | ecosystem: Host-associated > Arthropoda: Insects > Digestive system > Gut ... | reverse complement strand
GCAAGATTATCTACAGACGAGAGCAAGTTTTCCCGATATGTCATGATGCCCCCCTTGGGGGGCCGCGAAGCGAGGGGGAAGTGCGGAGCACTGCCGCCGCAGGCGGCACTCCATGTGGACGTCGGCGCCCACTTGCGGCTACAGGCCAAAACGCACAAAACACATAATCCCCCGCCTCCCCCGCATATCCATAGCAGGCGGAGGCGATAACATGAAGACCACCCTCATCCTGGCCACCAACGCGGGGGCCTATTGCTACCCCTGGGCGAATTCGAGCACAATACGGGTGATGCCGCCGGAGCCCGGCCTGGAAGTGGCGCGGCATTTCGACAAAGTCATCTTAATCAATGGCGTGCCCCAGCGCTATCTCTGGAACCCGGCCCTAGAAGCCATGGAAAGCTACTTCTTCCTCTGGGACCCCGCGCGCTGCCCGTTCTACGCGCCCTCCCGCGCCGAGATCGAGCAGCTGAAGATGATACACAAAGTGTACTCTTTTCAAAAGGAGGACTGCGGCGAGCTGGGGCTGTGCTTTAACTCGACGATGTACGCCCCCCCGCCTCCCGGCCTGCTGCCCGAGAACCCAGAGATCGAATGCGACCTGCTTTTCCTTGGCGTACCGAAGGATAGGCTGCCCCTGCTGCGCGCGCTGCACGGCAAAGTGCAGTCCACGGGGCTGCGCGCCTGTTTTAGAATAGGCCTGACGGGCCGCGAGCCGGAGGACGTCCTCCCCGAGAAGAAAGACGGCTGGGAGATCACCCGGGCGTGGATGCGCTACCCCGATTACCTGCGCCTGGCGATGCGCTCCCGCGCCATCCTGGACATCTACCAGACGATACAGACCGGCTACTCCCTGCGGGTGATGGAGCACATCTTCTTCGGCAAAAAGCTGGTGACGAACAACGCGGTCATTCGCTTTTCTGAGTTTTATCACCCGAACAATATTTTTTTGCTGCAACAGGACGACCTGGATTCTTTGAAGGACTGGCTGGATTTGCCGTTTGTGCCGATCAAAGATGAGATAAAAGAGTATTATCGATTTGAAAACTGGGTAGAGAGGTTCGTATAGTTTTGTTGCGTAGAGGCGCACGGCTGCGTCTGCGTGAATAAATTGCAGGAGGAAATGAAATATGTTTTGGGCATGGTTAGCGAACAGTCCACTGGGGCTTATAGCTATTCTGACATGGCCTTTTTGGGTACCAGCTTATACAATACTGGCACTTATATGGCAAACCATAACCGGCCAGCAGTAGTTTAGCCGCACGAAGGACGCCGCTGCGGCGGGGTTGTGCTCCGCACTGCCCCCTCGCTTCGCGGCCCCCCAAGGGGGGCATCCTGACGAAGCGGTCAGATTGACTGGCCACGAGAGCAATATTTCCCGATATGTCAAGATGCCCCCCTTGGGGGGCCGCGAAGCGAGGGGGCAGTGCAGGGCACTGCCGCCGCAGGCGGCACATCTTCGTGCCCGTAAATGTTGCTTGCGGCTATCAAAAAAAAAACGCAAAGCCTTCCCAAAGAAAGAGCAAAATGAACCTGCACACCAGCGTACAATACCTCAAAGGCGTGGGCGAGAAACGCGCGGCCGCGCTGCGGCGCCTGGGGCTCCACACCCTGGGCGACCTCATCGGCCACGTGCCGCGCGCCTACGAGGACTGGCAGAATATCACCCCCATCGCCGACGCCCCACTGGGTGCGCCGGTCTGTGTGCGCGCGCGCGTGGATTATGCCCCCGTTGAGCATCACATCCGCACCGGCATGACCCTCTACAAGACCCGTGTGAGCGACGAGACCGGCTCGCTCGCCGTCACGCTGTTCAACACCGGCTACCAGGCGGCCAGGCTCAGGGAGAACGAAGAATATCTCTTCTATGGCAAAATTACAGATAGTTTTTATGCCCGGGAGATGTCCGCGCCGCAATTCGCCCCGGTGAGCGAGGCCCGCCTGCGGCCCGTCTACCCCCTCACGGAGGGCTTCTCCAGCCGTCAGATCGAATCGCTCGTGCTCCAGGCCATGGAGCAGGCGGGCGCGCAGATCGTGGAGTTCCTCCCCGAGGAAATCTTAACAGAGTACAATCTCATGGGCCGCGCCGAGGCCCTGCGGGCGATCCACCGCCCAGCCGATTGGGAAGAAGCCCGGAGAGCACGGCGGCGGCTAGCCTTCAACGAGCTTATCACATTGCAGCTGGGGCTGCGCCTGCTGCGCGAGGGCCGCGCGGGCAGCGGGGCCACTCCCCTGCCCCCGGAACCGGCCATGGAATTTCTCGCGCGCCTGCCCTTCGAGCCCACGCAGGCCCAGACCAGGGCCACGCGGGAGGCCGCGCAGAGCCTGTCGGAGCCCCTGCCCATGCGGCGTCTGCTGCAGGGCGACGTCGGCTCGGGCAAGACGGCCGTGGCCGCGGCCCTGCTCCACCAGGCGGCGCGGGCGGGCACGCAGGCCGCCATGATGGCCCCCACGGAGCTGCTCGCCCGCCAGCACCACGAAACCCTCACCAAGCTGGGCCTGGAGCCCGCCCTGCTCATAGGCTCAACGCCAGCGGCGCAAAAAAAAGCCGTCAAAGCCGCCCTGGCGGAGGGCAGCATTTTGCTGATCGTCGGCACGCACGCCCTGCTGGAAAAGGACGTCCGGTTCGCCGACCTCGCCCTGGTGATTGTAGATGAGCAGCACAGGTTCGGCGTGGAGCAGCGAAACCAGTTGACAGTGGACAGTGGACAGTTGACAGTCGGAGTAGGCGCAGATCAGTCTGTCAACTGTCAACTGTCAACTGTCAACTGTCAACTGTCAACTGTCAACTGTCAACTCCCCCACACCCTCGTCATGTCCGCCACGCCCATCCCGCGCTCGCTGGCTATGATCATCTACGGGGACCTGGACATATCGATTCTCGACGAGCTGCCCCCCGGGCGTACACCTGTAGAAACGTACCAGGTGTCCTCCGGCTATCGCGCGCGGGCCTATAATTACGTGAAAAAGCATCTCGATCAGGGCCGGCAGGGCTATATCGTCTGCCCCCGGGTTCACCCCACCGAATCTGCGGATTCGTCGGGGACCCCGAACAAGGAGGACGAGGCCGGGGAGCTCTCCTCGGCCAAGCAATTCTATGAGCAGCTTTCGGGCGGGGACTTCGCGGGATATTCTCTCGGGCTGCTGCACGGCAGGCTGGGCGCGAAGCAGAAGGAGGAGGCCATGCGGGCCTTCGCGGCGGGCGAGACCCAGCTGCTGGTCGCCACGACTGTCATAGAAGTCGGCGTGGACGTCCCCAACGCCGTGATCATGGTCGTCGAGAACGCGGAGCGCTTCGGGCTCTCGCAGCTGCACCAATTGCGCGGGCGCATCGGCAGGGGGGCGGGCAAAAGCACCTGCATCTTAATCTCGGACGCCGAGAATGAAGAGGCGAAATCAAGATTTGCGATTATGAAGGAGACGAACGATGGCTTCGAGATCGCCCGGCGCGACCTCGAGCTGCGCGGCCCCGGCGAATTCTTCGGCGCGCGGCAGCACGGCTTGCCCCCGCTGCGGCTGGCCGACCTCGCCACGGACGCCGAATTGCTGGCCGAAACGAAGCGCGCCGCCGCCGCCATCGCCGAAAACGACCCCGATCTGGCCCTGCCAGAGCACCAGAACCTAAAAAAAGCCTGCGAAAAGCTCTTTTCCAATAAAACCTGTTGACAAACCCGCGATTTTCTATTAAAATAGACCCTGTAGGGCGGCGGCCTAGCCGCCCGCACGAAAAAATACATTAACAAAAGGGGAGAATCCAATGAAACGCATCCTGGTCCTCCTGCTGGCGCTGGCGATGATCGTCACCGTCTTCGCCGCCTGCAAAAAAACGCCCGATCCCGACCCCACGCCCACCACAGAGCCCGTCGTCGTAGACATCACCGATCCCGACGACGAGATCACGACTGAACCCGGCGACGAGATCACCACCGAGCCCGGCGACGAAGTGACCACCGAGCCCCCCGCCGATGTGACCACCGAAGCCCCCACCGGCGACGTAACCGAAGCCCCGGACGCCCTCACCCCGGACAAGATGAACAAAGAACAGTTGGTTGCGTATTACAATGAGGCCATCAACAAAGTGCGCTCGGATAAGCCGGGCTACACCCGGGTCGAGGTGCTCAAGATCAACAAGCTCACAACCACCTTCGTCGGCGGCGCTTTGGATGGCCCTCTCAACAAGGTCGTAGAGAGCCAGATGCCCGGAAATCCGGAAACCAAAACCAAGAATAAGGGCGACAGCAATGTAGACCACTTCTACATTGACCAGCAGACCTCCCAAGTGCGCGCCAGCGACGTGGCGACGGCAACCGCGAAAAAGGAGGGCGATAACTATGTCATCACCCTCACCCTGGGCAATGAGACCAACCCCGAAAAGACCATGTCGAGCAAATATTACCGTATGTTCTTCATCCAAACGCGCAAGGAGCTGTTGGATAGCCTGGCGGAGGACGGTCTGACCGCAGAGGTCAGCAACTGTCTCCTGACCTACAAAAATGGCAAGTCGGTTATCACCGTCAACGACAAGGGCCAGATTATCAAGGCCCACGGCGAATTCTTCGTGGACGCGGATGCCAAAAAGGCGAAGCTCCTGATTTTTAACTTCGATGTTCTCGCCTACCAGTCATCCACCTGGGATTACGACAAGTTTGCCTGGTAAAACAAAAATGTACACCAACCCGCCGCCGGGGGTGAAAGCCCGGCGGCGGGTTTTTTGTTGGTCGAATCCGCAAAAGCGCTTGCAATATTCGCGAGAGCGTTGTATAATGGTGTCGGTGCCGCGCGCAGCGGCGGTTATCTTCCTCTCGCCTTCGAAAGGAGGTGAGTATACATGGCTCTTGAGATGTACATTTTAGCTTTCCTCGTGATCGCGACAGGGTATCTCATGACTATCCGTGGTAATAAGAAGTAACCGCCCCCAGCCTGGTACGCTCGGTCGGTTACTTCTCACATTCATTTTAGGCGAGGGTTGAGAAGGCTGTCTGCTCTACGCGGCACTGCCCCTCGCCTGTATTATATACCATTTTGAACTTAATGTCAAGCGTTTTTTTCGCCTCGCTTTTTCGCTTTTTCCACCTTGCCCCCCGCTCCCCGGTATATAATAAACCCAGAAAAAACAAAGGAGAACCCCATGGACCAAATCACCGTCAAGGGCCGCCGCTTTGTGGATGCGCTCGGCCGCGAGCGCATCTTCCACGGCATCAACTTCCCCATGGGGAAGACCGACCCGCCCACCCTGGAGGAGGGCTTCTTCGTCAAGAGCCGTGCGCTGGGCTTCAATATCCTGCGCCTGGGCCCCTGCTGGAGCAAGATCGAGCCCGAGTTCCCCGGGGAATACGACGAAGCGTATTTAAAAATCATGGACGGCATCTTCGACATGGCGGAGAGGCACGGCATGTACGTCTTCCTGGACATGCACCAGGACCTCTGGTCGGACTTCGGCGCGGGCGTGGGCGACGGCGCGCCCGTGTGGGCCACGCGCGACGGCGGCTACGGCTACACCAAGCCAAAAGCCATCTGGGCCGAGGGCTACTTCTGGGGCAAGGGCATCTTCCACGCCTTCGACCATTTCTGGGCCAACGGCCTTGTCTACGGAAAAGGTTTGCAGGAGCACTACGCGGACCTGTGGGCCATGCTGGCCCGGCGCTACGGCGATCACCCGGCCTTCTTCGGCTTCGATTTCCTCAACGAGCCCCACCCCGGCTCCCCCGGCGGAAAATTTTTCAAGCTCGTCGTGGCCGGCCTGGTGAAGGAGCTGGCCCTCCTGCCCTGCGCCAGCTATAGGCAGTTCGCCAAAGACCTGGAGGCGAAGGGCATAGGCCCCGCCCTGGATATCCTCACCCCGGAGCTGATGCGAAAAGTCGTCGGCAGTGCCGAGCATCTCTCGCGCAAATTCGACCTGGAGGTCTACACCCCCTTCATCGAAAAAATGACAAAAGCTGTCCGCGCTGTCACCCCCAAGGGCATTATTATCATGGAACACGGCTACTACAGCAACGCGGCCATCCCCTTCCACGGGGACGCCCCCGCCGGGGAGACGCAGTGCTGCTACAGCCCCCACGGCTACGACTTCTTCGTGGACGGCCCGCTCTACGACCACGCCAGCGATGCCCGGGTGGGCTGCATTTTCGGGGAGGCCCGCCGCGCCCAGCTGCGCATGAACGTCCCCGTGCTCGCGGGCGAGTGGGGCGCCACCGGCACTCTGGACGACAAAGAAAAGGACTACCCCTGGTTCCGCCACATCGAGTTTATCTTAGGCTTGTTCGATTCCTGGGGCTGGTCCAACACCTACTGGGCCTACTGGCACGGCCTTTACGAATACGACAACTTCACAGCCGTGCTGGGCCGCCCCTACCCCGTGGCGATCCACGGCACGTTCGCCAATTTCAAAGTCGACCCCAAGGCAAAAACCTGCACCCTCTGGTATACCCCCGCCCCCGATTGGGAGAGCCATCCCACGGAGTTTTTCCTTCCCGACGGCTATGAAAATGTAGATGCGGGGCCAGGCGCGAAAATCAGTATGCAGGGCAATCTTTTGCAGGTGATTACGGACACGCCAAAGATTGTGGTGAAGTATAAGTAATTTTTCTTGACTTTTTCTTCGCTTTGTGTTATACTACGAGTAGCCCAATTAAAGGAGCAAACATCATGGCCCGCAACAGCTATTACCACTGCGCCAGCTTTGCCTATTGGCAGGGCACGCTGCGGCAGGGCTGTCCTCGGGGCTAAAATACCCGAATGCCACCTCACCCGCAGCTGACCGGCTGCGGGTATTTTTTATCCGAAAGAAGGCATCGCCATGATCGTCATCCTAAGGCCCAGCCACACAGAGGCCCAGCTCGAGGAGCTGCGCGCCTGGCTGGAATCCCAGAGCATCAGCATTCACCACAGCGCCGGCGCCCACACCACCCTGCTTGGCCTCATCGGCGACACCGCCGCCGTGGACGCCGAGCGCATCGAGGCCCTGCCCTTCGTGGAGAGCGTCAAGCGCATACAGGAGCCCTTCAAGAAGGCCAATCGAAAATTTCACCCGGAGGATACGGTCGTCAACGTCGCGGGCGTGCCCGTGGGCGGCGGGGGCTTCACGGTGATGGCCGGGCCCTGCTCTGTGGAATCCCGCGAGCAGCTGTGCGAGGTGGCCGAGGCCGTCAAGGCCGCCGGGGCGCGGATTTTGCGGGGCGGGGCCTTCAAGCCGCGCACCTCGCCCTACGCCTTCCAGGGGATGCGCGAGAGCGGCATCGAGCTGCTGCTGGAGGCAAAAAAACAGACCGGCCTGCCCATCGTGACGGAGATCATGGACATCTCGCACCTGGACGCCTTCGCGGACGTGGACTGCATCCAGGTGGGCGCGCGCAACATGCAGAACTTCGAGCTGCTGAAAGAGCTCGGGCACTGCGGCAAGCCGGTGCTCCTCAAGCGCGGGCTGTCCAGCACCATACAGGAGTGGCTGATGAGCGCGGAGTACGTCATGGCCGGGGGCAACGAGCAGGTGATCCTCTGCGAGCGCGGCATACGCACCTTCGAGACCGCCACGCGCAACACGCTCGACATCTCCGCCGTGCCCGTAGTGAAGGAGCTCTCCCACCTGCCGGTAATCGTCGATCCCAGCCACGCTACGGGAGTCGCGCGCTACGTGAAACCCCTGGCCGTTGCGGCCGCTGCCGTGGGCGCGCACGGCGTGATGATCGAGGTCCACAACGACCCCGCCAAGGCCATGTGCGATGGCCCGCAGTCCCTCACGCCGGCGCAGTTCGGGGAGGTCATGGCGGCGGTGGGAAAGATTCGGGCGGTTTGACGCGAGGCGGCGCGGCCATTGGCCCGCCGTGGCACAAATTCGCACAAATATGAAAGGCCAAACACATGCACCACACCGTCCACATCCCCCTGAGCGAACGCGCCTATGACGTGCGCATCGGCCCCGGGCTGCTGGAAAAAGCAGGGGCGCTTATCGCCGAAAAGCTGCGCCCGACAAGGGTTTTACTTGTCACAGACAGCAATGTGGCGAAGCACGACTATGTCGATTCAGTGATGCAAAGCCTTAAAGCACAAGGTGTTGCGTGCCATACCTTTATCTTCCAGGCAGGTGAAGCAAGCAAATCCCTTTACACCTATGAGAAAATTTTGGATACCTGTACAGGTTTTTCGCTTTACAGCGGTGACGCGCTGATTGCCCTGGGCGGCGGCGTGACAGGCGACCTCACGGGCTTCGCCGCGGCCACGTATCGCAGGGGCATTGCCTACGCGCAGATGCCCACCACACTGCTGGCGGCGGTGGACGCCTCCGTGGGCGGCAAAACCGGCGTGAACCTCCCCGCCGGGAAAAACCTCGCCGGGGCCTTCTGGCAGCCGAGCCTGGTGATCACTGACACAGACACGTTCAACACGCTGCCCCCGGAAGAGTATGCCAACGGCATGGCCGAGTGCCTCAAGCACGGGGTGCTGTTCGACGAGGGGCTCTTCGCATCCCTGGAACACGGCGGGCCGGTGAGCGCCGCGCAGGTGGCCCGCAACGTGGAGCTCAAGCGCGCCTGCGTCCTGGCAGACGAGCGCGACACGGGCCGCCGGCGGCTGCTCAACCTGGGGCACACCCTCGGCCACGCCATCGAAAAAGTGAGCGATTACACGATACCCCACGGGGCCGCCGTAGGGCTCGGCATGGTGATGATCTCGCGGGTGTTCTGCCCGGCGATTGTAGACAGGCTCTGCGCCGCCCTGGAGAGCAACCGCCTGCCCACGCATTGCGAATATTCGATCCAGGAATTATTTTCAGCCCTGGAGCAGGACAAAAAGCGCGCGGGCAACAATATCACCATAGTTGTGCCATTGAAAATTGGAGAGTGCGAGCTGCGCACCATGCCCATGAGCGAGCTCAAGCGTTTATTGGAGGAAAAAGTATGACACTCACGCTGAAGCCCGGCAGACTATCCGGCGAAATTGCGGCCATGCCCTCAAAATATGAACTGCACCGCCTGATGATTGCCGCGCACCTCGCGGGGATGGGCCTCGAAAGCCTGCCGGTGATCTCGGACGACATTGAGGCGACGAGGGAATGCCTGGCCGCATCACACCCCCCGCCCTTCGGGCTCCCCCCTCTGGCGGAGGGGGGCTTGACAGACCCCTGTTTAAGATTGAATTGCCGCGAAAGCGGCTCCACCCTGCGCTTCCTGCTGCCGGTTTTCGCCGCGCTGGGTAAGAGCGTCACGTTCACCGGCACGGGCCGCCTGCCCGCGCGCCCCATGCAGCCCCTGGTTGATCTCCTGCGCGCCCACGGCTGCTCTATAGACAGCGAACGCCTGCCCATCGCAATCTCCGGCCAGCTCCGGCCCGGCATTTTTGCCCTGCCTGGGGACATCACATCGCAGTACGTCACGGGCCTGCTGTTCGCGCTGCCCCTGCTGATCGGGGAAAGCGAAATCATTCTTACCTCACCGCTGGAATCCGCGGGCTATGTGCAAATGACCCTGCGCACCCTGCGCAAGTTCGGCATTGTGATACATGAGACGGAGCAGGGCTTTGCGGTGCCCGGCGGGCAAAAATATCAATTGTCAACTGTCAACTGCCAATTGTCAATTGAGGCGGACTGGTCCAGCGCGGCCTTTTGGCTGGCGGCAAATGCCTTGGGGAGCGATATTCGTATCACCGGGCTCGACGGGGCTTCAGAACAATCTGACCGGGCAATCACATCGCTGCTGGAGCATCGCGGCGTGATGGACGCCTCCCAGTACACCGACTTGGCGCCGATTATGGCGGTAGTCATGGCCCTCACGCCCGGCGAAGGCAGGATCGCCAACGCCGCGCGCCTGCGCCTGAAAGAGAGCGACAGATTGCACGCTATTGCAGAAAATCTCAACGCCCTGGGCGGGGACGTGACGGAGCTGCCCGACGGCCTCGTGATTCAAGGCAAGCCAACCCTGCAAGGCGGCGGTGCCGACAGCTTCGGCGATCACAGAATCGCCATGGCGATGGCCGTCGCCGCGCTGCGCTGCGAAAACCCAATTACGCTGCATGGGGCGCAGGCTGTGCAAAAATCATATCCCGCGTTTTGGGAAGACTATCAGCGCCTGGGAGGTAAAATCGCATGAGCTCTGTCTTCGGCGAAAACGTGAAATTTTCAATCTTCGGGCAGTCGCATTCCGAGGGCATAGGCGTGGTGATCGACGGCCTGCCCGCCGGTGAACACCTTGACATGCAGGCGATTGCGGCCTTCATGGCGCGGCGCGCGCCGGGCCGCAATCCCGGCGACACCCCCCGCCGCGAGGCCGACGGGGCCCGCGTGCTCTCCGGCCTGGCGGAGGGCGTCACCTGCGGCGCGCCCCTGTGCGCGATGATCGAAAATACAGACGCGCGGCCGAAGGACTACGAGGCGCTGCGGCACGTCCCCCGCCCCGGCCACGCCGATTTTCCCCTTGCCGTGAAGCACAGGGGCCACCAGGACATCCGCGGCGGCGGCCACAGCTCGGGCCGGCTGACCGCGCCGCTGTGCTTCGCCGGGGCCGTGTGCCTGCAAATTCTCGAACGCCGGGGCGTCACGGTCAGTGCAAAAATCGCAAAAATGGGCGACGTCGCTGATGCAATGCAGCGCGGCGATTCCGTGGGCGGCGTGATCGAATGCGTGGCCGAGGGCCTGCCCGCGGGGCTCGGCGCGCCCATGTTCGGCGGGGTGGAGAACCGCCTGGCGGCGGCGCTGTTCGGCATCCCGGCGGTGCGCGGCGTGGAATTCGGCTCGGGCTTTTCCGCCGCTTCGCTTCTGGGCAGCGAGAATAATGACGAGTATTTCGTCAAAGGCGGCCAAATACGCACGCGCACGAACCATCATGGGGGCGTCCTGGGCGGCCTCACCACGGGGATGCCGCTGGTGCTGCGCGTGGCGATAAAGCCCACGCCCTCCATCGCCCTGCCGCAGAAGAGCGTGGATTTGCGCTCCCTGGAAGAGGTAGATCTGACGATAGATGGGCGGCACGACGCCTGCATCGTGCCCCGCGCCGTGCCCGTGGTGGAGGCCGTGACGGCCTGCGTCCTGCTGGACTTGCTGATGGAGGGAAGGCTATGAGCCCGGAAGAGCTGCGCGCCGAAATCGACGCCTTGCGTGTCGAGATCGACCGTATCGACGACGAAATCGCGCCCCTGCTGGAGCGGCGCATGGGCCTTACGGCGCAGGTCGCCGCTGTCAAGCGCAAAACCTGCGCGCCCATTCACCGGCCCGCGCGCGAGCAGGCGATCCTGTCGCGTCTGGGCACTTCAATCGCCCCCGAATACTTGCCCGCTCTGGAAACAATCTACGAGGCGGTTTTCCGGGCCAGCCGGGAGATACAGGAGGGGCTGTCATGACCTTCGGCCTCATCGGCGAGCACCTCGAACACAGCTGGTCGCCGGAAATTCATAAGCGCTTGCGCGGGTATGCCTACGAATTATGCCCCCTGCCCCCGGACGGGCTGCCCGCCTTCTTCGCCCGGCGCGCTTTCCAGGGAATCAACGTGACCATCCCTTACAAACAGGCAGTCATCCCCTACTGCGATGCACTGAGCGATACAGCCAAATGCGTAGGAGCCGTCAACACTATCGTGAAACGCAGCGACGGAACACTCTTCGGCCACAACACCGACCCCGCAGGCTTTCAATTTATGCTGGACGAGGCCGGGATACAGCTCGCGGGAAAGCGCGTGCTCGTGCTGGGCAGCGGCGGGGCCTCGCTCACCGTACAGATTGTCGCGGTTGAGATGGGCGCAAAGAGCGTGATCGTGATAAAACGCGGGGACTTCGGCAGCATGTACGGTCACACGGGCACCCAGGTGATCGTCAACGCCACGCCCCTGGGGATGTTCCCCAAAGCCGAAAATTGCCCGGCGGAGCCCGACAGATTCCCCGCCCTGGAGGCCGCCTTGGACTTAATTTACAACCCCCTGCGCACGCGCTTCCTGCAAAAGGCGCAGCAGCGCGGCCTCAAAACCGCCGACGGCCTCTCCATGCTCGTGGCCCAGGCGGCGGCGTCCATTAAATTGTTCACTGGGGAGCCCTGCAACGAATGCGACGCCGCCCGCGTGCTGTCTCCGCTGCGGCGGGACCTGGAGAACTGGGTGCTCATCGGGATGCCCGGCAGCGGCAAGACCTCCCTGGGCCGCCGCCTGGCGCAGCGCGGCGGGCGCCCCTTCGTCGACCTGGACATGGAGATCGAGAGGCGCACCGGCCTTTCCGGGCGGGAAATCCTGCTCACGCAGGGCGAGGCGGCCTTCCGGGAGATAGAGGCACGGATGGCGGCGCGCTTCGGCGCGCAGACCGGCCAGGTGATCGCCACGGGGGGCGGCGCGGTGCTGCGCCGGGAGAACGTCGAGGCCCTGCGCGGCAACGGCAGGCTCCTGTGGATACGCCGCGGCATTCGCTGCCTGGCGACAGATGGGCGGCCTCTATCCGTCGATCTGGAAAAGCTGGAACAGGTCAGGAGGCCCCATTACGAGGCGGCGGCAGATATATGCGTAGACCACAACGAGGACTGGGAAGAATTATTTGAGCAGGCGTGGAGGTTGTATTCATGAAAATCACCGTCATCAACGGCCCGAACCTGAACATGCTCGGCATCCGCGAGCCGGAAATCTACGGCCACGCCACCTATGCCGATCTGGAGGCCTTCATTCGCGGCAGCGCAAAGGCGTTGGGCGTGGAAGCGGACATCTTCCAGTCGAATTATGAGGGCGCGCTGGTAGAGCATATTCAGCAGTGCCTGGGAACGGCCGACGCCATTGTGATCAACCCGGCGGCCTACACCCACACCAGCGTGGCCATCCTGGACGCCCTGAAGGCAGTGGGCCTCCCCGCCGTGGAGGTCCACCTGAGCGACGTGCACTCCCGCGAGGACTTCCGGAAAATATCCTATGCCTCGCTGGCCTGCGTGGAAACAATCGCGGGACAGGGCTTCGCGGGCTACGCGAGGGCCATGGAGCTGCTGCTCGCGCTTTAAACTGCTTGATAAAAATTGTGAAATTTTGCAAATTTCCCTTGCATTTCCAAAAATAGTATGGTATAATGCTCCTTGCTATATTGTTGATTGCGAATATATGTGGGGAGCAGCTAAACTATGGGCAAATCCGCGCTGATCTTCTGGGGCGGCTGGGACGGCCACGAGCCGGAGAAGGTGGCCAAGCGCTTCCAGCGCATCCTGGAGAACGAGGGCTTTCGGGTGCGCGTGGTGAAAGAGGCGAAGCGGCTGCCGGGCTATGACGAGCTGGTGGCCCTGGATCTGCTCGTGCCGGTGACCACCAGCGCCTCCATGCCCGGGGACACATCGCGGGCCATCGCGAAAGCCGTGGGCGCGGGCGTCGGCATCGCGGGCTGCCACGGCGGCATGTGCGACGCCTACCGGGAGGACACCGAGTGGCAGTTCATGACCGGCGGGCAGTGGGTGAGCCACCCCGGCGGCGCGGGCGTGGAATACACCGTGAACATCGCGCGCGGTTCCAGCCCCATCATAGAGGGCATTGAGGATTTCAAAGTTGTCAGCGAGCAGTATTATTTGCACGTCGATCCCTCGATCGAAGTGCTTGCCACCACGCGCTTTCCCCTGGTGAGATACTACCACGCCTCCAACAAGCCGGTGGATATGCCGGTGGTGTGGACGAAATACTGGGGCGTCGGGCGGGTATTCTACAACTCGCTCGGGCATCATGACGACGTATTCGACCAGGCCCCCGCCGCGCAGGAGCTCATGCGGCGCGGCTTCCTATGGGCTGCCGGGGGCAAGGCCTTCGCCGCCGCCCGGGGCTGGACGGTGGATCGCTATTTAAACAACGCGAAAATGTATTGATAAATTTTTGCCGTGTTTTTTTCGGCGGCAAGGTTGTATAAATATCCCGGGCGGCAAGAATGCCGCCCCTGCAGGATTGCGAAAGTGGGGCGTGTTTCGGCTAGCAGAGGCTGTAGAGGCGGCATTCATGCCACCCGAATCCTTGCAAATATTCAGCATCAGGGGAGGACAGACCATGAAAAAGACCGGGATCGGTTTCGTGGGTGTGGGCAACATCAGCGGCATCTACCTGAAAAACCTGACGGAAAAATTCACGGATTTGGAAATAATCGGCGTGTGCGACCTTGTAAAAGAGAAGGCGCAGCGCGCCGTGGACGCCTACGGCATGAAGCTCTACGGCGACATGCGCGAGCTCTTCGCCGACCCGCAAGTCGACATCGTGCTGAACCTCACCCGCCCGGCGGAGCACTACGAGGTCAGCCGCGCGGCGCTGGAGGCCGGCAAGCACGTCTACAGCGAGAAGCCCCTGGCCGCGACATTTGAGCAGGGTAAAGAGCTCGTGGAGCTCGCGCAGGCAAAGGGCCTACTCATCGGCGGCGCGCCGGACACCTTCCTGGGGGCGGGCGTACAGGGCTGCCGCAAGCTGCTCAGCGAGGATGTGATAGGCCGGCCCATCGGGGCGGCGGCGCACATGATCTGCCACGGCCACGAGACCTGGCACCCCGACCCGGAATTTTACTACCGCGCACCCGGCGGCGGCCCGATGCTGGACATGGGGCCGTATTACGTCACCGCGCTGTGCCAGCTGATAGGCCCGGTGAAGAGCGTCATGGGCATGACCCGTACCACCTGGCCCACGCGCACCATCACCAGCCAGCCCCTGAACGGCACTGTCATTGAAGTGGACGTGCCAACGCATCAAACCGCCCTGCTGCGTTTTTGCTCAGGGGCAATTGCCACGCTGATTACGACATTCGACGCCTTCTCCATGCCCGGCGTCAACAACATCGAAATTTACGGCACCTCCGGCAACATGATCGTCCCCGACCCCAACAACTTCGGCGGGGAGATCAAAATCAAAGTGAAAGAAAAAAATTCCCCCGACGCGGCGCAGAACTTTGGCGGCGGCGCGTGGATTCCCTTCGACACGCCCTACGACATCTACTCCGAGAACTGCCGCGGCGTGGGCCTGGCTGACATGGCAGCCGCTCTGCAACAGGGCCGCGCCCCCCGCGCCGGGGCCGCCACGCAGACCCTGCACGTGCTCGAAGTGCTCACCGCCATCGAGCGCAGCAGCGCCGAGGGCCGCGAGATCGCCATCGAATCCCCCTTCGAGGCGCAAAAGCTGCTGCCGGTGACGGCGGAGGAGAATGTGTTTTAGGAGTACACCCACCACGCATGGACCCCCCCTCGCAAGCGAGGGGGGCTTTTCGTGGTTCATCCGCAATCTACGAAAATGCCACAAATAGCCCCCCTCGCTTGCGAGGGGGGATGCGGCGACTCCCGAAGGGGCCGTCGCTGGGGAATGCCCCTACAGCCCCCGCACCGCCGGATACACCCTCTTATACACCTCATACCGCTCACTATACAAAGCCAAATGCTCCTCCATCGGGAGCGTTTCGCTTTTCACGCGCAGCTGGCCCAGGGCTTGCGCCGGGGCATCCCACACGCCCGCGCCCAGGCCGGCCAGAATCGCCGCGCCGAAGGAGCCGCCCTCGTCGCCCGCCTCCAGCGTGACAACCGGCAGGGCGAAGGCGTCGGCCATGACCTGCCGCCAGAGGGGGCTCGCCGCGCCGCCCCCCGCGAGAATCAGACGCTTTGCCGGGCCGGTGGCATCGGCCATCAGGTCGTAGGCCTGCCGCAGGGAGAAGGCCACGCCCTCCAGCACCGCCCGGGCCAGGTCGCCCTTCGATGTCTGCCCGCGCAGGCCGAGGAAGCAGCCCGTGGCGTCGGCGTCGTTCACGGGGCAGCGCTCGCCGCTGAGATAGGGCAGGAACAGCGCGCCGTTCGCCCCCGGCGGGGACGCGGCGGCCGCTTCGTCCAGGGCCTTGTAGCGCTCGCTCCGGGAGGCCAGGCGCGGGTCGCCCAGGATGCTTTCCAGCCACTGGTAGCTCCCCGCCGCCGAGAGCGTGACGCCCATCACGTGAAACAGCCCCGGCAGGCAGGCCCGCGAGAACTGCAATTTCGCGCCCTCGTTCTTAAAGAACGCGGGCACGTGCCGGGCGACGACGCCGCTGGTGCCCAGGGTGACGGCCAGCTGCCAGGCCTCCTCCAGGCCCATGCCCACGGCGGAGAGCACCGCGTCGCCGCCCCCGGCCACGACAGGAAGGTTTTCAGGCAGGCTGGTCAATTCTGATGCTTCTTTAGAGATTTTGCCGATACTCTCAGTCGAGTTTTTTACAGGCGCAAATAAATTCTCTGAAATGCCCAAAATGCCCAGGAGCTCACTGCTCCAGCAATCATGGGCCACATCGTAGAACCCGGTGCCGCTGGCGTCGCTGACCTCCGTGGCGAGCTCCCCTGTGAGCAAATAATTCATGTAATCTTTCGGGTTGATTATTTTCACGCATTTCGCGTAAAGCTCGGGCTCGTTCTCGCGGAACCAGGCGATCTTCCCGCCGGTGAAGCCCGTGAGCATGGCGTTGTTGGTCAGGCGCAGCAGGCCCTCGGGCCCCCCGGCGGCCCGGGTGATCTCCTCGCACTGCTTTGCCGTGCGCTGGTCATTCCAGAGAATCGCGGGCCGCAGGACTTGCATTTGCGCGTCCAGGGCCACCATGCCGTGCATCTGCCCGGAGAGCCCTATGGCCTTCACCCGGGATGGCTCAATTTTTCGCATGAGCCGCGACAGCGCCGCGCGGGCCCCGCGCCACCAGTCGGCGGGGTCCTGCTCGCTCCAGCCGGGCTTTGGAGCATAACAGGGGTACTCCTCGCTTGCCGAGGCCAGCAGGCGGGCATTTTCGTCCACGGCCAGGGCCTTGCAGCTGGATGTGCCAATATCCAGGCCGATGAGAATGGAACGCATGATGAACTCCTCCTTGACAAATACTATTTAAAGGTGTAAAATGTATGCATGGAGAGTATTATGTTGAAAAAGAAAAAAATGGGAGCGCTTTTGTTGGCCCTGCTGTGCCTGCTGTGCGCCGCGTCCTGCGGCAGGGCGCCGGAGCCGGAAGCCGCGCCGGAGACCACGCAGGCGACGACCGCCGCAGCCGCAATCACAAATGTCAATATCGCAGCCGAAACGGCAGCGCAAACCACAGCCGCCGCTGATACCGCCGTCGCGCGGCTCGTCGCGTCCGTGACCTTCGCGCCAACCACGAGGGCTCCCGCGCCCGTGCAGAACACCATCCCCAGGGCCGCGGCCCGGCCCGGCGGAACCTACGCCTACGACTACCCCGGCATCGCGCCGGTGGCGGCCAGCGTGCCATCCGACCCCTACCTCCTGTGCGTGAACCGCGATTACCACCTGCCCGCGAACTACGAGCCCGCGCTGAAGACCTGCGTGGAGGGGTACGAGCAAAAGATGGAGGCCACGGCGGCGGCGCAGTATAAGCTGATGTATGACGCCGCCCTGGCCGGGGGCGCGCGGCTCACCCCCTACTCGGGCTACCGCAGCGACGCCCGGCAGAAGGCCAACTTCGAGCGCCTGGTGCAGACCAACGTGAACCGGGGCTACAGCTACGCCCAGGCGGTGAACATCGCCGCGCAGAGCATCCTCCCGCCCGGCTGCAGCGAGCACGGCGCGGGCCTCGCCATGGACATCGCCGGCACCAGCACGGGTTTCGACGCCACGGCGGAGTTTGCTTGGCTCACGGCCCACGCCCACGAATACGGCTTCATCCTGCGCTACCCGAAAGACAAGACCGGCATCACCCAGATCACCTACGAGCCATGGCACTGGCGCTACGTGGGCGCAGGCCCCGCCACGGCGATGAAGGCCAGCGGTCAGTGCTTGGAGGAGTATTTGGGGCTGGGGTAGGGCATAGCAGAACCTGTAGGGGCGGCATTTTTGCCGCCCGTTTTTTGTTGCCGCCCGGGTGGCAAGAATGCCACCCCTACAGTTTTGCCTGTCCAAACATCACGCAGTTCATCACATGCTCCAGATACTCCTGCCGGCCGCTGGTGGTTTCGACGTCGCCCCGCTCCAGGGCGAAGGCCTCCAGGGCGGCCATATCGGCGCGGCCCTCCACGATGTCCAGGCCGAGGCCGCTCTCATACCCGGCGTAACGGGCCTTCACGAACTCGCCCAGGCGGCCGTCGGCTTGCAGCTTCGCCGCCATGCGCAGCCCCAAGGCGAAGGCGTCCATCCCGGCGACGTAGGCCTGGAACAGATCCTCGAAGCTGTTGGAGGCCCGGCGCGTCTTCGCGTCGAAGTTCAGGCCGCCTGTCGTAAATCCCCCGGCCTGCAGGACTTCCAGCATGGCAAGCGTCGAGTCGTACACGTTCGTGGGGAACTGGTCGGTGTCCCAGCCCAGCAGGGGATCGCCGATGTTGGCGTCGATGGAGCCGAACATGCCCTCCTCCCGGGCCATGCGCAGCTCGTGCTGGAAGGTATGCCCGGCCAGGGTGGCGTGGTTTGCCTCGATGTTCATTTTGAAATCATCTTGCAGGCCGTACTTGCGCAGGAAGCCAATCGCGGCGGCGGCATCGTAGTCGTACTGGTGCTTCATGGGCTCCTTGGGCTTGGGCTCGACGTAAAACGGCCCCTTGAAGCCAATCGAACGGGCGTAGTCCCGCGCCAGGGTGAACAGCCGGGCGATGTTTTCCTGCTCCAGGGCGTAATTCGTGTTGAGCAGCGTCTCGTAGCCCTCGCGCCCGCCCCAGAACACGAAGCCCTGCCCGCCGAGCTTCACCGTGAGCTCCAGGGCCTTCTTCACCTGGGCGGCGGCGAAGGCGAACACCTCGGGCGAGCAGCTGCTGGCCGCGCCGTTCTGATAGCGCGGGTTGCTGAAGAGGTTCGCCGTGCCCCACAGCGGCGCGATGCCGCTTTCGTTTTGCAGCTCCAGCAGCTTGTCGCTGATTTTATCCAGCCTTGCATTCGTCTCGCACAGGGTATCGGCCTCGGGGGCGATGTCCCTGTCGTGAAAGCAGTAGAGCTCCAGGCCCAGCTTCCGCATGAACTCGAAGGCGGCCCCGGCCTTAACGTAGGCGCTTGCCATGGGGTCGGCGTGGCCGTAGGACTTATCCAGGGTCGCCACGCCGAACATGTCCGCGCCCCCGGCGCACATGGTGTGCCAATAGCTCATGGCAAAGCGCAGGTGGGCTTTCATCGTCTTGCCCAGCAGCGTTTCATCCGGGTTGTAAAAATGAAACGCCAGGGGTGATTTGCTGGAGGGGTCGTAGGGGATCACTGGGATGGTCGGGTAGAAATCAGGCATGAGAAGTTCTCCTTATCTTTTCGCATGATAAAAAAATCCCTTGACAAGGGCAATGTTTTGCGCTATACTATTCATGAGGGGTGGCGTTGCCCAACAGGCGGCCCGCTCCCCTTGCCCCTCATAATTGCTGAAAAACGAGAAGTAACCGCCCGAGCTGTCGACTCAGGGGCGGTTACTTCTTACTGCCGTGGATGGACAGGATATAACCGGTTGCGATTACGAGAAATGCCAGGATGTAGATTGCGAAGTTTGCGTCCATCCAACTCACCCCCTTTCGAGGACGAGGGGAGCAACCGCCGCTGCCGAACAGCGCCAACTTAATTATACATTACGCTTCCAGAAATTGCAACGTCTTTCGCAGAATTATTTTGTCCTGCTATCCCAATCTTCACAGCAACCCTTTCATATCCACCGTCTCCCCATGCCCCATGGTATACGTCCGCAGGCCCGCCGCCTCGGCCATGGCGCGGAAAATCGCCGGGTCGGCGGTGTTCTCCGCGAACATGCCGTAATGGTTGGGAATGGCTATTGACGCGCCGGAGCGCAGGGCCACCTGCACGGCCTCCTCCGCGTTCATGTTGCCCCATTTGCCGTTGATGCAACAGCAAATTATGTCAGCACTCACATTTGCGCCTACTTCATCGCCATAGAGGGTATCGCCGGTGAAATAGACCGTAATTTCATCAAAAGCGATCACAAAGCCCACGCTGTCGGGCGTATGGTCGGCGTATACGGCGCGCAGGGTGAAGCTATCAAACTCCAATACATCCCCGCGATTGAGAACGATAATCTGGCTCTCCTCAATGCCGTGTCCCAAGGCCAAAAGAGCATTTTTACAGCTCTCCGGGCAAATAAATTTCACGTTTGCGCAGTCCATCTGCGAGATAAAATCAGTATCGAGGTGGTCCATGTGGTCGTGGGTGGCGAGGCAGTAATCAGGATGCGCGTCATCCGGGGCGATGGGCGGGGGCACCAGGCGCGCGAGCTTCTCCTTCTTGCCCACCATGTCGGACATGTAGGGGTCGAGGTAGAGCGTTTTTTCGCCAATTTGCAGGGCATAGCCGCCCTGGCCGAGCCAGGTGAGGGTGAATTCGTTCATGGGGGGTCTCCTTTTATCCGTAGATTTGTTCGGCGCTGCAATGCAACGCCCTACAGGTATTTCGCCGCACTAACAAACGTTATTTTTCTACGCAATCATATCCCTCTGCAGCACATCCCGGTAAGGCTATCCAGAGATAAACCTTCTCACCTTCTTCGGCGCGGCAGCCGGATTGAGCTTATAAACCTGCGCCTCTATCTTCTCGGCGGCCTCTTCGGGCTCAAGAAGCGAAGCGGCATGGAAGACTTCATCAGGAAAGAACTCCTCCGCCAAACAATACACGTCCGAGGACCAGCCGTAGGGCTCCCCTGCCCTGCTGATCTTCTGCGCGTGGCCGCACACGGTGATGTAGAGCCCCATCTGCAATTCAGTCAATGCGCGTTCAAACGAGGACTTCTCCTCGCGGCCAAATCCCGCCACGGGCTTGATGTCGTGCACGGGCAGCGCGCCGTTCTCCCGCAGGCACTCGTAGATGCGCTGCGCGGCCCGGCTGTGCAGGCCCTCGGCGTAGGCCTCGGCGAAATCCCGGCCCTTCCGTCTGGCCGCCAGAAAATACGGATACCATTCCTTCGTAATAAAGCCATGCTTCTGGAGGAACAGCTTGGCATAGGCGATGTCATTTCTCTGTATAATCACGCGCTCGCGCCAGTGCCAGGGGTCGCGGTCCGGGTCGCCGGAGAACCACTGCACGGGGCACTCCTCCGGTTGGCTGTTCCAGCCGTATTGGAACAGGCTGGTCAAATTGTCCTTGCTCCCGCCAAACTGCGAGAACCCGGCGGCCAGCAGCTCGCGGATGAAATCAGTATAGTTTTGGATCATATCCCCTAACTCCTAACCCCTAACCTGCATCCTGCGCCTGTCCCACCCGTACCCCGCCTCGGGCCTGCTGTCGTCGTTCATGGCGGGCAGGCTCATGCCGCCGTCCACCTTCAGCGTCACGCCGGTGATGTAGCTGGCCCGGTCGCTCGCCAAAAAGGCCACGGCCTCGGCGATATCCCGGGCGCAGCCGTAGCGCCCCAGGGGGATCTTGTAGGCCCACTCGCGCCTGAGATTCTCCGGGCTGTCCTCGCCGCGCACGCTGGTCATGCCCGGGGCCACGCAGTTGACCCGTATGCCGTAGAGGCTCAAATCCAGGGCCTCGGACTCGGTGGTGCGGTTGAGCGCGGCCTTCATGCCGCCGTAGACGCCGTCGTTGGCCCAGGCCGCGAAGGCATGCACAGAAGAAATATGCACGATGCTGCCCTTAATCTCATGCTCAATCATGTGCCGCGCCGCATAGGACGTGCACAGCAGCACGGCCCGGTAATCGCAATTGTATACTTCGTCGATCTTCTCGCCGGTGAGCTCCGCCGTGCTGTTCCAGCGGGTGACGCCCGCCACCGTCACCAGCGCGTCAACGCGCCCCATGGCCTCGATCGCCCGGTTTACGGCGCGTTCCGGGGCGTCCGGCTCGCCCATGTCGGCCCGGAAATACGCGCAGCGCCGCCCCATGGCCTCGATCTCTTTCGCCGTCCCGGCGGCATCGTCCTGCGCGCTGTGCCAGGTGAAGGCGACGTCATAGCCGTCGCGCGCCAGCGCGAGGCAGCTCGCGCGGCCTATGCCCCTGCTGCCGCCTATGATGAGGGCTGATTTTGTATCGGTCATGGATTTCTCCTTTTGGTTTTATGTGTGCGGGCGGCAGGTTGTCTTCCCTCCAGCTGTATCTTCGTTTTTTCTGCCTTCGCCTTCTCCGCCAATTTCTTTCGCAATTCGAGATTCACCTTGAAAAACACCATGCTGCCTCCCACCACCTGAACTACCTCGCTGCCCGTCAGCGCGGCCAGGGCCTCGGCGGCCTCCCGGGGGGGCTGCGGGCAGCTCTCCAGCAGCACCTTGCCCTTGAGCAGCTCGCGCGTGTTGAAGGCCTCCGCCATCTGCGCCGCCACCGCCGGGGTGACGCCCTCCTTGCCCACCTGGAACATGGCCGCCAGCGAATTGGCCTCCCCGCGCAGCGCGGCGCGCTCTTTGCTTGTCATATCGATGCCTTTCTGTTTATATTCCCCTGCCCCATTCGCTTGCCCGGGGTCCCCGACGAATCCGCAGATTCGTTGGGGTGGGTGAGGGGGATGCCGCCGCAGCGGCAGGGGGAGCAACCTTATTGTAACACACGGGCGGAGGTTTTGCAAGATTTTCTAAAAAAACAAGCCCTCCCCATTGACAAAACCATTTGGCCGATGTATAATGGAGTTGTCAGGGAGGGTTGCGTTGCGAGACGGTGATCCTTTTCGCCATACATGAACGAACTAGCCGCGCACTTTGCGATAGGGAGCGGCTAGTTCGCTTTATTTGCTCCCGTAAATTTATTTACGGTGATCTCGCAAATAAAGGAACAGTTCAACCAGTGCTACTATTATTGATGTGGCCTGCAAGACCACACCGACGATTTCCCACATGGCTTCACCCCCCTTTCCATTCAACGGCCCCCGCAGGGGACGTTTAACACTCCGAACTTGCGCAAGAAATGTAATGGCAGGAAAGGTTACGGCGGCTGGGCTGGCCTTCGGGGCCTATGTAAAACCCGCACCGGCAACTGCCGCGAATTTTCACCGGCTGGCGTCCCCTGCGTTTTGTTTGCGCCGCAGGGCGCAACTCTATTTTTCATTATAGCATACAATTTTTGGAAACGCAAGCCTTTTGTCGAAAAATCACCCCGCCCGCCGCACCCGCCGCAAATCCTCCCTTTTAATGGCCCCCACCAAATAGAGCGCAGCAAAATAAAACACAGCAGCCCCAAGGATCGCCAGCACCAGCAGCGCGGTGGAAGCGCTTAGCCCGCCGGGCCGCGCGGCGCTGAAAACCGCCAGGGGGACCAGCGCGGCGCAGGCCGCGCACAGCAGGGGCTCGGCCACGGCGCGCAGGGTCAGGCGCTGCGCGCCGGTGACGATCAACAGGCGGCGTACGCTGAAGAAGAAGTTGTAAATCTCGCTGACGTACAGCACGATGATGTAGCCCTTGATGGCCATGCGCGGCAGCAGGAGATATACCAGGATGACGCACAGCCCCGAATCGATGATGTTGTACAGCATGGAGGCCTTCTGTTCGTCCAGGCCCTTGAGCATCCCGTCCACGCTCATGTCCATGTACATGATGGGTATCAGCGGCGCGAGAATTTGCAAATAGCGCGCGGAATCAGAATTGCCGTAGATGCGCAGGCTCAGCGGCGCGGCGAAGGCGAAGAAGATTCCCCCGGCAAATATGCCGTAGAGCATGGAGAGTTTTATAATTTTCTGTACTGCCGAGTTGATCTGATCGCTTTGCCTGCGCACGCGCAGCTCTGAAATTTCAGGGACAAGCAGGCTCGACAGCGAGCTGAGCACCGCCGAGGGGTACAGCAGCACCGGCAGCGCCATGGCGTGGATCACCCCGTAGATGCGCATGGCCTCCTCCTTCGAGCGCCCGGCGGCCTGGAAACCCCGCGGGATCAGCAGGTGCTCGGTGGTGAGCAGCACGCTGCGGGCGCAGGCCCCGGCGGCCTCCGGGCCGGAGATGTGCAGCAGATCGCGCAATCGCAGGTGATCCCCCGGCCCGGCGGGCACTCTCATATGCTTCGAGCGCCGCAGCAGCAGGATCGAAAACGCCAGCACGGCCACCTCCCCGGCCACCATGCCGTAGACGATCGCCAGGCAGGCGCTTTCGATCCCGCCCTCCAGCATCCTGCCCAGGAAGAACATCGCGCACAGGATGCGCACGCCCTGCTCCAGCCCCTGGGACATGGCGCTCTTGTAAACCGTGCGCACCCCTACGAAGTAGCCCTGCATCGCCGCCGTGACGGACACCAGCGGCAGCCCCGCCGCCAGCCAGCGCAGGGGCCGTTCGGTGCGCATATCGTGCAGCCAGTGCTCGGCGGCCAGGGGCGCGCCGGCGAAGAGCACCACTGACACCATCATGCTCAGCGCGAAGGCGTAGCCCAGGCACAGCCGCATGGAGCGCCGCAGCGAGGCCCCCGGGTCCTTCGAGAGCAGGTCGATGTTCAGCCTTGTCGCGCCCAGGCGCACCCCCGCGCAGGCGAAGGTGACCGCCATGCCGTAGACCGTCAGCGTCAGCTGGAACAGCCCGATGCCCGCCGCGCCTATTTTGTTTGTGAGGTAGACATTGTAGGCCACGTTCACCGTCTGCATCAAAAACGACGCTGCCGTCAACAGGGCCGTATTGAGAATCAATTTGCGGGTGGGGGTCATAAGGTGTTTCTCCTGTTACTGCTGCGTTTCGTTTAGGCGCACGAGGAACGCCGCTGCGGCGGAGCGGTGCTCCGCCCGCAGGCGGTGAGGGAGCAGTGCAGGGCACGCGCAAAGCGCCGTCCTCGTGGACGTCGATGGCGGCTGCTGCTGTCTACTCCCATCCTTATGCCAAACAAGCCCAAATTAACCCCCCGTGAACGAAATGTAAAATAAGCTTTAAACCCAAAAATACCACTTGCTTTTTATGCAAAATTGTGATACAATGGGACAAATTTGGGGCCTGTCCCCTTTCAAATTACCTGAATCTCTCATCTCTCAAGTACATAATCGGAAGAAAGAAGGGCTTCGCGCCTATGAAAAAAATCCGTTTGATACAGTGGCTGGCCCTGCTGCTGGCCGGGGCGCTGCTGTTCGGCTTTGCCGCCTGCAACCGCACGCCCGATTTCCCCACCACCGAGCCGCCCACCACCACCGAAGTACCCACCACCACCGAGCCCCCCACCACCGACGTCAGCGCCCTCCCCGGCTTCTGGAGCATAGAGATACGCGGGGTGCAGGGCGTGAGCACCTTCACCAGCGAGGACGCGCGCATCCTGCCCAAGGTGCAGATGGAGATGACCAGCACCAACCTGGAGACCGGCCTTTCCGCCAAAGTGAAATACGGCGGCGTCACGCTGCGCTCGCTGCTGACAAACTTCTGCGGGATGCAGGGGGTCGCCAGCGTCACGGTGACCTCCATCAGCGGGGTCTCGGCGGTCTACAGCGCCGCGATGGCCATGGCCGGGGACACCCTGCTCGCCTGGGAGGTGGACGGCGCGCCCATCGACGCCGACCCGCCCCTGCGCATGTGCCCGAAGAGCGGCACCCCGGAGATGCTCATCCGCCAGGTCAGCTCCCTGAACGTCGTCGCGGGCCCGGAGATCCAGACCACCTACGCCACCTATCCCACCCCGCCCATGGGCTATACGAACGACTACAATTACACCACCTCCACCAGAACCACCACCCGCACCGCCTGGCCCACCTACGACGCCTCCGTCTCGGGCATAGACCAGTTCACCACCACCACGCCTCCCACCGACGAAGAGGGCAACCCCATCACCGAGGAGCCGACGACGACTGTCACCACCACCACGGCCCCCACAACCACCCGCACCACCACAACCACCAAGAAGCCCACCACCCCCTACACCTACGTCCAGCCCACCTCGCGCACCACCAGAACCACCACCACCACCACCAAGCCCGATTGGTGGCCCGAGGGCCTGCCCTACCCGTGAGTTTCGTTCGTGTAGAGACGCACGGCAGTGCGTCTTGGGATATTAGTAATTTCAGAAAAGCAAAACCGGGCCATGCGCTGCGCATAGCCCGGTTTGTTATTTTGGGGTTGCGAGTGGCCTAGTCAATTCTTGCAATTGCCGTCCTATCGTCGCTCAAAAACACCGTCCTCATATGAGTGCAATAATCGCAAAGGTCATGGCCACCCATCTCCCTGTTCTTCACGAATGGGTTCAGTCCCAGGGAAATTCTGATCTTGCATCGCTCAATAAAGCCTTCATCTCTGGAAAAATTGCATTTTGCGTGTTCTCCGTGCAGCATCTTTGTTTCGCAGAGATGCGTGTGATTTTCAAAAACTTTTTCGTCCATTACCCCTCCAGCACCACCGGCAGCACCAGCGGGCTGCGCTTGGTGCGCTCGTACATCAGGCGGGAGACCTCGTCGCGCAGCTTGCCCTTCAGGGTGTTGAAGTCGCGGCGCTGGCGGCCCGGGGTCTCCTCGATCACGCGCCGCGCGGCGAAGCGGGCCTCCTCCAGCAGGTCGCCGGATTCCTTCACGTACACGAAGCCTTTGGTGATGATCTCCGGGCCGGAGAGGATCTGCCCGCTCTCCCGGCTCATGCACACCGACACCACGATCATGCCCTCCTGGGAGAGATGCCTTCTGTCGCGCAGCACCGCCGAGCCCACGTCGCCCACGCCGTAGCCGTCCACGTAGACGCTGCCCGCGGGCACCGGCTCGGCGACCTTCATCTCGTCCAGGGTCAGCTCCAGCTGTATGCCGTTGTCGGCGATCATGATGTTGTGGGGGTGCAGGCCCATGCCCTGGGCCAGCTGGGCGTGCTTGACAAGGTGCTTCTGCTCGCCGTGCACGGGGATGAAATACTTCGGCCTGGTCACCCCCAGCATGATCTTCAGCTCCTCCTGGCAGGCGTGGCCGGAGACGTGCACGTCGTACATCTTTTCATACACAACTTCAGCGCCGAGCTTGAGCAATTCGTTTATCACTTTGCCAACTGTTTTTTCGTTGCCGGGGATGGGCGTGGCCGAAATAATCACGCAATCTTGAGGCCCTATTTCGACTTTTCTGTGGTCGGAGAAGGCCATGCGGGTCAGCGCGCTCATGGGCTCGCCCTGGCTGCCCGTGGTGATGATCACCAGCTGGTCGGGCGTGTATCGGTTGATCATGTCGATGGGGATCATGATGCCGTCGGGCACGTGGAGGTAGCCGAGCTCCATGCCCACGCTCACCACGTTCTCCATGCTGCGGCCTATGAGCGCGACTTTCCGGCCCGTATGCGCCGCCGCGTCGATGATCTGCTGCACCCTGTGCACGTTGCTGGAAAACGTCGCCACCAGCAAGCGTCTGCCCACAGCTTTGCGGAACAGCGTCTCGAAGCTCTCGCCGACTTTCCGCTCGCTCATGGTGTAGCCGGGCCGCTCGGCGTTGGTGGAATCCGAGAGCAGGGCCAGCACGCCCTTCTTCCCATAGCGCGAGAGCCGCGAGAGGTCGATCATTTCGCCGTCAATGGGCGTGGTGTCAATTTTAAAATCCCCGGTCTGGATAATTGTCCCCGCGTCGCAGGTGATGGCCAGGGCGAAGCTGTCCGGGATGGAGTGGTTGACATGGATGGTCTCCACTAAAAAACAGCCCAGGGGGATGGTGTCGCCGGGGCGCACCTCGATGAGCTTCGTCCGCTCCAGGATGCGGTGCTCCTTCAGCTTGCCCCGTATGAGCCCCAATGTCAGCCGCGCGGAGTACACCGGCGCGTTGACGCGCCGCAGCAGGTAGGGCAGCCCGCCGATGTGGTCCTCGTGCCCGTGGGTGATCACGATGCCCCGGATGCTGTCGGCGTTCTGCTCCAGCCAGGCATAGTCCGGAATGATCAAATCAATGCCCGGCGTCTCCGCGTCCGGGAAGGCCAGCCCGCAGTCCACGATGATCTTGTCGCCCTTGAACTCGTACACAGTCAGGTTCTTCCCGACTTCGTTGAGCCCACCCAAAAATGTAACTTTTACAGGCTCGAGCTTCTGCTTGCGCGGTCGGCCGCGCTTGGCGGGCTGTCCGTCGGGCATTTTTTGTTTTTGCGGCGGCGTCTGCGGCGGCACCTGCGGTGCGGCTCCCCGCTTCGCGTCTTCTGCCGCGGGCTGCGCGGGCCGCTTGCCGATAGACCTCGTCGCGGGCGGCTTGCTGGCCGTCCCCGCGGGCAGGCTGGGCGCGTAGGGCTTCCTCCCCCGGACCGACGCATCCAGGACCTCTTTTTTTTCGTTCTGCTGCAAGAAAAATTCTCCTTTGGTGAGTAGCCAACGCGAAGGCTCCCTGCATACGAAGCCCGCGCAAGCTGCATTTATGTACTTGTCTATAACAGGAGGCCTGTTCGGCGCTCCATACCATACTGCTCTATTTTTATTATATGCGAAAAAAATGAATTTGTCAAGGTTTTTATTGCAAGGGGGACAAAAAGGTGGTAGAATAGGGGTATCTGTAGGGGCGGCATTCTTGCCGCCCGCGCACTAAACCAACGCGGAGGCAATCCTCATGCCCTACAAAAATCTTTTAGACCTCCACGCCCACACCGATAACTCCTTCGACGGCCTCCACTCGGCGGTGTTTCTCTGCGAGAGCGCCGTGGCGCGGGGCCTGCGCGCCCTCGCGCTCACCGACCACGTGGAGATGGACTTCTATCGGGAGAGCGACTTCGACCGCACGGCCCGGCAGAGCTACTTCGAGATCGTGAAGGCCCGCTCGGCCTTCCGGGGCACGCTGATCGTCTGCGCGGGGGTGGAGCTCGGCCAGCCCACCTACAACCTGCCGGAGAGCGAGCAGCTCACCCAACAGTATTCATATGACGTCGTGCTCGGTTCTATTCACAATCTGCGGGGCGAAAAAGATTTTTGGTATATGTCCAAAGAAGAATTCGCCGGGGGCCGCGCGGAAGCCATGCTGCGCGCATACTTCGACGAGCTGCTGCTGCTCGCCCAGTGGGGCAAATGCGACGTCCTGGCCCACCTGACCTACCCGCTGCGCTACATTGAGGGCGTGCACGGCATCCCCGTGCCCCGGGAGACATACAGCGAACGGCTGGACGCCGTGCTGAAGGCCATGGTCAAAAACAGGCTCGCCCTGGAGATCAATACCTCGGGACTGCGCCAAAAAATCGCGCAAACCACCCCGGACGAGTGGGTCCTGCGGCGCTTCCGGGCGCTCGGCGGCACGAGGATCACCATAGGCTCCGACGCCCACGAGGCGGAAAATCTCGGCGCGGGGCTGCCCCAGGCGATGGATATGGCCCTGCGCTGCGGTTTTAAATATATGACGCTCTATCAAAAGAGAGAGCCCATAGAGATTGAGATCGTATGAAACACACCTACCGTGCACACGCAAAACTCAACCTCCACCTGGACGTCACCGGAAAGTTGCCCGATGGGTTTCATAGCGTGGCCATGCTTTTGCAGTCCATCGACCTGCACGACACGGTCACGGTGGAAATTACGCCATCCCCCGGCATCGAGATTATCTGCAATTTGCCCTACATCCCCACGGACAGCCGCAACATCGCCTGGACGGCCTGCGATGCATTCGGCGTGACCCAAGGGGTGAAGATCACCCTGGAAAAACGCATCCCCAGTGGGGCGGGCCTGGGCGGCGGCAGCGCGGACGCCGCGGCGGTGCTCACCGCCCTGCGGGACATGCTGCGCCCGGATATGCCCGAGGAAACCCTGCTTGGAATCGCCGCAATGGTCGGCGCGGACGTCCCCTTCTGCCTGGTGGGCGGCTGCCGCCTGGCCGAGGGCATAGGCGAGGTTTTGTCTCCCTTGCCCTGTCTGCCGGAAACATACGAAATCGAAGTCCTCAAGCCCGTCCAGGGTGTAAACACGGCCCGCGCCTACGCCTCCCTGGATCAGATCGAGATCAAGCGCCCCCAGACAGCCCGCGTTATTGAATTTGTCCGGCAGGGCGGCTGGGAAAGCGCCTTCCCCCTGTGCGAGAACGTGTTCGAGCAGGCCGCAGCCCTGCCGGGCCTGGCGGGCTATCTGCACAGCCGCCTGCAAAACGGCGCTCTCCTCGCCCGCATGACGGGCTCCGGCTCGGCGGTGTTTTCCCTCTGGCGTCCCGGCGAAATGCCCCCCGCCCTGCCGGTGACTTTCGAGTGCGCGGAGAGGTTTGTGTGTAAACCTGTGTGTCATGGTATTAAGAGACTCTAGGGAACGGCCTTCGGGACGTCCCTTGGCCCTTAAAAACTTTCTGCTTGGGACGTCGAGGACGCCGTCCCCTACAAGATAAACCGGAGGAAAAATCATGTTCACCAACAAGCTCGAACTCGCCATCGCGCCGGAGCTGCGCAACTACGACATCTTCCCCAAGGTCGTCCCCGTGGGGAAGACCAGCGTAATCACGATCAAGCCCCTGGGACGCCACGCCGCCTTCAGCCGGGGGGGCTACAGGCTCTCCATCTGCCCTCTGGACGAGGGCGCGCCCTCGCAGTACCCCGACAGGCCCAATGACTTCGAGTACGACGCCGCCCCGGACGAAGACGGCTGCATTCGCTTCACGTTTGAGTTCTTCAGCGAGCAGCAGTACTTCGTCAGGCTGATTTCGGGGAAATTCAAGCTGCAGCTGAGCGTCTACGCCGTGGAGGAGGACCTCGCGGGCCGCTACCCCTTCCGGGGCGACCTCCACCTGCACTCCTTCCGCTCCGACGGCAGGCAGGCCCCGGAGGTCGTCGCCGCCGACTACCGCAAAACCGGCTACGACTTCCTGGCCATCACCGACCACCACAGGTACTACCCCTCCCTGGACGCCATCGAGGCCTACGAGGACGTCCCCATTGAGCTGTGCCTCGTGCCCGGCGAGGAGGTCCACCTGCCCAGCGACGACAAGCAGGATCAGCCGCGGCAGCACCTGAACAGCGTGCACATCGTCAACTTCGGCGGGGATTACAGCGTCAACGCCCTGGTGCACGACGAGGACGCGGGCTCCTCCAGCGACGAGGACCCCCGCCGCGCCGTGATCCCGAATCCCCCGCCCGTGCGCAGCTGGGAGCAATACTGGCGTGAAGTCGACCAGTACATGTTCACAATCGACATCCCCGCCTCCCTTCAGGGCAGCGAGCGCTGGACCTACGCCTCCTGCCACTGGATTTTCGACCAAATCAAGAGGGGCGGAGGCCTCGGCATCTTCTGCCACCCCTACTGGATCGCCAACGTATTCCACATCCCGCCGGCTTTTGTCGGCGCCATGATGGAGTCCCACCCCTTCGGGGCGTATGAAGTCCTCGGCGGCGAGAACAACTTCGAGCAAAACGGCTTCCAGAGCGCGGGGTATTATCTTGACTGGGCCAAGGGCCGCCGCTACCCCATCGTGGGCAGCACGGACAGCCACAACAGCGTGGGCAGCCGCAACAGCCACCTGTGCTGCACCTACGTCTTCTCCCCGGAGAACGGGCGCGCCGCCCTGATCGACTCGATTTTGAACTTCTATTCCGTCGCCGTGGACACCATAGACGAGATGCCCCGCTTCGTGGGGGAGTGGCGCTTCGTGCGCTACGCCTGCTTCCTGGAGAAAAACTGGTTCCCCCTGCACGACGAGCTGTGCTTCGAGGAGGGCCGCGCGATGAAGGCCTACGCCAACGGCGAGCCGGGGGCCAGGGAAACCCTGGAATTGCTCTCGGGCCGGATGAAGGCCCAGCGGGAGAAGTATTTCGGGTGGTGAGCACCTCCGGCCTGTGCCCCCCTCGCGTGGACACCCCCCGGCTCTAACGGGCCACCCCCCTCGCACGCGAGGGGGGCAGGGGGATTGCTCTATCGAAAAGCTATGTACAGCGCAGAGGTTTAAAGCCCCCCTCGCCTGCGAGGGGGGAGGCGCGCGGCTCCGCAGGAGCCGTTAGCGCCGGGGGGTGTCCACGCGAGCGTTGAACCGGGGGATTGCCCACACTTTCCCCTCCCGCCCCTTGACAACCTCGCGCGTATATAGTATAATAATGGCATGGGGGAGTCATATTAAACAGGATGTTGTGTTGTGAAAGAGGGTATACGCTTGAGCCGTAAGAAAATGCTCGTCCCGGCGGGGCTGGCCGCGGCGGCTGTGGTGCTGGCGCTTTGCCTGCTGCTGCCGGGCTCGAAGCTCAAGGCCGAGGCGAACGACAGGGTCAGCCTCGCGGGGCTGTGCGCGCTGGGGCCGGAGGCCTTCGTTTACACACCGGAGGGCGTCAGTGTCAGCTTCAGCAAAGCGCCGGACATGGAAAAGCGCGGCACGCAGCGGGTGCGCCTGCTGCTGGCCGACGGCGAGGGCCGCAAGGGCCGCGCGAGCGCGAGGCTGCGCCTGCTGCGCCTGCGGGAGCTCACCTTCGAGCTGGGAGCCGCGCCCTCGCTGCTCACCCCGCAAGACCTGCTGCTCGACAGCGCCGCGAACCTCTCCGCCTCCTTCGCCGCGCCGCCGCCCGCCCTGAATGCCCTGGGGGAGCACCATGTCACGCTGCGGCTCGACGGCCAGAGCTTCCCCCTCACGCTGCGCGTGGCGGATACCATAGCGCCCACGGCGAAGGCCGTCAACCGCGAGGGCCAGCCCGGCCAGCCCTGGGAGCCCGGCGATTTTACGCGCGATATATTCGACCAATCCGAGGTGACGCTGCGCTTCGCCGAAGAACCGGATTTTTTTCTCAGAGGCACGCAGAATATCACCGTGATTATCACCGACGAGGGCGGCAACCAGACCGAAATCAAAGCAAGTCTAAAAATCAGCGGCGACGCCGTGACCCCCATCATCCGTGGCGCGAAGGACATCACGGTCAACCGCTACGACAACATCGCCTACCGCGCGGGCGTCGAGGCCTTCGATGCGCGCGGCAACGTGATCGAGCTCCAGGTGGACAGCGGCGGCGTGGATACGGACAAGCCGGGGGAATACAGCGCCCTCTACAGCGCCGTGGACGCCCTCGGCCAGGCGGTAGAGGTACAAGTTACAGTCACGGTTTTGCCGGTGGCAAAGGAAAAAGTCGACGCCCTGGCCGACCCCATCCTGGCCGAGATCATCTCAGCGGGCATGACCGATACCCAGAAGGCCAAGGCCATCCACTACTGGGTGCTGGAGAACATCGCCTACACCAACGACGGCGAGAAGGAGGACGTGCTCGACGGCGCGTACAACGGCCTGCAGCTGCGCCGGGGGGACTGCTACACCTACTACGCCCTGGCGAAATACATGCTGGACCGCGTGGGCATCGAGAGCGTGGACGTGCACCGCGTCCCCGGCACGGATATGGCGCACTACTGGCTGCTGCTGGACCTCGGCGAGGGCTGGCGCCACTTCGACGCCACGCGCGTCAAGCGCCCGGAGTCCCGCCCGAACAACGGCTTCATGATGACCGAATCCCAGGCCCAGGCCTTCTGCCGCGCCACGAACCAGCCCGATTTTTACACCTACGACCCGGCGTTATTGCCGGAGGGGGTTGTGATAGTTGAATAATACCCTCGGCATCCTGGGCGGCCTCGGCCCGGCCGCCAGCTGCTATTTCTATGACCTGCTCGTGCGCCTGTGCCCGGCCAACCGCGACCAGGACCACCCCGACCTGCTGCTGTACAGCAAGGCCTCCATCCCGGATCGCTCGGCTTACTTGCTGGGGCGGGGCGAATCCCCCCTGCAAGCCTTGACCGAGGGTATAGCCCTGCTGGCGCGCGCCGGGGCCGGGGCCATCGCCGTGCCCTGCGCCACGGCCCACCACTGGCACGGCGGGATGCAGGCCGCCACGGATGTGCCGGTGCTCAACATGCTGGCGCTCACGGCAAAAACGCTGCAAAAGCAGGGCGTCACCAAGGCCGCGCTGCTGGCCACCGAGGGCAGCTACGTCTCCGGGGCCTTCGCGAACGCCCTGGAAAACGCGGGCATCGCCCCCCTGCTGCCAACCCGGGAGGGCAGGAAGGCCCTGATGGACGTAATTTACGGCATAAAGTCAGGCAACATGCCGGGCAACGAGACGCTCGAGGCCCTGGCCGCGCCGCTGCTCGCCCAAGGGGCCGAAAAGGTCATCCTGGGCTGCACGGAGCTCTCGCTTTTCGCCAAAGCGGGCCTTGACGATCGCTATATCGACGCCATGCAGGTTCTGGCGGAACAATTCTTAATGCTTAATTCTTAATGCTTAATGATTTGAGGCAAAGCAGGCGCATGATAAGGCAATTCAGCATTAAGCATTAAGCATTAAGCATTAAGCATAAAGGGGGAATCATGCCGCGCATCAACGTATTGGAATACCTCGACGAGAGCGCCGCGCGATTGCCGGAGAAACCGGCCTTCTGCGACGATAGCCTGCGGCTTGCCTTCGGCGAACTGGACAGGCGCTCGCGGGCAATCGGCACGGCGCTGGCGCTGGGGGGCTTCTGCGGCGAGCCCGTGGTCGTCTTCATGGGCAAGGGCCCGGCGGCGGTGTCGGCCTTCTTCGGCGCGCTGCGGGCCGGTTGCTTCTATGTCCCCCTGGACGAGGAGATGCCCCGGCATCGCATCGAGCTCATCTTTGCATTGCTTCAGCCCAGGGCCGTCATCTATGACCAATCGACGCGGGCCGCGCTGGCGGGCCTTGATTTTCAGGGTGAAGCCCTCTGCTATGACGCGCTGCTGGAAACGCCGATTGATGATATTGCCCTGCGAAAAATTCGCAGCCGCGCGATTGACACAGACCCGATTTACGTGGTCTTCACCTCGGGCTCCACGGGCAAGCCCAAGGGCGTGGCGGCCTGCCATCGCTCGGTGATTGACTATGTCGAAAACCTGTCGCAGGTGCTGCGAATCAATGAAGACACGATTTTCGGGAACCAGGCCCCGCTCTACGTGGACGCCTGCCTGAAGGAGCTCTACCCCACGCTTATGTTCGGCGCAACCACCTGGTTCGTGCCGAAGCAATATTTTAGTTTTCCCCTGAAGCTCATCGAATTTCTCAACGAGAAGCGCGTCAACACAGTCTGCTGGGTGGCCTCGGCCTTCACCATGGTCGCCGCGCTGCGCATCCTGGACGAGCTGCGCCCGGAGCACCTGCGCACAATCGCCTTCGGCAGCGAGGTCTTCCCCGTCAAGCAATTGAAAGCCTGGCGCAAGGCCTGCCCGGAAGCCCGTTTTCTCAACCTGTATGGCCCCACAGAGGCCACCGGCATGAGCTGTTTCTATGCATTGCCCAATGATTTCGAAGGCGACAAAGTCCCCATCGGCGGGCCGTTTAAAAATACAGATGTGTTCCTGCTCGATGAGCAAAATCAGCGCGTCGAGCAGCCGAACACCCCCGGGGAAATCTGCATACGGGGCACCTGCCTGACCCTGGGCTACTACGCCGACCCCGCGCGCACGGCCCAGAGCTTTACGCAGAACCCGCTGCATGGCCGCTATGACGAGAAAATTTACAGAACCGGGGATTTGGCGCAGTACAACGAAACCGGCGAATTGCTCTTTTTGTCACGCAAGGACTACCAGATCAAGCGCGCGGGATACCGCATCGAGCTGGGGGAGATTGAGTCCGCCGCCCACAGCGTGGAGGGCCTCCACGCTGCCTGCTGCCTCTTCGACGACGCGAAGAAAAAAATCATTCTCTGCTACGCGGGCGATATTTTGCGTGCTGACTTAAATGAGGCACTGAAGGCAAAATTGCCGCAATATATGCTGCCCAACGTGATCCACCAGCTGGAAGCCCTGCCCCTCACGCCCAACGGCAAGATTGACAGGAACGGGCTGAAATGCTCAATGCTGAATGCTTAATTCTTAATTGGGGAACGGCCTGCGGCGCGCATTCATTAAGCATTAAGCATTAAGAATTAAGCATTGAAGGAGACCCCATGGACGACCTGCTCGCAATCCTAAACGACCTCTACCCCGACGTGGACTTCACCGCCTACGACGCCCGCGTGGACGGGCCGCTGATTCAATCCATGGAGATGGTGGAGCTTATCACCGCCATCGAGGAGAAATTCGATGTGGAGTTCCCGCCCAGCCTCATGGGCGACCCCGACCACTTCCACTCGGCCGCGGCCATCTGGGAACTCATCCGGCGTCTGGAGGACGAATAATTGCCGCTCACGAGCATTGCGTTCGTCGGCGGGCTTGCCCTGCTGATGCCGCTGTACTACGCCCTGCCCATGAAGACCCGCTGGCCCCTGCTGCTGCTGGCCAGCCTGGGCTTCTACGCTTTTGCCGGCTGGCGGGGGCTGTGCTATGTGCTGTTCACTGTCATAAGCACATGGCTCATCGCGTGGCGCATCGATACGATGCAGGCCAGGCAAAAGGCTTATGTCGCCGAACACAGAGCAGAGTTATCGCGTGAGGAGCGCAAAGCCTACAACGCAGTGCAAAAGCGCGCGCAGCGCCGCTGGCTGATTTTAGGCTTGGCAGTGAACTTGGGTATCATGGCCTTCATGATCGTCCTGAAGAGCACTTCGCTGAAGGGCACGCTGGAGGACGCCCTCAGGTTTGAAATCCTGATCCCTCTCGGCATTTCCTATTACACGTTCAGGATCATGGGTTATCTCATCGACGTCTACTGGGGCAAGGTTCGCGCCCAGAAAAACCCCGCCAAGCTGACCCTGTTCACGATCTTCTTCCCACAGGTGTGGATGGGCCCCATCAGCCGCTATGAGTATTTGAGCGAAACCCTGCTCGCTCCACGCAAATTCGACTGGGACAGTTTTCAGTCAGGCGCGCAAAGAATGATATTCGGCTATTTCAAGAAGCTGGTGATCGCCGAGCGCCTGATTGGCCCTGCCCTGCGTGACCTGCCCAAACTTGACGGCATATCCGCCCTGCTGAACATGGTCGTCTACGCGGCGGCGCTCTACTGCGATTTCACCGGCGGCATCGATATCGCCATCGGCATAGGCGAGTGCTTCGGCATCAAAATGGAAGAGAACTTCGACTCGCCCTTCCGGTCAAAAAATATTTTCGAATACTGGCGGCGCTGGCACATCACCATGGGCACCTGGTTCCGGGACTACGTATTCTACCCTGTATCAGTGGCCAAGCCATTGCAGAAATTGACAGCAAAAATCAAGCAGAAGCATCCCAAGCTCGCCCGGCGCGCGCCGGTGTACATCGCGACGATGGTCACCTGGTTCGTCACGGGCATATGGCACGGCGCGGCGTGGAATTACATCGCCTGGGGCCTCGCCAACGGCGTGGTGATCTTAATTTCACAAGAGTTGCAGCCCCTCTACGGCAAATTCCACACGCGCTTCCCGAAGATGAATGGCAAGGCCTACGACGCCTTCCAAATCGCCCGCACCTTCCTGCTCATGGCCTTTATCAGAGCTTTCGACATCTATCTCGATGTCCCCCTCACATTCTCCCGCTTCGCGTCTATCTTTATCAGGCCGCACTTTGGCGCTTTGAGCGAAGCTTTGCAGGTGCTGCCCTGGCTGGACTGGCTCGTGGCGGGCCTGGGGATTTGTCTGCTGTTGATCGGCACAAAGCGCCTGCGCAGGCTCCCGGCGGCCTTCTGGCTGCTGCTGGTGCTGGCGATTCTGGTCTTCGGCGTCTACGGCCTGGGATATGACGCCTCGGCGTTCGTCTATACGAGGTTTTAGCGTCAGGCAAAGCCGCACGAGGAACGTCGCTCCGCGATGCTCCCTCGTGCGATGAGCTGGCGGCAGCGGTCACAATTCAAGCCACGAAAGGAGGTCTCTCCGCTGAAAAAAATCCTATCCCTAGCCCTATGCATAACATTCTTCCTCGCCCTCACCGCCGCGCAGAACCTCCTCATGCCAAAATATATGGCCGAGTCCCGCGAGGGCAGGCTCACCGGGGAATACTATCAGGACAGCCATCGCAACGACCTGCTGATTATAGGCGACTGCGAGGTGTATGAGAATATTTCGCCGATCACGCTGTGGGAGGAATTCGGCATTCCGAGCTTCATCCGGGGCAACGCCAAGCAGCTCATGTGGCACAGCTTCGCCATGCTGGAGGACGCCCTGCGCTATGAGACCCCCAAGGTGGTGTTGCTCAGCGTGCTTGCCATGATGTACGGCGCGCCGACCAGGGACATCGAGCCCTACAACCGCATGGCCCTGGACGGCCTGCGCTGGTCCCGCGCGAAAGCAGACGCCGTCCGGGCCTCCATGCTGCCGGAGGAGAGCTTCTCTTCGTATGTCCTGCCGCTGCTGCGCTTCCACGGCCGCTGGAGCGAATTGGGCAGGACGGACTGGCAGCACTACTTCGCCAAGCGGCAGGTGGGGATCGCGGGCTTCGTCATGCGCAGCGACGTCAAGCCCGCAGGCTGGATCCCCCCGCCCAAGCTCCTGCCGAACTACGATTTCGGCGATATGGCCTGGGAATATCTCGATAAAATCGCCGCCCTGTGCGAGGCGCGCGGCATACAGCTGGTGCTTTTCAAGGCCCCCAGCCTCACCCCCCACTGGTACGGCGAATGGGACGCGCAAATCGCCCAATACGCCCTGGAGCACAATCTCGCCTATCTCAATGCCCTTGACAAAGCCGACGAAATCGGGTTAGACTATGCCTTGGACACCTACGACGCCGGGCTGCACCTCAACCGCCAGGGCGCCGAGAAGATGGCCGTGTACCTCGGCGAATTTTTGAAAGACCACTGCCCGGAATTGATAGACCGCCGGGGCGAGGAAATCTTCGATCGGGATTGGGCAGTGAAATGCGCGCAATACCACGCCATGCGCGCCGCCCAGGAGCGCGAAATCGCCGCATTAGGCGAGGTTAGGACATTTTTTGCCGATTAGAATTATTCCCGCTTTTAATAGAAAAGCTGTCAGCCGCTCCGCGGATGCTCCCTCACCCCGCCCGAGGCGGGGAGCTCCCTCACGAGGGAGCCGGGGAATTTTCTCTCGCATTTTCCTGCAACCATCGGTTACAAACCCCTGGCTCCCTCCGTGAGGGAACTCCGCCCGCAGGCGGTGAGGGAGCATCCGCAGAGCGGCTGACCGCTTTGCTATTCAGAGCGAAAAGGGTAAAGCCAAGCACAATTTATCAAAAGGAGCCCACCCATGAAAAAAACAATCGCGTTCTTTATCGCGGCCCTCCTCGCCCTGGCCCTCTCCGCCTGCGGCGACAACAAGCCAACCACCACCAGCCCCACCACGCAGTCCGGCGGGAAACCCGCGCAGAGCGAGCTCTACTTCGCGCCCAAAGGCGTGCGCATGGAGATCGGCGCGCCGCCCGCGCCCGCCCTGGAGGCCCTGGAGGCCGCCCTGGGCGCGCCGCTGGACGAGCTGGAGTGCAAGAGCTGCGCGCAGAAGGCCAAGGACATCAATTACAATTACGACGGCTTCGCCCTCACCGTCACCTACCCCGAACAGGGGGAGGACTATATCTCCGGCATCGATCTCAGCAACGACAAATACAGCATCCCCGGCGGCATCACCATCGGCAGCACGGCCGAGGCGCTGTTCGCGGCCTACGGCACGGACTACGAGGAAGAAAACGGCCACTATTACTTCAAAAAAGGCATGAGCATCCTGCACGTCGCCGTCGCAAACGGCAAGCTGTCGCTGATTGCTTTTGAGTACGATTGGGACAATGCGTAAGCGCGCGAGGACACCCCCGGCGCTTCGCGCCATCCCCCTCGCGAGGCCCCCCCGGCCTGACGGCCTTCCCCCCTCGCCTGCGAGGGGGGAGGTTCAGCGTCCCAAAGGGACGTTGAACCGGGGGGGTCCTCGCGAGGGCGGGGCGTATCGCCAGCGCCCGGCCCCCATATCCGGAATATTTCCCATTTTCCTCCAAAAACCTGTCAGCGCGCCGCGCCGCAGATCCCTTTTCTTCCCAATTTTTCTCCAAAAGCGACAATGTTTGCAAGTGAAAGCCCCATATGGCTTGACAGCCGCGCCGCGATGATTTATGGTAGTAGGTAACAGGGGAGAAGGAAGTAAAGAAGCAATGAAAGATGAATTGAAGGAGCTGCGACACCTGCCCGAGATTCAGAACATCGCCGAATACCTGCGCAAGATGGAATTTCGCAGGAAACTATTCGGCGGTGTCGATCCTGAGAGCGTTCTTGAGCACTTTTCGGCGGTCACGCTGCAATACGAGGCCGTCGTCAGCGCGTTTATGCGGCAGGCGGCCGATAGCGCGCGCCGCCTGGCGGAAGCCGAGGCCCGCCTGCGCGCCGGGGATGCGCAAAGCGCCCGGCAGTGGGTCATGCCGCCGCCGTCCTGGCCGCAGCAGCAGCACGCGCAGCTGATGCAGCAGATGCAGCCGCAGACGTATCAGAATCCCTGGGGGGCCTGCGACCCCTGGGCGCAGCAACCGTATACGCCGCAAACCTGCGCCCCGCAGGCCTACACATACTAGGGGGACGGGATGAGTACGACGCAAACCACCCCCTCCGAGGTGCTGCGGGAGAGGGGGCGCGCCCTGGTGCGGCGCGGCAGCTGGCGTCGCCTGGCGCTCAGCGCGGGCGCGGCCTTGGCTGGCACGCTGCTCCTGTTCGGCCTGCTGTTCGGCGTGGCCGCCGTGCACGGGGATTCCATGAACCCCGCCTTCCGCGGCGGCGACCTGGTTCTGTTCTCGCGCCTCGGGCGGAATTACAGACCCGGCGACGTCGTTATTTTAAAAGCGGAGGTTGCGCAGCGCACAGGCGGCACAAGCATACGCAAATATTTAAAACGGGTCGTCGCCGTCCCGGGCGACGCGGTGGACATCGGGGCCCTGGGCGTCTTCGTCAACGGCGCACCCCTGGAGCAGCCCTACGCCCAGGGCCGTACCGAGCGCGGCCAAAGCGTGGCCTTCCCCCTGTTGCTGGGGGAGGGCGAATATTTCGTCCTGGGCGATAACCGCGAAAGCTCCGACGATTCCCGCAGCTTCGGCCCCATCACGGCGGCCCACATCGAAGGCAAAGTTCTGGCGGCGCTGCGCACAGGCAGGCCGTGATACTATTCCCGTTGTGAGATACCTCACTGCTATGCCTCTTGCGCCGAAGGCGGTCAGCCGCTCCGCGCAACCTCCTCCGCCCCCCGCGCCCCACGCCTCGCGTTGAGCTCCTCCAGGATGCGCTTGTGCTCTGCGGTGTCCAGGGCGTAGCGCCAGGTGGGCAAAACGCTGATGAGGTAGCCTATCGCCGGCGGGACGCTCACCAGGAAGAAGAGGATCATCATGTAGGGCTGGAATTCGGGCTCGGTGCGGGGGATGCCCCCCGCCTCGATGAACTCGTTCACTTTTTCTATGGCCACATCCGAAAATCCCACGATGGCGAAGGCGAAGCCGCTGATGATCGTGGCCATGGCGGCCTGCAGCTTGGCGATGAAGGTCTGCCCCGCGAAGAACACGCCGTCAGGGCGCAGGCCACTCTGATATTCCTGGTAATCCACACAGTCGGCGATCATGACCGACTGCAGCACCATGGGGACTCCCATGCCGACGCCCACGAAGAGGAAGCACATCGCCGTCAGGATTACGTACAGCCAGCCCGTCATGCCCTGGGGGTTTATCAGGTACAGCACGAAAATCAGCGCGCTGGGGACCACCGCGACGAGATTGGAGTAATTGTAGAGTATCTTTTTCGAGAATTTTTCAAGCAGCTTGGGCACGGAGCCGATGGCAATGTATTGCCCTACAAACAGACCCGAGCCGATGAGCGCCAGATACACAATGACGTAGAGTATGTTTTTCGCGGCGTAGTAATAGGTGAACAGCGGGAAAATGGCGATCATGATGAGCGATTTGGGGCTGCCCAGCACGCCTGAGATCAATATCTGCCGGAAGGGCTTGTTGCTCCACAGCATCTTGAAATTCTCCCTTATCTTCGCCGGCTTTCCCGTGGGCCTTATTTTTTCCCTGGCGGTGAAGCCGATGATTTGAAACAAGCCGCTGCCGAGAAGTGCAAAGATCACCGCGATTAACAGGAATGCGTTCATCTCGCTGCCCAGGACAGGGGCAAGGCCCAGGGCCAGGGGCTGCACGATAAAGCCGAGGCCTATGCCTACACCGCTGACGATATTGGCGGCGGATATGAGCTTGTTGCGGTCGGCGTCCTTTTCGGTGATCAGGGCGGTGATCCCCCAAAGGGGAATATCCCCCACGGTGTATGCCATGCTCCACAGCGTATACCCGGCGGCGGCCCACAGGACAACCATGCCTGTGGAACTCGCCTGCGTGTACGTGCCGAAGGGAGCCCAGAAGCAGAGGATGGTAGTGATGAGGATGAACGGGGGCGCGGCGATCAGGTAGGGCCGGGCCTTGCCGATCTTTGTGTTGGTCCTGTCCATAATTACGCCCATGACGGAGTCGTTGAGGGCGTCATAGACCCTGGCGCAGGCCATGAAGACCCCTATGGAAGCGGCGGGGATGAGCACCGTAAACTGCAGGAAGTAGGCGTGCGCGGCGTTGAGTATCCCATACAGGATGTTCTGGCCCGTCATGGAAAGCAGGTAGGTGTTGCGCTCTTTTTTGGAATAGGTCAGGAGCTGTCGGTCCAAATTAAATACCCCCTGTGAAACCATTTTATGTAGAGACGCACGGCAGTGCGTCTCTATATGCCTTACGCTATCTCAAAAACCTCCGCCGTCATGGACGACAATTTCCGGCAGCCGTCGGCCGTCACCATGTACATGTCCTCTACGCCCAGCTTGGTGTCCCTGTAGTCCTCCCAGGCCTCGATCTCGAAGACCATGTTCTCCTCGAATTCCATATCCGGCCCGCCCAGGGTGCCGAAGAGGTGCGCGTCCTCCACCTGCAGGCCGATGCTGTGGCCCATCAGGTAGGCCGCGCCGCTGCCCCCCTGCTCGTCGTACCAGTCCAGGGCCGCTTCGCTGAGCTCATTCATGTTCACGCCGGGCCGGATGTTCTCCTCGCAGAACCGCTGGAGCGCCACCAGGCCATCGAGCACCTGCCGTGCCTCGTCGTCCGCCTCGCCTATGATGGCGTGCTTGTTCAGGTCAGAGGCGTAGCCCTTGTACACCGCGCCCAGATCCAGCCGCACGATCTCGTCGCGCTGCAGCGCCCGGCCTATGCCCGGGGCCTCCGGGTCGGAATCCCCGAAGCGGATGGTAAAGTGGTTCCAGTCCTCCGCGCCCTCATTGAGCATCTCCCTGCGGGCGAATTCGATGAGCTCGCTGTCCATCAGGCCCTCCTTCAGGATGCCCAGGCACTTCTCCGTCACGGCGTGCGTGATCTCCATGGAGCGGATCAGCCGCGCAATCTCCTCTTCGGATTTGACAAGGCGCAGCTCGTTCAACACCTCGTCGCACGCCACAAGCTCCACGCCCTCGCCCTCGGCCAGGTTGTCGGCGGCGTACTTCGGTATGTCGGATTCGATTCCAACGCGCCCGCCGGTGAAGCCCAGCTCCTCCAGCGTGGAGGGCAGGTCCAGCATCTCCTTCGAGAAGATGGCCACGCTGTCGTCGGCCCAGCAGAACTCGTCTGGGCTCATGAAGCCCACCCAGCCCAGCATCATGGTGCTGCCGTCGCGCATGATGAACGCGAAATTCGGGAATTTGTTGCTCAGGGCCTCCAGGATGGGGTTGGGCGCGCCGTGGAGCGTGGGCAGGCCAGTGACGTACCACACGTTCAGCGGCGAGCTGACGAGCATGGCCTCCAGGCCGTACTTCTCCATGAGCGCGGCGGCGCGCTCGCGGTTGTAGCCTACGGGTTGTTGCATGGTTGGTTCCTCCATATCTTCATTTCTTATTTGGTTGTGTTTTTTCGGCGGGAAGCAATCTCGCCCAAAAGCCACAGCCCGGAAAAGGCTGTGGGGGGGCGGGCTAAGGCTTGTAGTGGCGGCGGCATTTGGCGATGAAGATACACCCGTTTTCCACGGTGTAGACCAGCCGGTGCTCATCGGTTATGCGGCGGCTCCAAAAGCCCGACAGGTCATGTTTTAAAGGCTCGGGCTTGCCGATGCCGTCAAAGGAGCCGCGTTCGATGTCCTTCAAAAGCAAGTTGATGCGCTTGACCATGTTTTTGTCTTCGGCTTGCCAATATAAGTAGTCCTCCCAGGCTTCGTCCGACCAAGTCTTAAGCATCGGCCACCTCGATCGGCTCGTGCGCCGTGCCCTTCCCCGCTTTCAACTGCGCGATGGAGCGCAACAGCCGGTCGTAATCCCCCTTGTTGGAGCGGACATACAGGTTTTCCATCAGGTTGTTGTATTCCTTTTCCGACATGAGCACTACATTTTCGTCCTGCTTGCGGGTGATAATGACCGTTTCGAAATCCATCGTGGCGGCGTCGCAAAACCGTTTGAAATTGTCGCGCGCGGTAGAATAGTTCGCTGCAATCATTTCAACACCTCCCTTTCCTATTATTGTACAGTATATTGTCCAATATGTCAAGAGGTGCAGTGAAATTTCTCCGGGACGTTTGCGGAGCAGCAAAAAAGCAGGGGACGACCGGACGTCCCAGGCCTTCTATGCCTGGGGCGTCGGGGACGCCGCCCCCTACAGAATTTTGTGTGCCCTACGCTTCAAAGGCCCTCAGCTCCTCGTCCGTGGGAATCTCGTCCGTCATCGTGCCGCTGAGGTACTGCTCGTAGGCGCTCATGTCGAAGTAGCCCGTGCCCGTCAGGCCGAATAAAATTGTCTTCGCCTCGCCGCTCTCCTTGCACAGCAGGGCCTCGTCGATGGCACCGCGTATGGCGTGGGCGCTCTCGGGGGCGGGGAGGATGCCCTCCGCCTTGCTGAACAGCGCCGCCGCCTCGAAGACCTTCGTCTGCTCGCAGGAAATGGCCTCCATCAGGCCGTCGTGGTAGAGCTGGCTGAGGATGGGGGACATCCCGTGGTAGCGCAGGCCGCCCGCGTGGTTGGCCCGGGGGATGAAGCCGCTGCCCAGGGTGTACATCTTGGCCATGGGGGTGATTTTAGCCGTGTCGCAGAAGTCGTAGGCGAAGCGCCCGCGGGTGAAGCTGGGGCAGGAGGCCGGTTCCACGGCGACGACGCGGGGATTTGCCTTGCCGGTGAGCTTGTCTTGCATAAATGGCGCGATCAAGCCGCCCAAATTCGAGCCGCCGCCCGCGCAGCCGACGACGACGTCGGGGTATTCGTCCACGGATTCCATGGCGGCCTTGGCCTCCAGGCCGATGACGCTCTGGTGCAGCAGCACCTGGTTGAGCACGCTGCCCAGGACGTAGCGGTAGCCTTCCGTCGTCACGGCCTTCTCCACAGCTTCCGAGATCGCGCAGCCGAGAGAGCCGGAAGTATCGGGCATTTTCTCCAGGATGCCCCGCCCGGCGTCGGTGGTGTCGCTGGGGCTGGGGACGATCCGCGCCCCGAAGGTCTGGATGACGCTGCGGCGATAGGGCTTTTGGGTGAAGCTGCCCTTGACCATGTACACAATTAAGGGCAGATCGAAGTGCGTGCAGGCCATGGCGAGGGCCGTGCCCCACTGCCCCGCGCCGGTCTCGGTGGTGATGCCCCTCAGGCCCTGCTGCTTGGCGTAGTAGGCCTGGGCGATGGCGGAGTTGAGCTTGTGGCTGCCGGAGGTGTTGTTGCCCTCGAACTTGTAGTAGATTTTCGCCGGGGTGCCCAGGGCCTTCTCCAGCTGATAGGCCCGGTGGAGCGGCGCGGGCCGGTAGGTGCGGTAGTAGTCCAGGATCTCGCCGGGGATATCGATGAACGCGGTGTCGTCGTCCATCTCCTGCCTGACAAGCTCCTCGCAGAACACCGGGTACAGTTCCTCGGCGCGCATGGGTTCCCCCGTCCCGGGGTTCAGGAAGGGCGCGGGCTTGGTTCTCATGTCCGCCCGCAGGTTGTACCACTGCTGCGGCACCTGGCTTTCGGGCAGAATGATGCGGTTGGGGATGTTCTTCGCTGACATAGCTGTGGTCTCCTTTTCTAGTTTTGTTTTTATTTCATTGTAGGGGCGGCATTCTTGCCGCCCGCACACAACGACCAAAATAAAACTGCCCCAATGAATCAAACGATCCATTGGGACAGGGTATTCCTGCGGTGCCACCCAATTTACCGGCATAAGCCGGTCTCTCGTCACATGCTTCCGGGGTCCCCGGCGAATCCGCAGATTCGTTGGGGTGGTCTACATGCTATCGCTTTCACGGGCGAATCCCGTCGGGCATTACTGAGCGCCGCCGCTTCACATGAAGCGCTGCCGCCTTTCTTCCCGCCCTCGCAAGTCCATTCCCGCACAGTCCCTATACGACCGCAATCCCACCGCCTGCGGCTCTCTTTGCGTGGTCTCCGTGGATACTACTCTTGTTCATCGGTTTGTTTTTATTCGATTGCCATGCATTATATCATAGATCGGCGCGCTTGTCAACAACTTTTTTCAAAACACGAACCAAAACACGAAAACACGAATACACGAATACTCGATCTCCGGCCAATGAAAAACCCGCAGGAAAAACGCTATTCCCATTGACAAACGCATTAAAATATTATATAATATAAATAGGAGGTCTATGCGCCCCAGGCGGCATGGACAGGGCTTGAATTTCGGCATTATTACACGATTGGGCATGGACATCCGGCACGCGATGTGGTATACTATTCCTATAAATCTATGGGGGGAACGACAGCAGCCATGATGAACGCAAAAACCGCGCTGGACCTGATCCTGAAGGGCATGGAACCCGCGCTGCAGGAGAGCGAATTTGTCCCTGTGAAGCCCAGGGAGGAGGAGAACGCCGCGCTCTATAGCCGCGAGGGCGAGAGCCTGCGCGTGAAGGTGGAGGACGACAGGGCCGCCCTGCAGCACTGCCCCCGCGAGCCGGAGCTGGCCCTGGACGGCGACTACAAGCAGCTGGCGGTGACCCTGCTGGAGCTGGACACGGCCTCGGAGGCGGACTGCAAATACATCGCGGGCGATTTCGCCGAGGTGGTGCAGCAGAAATTCCGCAAAAAGAAGAAGGGCGCGGGGCTCGCCCCCGGCGTCAAGCCCCCGAAGAGCATCTCCAAAACGGCCATACGCAACGGCGACGCTTACTACGACGCGCTGTCCTTCGGCAACAGCTTCACCTCCATGTTCCCCGAGCTGCGCGGGGCCTATAAAGAAAACTACGAGAAGTACGGCGAGTTTCTGGCCGAGGAGTTCTTCCTGCGCGGCGGCGGCAACGAGCTGGTGCTGCGCCTGATCAAAAACGACGACAAGGCGCAGCTGAAACGCCTGTTCGGCCTGCTCAACGAGGTCTACGAGAACGGCGTGAACGACGTGCAGAGCCTCATCTGCGTCACCATCCTCGGCGCGCTGGAGGGCGACGAGGTGCTGCTGGCGCGCTGCGCGGACTACATGAGCGCCGACCTCGCCCCCGTGGCGATACGGGTCAACCGCTACCTGACGTCCAACGCGGGCAAGAGCGCCCGTATGCGCCTGGAGAACCCGCCGCTCTACAGGCCCAAGAAACAGAAAAAGCAGGGCCTGTTCTCGCAGATGATGGGCGGCGGACAGGGCGGGCTTGGGATGTGACAATGCACAATGCACAATGTACAATGCACAATTGAGGGATGAACGATGCAGAGCAATCTGGCGGAGAAGCGCGAAGAGCTTTATACCTATGAGGACTATCTCTCATGGGAAGGCGACCAGCGATGGGAGATCATCGACGGGCGCGCGTATATGATGGCGTCGCCCAGCGAGGTGCACCAGGACATCAGCGTGGAGCTGACGGCGCAGTTCCGGGCATTTTTGCGCGGCAAGCCCTGCAAGGTCTTCCACGCACCCTTTGATGTGCGGCTTTTCCCAGGCAGCACAAAGAAACACGAGAAGGCGCTTGTGCAGCCCGATTTGCTTGTGGTGTGCGACCCATCCAAGCTGGACGGCAGCAGGGTAAACGGCGCACCCGACTTGGTCGTTGAAATCCTGTCCCCTTCCAATCAGCGCTATGAGCGATTGATAAAATTCCAAAAATATTTTCAGGCAGGCGTGCGGGAGTACTGGGTTGTTGACCCGGTAGAAAAGCTCGTGCAGGTGTTTCTGCTGGAGGAAAAACGCTATTTCGTGATGGCCTATGGAGCAACTGACGTCCTCCCCTGCACCGTGCTCCCCGGCCTGGAAATCCCCCTGCGCGATATATTTTCCGACACGTCTGCGATTATTACGGAGGAATAGCCATGCAAAGCAATCTGGCCGAGGACAGAACCAATCTATATACCTATGCGGATTACCTCACGTGGGACGACGGGCAGCGCTGGGAGCTGATCTATGGGCGGGCCTATCTCATGGCCGCGCCGGGCACAGAGCACCAAGAGATCAGTCTCGCGCTGACTTACCTAATGTATCCCTTTTTCCGAGACAAGCCCTGCAAGCTGATCCCCGCGCCCTATGATGTCCGTCTTTTTCCTCAGGAGAAGGACGATGACTACATTTCGGTGCAACCGGACATCAGCGTGATCTGCAACCCTGACATCATCGACGAGAAATGCTGCAAGGGCGCGCCCACCCTGGTTGTGGAGATTCTTTCCCCCTCCACCGCCAGTCTTGATTTTACCACGAAAATGGACCTCTACCGCGAGGCAGGCGTGAAGGAATACTGGATCGTGGACCCCTTCAGCCATGTGGTGCATGTCTACCTGCTGCAGACGCATGAAAAACGCAGGACATGGGAGATAGGCGAAACCCTCTCCAGCCCCACCTTCCCCGGCCTGGAAATCCCCCTGCGCGATATATTTTCCGGCACGACGACGAATAACACGAAGGAGTAACTCTTTTTGGACGACCAATCCATCCAGCCTATCCACTTCGACGACGCGGGCGTCCTGGACACCGCCGTCACGGAGGAATACGAGGAGATACAGGTGCTTGACGGCCTGGAGGCCGTGCGCAAGCGCCCGGGCATGTATATAGGCTCCACCGGGCCGCGGGGCCTGCACCACCTGGTATACGAGATCGTGGACAACTCCATCGACGAGGCCCTGGCCGGGGTGTGCACCGAAATCAACGTGGAGATCCTGCCGGGCGACGTCATAGCCGTGCGGGACAACGGGCGCGGCTTCCCCGTGGGGATCAACGAGAAAACGGGCCTGCCCAGCGTCACCGTGGCGCTCACGGTACTGCACGCGGGCGGCAAATTCGGTGGCACGGGGTATAAAGTATCGGGCGGGCTGCACGGCGTGGGCTGCTCGGTGGTCAACGGGCTTTCCGAATGGCTGGAGGTGGAGGTGCAGCGCGAGGGCAAAATTCATAGGCAGCGCTTCGAGCGGGGCGACCCCGTGACGGCGCTGGAGATCGTGGGCGGGACGGACAGCACCGGCACGCTCATCACCTTCAAGCCCGACCCGGAAATTTTCACAGAGACGACCGAGTATGACCTCGAAACCCTGGAGCGGCACCTGCGCGAAAGCGCCTTTCTCAACGCCGGGCTGCGCATCACCCTGGAGGATTTGCGAAATCCCGATGAGCCGCAAAAAAAAGATTTCAAGTACGAGGGCGGCATCGCCAGCTTCGTGGAGTTCCTCAACAAGAACCGGGGCCTGACCCCCCTGCACGAGCCGCCTATCCTGTTTTCCGCCGTGAGCGGCGAGCGCTCGGCGGAAATTGCCCTGCAATACAGCGACAGCTACAACGAGCTGCTCATGAGCTACGCCAACAATGTGCGCACGGGGGACGGCGGCACCCACGAGAACGGCTTCAAGAACGCCATGACGAGGGTGTTCAACGACTATGGACGCAAATTCAAATTGCTCAAGGACGGCGACAAAAACCTCTCCGGCGACGACGTGCGCGAGGGGCTCACGGCGGTGGTCAGCGTCAAGCTCACCGACGCGCAGTTCGAGGGTCAGACCAAGGGGAAGCTCGGCAACACCGAGATCACTCCCCTGGTCTCCGCGCTGGTATACGAAAAGCTCATGAGCTACTTCGAGGAGAACCCCTCTGTGGCCCGGGCCATCTTCAACAAGGCCCTGGACGCCGCCCGCGCCAGGGAGGCCGCCCGCCGGGCGAGGGATTTGGCCCGCAAGAAGACCGGCGCCGAGGGGAGCGCCCTGCCCGGCAAGCTGGCGGACTGCATAGAGAAGGACCCCCGCAGGACGGAGATGTACATCGTGGAGGGCGACAGCGCCGGCGGCAGCGCCAAGCAGGGGCGCGACCCGCGCTACCAGGCGATCCTGTCGCTGTTCGGCAAGCCGCTCAACGTGGAGAAGGCGCGCGTGGACAGGGTGCTGGGCAACGAGAAGCTCATCCCCATCGTGCTGGCGCTGGGCACCGGCATAGACGAGGAGTTCGACATCGCCAAGCTGCGCTACCACAAGGTGGTGATCATGGCCGACGCCGACGTGGACGGCGCGCATATCCGCTGCCTGTACCTGACGTTCTTCTTCCGCTACATGCGCCCGCTGATCGAGGAGGGCTACGTCTACTTCGCCAACCCGCCGCTGTTCCGCGTGAGCCGCGGCAAAAAGCACCGCTACGCCTTCTCCGACGCCGAGCGCGACGCCCTGCTGGCCGAAATGGGCGAGGGCTGCGACGTGCAGCGCTACAAGGGCCTGGGCGAGATGGACGCCGACCAGCTGTGGGAGACCACCATGGACCCCTCCTTCCGCACGATGCTGCGCGTGACCATGGACGACGCCATCGCCGCCGACGAGACCTTCTCCATCCTCATGGGCGACCCCGTGGAGCCCCGCCGGGAGTTTATCCAGGCCAACGCGAAGAAGGTACGGAATTTGGATATATAGCTAAGGAGGCATTTATATGGGCGGAAATTTGGCCGAAAAGCCTGAAAACGGCAATTATACCTATGAGGACTATCTCTCATGGGACGACGACGAACGCTACGAATTGATTGACGGGTATGCCTATGCAATGGCGGCAGCCACGCCCGAGCACCAAACGATATGCACAGAGCTAATCGTGGTGATTCATGCGTATTTAAAGGGGAAGCCCTGCAAGCTGTATCCCGATATTGACGTGCGTTTGTTCCCAAAAGAAATCAAAAGAGGCGACTTGACTCTGGTGCAAAAAGACCGTGTGTTCCGCCCGGATTTAAGCATCGTATGCGATTCGGAGCAAATCAGCAGCAGCGGCTGTGCTGGTGCGCCTACATTGATTATTGAGATACTCTCTCCTTCCACTGCCAGCCGTGACTTAGATGAGAAAATGCATTGCTATTTTCAGGCGGGCGTGCAGGAATACTGGATATTTAACCCTGGTACGCGCACGGTGAAACGCCATGTGCTGGATCACAACAGCTATATCGTACAGTTTTTCGATGAAACCGAGATTCTTGTCAGCGAACGCTTCCCCGGCCTGGAAATAACCTTAAGCGACATCTTCCCCAACGAAGACTAGAGAGGAAAGGTGAGGTCATGAAGAAAACAATCTGTGTGGTTCTGGCTTTGTTGATGCTGATGGGGGTATTTGCGCTCGGCGCAAACGCATTTTGCTTCGACGCTCTGGAAGAGCTTGCGCTGCAAATATGGCCTCCTGACCCCAGTGGAATGCATCCATGGCCCAATCCGAATTCAAGCGACCCAGGCGAGTTTCTTTATTCGGGATTTTTGTTTTTCACAGGCTTTCTCCTGTTTCCGCTCATGCTATATGAACCGCTCTTTCGGGGAGTAATGGAAATAATCTCTTGGCTCGCAATGCCGCTCTTTTTGCTTGTCAGTATTGCATTCAGAGCATAAATAACCCCAACGAATAAAAAAGAGGTAACACCTTGGGCTTTGACGAAACCTCCCTGGAGGAACAGAAAATTATCGGCGTGGACGTTGCGCGGGAGATGCGCAGGAGCTACCTCGATTACTCCATGTCCGTCATCACCGCGCGGGCGCTGCCGGACGTGCGCGACGGGCTCAAGCCCGTGCACCGGCGCATCCTCTACACCATGCACCGCAACGGCCTGACCCCCGACAAGGCCTACCGCAAATGCGCCGACACCGTGGGCACCGTGATGGGCAGCTACCACCCCCACGGCGACCAATCGATCTATGACGCCCTGGTGCGCATGGCGCAGGATTTCTCCATGCGCTACATGCTCGTGGACGGCCACGGCAACTTCGGCACCATGGACGGCGACCCCCCCGCCGCCCAGCGCTACACCGAGAGCCGCATGAGCCGCATCTCCCTGGAGATGCTCACGAACATCGACAAAGACACCGTGGATTTCATGCCCAACTACGACGACCGCCTGAAGGAGCCCACGGTGCTGCCCTCGCGCTTCCCGAACCTGCTGGTGAATGGCTCCACCGGCATCGCGGTGGGCATGGCCTCGAACATCCCGCCCCACAACCTTGGGGAGGTCATAGGCGCCATCGGCTGCATGATAGACGACCCCGACCGCGGCCTGGACGAGCTGATGGAGCACATCCAGGGGCCGGATTTCCCCACGGCGGGCATCATCATGGGGCGCAGCGGGATACGCGCGGCCTACGGCACCGGGCGCGGCAAGGTGATTTTGCGCGCAAAGGCCGAGATACGCGAGAAAAACGGCAAATTCACCATTCATGTCAGCGAGCTGCCCTATAAAGTAAATAAATCCGAGCTGCAAAAGTACATCAACGACATCGCCAAGGAGAGAAAGCTCGAGGGCGTCTCGGGAACAGATGATTTTTCATCGGCGCGCAGCGGGATGGATTTGGTGATTTACCTCAAACGCGACGCCAACCCCCAGGTGGTGCTCAACCAGCTGTATACCTTCACGCAAATGCAGATCACCTTCGGGGTGATTATGATCGCCCTGGTGGACGGCGAGCCGAAGGTGCTAACGCTCAAGCAAATTTTGCGCCATTACATAGACTTTCAGGTGCAAGTGCTTACCAGGCGCACCGAGTACGATCTCCGCAAAGCCCGCGAGCGCGCGCATATTTTAGAAGCCCTGCTGGTGGCGCAGGACAACATCGACGAGGTGATCGCCATCATACGCTCCTCCGGCAGCGTGCCCGAGGCGAAAGAGCGGCTCATGGAGCGCTTCGGCTTCGACGACACGCAGGCCACGGCCATCGTGCAGATGCGGCTGGGGCAGCTCACCGGGCTGGAGCGCGGCAAGCTGGAGGAGGAGAAGGCGCAGCTGGCGGCGCAGATTCAGGATTGGGAAGAGCTTTTGGCCTCCCCCGAGAGGCTCCTGGCGCTGCTCAGGGACGAGCTGGAGAAAATCAAAGACAGGTTCAACGACCCGCGCCGCACGGAGATCATGAACATCTCCGGCGAGGTGGACGTGGAAGATTTGATCCCCGTGGAGGACTGCGTCTACACCATGACGAACATGGGTTACGTGAAGCGTATGCCCATCGACACCTACCAGAGCCAGCGGCGCGGCGGCAAGGGCATCAAGGGCATGACGCGGCGGGAGGAAGACGTCGTACAGACGATGTTCACCTGCTCCACGCACGACTACGTGATGGCCTTTACGACAAAAGGGCGGGTTTACAGGCTCAAGGGCTACGAAATTCCCGAGGGCTCGCGCAATGCCAGGGGCATGAACATTGTGAACATTTTGCCTGTGGACGGCGGGGAGAGCGTGTCGGCCCTGATCCAGGTCTCCAAGGCCGAGGCGGAGGCCGAAAAGGGCGAGCATTATCTCTGCATGGTGACGCGCAAGGGCATCATCAAGCGCGCGGCGCTCAGCGATTTCCGCTATGTGCGCAGGAACGGCGTGACCGCCCTGCACCTGGACGAGGACGACGAGCTTGCCTGGGTGCGCCTGACCGACGGCGCGGCCGACCTGATCCTCGCCACGCGCGAGGGCATGGCCATACGCTTCCGGGAGACCGACGCGCGGGCCATGGGCCGCGCGGCCCGCGGGGTGAAGGCCATCACGCTGGGCCGTGAGGGCGACGAGGTCGTCGGCATGGACGTGATCCAGCCGGGCAAAACCGTGCTCACCGTGACGGAGACGGGCTTCGGGCGACGCAGCCTGCCCGAGAACTACAGGTTGCAGTCCCGGGGCGGCAGGGGCACGATCAACTACCACTGCGGCAGGTTCGGGAAAGTCTGCGCATTGGCTGTTGTGGACGACAGCGAAGACCTGATTTTCATCTCCTCCGACGGCGTGCTCATCCGCACCGCCGCCGCGGGGGTGAGCGTGAACAACCGCCCGGCCAAGGGCGTGCGCGTGATGCGCACCGGCGAAGCCGAGCGCGTGGTGACCATGGTGAATATCCCGGCGACCGAGGAAGAAATAATTCCTGAAGAAGAGGTGCCAGCATGAACATCGCCTTAATCGCCAACGACACGAAGAAAGAGCTCATGGTGCAGTTCTGCATCGCCTATTGCGGGGTGTTCGGCAAGCACACGTTGTACGCCACCGGCTCCACCGGGCGCATGATCGAGGAGAGCACCGGCCTGTCCGTGCAGCTGCTGTATTCCGGGCAGGGCGGCGTGGAGCAGGTGGAGAGCATGGTCTCCTGCGACGAGATCGACCTGCTGATGCTCTTCCGGGACGGCATCAACGTGGCCGACGGCACGGAGGAGAACAACCTGCTGCGCCTGTGCGACGTGCACAACATCCCCGTGGCCACGAACATCGCCACGGCGGAGGCCCTCATCCACGCCATGGAGCGCGGCGACCTGGAATGGCGGGAGATACAGAAGGCGAGCAGAAAGCCGATTGAGTGGTAGGAGAGGAGAATTGCAATGCCGGTATTGTCTCTGTTTTACGGGATTATTGTGTATATGCACGCAGAGGCCAACGAGCGCCATCATACGCCGCATATTCATGTGGAGTATGCCGGTGATGAGGCGGTCGTTTCGCTGGACGGCGATTTGTTGGAAGGAAAGATTCCCAGAAACAAATTGCGCCTAGCGAAAGCATGGGTGGAAATCCATCGCGATGACTTGTACGCGAACTGGAAGCTGCTTGGCGACGGCAAGCAGATTTTCCGCATTGATCCACTGAAGTAGGTGATAGTATGCTACAACCAAAAATGCTGCGTGTAATCCCCAGAGATAACTACCATCTGGAATTGCATTACGTCACCGGCGAGCGCAAACTCTTTGATGTCAACTGGTATATCAAGGGCTCTTGGTTCGGCGAATTGCGTGATTCGTCCTATTTCTATGCTGTGCGGCTTCTGCCGGACGGCCATCACATCGAATGGCCCCACGGGCAGGACCTCGCACCCCATGAGCTGTATGAGCTGAGCGTCCCCATTTGAACGACGAAAGGATATCCCCATGGCATTGATCACACAGGCCCCGCGCGGCACAAACGACGTGCTGCCCGATAAATCCTATGAATACCAGTACGTGGAGCGCGTGGCGCTGGAGACCGCGCTGAATTATGGATATAAGGAGATTCGCGTGCCCGTGTTCGAGCACACGGAACTCTTCGAGCGCGGCGTGGGGGACACCACGGACGTGGTTCAAAAAGAGATGTACACGTTTTTTGATAAGGGCGGGCGCTCGATCACCCTGCGGCCCGAGGGCACGGCGGGCGTCGCGCGGGCCTGCATGGAGCACGGCCTGCTGGGGGACGCCCTGCCCCGGAAGGTCAGCTACGCTTTCACCTGCTACCGCTACGACAAGCCCCAGACCGGGCGCTACAGGGAATACACGACGTTTGGCGTGGAGTGCTTCGGCGCGGCCCCACCTGCCGCCGATGCCGAGGTGATTGCCCTGGCGGCGGAATACTTTTCGTCGCTGTCGATGACGAATTACAGGATTGAGCTCAACTCCATCGGCTGCCCGGAATGCCGAAAGGTCTATCTGGAGCAATTGCGGGCCTACTTCGCCGGGCATAGCGGCGAGCTGTGCGGAACCTGCCTCGGCCGCCTGGAGAAAAATCCCATGCGCATCCTGGACTGCAAGAGCCCCGTGTGCGCGGCCATCGCCGAAAAATCGCCTGTTGTCACTGACTTTTTGTGCGAGGACTGCAAGGCGCACTTCGATGGCGTACAGGCGCTGCTGCAGGCCATGGACATCCCCTATGTGATCAATCCCAGGGTGGTGCGGGGTCTGGATTATTACACGCGGACTGTGTTCGAGTTTGTCTCCGAGCTGCCGAAGCTGGAGGGCCTGGCTCTCGGCGGCGGCGGGCGCTACGACGGCCTGATCGAGGAGCTGGGCGGGGCGCACACGCCCTCGCTGGGCTTCGGCCTGGGGATCGAGCGCGTGCTGCTGCACCTGCGGGAGCTCGGGGCGTACATCCCGGAACCCGAGCCCTGCGCGGTCTACATCGCCAACCGGGGCGAGGAGGCCTTGGTGCAGGCGGCGAAGCTGGCGAACGAGCTGCGTTCTGAAGGCCTTTCCGCGCAGTTCGACATCGTGGGCCGCAGTTTAAAATCCCAGATGAAGTACGCCGACAAGCTCGGCGCGCGGTTTACGCTTGTTCTCGGCGAAGAGGAGCTCCAGACCCGCTGCGCCAAGCTGAAGGATATGCGCACCGGCACTGAGGAAGCCATCGCCCTGGAGGATTTCGCGGATACGTTCGCGCAGATTTGGTTCAGGCTGGCGGAAGAAGAGATGCTGGCGGAATTTGCGTGATCTAAAACCCCCTGTGTGCTGCGCACACTCCCCCCTACAGGGGGAAGTGAGCGGAGCGAGTAGGGGGGTTCTTCTAAAGAGAAATTTGCATTAAAGGAGAACTCCATGGACAACATCGGCGGCAGGAAACGCACGCACTATTGTGGCGAACCCAGACCTGAACACATTGGGCAGCAGGTCATCGCGGCGGGCTGGGTACAGCGTCGGCGCGACCTGGGCGCGCTGATCTTCGTGGATCTGCGAGATAGAACGGGCCTGTTGCAATTGGCCTTTGACGAGGCGTGCCCCGCCGATGTGCTGGAGAAGGCACGCGGCCTGCGCAGCGAGTACGTCGTCATGGCCGTGGGCGTGCTGCGCGAGCGCAGCGCGAAAAATCTTGAGCTGCCTACCGGCGAGGTGGAACTGGCTGTAACTGAGTTATTGCTCTTGGGCAAGAGCGAGACCCCGCCCTTCGAGATCATCGAAAATTGCCCGACTTCAGAGTTGACCAGGCTGAAATATCGCTACCTGGACCTGCGGCGGCCCGATTTGCAACGCAATATTTTGATGAGACATAAGATTGCCAAGATCACCCGGGACTACTTCGACGAGAACGGCTTTATCGAGATCGAGACCCCCATGATGATACGCTCCACCCCTGAGGGCGCGCGGGACTATCTCGTGCCCAGCCGGGTGCACCCGGGCTCGTTCTACGCCCTGCCGCAGTCCCCGCAGATGTATAAGCAATTGTGCATGGTCGCCGGATTCGATAGATATTTTCAGCTGGCCCGCTGTATGCGCGATGAAGACCTGCGCGCAGACCGGCAGCCCGAGTTCACGCAGATCGACCTGGAGATGTCCTTCGTCGAGCTCGAAGATATCTTGACTATGGTCGAGGGCTTCATCAAGAGGCTGGACAGGGAGCTGGGGCTCGGCGTGGAGTTCCCCATCCCCCGCATGACCTACCGCGACGTGATGGAGCGCTTCGGCAGCGACAAGCCCGACATACGCTACGCCATGGAGCTTTTCAACGCAAGCGATTTGCTTGCTGGTTGTGGGTTCACTGTATTTGAGAGCGCTTTGCAAACCGGCAGCGTGCGGGGCCTCACAGCGAAGAACGCCTATGACACGCTCAGCCGGAAGGAAATCGACAAGCTGACAGAGCTTGTGAAGGGCATAGGCGCGAAGGGCCTGGCCTGGGCGCGGCTGGCTCTTGATGGGACAATTGCTTCTTCGTTCGGCAAGTTTATCTCTGAAGAGACCATGCAAAGCATCATCGCCCGCGCGCAGGCACAGCCCGGCGACGTCGTCTTCCTGGTGGCCGACGCGAAGAACTCGCTGACGCTTTCGGTGCTCGGGGCGCTGCGGCAGGCGCTGGCGAGAAAGCTCGATCTTATCCCCAAGGGGAATTTAAAATTCCTGTGGGTGACGCAGTTCCCCTTCTTCGACTGGGACGAGGACGCGCAGCAGTTCGTGGCGATGCACCACCCCTTCACCTCCCCCACGGACGGGAGCATGGCGATTCTCGAAAGCGATAAGGCGAACGTCATCGCCAAAGCCGCCGATTTGACCCTCAATGGCATCGAGATGTCCAGCGGGTCAATCAGAATCACCGACCCGGAATTGCAGCAGCGCATTTTTGCTTTGCTGGGACTGACTGAAGAAGAAATCAAGACAAAATTCGGCTTTTTGGTGGACGCCTTCCGCTATGGCCCGCCGCCCCACGGGGGCATGGGCCTGGGGCTCGACAGGCTCGTGATGCAGCTGCTCGGCTGCGAGAATTTGCGCGACGTGACGGCCTTCCCCAAGGTGCAGAACGCCTCGGAGCCCATGACGCAGTGCCCCTCGCCAGTGGATGCGGCGCAGCTGAAGGAACTGGGGCTGAAATTAGTATAAGGAGGAAGTCAAAATGCCGAAGAAAAAAGTGCCCGTGGTCATCGAGATCCGGGACTCCCATGAGGTGGAGGGCGAAACCCACGCCTCGGAGTTCCTGTGCGACGGCGTGCTCACCGAGCTGGGGGACGGCTGGAAGCTGGACTACGTGGAGACCGACGGCCCCGAACAGAGCGAATCCGCCCTGCGGGTGCAAAACCGCACGGTGTCGCTCTCGCGCCGGGGGGCCTACCCCCTGGAGATCACCCTGGAGCAGGGCGTGCGCCACAACTGCTACTACAACACCCCCGCCGGGATGATGCACCTGGGCGTCTACGCGCGCTCGGTGGACGCCAGCATCAACCGGGCGGGCGGGCGCATCAAGCTGGCCTACACCCTGGATTTCTGCGCGGACCTGATGAGCAGCAACCAGATGGAGATCAAAGTGCAGGCGCGGGGGTAGGGCACAATTTACAATGCACAATGCACAATGCACAATTAGGTGCTCCGCACGTCCTTGGAAGGGGGATTCGTATGCAGGCAATTTTAGTGTTCCTGGACGGCACGATTTGCGACATGCGGCACAGGATTCCGCTGCAGCGATTGGGATATAAGTGGTTCTTTTCGGATAAGAAAATAATGAAAGATACCCCGACCGCCGGCAGCGTGGAGATGATGCGGGAGCTGGCCGAAAAGTACAGGCTGGTCTACATCGGCGCCCGTCCCGACGCATATGTTGATATTACGCGGCAATGGCTGCGCAGCGTGGGCTTTCCTGACGGCGAGGTGTATCTTGGGAAAAATCAGCAGGAGCGCATGGACATCACAAAGCAGCTGAAAAGCAGGTTCGATTTTGCCGCCGGGTTAGGCGACCGATGGGATGACAACGAGCTGCACCTGGAATTGGGCTGCCAGAGCTTCATCCTGAAGGAATGGGAGCCCGATTGGGATACGGTGCGTAAGTATTTAGGAGACGAATAGGCAGGAGGCAACCATGTCATTTCTTGTCCAAGAGGCACAGATGCAAATCAAACAGGCGATTGAAGCGGCTGCGAGGGCCGCTTTTGCCGCGGGGGCGCTGCCCGCCCTGCCGCAGGGGCCCTTCACCCTGGAGACGCCCGCCGACCGCCGCAACGGGGATTTGTCCTCCAACGCGGCCATGGCCTGGGCCCGCGAACTTCGTTCGCCGCCGCGCAAAATCGCCGAGGCGCTGGTGAATCACATTGAGCTTTCAAACACCTATGCCCTGCGCTGCGAGGCCGCCGGGGCGGGGTTCCTCAATTTCTATTATGGCGATGCGTATTTTGCTGATATAGTAGCTGACGTGCTGGCAAAAGGCGATGCCTATGGGCGGTCAAATATAGGCGAGGGGCAGCGCGTGCTGGTGGAGTTCGTCTCCGCCAATCCCACCGGGCCCATGCATATGGGCAACGCCCGGGGCGGCGCGCTGGGCGACTGCCTCGCGACTGTGTTGGAAGCCGCCGGGTATGAAATCGAAAGAGAGTTCTACGTCAACGACGGCGGCAAGCAGATCGAGAACTTCGGCCTGAGCCTGGACGTGCGCTACCGCCAGCACTTCGGCGAGGAGATTGAACTGCCGGACGACGGGTATCATGGGGAGGATATTACGCAAAGAGCCAAAGAGTTCGCAGAGAAATTTGGCGATAGTTATCTCGCCAAACCCGAACAGGAGCGGCGTAAGGCGCTTGTGGATTTCGCGCTGCCCCTGAATGTGGAGCAAATTCGGGTGAATCTGGAGCGCTATAGAATAAAATATGACACCTGGTTCTACGAGAGCACGCTGTATAAAAACGGCGAGGTTGACCGGGTGATAGAGCTATTGCGCGAGAGCGGGCAGACCTATGAGGCCGAGGGCGCGCTATGGTTCAAGGGCACAGAATATGGCCTGGATAAGGATTTCGTGGTCGTGCGCTCCAACGGGCTGCCGACCTATATTGTCCCGGACATCGCCTATCACCACAACAAGCTGGTGACGCGCGGCTTCGACCGCTCAATCTTGGTGCTGGGCAGCGACCACCACGGGCACACGATCCGTTTGGGCGCTGTCCTGGACGCCATGTTCGGGAAAGGCCGCGCGCAGTTCGTGCTCACGCAGCTGGTGAAGCTGGTGCAGGGCGGCCAGGTGGTGCGCATGAGCAAGCGCACCGGCAAGTCCATCTCCCTGGAGGACCTGCTGGACGACATTCCCATCGACGCGCTGCGCTTCCTGTTCAATATGTGCGGCCCGGCCTCCGCCATGGATTTCGACCTGGACCTGGCCGTGGAGCAGTCGGCGAAAAACCCTGTTTATTATTGCCAATACGCCCACGCAAGAATTTGCAGCATTTTCAGGCGCTTTGAAGAGGAGGGCATAGAGCCGCGCGCGTGTACAAAAGAAGAGCTGTGCCTGTTAAGCACAACTGAGGAGCGCGAGCTCATCCGATTGCTGGCGGCGCTGACCGGGGAGATTGCCGAGGCCGCGCGGGCCTGCGACCCCGCCCGGGTGACGCGCTGCTGCATGGAGCTGGCCGGGCAGTTCCACAAGTTCTATAACGCCTGCCGGGTGATGGGCGAAGAGGAATCCCTCCTGCAGGCGCGGCTTTCGCTGTGCGCCTGCGTGAGGGATGTGCTGGGGAATCTATTGCGGATGTTCAAGATCGACGCGCCGGAGAGGATGTAAGGGGGCCTGCGCTGCCTGCTTCATCTACGGGATACCGCTATGCCGCAATATCAGACAATGCTACAAGTTGAACGAAATCATCGTCGCCGAAACGCAAAACCCAGTTCTCAAGCAACTGGTCTGTAGCGCCCCTGGTGACGATGGCCTCCTCCTTGATAATCGAGATGTCATCCTCGATTCTATCCAGGCGCTCGTCTATCCCGTCCAGGCGCTCGTCTATCCCGTCCAGGCGCTGGTTTATACCGAGGAATTGGTTGTCTACGCCCTCAAAGCGGGCGTTTACGCCAGCTTCAAAGGCGTCAATACGGCCGCTTAACGCTTCCAGCGCGGATAGGATTTTCTCTTCGTTGTTCATGAAATCACTCCTTTGGATCTCTATGGGCTATTATAAACTTTTCCATCTCTGCTGTCAAGTGCCGTGCAAAAAAACCTTGACTCTGCAAAAAAACCTTGACTCTGCCTTTGGGACAGCGTCTATGCCATGCTGACGGACAGCTGGGAGATGAGCGAGTGGGACCGCGTGGATAGGGGCCTGAAGGCCTATCAAAATCAAGGAGGGCCGCTGACCATGCCAAGCGCGAGGGCCATCATGACAACCATGATAAAAAAATGCATCCCCGAGGATACCCTGAGCCAATTTGTCCTCCCCGACCCCGCGTCAAAGGGCGCGCAGTGGAGCGAGGAATACGTCGGCTTCATCGGCCAGATGGACCGGCTGCTCACCGGGGAACAGCGCCTTTCTATCATGCAGGAGCAGGGCTGCAGCGTGAGCGGCAAGCCCGCCGCCGCGCACATGGCGTTCGGGCGCGCGCACGCGGGCCTGCTGCTGGAAGACAAAGTGCGGCTTTATAACGAATCGGACATCATGTATCAGCTGCCCTGCCGCTTGAATCCCGGCGGCACCCTGACCGTCGCCTGGAGCCACGGAAAAGCCGGCGAATACAGTTGCGTGTGCGGCATTTTTGCAAAATTGCCGCAGCCGGCGGCGGTCTCGCCCACCTTCTGCGGCTGCTGCGGCGGCCACGCCCGGCAGAACCTCCAAAGGGCCCTGGGCGTGAAGCTGCGGCTGAAGGAGATCGTCTCCTCGGCGGCCAGCACCAGGGGGGAGAGGAGCTGCGCGTTTAGGTTTGAGATTTTGAACGCATGATAAATTAACAGAGACGCAGGGCTGCTGCGTCCCTATTTTTCTGCATAGCCCTACACCTTCATCTGCGGGAAAAAGATTACATCGCGCAGTGTGGGCTGGTCGGCCACGATGGACATAAATCGGTCAATGCCGAAGCCCAGGCCGGACATGGGCGGCATTCCGTGTTCCATGGCCAGCAGGAAGCTCTCGTCCAGGTCGAAGGCCTCGTCGTCCCCGGTGGACTTGTTGCGCACCTGCTCCTCGAAGGCCCCGCGCTGCAAAATGGGGTCCACGAGCTCGGAATAGGCCTTCACGATTTCCGCGCCGCACACCACCACCTGGAACATGTCGATGGCCTTGGGGTTCAGGTCATTGCGCCGCGCGAGGGGGATCAGGAAGGCCGGATAGTTGAAGGTCACGCAGGGCTGCACCAGCGATGGCCGCAGCTTGCGCTTGAAAGTGAAATCCACAATCGCCGGCAGGGACTTTAAATCTTTCAGATCTTCTTCACAAAAAATATTCTTTTGAATGATGTGATTGGCCAGGTCCTGCGCGCTCTCGTAAGAGAGAATGTCGGTTTCGAGTATCTTGTTCAACTCGGCGATGTAGTCCACGCGCCGCAGCCGCGAGAAATCCAGAGCCTCGCCCTGGTACTCGATTTGCAGCGTGCCCCGCAGCTCCATCAAAATGCCCTGTATCATTTTGGTGACGAAGTCAATATTATCGTTGAAGTCCCAGTAGGAGGCGTACCACTCCAGCATGGTGAACTCCTGCAGGTGCATGGCGTCCATGCCCTCGTTGCGGAAGTTCTTGCCCAGCTCGAACACTTTGTCGAAGCCGCAGGCGATCACCTGCTTGAGAAATAGTTCGGGCGCGATGCGCAGGTAGAATTCTGTGTCCAGGGCGTTGTGCCTGGTGACGAAGGGCCGCGCCGCCGCGCCGCTGGCCACGTTTTGCAGGATGGGCGTCTCCACTTCCACGAAGCCCGCTTCGTCCAGGAAATTCCGGATGAAGCGCAGCATTTGGATGCGCATGGCCAGGGTATTTCTGGTGCTTTCGTTCATAATGACATCGAGATAGCGCTGCCGGAATTTTCTGTCCACGTCCGTAATTCCATGAAATTTCTCGGGCAGGGGGCGCAGCGCTTTGCTCAGGATCGCGCACCGGCTGCCCTTGAGGGTGAACTCGCCCTTTTGGGTATAGTACATCGCGCCGCTTATACCAATATAGTCGCCCACGTCCGCGTTCGCCTTGACAAACGCGAACGCCTCCTCGTCCAGCTCGTTTTTCGAAAGGGAAAACTGTATGCTGCCCCCCGCGTCGTATAGTTTCCCGAACACGAGCTTGCCGAACCAGCGCAAGGCTGTGATTCTTCCACACAGCGCGACTTCTTCACCTTCGGCTAGCTTCTGTGCTTCTGCGATTGTATGCGTGCGCTGGAACTTGTCCTTGCACACAACGCCGTCCCGCGCGGCTATGGCCTGGTATTTCCGCAGGCGCACCTCGTATTCGCCGACCTCCTGCTGGATGGTATCGTCTGGGGTGTGATCTGAACAATGCATGTGGTGTCCTCCAAATTCTTAGTGCTGTGTCCAAGGCGGCTGAAACGCCTCGGGACTTTCCTCGATGGTCCGGTTGAAAAACGCGAGCAGAGCGGGCGCGTCTTTGGTTGCGGCCTCCCAGATGGTCTCCATGTCCATGGAAATATAGTCGTGCGCGAACCAGTTGCGCATACCCTTGAGCGCCGCCCAGGTCACATGATTGCGGCTGGCGTCCTTGAATTCCTCGGAGAGCCGCCCGCTCAACTCGCCAATCTGCATGATGCACATGGAAATCACATGCCGATAATCAACGTCGGCTGCGAACGCCTCAAATGTTGGGCCGAACCGATTTATCGCCCGTTCGATTTGCTCGCAGTATTGCCTCATATGCCAAACGCGCTGCACATCACTGTCTTTCATAGATTGCCACCCTTTCCTGCTCAGCATTGTGAATGAACCAGGGCGAACGCCTGCGCTCCTCCGGATTTTCCATGGATTCCAGCGTCACCAGATCCACTTTTTTGCGCAGCGCCGCGTGCAGGTCCTCGTACAGAAGGCCCATGCCGAAGCCACGTACATCCGAGCCTTTCCTGCGGAACAGGATGTCGATGTCGCTGTGCTCTGTCGCGTCGCCACGGGCGTAGGAGCCGAACACATACATGGCGGGAATGCGGTATTTTTCCGCTATGGGCAGAACACGATCCTGCAATTCTTTCAGCGTATAGATCATAACATGCTCACCACCTCAATTTAGTTTATCCAGTAAATCACGCAGGGTCATTGAAACAACCCCTCCTGCTTCGCAAATAGCCTTGCCCGCCGCTCTTCTTCTTCACGCATATCCAGCGCCCACGCGCCATCTTGCAGCACCAGTACGCTGCCCTCCCGCGCGCCTTCGGGCAGGGCCTCCACGGGGATGTGCTCCAGCGAGCCGTCCTCCCGTTCGCACACGGCAAGGCCGCCTTCGAAGCGGTCTATGATCAATCGCATAACAGCACCCCCCTTAAGGATATATTTTAGCATGTTGCGGGTGAAAAATCAATCTTTTTCTTGACATTCGCGGGAAAATCGTGTATACTATTCGTAGAACGCTGGATAAAACGAGAGGAGAGCCGCATGTTTACGCAGTCATATTATGCGTATACCCAGGCTGTGTCGGGCTGCCGATACCGGCTTTCCTGCCTTTTCCCCGGCGCGTAGAGCCGCACGGAGATGAAGCCCGAAAGCCATTAACGGCTCTCGGGCTCTTTTTCTTCCCACCCCACAAAATCTTCGATTTTGCGGGGGCCCCGGTTGACAATTCACCGGCGTTCCGATATAATAAAATAAGTATAATGAGGAGTTTTCGCGATGAACGTATTTCAGGAACTGAAAGAGCGCAATCTCGTGGCCCAGTGCACGGATTTCGACAAAGTGGAGCAGCTGCTCGCGGGCAACGCGCCGGTGCGCTTCTACATCGGCTTTGACCCCACGGCCGACAGCCTCACGGTGGGGGGCTTCGTCCCCCTGATGGCCATGGCCCATTTGCAGCGCGCCGGGCACGTGCCGGTGGTTCTGTTCGGCGGGGCCACCGCCATGATCGGCGACCCCACCGGCAAGACCGACATGCGCCGGATGCTCACCCGGGAGGAGATAGAGCGCAATATCGCCTGTTTCAAAAAGCAGATGGGCGCGGTGCTGGATTTCAGCGAGGGAAAGGCCCTGATGGTCAACAACGCCGACTGGACCCTTGATTTGAACTATCTCGAGTTCCTGCGGGACATCGGCGTGCATTTTTCCGTAAATCGAATGCTCGCCGCCGAGTGCTACAAGGCCCGGCTGGAGCGGGGCCTGAGCTTCTTCGAGATGAACTATATGATATTGCAGAGCTACGACTTTCTGCATCTCAATCGCAATCACGATGTGATCATGCAGCTGGGCGGGGACGACCAGTGGAGCAACATCATCGGCGGGGTGGAGCTGTGCCGCCGCCGCGACGGCAGGGAGGTCTACGGGCTCACGTTCAATCTGCTGCTCACCGCCGAGGGCCTGAAGATGGGCAAGACCGAGAAGGGCGCGCTCTGGCTTGACCCGGCAAAAACAAGCCCCTACGACTTCTACCAGTACTGGCGCAACGTGTCCGACAGCGACGTGACAAGCTGCATGAAGATGCTCACTTTCATGCCTCTGGAGGAGATCGCCGAATATGCCAAGCTCACCGGCAGTGCCCTCAACCAGGCGAAAGAGAAGCTGGCTTTTGAAGTAACCAGGCTCATTCATGGCGAAGAGGAGGCCGAAAAGGCGCAGTCCGCGGCGAAAGCTTTATTTTCAGGCGCGGGCGAGGGCGGCAGCATCCCCTGTGTCACCCTGACTGACAGTGACTTTGTTGACGGCGCAATCGACATCGTGTCCGCCCTCGTGCTCTCTGGCCTCGCGAAATCCCGGGGCGAGGCCCGCCGCCTTGTGGACCAGGGCGGGGTCTTCGCGGACGACACAAAGGTGGATGGGATTGCCTTCGCCATCGCGAGGGAGGCGCTGCCTGTGATGCTGCGCAAGGGCAAAAAGGGGTTTTGTAAGTTGACGAAGGGATAACAGCTGTGAAAAAAGTATTTTCCCTATTTGCCATGCTCGTGCTGCTGGCCGCGCTAACTGTGCCCACGTTTGCTTGGAAACCATTTCCGGGTTTTGCGAGCACGACCGTGCTGGCGCATGTGCCGGAGGGGGCGGTGTATATCGACCTGCTGGTACGCAAGAGCGATTTGGGCGGGGATCACACCGATAACGGCGTGTTGCACGGTATTGGGCCGGACAGCGAAATCGCGGCAGGCGAATGGGACAGCTACGTGAGCTTCACCTTCCACTGCGCCTACGCCAATGCGGACATAGAGCTAAAAGGCCGGGAGTGGGACTTAGAAAACAGCTACAACTCGTTTGAGAATTACGTCGAAGGGTCGGGCGGATTTGATGATATGGGCAAGCAGTTTAGGTATGTTCGTTTTGCTTATCTTTCCGAGGACGGCACGGTGCTGGGAATGACCAACGCGGATCGTACCCAAAAAGGACTGTTTATTCTCTCGAGAACGGGTTGCCTGGTGGACGGCGAATCGCTGAAAATAGAATTTGGTTCCGGCCCACCCTATTGGTTAATCCCTCTGTTTGTCCTTGGATTCATTATCTGGTTGGTTGTGGCTATCATAAAAAATGCGAGGTCGAAGCATGAACATCCTTGAAACCCCCGCCCTGCAAGCCTTCGTCGCCTGCGCGCACAACGGTTGGCTCCAGGGCTGGCATGAGCGCAACGGCGGCAACCTGAGCTACCGCATGACCGCCGGGGAGGCGCAGCTTTGCTGCCCCTGCTTCGACGAGAGCGGGCCGTGGCTCCCCCTGGGCGTGGAGGCGCCGGGCCTTGCGAACGCATATTTTATCGTCACTGGGACGAACCGGTACTTCCAGAACATCAAAGAGAAGCCCGAGGAGAACATAGGCGTCGCGCAGCTGAGCGAAACCGGTGACGCCTGGCGCATCGTCTGGGGCCTTACCGTGGGGCATATGCCCACCAGTGAGTTCCCCACGCACATACTAAACCACGCCGTGCGGGCAGCGGCCACTGGGGGCAGGTCGCGGGTAATCTACCACGCGCACCCCGTGGACGTGGTGGCGCTCACCTTCGTGCTGCCGGTGACGGCGAAAGCCTTCAGCCGGGCACTCTGGCAGGCCATGACCGAGTGCGTGGTGATCTTCCCCGAGGGCGTGGGCGCGGTGCCCTGGATGGTCTGCGGCGGCGCGGAGGTCGCCCGGGCCACGGCCAGAGAGATGGAGCGTTTCGCCGCGGTGATCTGGGGGCAGCACGGCATCTTCTGCGCGGGGGAGAACTTTGACTCGACCTTCGGGATGATGCACGCGATTGACAAAGCCGCGCAGATTCTGCTCAAGGTGATGGCCGCCGGCCGGCCCGTGCTGCAGACCATCACCGACGACAACCTGCGCGCCATAGGCGAGGCCTTCGGGCTGGAGATCAACGAGGAGTTCCTGGATGGCTCGGCTGCATTTCACTGAAATTTTGCGACTATCTGATCGCAAAGCCATGCGGCAGGCCGAGCATGAGGCCGGGCGCAGGCTCCTGTGCGAGGTATTGGGCTGCGACGCTTCGCATATCCTGATACATGAAAATGGCAAGCCCTATTTGCCCGGCGGGCCCTTCTTCAGCATCAGCCACAGCGAGGGCCTGGTTCTCCTGGCCGTGAGCGAGCTCGGCGAAATCGGCTGCGACGTGGAGCGCCTTGACCGCCCCCTGCGCAACGAGGAGGCCATTCGCAGGAAAATCGCCTTGCCGGGTGAAGATGACATCCCCCTGCTCACGCTTTGGGTAAAGCATGAGGCTGTATTCAAGGCCGGCGGGGCGGGCGAGGTGTATTGTCCCGCCGTGCCGGAGGGGTATATCGCCGCTGTCTGCTGCCGTGCAAACGAAGAGATTGTACCTGCTGTCCGTTACGATGCCAATTGATTTTGAGTTTCCCCATTTCATCCCCACCCGAAAAAGCAGAGCTGAGTTGATCGGGGAGGGCAGAGAAAAAAACTAGAAATACCTGTATAGAGCTTGCCGAAAATTTCAGCCAAGCCACCGGCAATGGCGTAAAAGGTGAACCTGGACAGACCATACGAATCTTTGCGCCGGTCGGTAAAGCCCTCCGGAAATCTTTTTAGAATAATTGAAAATACCTCTTTTCAAATTGTGCCCAAGTGTGCTATAATTGTTCATGCGAAGCAGCTCCTTTACTTGTGTGTCATGGCTTTTTAGCAATTCCATTATACCACAAAGCGGGCTGCTTTGCACTTCTTTTTTT
>Ga0123353_10000244_pt1 | contig 68042 bp, 56 predicted proteins | sample TergutLab28metaG_3_FD_92763 | JGI IMG/M metagenome (GOLD analysis project Ga0123353, IMG submission 92763) | Labiotermes labralis P3 segment gut microbial communities from Petit-Saut dam, French Guiana - Lab288 P3 | ecosystem: Host-associated > Arthropoda: Insects > Digestive system > Gut ... | reverse complement strand
TATTCTGACTTCTGCTTTTGAAGCCAAAGAAGTTAAAGACATTCGCTCAAAAGATTATGAAAATGCTGTCCGCTTCCTCATAGAACTCAATACCAAGCTCATTATTAATTAAAAGTGTGGAGTGTTGAGAGCTTTCCATACTACTTCTTAGAAGCCTTGCCGGAAGAGCCGTTTCTGCCGGTTGTGTCTCTTAACGTAGAATAGTGCAGGATTTTTAAAACTTTTCCCAGAGTGTCTTTAAGTTTAGCTCTTTCAACCACAATGTCTATCATGCCGTGCTCAAGAAGGTATTCCGCTTTCTGAAAGCCGTCAGGCAGCGTCTCTCTTATTGTATTCTCTATAACCCTAGAACCGGCAAAACCTATAGTAGCTCCTTTTTCCGCAATATGTACGTCTCCTATCATTGCGAAACTTGCTGTAACCCCGCCAGTAGTCGGATTCGTAAATACTACTACGAAAGGAAGCCCAGCCTCTTTGACTATGTCCGCCGCAATAACCGTTCTGGGCATTTGCATCAGAGACAGCATTCCTTCCTGCATTCTCGCTCCGCCGGAAGCCGGAAAGATTACCAGCGCAGATTGGCTTGCAACCGCTTTATCCGCTGCGGAGACTATAGCCTCGCCAACGGCAGAGCCCATAGAACCGCCCATGAAGTCAAAATCAAACACTGCTGCTATTGTCGGTATTCCGTTTATTTTCCCCTCTGCCAGCACAATAGCGTCCTGACGCTTTGTGGCTGCCTGAGAGGCTTTGAGTCTATCGGCATATTTCTTCTGGTCTTTAAATTTCAGAGGGTCAAAAACGGATTTAGGAGTCGCATTGAGTTTATAAATGCCTCCGTCAAATATCAGATTCATTCGCGCTATCGGAGACAGCTTCATATGAAATCCGCATTCCTGGCACACGAACCAATCGGCTGCCAAATCCTTCACGAACAGCATAGCGTTGCAGCTGGGGCATTTCTCCCATAAATCGTCAGGAATATCTTTTTTCTCTCCGACCAAAGCGTGGATTTTAGGACGGACTACGTTAGTAAGCCAACTCATTATGCACCCTAGCAAATTTAAAAAGTTCAGAATGCTATCATAAAAAGCCTCAACTTCAAATCATTATTGTATTTTAACTATTACGTGGTTAACTATATGCTCTAAAATATGACGGAAGGCAAAAATGATAAAAAACAGTACGTTACAACATATTATGTTTCCAGCACTGCTTTTGCTTGCTTCCGGGAATTGCTTTGCCTATGAAGGCTATGCAAACGGCTGCCCTGAATATGAAATGCCTATTGTCATAGTAGCTCCGGTAATGGATCCTATAAAGATGGATTATACTAAAACCGCCAAAGAACTAATCGCTCTTTCCGATCCGGAAATGATGAATAACGGAGACCTGATACCGGCAGGATTAACCAAGTTCGGACTAAAGCTGGACGGACAAGGAGAAATCATATTCCATACGGTGACGGGCGAGAACGGAGGCGGGACCTGCGCCCAGATTTCCAGATATGAATTCAGTATGAGACTGGAAGATCCTATTGTCTATGTTGCTTCCGAGATACCCTATGGCTCGTGCGCATACGAAGAAGTCATGGCGCATGAAAACAGACATCTGGCTGCCGCATATACTATGCTTGATGAAGTTTTGCCTGTCACAGAGGGTTATATAAGAGACTTTTTAGAGCATCAAGGTATTGTAAGAGGACGGACTAGGGAAGAGGTAAACAGAATACTCCAAGATGGCATAGACGAATATCTCAAAGGGCTGAACCAAAGCATTATCGGAGTCTCCAAAAAACTCCAACTGGAAATAGACTCTGAAGAAGAATACGCCAGACTAGCCGAAGCCTGTGACGGCGAGGTTTCCAAAATAATTAATAAGGCTATCAGAGGGACTCCGTCTAAGCGCAGAGTCAGGCAGGATTTTGATTAATGTGAAATGTGGAATTAGGAATTCCTTAAATAAAAGTTAACAAATTTTGTCTACGTTGTTCGAATGACGTACCATATTTATCACTATCCTTTGGACGGAGCCTCGAGGCTTGTGCGGCTGGCACTCGGAGAAAGAGGCGTTCCTTTTGCTTTGATAGCACAGGAACCTTGGAGCCCGGACTCTGTGCTTTTGTCTTTAAATCCGGCAGGAGAGCTGCCGGTTTTAGTCATGGAAGACGAAAAAGAACGCATTGTATTGTGCGGCGTATACTCTATTTGCGAATATCTTGAAGAAACTCATATAGGCTCGCTTTTGGGCAAAAATCCAAAAGACCGCGCAGAGACCAGACGGCTTTTGGACTGGTTTCTGCACAAGATGCGCAGAGAGGTTACGGCTCTGCTCATAAAAGAGAAAATAGAAAAAAGATTCACAAATAAAGCTTCTCCGGACAGCACTATTCTGTGCGCTGCAAGCGCAAATATCCGCGGACACATGCAGTATATTGACTGGCTCATCAAAAGACACGGCCGGCTTTCCGGTGCAGAGCTTTCTTTGGCGGATCTGGCGGCGGTGGCTGAATTATCCGTCATAGACTACTTAGGGCATGTGCCTTGGGAGGGCTTTGAAGCTGTTAAGGATTGGTATGTAAGGATAAAATCAAGACTCTCGTTCAGGCCGCTCTTGAATGACAGGATAAACGGCGTAGCTCCTGCAAAAAACTATGCTAATCTGGATTTTTAGTGTTTTAACCATAAAAAATGCTTTAAAAGGCTGTGTGCAGGTATTATCTCTATGTTTAACAAATTACAATATTAAGGAGTGCGGTTATGGCAGAAAGTGAAATGACGATTGAAGAATACATGAGGTGTGCGAAGGAATTTTTGACAGATACTAACCTGACGGAGCCTCAAAAACTGAAAGCCGAGACTGTAATTCTTAGCAGAATGCGTCAGCAGGAGCTAACCCGAGAAGGATTAGAATTCGGCACAAGTCAGCCGCTAATAACGCGCGACATATAAAATTGACCGTGAATAATTACGACATAAAAACTTCCGAGTTTGATTTCCATTTGCCGGAAAAGCTTATAGCGCAGCAGCCTGTGGAGCCGCGTGATGCGTCCCGTCTTTTGCATGTCAAGCCGGATTCTATATCTCACCATTTGTTCTCGGACATAACAGAGTTGTTATCTGAAAACGATGTGTTGGTTATGAATGATACTAAAGTAATTCCGGCAAAGCTCTTAGGCAAAAGAGATACTGTTAACATAGAGGCATTGCTGCATAAAAGAATTTCCGGTGCTTCAGGATTTGCTCAGACATGGAGCTGTTTTGCGAGACCCGGGAAAAGACTCAAGATTGGGAACATTGTTGTTTTCGGGCAGGACGGGAATAACATTTTTACTGCGGAAGTGCTTGAAAAACATGACGACGGCTTAGTAGTTTTTGGTTTTGTTGTGAATGACAGAGCTGATTTATCCGATGCGGAATTTTTTGCTGCGCTTAGTGTATTCGGACAAACGCCTCTGCCTCACTATATCAAAAGAGAGGAAGTATCTGTAAATGATGTGCTGCGGTACCAGACTGTTTTTGCAAAGCACGAGGGAGCTGTTGCTGCGCCTACGGCCGGACTGCATTTTACCAAAGAGGTATTGGCGGCTTTAGAGGCAAAAAAAATTCAGACTCTTCGGCTTACTCTGCACACTGGGGCGGGCACTTTTATGCCGGTAAAAAAAGAAAATATAAAGGACCACGTCATGCACTCGGAGTACGGAGAGATTTCTTCGGCTGTGTGCGATTCTATCAATGAGGCGAAACTAAAAGGAAAGCGTATAATAGCCGTAGGGACTACCAGTACTAGGCTGTTAGAGAGTGCTGCGGACGAGGACGGCATTGTTCAGCCTTTTACCAAGGAGACTGATATTTTTATTGCGCCGTCTTATAAATTCAAAGTACCGGACGCTTTGATTACTAATTTCCATTTGCCGGAATCTACGCTGTTTATGCTGGTTTGCGCTTTTATGGGAATAGAGACTATGAAAAATGCTTATGAGTGTGCTATAAAAGAGAAGTATAGGTTTTATTCTTATGGTGATGCTTCGTTATTAGAAAGAATGGAAAATTATGACGATTTTTAAATTTGAAATACTGCATCAAGAAGACAAAGCAAGGGCAGGGCGGGTTCATACTGCTCACGGGACTTTTGAGACTCCGTGTTTTATGGCGACTGCAACTGCGGCGACTATAAAGGCTGTTTTTCCGGACATGGCGAGAAGTGCAGGAGCAGAACTGGCTATCTGCAATACGTATCATCTTATGCTAAGACCTACTGCGGAAAGAGTCGCGAAACTGGGGGGGCTTCATAAGTTTATGGATTGGCCCGGTCCTATTGTGACGGATTCAGGAGGCTTTCAGGTGATGTCTCTTGCAAAGCTGAGGACTCTGTCCGAGAACGGTGTTACATTCCAATCGCACATAGACGGTTCTAAGCATGAGCTGACTCCGGAGAGGTCTATGCAGATTCAGCATTTGCTAGACAGCGATATTACTATGGCACTGGACGAGTGTACCCCTTTTCCGTGTACTCATGAAGAAGCGGAAGCGTCTATGAAGATGTCTATGCGATGGGCGGAACGCTGTAAAAAGGCTTTTGTCAGGCGCGAGGGTTATGCGCTGTTCGGAATCAATCAGGGCAATATTTTTCCGGACTTGAGGCAGTTTTCAGCAGAAGTCTTAAACGCATTAGATGTTGATGGGTACGGTATCGGAGGATTAGCCATAGGAGAGGGGCAGGAGGCTATGTTTAGGACTCTGGACGAGACAATACCTGCTCTGCATTCCGATAAGCCCAGATATCTTATGGGAGTAGGAAATCCGGACGACATTGTAGGTGCTGTGTTAAGAGGCGTAGATATGTTTGACTGCGTGATTCCCACGAGGTCGGGGCGGACAGGCAAGGCGTGGGTTACAGGAAGCTCTTTGAACATTCGCAATGCGCAGCATATGGAAGATGCAAGACCGCTAGATGAAGAGTGTACTTGTCTTGCGTGTATGAGATATTCCAGAGCATATCTGCATCATTTGTTCAGGAATGAGGAAATTTTAGGTGCTATGCTGCTTTCTTTACATAATACTCATTATTATCAGAAACTCATGAGAGATTTAAGAGAGGCGATTGCGAAAAAAGCACTAAATTCTTTTGCCGCAGCGTTTTATGAGAAATTGAAAATGGAAAATGGAGTTATGAGAAGTATTTTTTTATGCTTTTGTATGCTGTTGGCGTTAGTAATGTCAGATGTGGCGTTTGCCGGAGGTGTCAGAGCACCCGGAAAAGAAATTCCGAGGTTTGTGTCTTTGCGGGAAGAACAGACCAGTGTGCGTACGGGACCCGGGGGACGCTATCCGACAGACTGGGTATATAAAAAGCAGGCGTTGCCTGTTGAAGTTGTTGCAGAACACGATGTGTGGCTTAGGATTCGCGATCCTCACGGAGATATGGGGTGGGTCAGAAGAACAGCAGTTTCATCTAAAAGAACAATTTTTGTATCTGCTGATAGTGCGAAAATTTACAAAGGAATGTCCGTAAGTTCCGGAGTTATTGCCAATGTTGAGGCCGGAGCCATAGGACAAGTTGTGTCGTGCGAGATGAGCTGGTGCAAAATAAAATTCCCCGAAGCCAAAGGCTTTATGAGAAAGCCGGAGATATGGGGAGTGTACGATGATGAATTCATTTAATAGAATGGAGTTATTAAGTGTGGAGTTTGGAGTGTGGAGTTAAGAATATGCACCAACTCCACACTATTTTATAATCCTTACAGCAGGCAGAGATATGCTGTCTGCTGTTGTAGCTTGAAGTGCTTTGGCAAAGAATACTATGTTTATGTTGGTGGGCAGCGGATTCTCTATGAGGACTGAAAGAGTGTCGTTGTCGAACTCGCAGTGACTCCAGTCCGAAACACTCTGAACAGCAAGCCACGGAGCAGAGGAAAGAACATCAGTATTTGATAATAACGGACAGCCAAGCGGCCGTATGTTTTTGTCTCTAAAGATTACAAGCAACGAATTGTCTTTGGACCCGGCAGGCATAATATTTTTCAAAGAACCTTTAAGAGCGAAAACAAAAATATCGCCCTGAGTCAATTTAGCATTGCTTTGTAAAGGGACTCCGTTCAGTTTAGTAATCTTCATAGACAAATTGCTTGACGGAGCCTCGTAAGGCTTGAGAAGAGCAATATCCGTAAACACAGCTTTATTCGGAAGGTTTTGTTTTCTGTTGTTTTCAGTTTTTATTATTTTTTCATTTGCCGGATTAAAAGATGCCTCTGCTATAACATTTTTTCCGGACTTAATTTCTAATTTATAATTCAAATCTTTGGCCGGAACTGATAAAAGAGCTTGCCCGCCTTGAAACTCAATATTGTTTTTATCTATGAGCTTTAGTTCAGGCTGCAGTTTATATTTCCACCTGCCAGCGTCCGTATACCAAAGAAATTTCTTGCCCTCTGCTTCGTAAAGCTCATAGCTTGCCTCTTCAACAACTCCAAGATCGCAGTCCGGCGACAAGGCTATCAAAGAAAAATTCACCGTATCCTTTCTCTTGCCTTTCTCAGCCTTTATTCCTACTGCATACGGTACAGGCTTCAACGGCAAAGAAATATCCTTTGCTTGCCTTGCCGCATAACTATCATATACCTTCACAGATATTACTAACTCGTAAAATCCAATCAGTTTTTCAGGCAGCCCCTCCAGCGGCAAAGAAATTACCGCCTCGCCTTCCATGTTTGTTACAAAATGTTTTTTGACAAAAAATTTGTTTTCAGCACTGCTGCCGAATACATAATATTTCCACGCAGAATCCGGCGGCGTAGCTCTCAGAGCTGTGGAAATCTCTCCTCCAACCAGCGGCTCGTAAGCTCCGTCCTTAGTTTTAGAATTCACAATGACTCTTATGAATCCTGCTTCTTCTTCCGGTTCTTCTAAAAACCTGTTGCTGAAAGGTACTGCAAAAAAAGAGACGGCGATTCTATCCTCCGCATATGCTTGTCCGGCATACATTAATACAAAACCTATAAGCATCACGCACAATAAGTTTTTAGTCATTTTGAAGTATTTCTGTAATTATTAAGAATGTTCTGGAATAAATTTACTTGCAGTAATTGCTGTCCTGCGCCTGCTATATCCTCATAAGAACCTCCGGAAGCAGAAGTCAATAAAGCAAACACTCCTTTACCGGGTTCTTTTGCCATAACATCTTTGTATTTTTGCGATAACCCGTATAGTCCTGTTTCATCATGGGCAAGCGCAAGCGCAACTGCCGCAGATAAAATCCATGTTTTGTTCTCTGAGGACAGCGGCTCATTATTAGGCAGGCTTTCCAGCAGCGATACCAATATATTCCCTGCGGTCTGCCAGTCCGCTTCTTTGTTTGCTATATCCACCAGCAAAAGCCGCGCCGGAGTGTTGTAATTGTTCTCTAATAATGTCTTTGCCTCAAAATACTGCTTTTTCTCAAACAAAGCTTTAGCCCTTAGCAAATCAGCCTCATTCGATTTTGCTTCATCAATATTGCCGAGCATATCTAGAGCCGATATGGCCTGATCCGGTTTGCTGTTTAAAAGATGAATTCCTGCCAGCTTTAAAATGTATTTTTCTCTTTCCTCTCCGGTCAGTTTAGTTTTCACAAGTTCTGTCAAAAGCTCGGATGCCTGCCACAGCAAATCAACCGTAATCAGTTTTTCAGACAAAGATAATAATATCTCGGTTCCTTCCGATCCTTCAGGCAGCAGGTCTTTGTACTGTTTGTAAATAGCCAGCCCCTCCAAAGGAGTAAGAGTCCTGCTCGTCCCGCCGAGAAAAGCTTCTCTGAATAAAGCTTTCATCTTGTTTTTTATGTCTTCAGCCGCAGGAGCTTCCGGAAACAGTTTTCTTGCTCTATCAAAAGAATTCATGGCGAGTTTAAGATTGCCGCTCTCTAAATAGAACTGTCCGAGTCTCTCCAGTATCTCAAGCTCAAGATTATCCCCTCTCCATGCAAAACGCAGAGACTCGAGCCTGTCCGCAGCCTGCGCAGCCGTCATGGATTCTGTCAGCACTGCCAACTCAATCAACCCCAGTTCCGACCTTATCTTATACAGTTGATTGTTGGAATTCTTTGCCAGCTCCCAGAACTTCTTAGCATCAGCGGCATTGCCTTTCTTAGCAGCTATAGTGCCTTTGAAAAAATTTAAAGCCGGTTCTATGATAGAATTAATAAAGGACCTGGTGTATCTGCCTTGATTATCCGTGAGTCTTTTCTGCGCAGTATCAATAAGCTCATTTGCAAAATCAAGATTGTCGGCGGCAATAGCACTCTCTATAGCAAGTATAAGAAACTTAGACAAAAGCGGATCCGGATATGCAGCCAGTATCTTATATCTCTGCACAAACATAGGATATGCCGTTTCTATGTCGCCTTTCTGTGCAAGGGCTATAGCCTTCCACAGCAGAATCTCAGGCTGATTGGCAAGATCGTGCTGCTCAATTAATAGCAGTCCGGCATCATTCCTATCGGCAAGTATCAAAGCCGCTGCTTTAAACGCTATAAAATCAGAATCATTTGCCAAATCAGCATCGCTCTCTTCCATAAGCCGTAATACAGCTAAACTCTCCGCCCCAAGCCCGTAAGCAAAATAAAAGCGGGCAAGCTCCAGTCTGGCTGTGTTTTTATCAGCATTATCCGCAGCGGTAGCATTCCCTAGCAACCGCTGTTGCGTCTGAGAGAAACCATCAGAGGTGCGCCAAAGATTTACATCAAGTGTATTCTTCTGAGTTACTACTTCAACCGGCGGCGTAGACGGCAGCCTGTCTTTCGTAGAAAACATATCGGCAGCAGGCGACATTCGCAGTCCGTACGGCGTAGTAATCTCTATTCCGTCCGCAATATCCCTTACTATAAGATTGTCTCTTATAGGACTGACCACAAGCCCCTGCACAGACGGCAATATTCTGAAATCCGCCATTTTCTGTTCAGTGCCGAAAGCTACTGTTTCGTTTGTCGGCACTACTATAAGCCTGTCTCCTATAGTAATGTCCTTGATAATAATAGGCTCCGCTTTCTGAGACAAATGCAGCACATACCGTCCTCCAAGCGCAAATTCAGGCTCCGGTATTATCTCTGTGTTCGAGTTGTTCGTTTGATACCTTTCATCTGCAATAAAAATATTCATTGCTTTTTCGTCCGACTCTGCCAGAATCTTGGCTCCGAGAGGCAGCGCAAAATAAAATCCTGCGCCGCTTGTCGTTTCTAAAGACTCAAATGCAATTGTCGTACTCATGCTCTTAGGCAAATCACCTTGCGACTCAAAAATTATGAACCCTTTTCCAGCCCTCTGAAAAACCGCTGCACTCGCAAACTTCTTTCTGTCTATAACGGCTATTTTTTCCGGAGCCGTCTTCCAAGCAGACTCCGATATAATTTTTTCTTCTTTCAGAACTTCCAGAACCTCTGCCTTTTCGACTTTAGGCATCTCTTGCGCAGCTTCAGCCGCGGGCTTTATTTTTGCTTCTTCCGTTCTTTTTACTTCTCCGGCTTTTCCTTTTATATCGGCAACTATAGTATTCTTATTCCTGAAAACAGAAATTTTTGCGTTTTTATCCATTGCAAAAGAAACAACAAGACCTTCGTTAGCAACCTGACTGTGTAACCCGGAAACTCTGGAAATGTTCTGCTGAAAGTTTTTAGCAAAAGACGGCTCTGCTTTATGACTGAAAGTTATACTGACGCTGCCGTCTTTGTTTGCTATGGAGTATTCAACTTTTCTGTCCCAGTCAAAAGCGATTCTGTCGAATTCCGGGTGTATTCCGGTTCTGACATTTACCAAAGCCAGCTTGACCTCAGCAGCCTGCTCTGCAACCGCAGGCGCATCAATATATATGCCGGCAGGTTCTTCCAGTTCCTGAGCCGCTGTCTGTCCGGCGCAGAGAACACAAAACACGCAAGCCGCCATGCCTTTTACAGCAAGTTTTTTGCATAAGCTTATTGCATGAGATACGTTCATATTTTAACCATACTATAGATAACAGCTAATTACCAGAGTACATTTTACATTTTTTTGCCCCTCTATATCAATTTCGTAAGCTCAGGCAGAACAACGGCCGCATCCCCTACAAGACCATAATCCGCCTGCTGAAAAATAGGCGCATCAGGATCTTTGTTAACAGCCACTATAACTTTGCTGTCTTTCATGCCTGCCAAATGCTGAATAGCCCCTGATATTCCTGCGGCTATATACAGTTCCGGCGCAACAATTTTCCCGGTCTGACCTATCTGAAAATCATTAGAGACATAGCCGGAATCTACAGCCGCCCTAGAGGCTCCGATTGCAGCATTCAGCTTATCAGCCAATGGTTCTATGAGGTTATGGAACTGGTCATGAGAACCCAGTCCTCTGCCGCCGGAAACAATGGTTTTTGCTGCGGTAAGCTCCGGTCTCTTGGAAACAGTCATATCGGAAGAGACAAAATGAGACAGCCCGGCATCGCCTGCTGCGGGCACTTCTTTAATAGGAGCTGCTGCTCCGCCTTTTTTTGCCTCGTCAAAAGCAGTAGTCCTTACAGTAATAAACTTTATAGTATCCGAACATTTAACCAGAGCCACTGCATTTCCGGCATAAATAGGTCTTGAGAAAGTATCGGGAGCCTCTATGGCAATAATATCGGAAACAACGGCAGAGCGGCAAAGTCCTGCGGTTCGCGGCAGCACATTGCGCCCGAAACTATTGGCAGGAGCCAGAACATGCGAAAAATCAGGAGCCAGTTTTGCAATCAAACCCGCCATATTTTCCGCCAGAAAATGCTCATAGGCTTTGTCGTCCGAATACAGCACTTCAGTTACTCCGGTAACAGACGCAGCATCTTTTGCAGCATCCGCAGCATCTTTGCCGGCTACCAGCACAGAAACTTTTGCGTCCGGCTTCATTTTCAAAGCCGCAGTAAAGACGTGCAGCGTAGAATTCTTGAGTGCTTTGTTATCGTGTTCTGCTATTACCAGTATGGACATTCTATATCACCTTTGCTTCGTTTCTTAGTTTATCAACCAGCTCTGCAACATCTTTCACCATGATTCCAGCCTTCCGAGTGTGCGGAGGGAAAACTTTAAGAGTTTCAATAGACGATTCCAGAGACACTCCCAATGCAGCAGTCTCTATGGTCTCTATGGCAATTTTCTTAGCCTTCATAATATTAGGCAGAGTCGCAAACCTAGGAGTATTAAGCCTTAAATCAACAGTAATAACCGAAGGAGGCTTTAAAGAGAGAGTCTCCAGACCGCCGTCTATCTCTCTTGAAACAGTAATTTTTCCGCTCTCGACTTGCAGCTTTGAAACAAACAACCCCTGAGACCACCCGAGCATAGCGGCAAGCTCTGCCCCGGCCTGAGCTCCTTCCTGATCAATGCCCTGTTTTCCCATAATCACAAGTTCAGGTTTTTCTTTTTCCACTATCTTGCTTAATATGTCCGCTACTATGAAAGACTGCAAGTTAATCTCGCAAGGCACATGAATAGCCCTTTGAGTACCCATAGCCAAAGCAGTTCTCAGCGTCTCAACAGCTCCGGCAGGTCCGATACTAACAGCAATAATTTCACTAGCTATATTTGCCTCTTTGAGGCGCACAGCCTCTTCCACTGCTATTTCGTCAAAAGGATTCATAGACATTTTAACGTTTGCAGTCTCTACTGCGCTGTTGTCCGGCTTGACTCTGATATTGACGTTATAGTCGATAACACGCTTCACAGGCACCAGTATTTTCATGGAATCCTCTTTTTAAAGAAATTTTCAGAGGATAGTGTACTAAGGTATTATTACTAAATGGTGAATCTTGAGAGAATGTAGAATTTAGAATTGTAAAAATGGAAAATTGAAAATGGATAATGGAAAATTGAGGGTTGCTGAAGGGTGTTGAGGTATTCCCCTTACCTTTCTAAGGGAAGGGGTGGCACGCCATAAGGCGTGACGGGGTAGTGGTTTTGTTGACCATATCTCCCAAAAAGTCCTAAAAATAGTTTGATAAAGTCTAAAAAGTGCCACATAATAGCATAAAAGGAGGTTTTCATGCCCAGAAAACCGAAGCCGACTGATTCTGCCTAGTAAAATTATCGACAGATAACAAAAAGTATAGAGTAGAAACTGGCAACCTTGCCCTATTCCCGCCTTCGCGGGAATGACAGCCGGGAGGACAGCATACACCTGTGCAAGCTACTCGTTATATGCTTCCAGTTCACATTTAAGAGGCCGCTTCTTCCAACCCTGTAGTCTGGTTTATGTTCTTCATAGACAGCTTGATTTTGCCTCTGTCGTCTACGTGAGTTACTTTTACGTAGACTTCTTCGCCCATTTTAAGGACATCAAAGATGTTCTCGACACGGTGAGGTTTTACTTCGGAAACATGAACCAATCCGTCCCTAGAGCCAAGAAAGTTTACAAAAGCTCCGAACTCCAACAGCTTCACAACTTTACCCTTATAGATAACTCCTACTTCCGGTTCAGCCACTATGTTCTTTATCCAGTTAACGGCAGCCTCGGCAGCCTTTGCATCAGGAGACGCTACCTTTATAGTGCCGTCATCTTCTATGTCAACCTTAGCACCGGTAGTCTCGCATATCTCTCTGATAACCTTGCCGCCGGAACCGATAACTTCGCGTATCTTGTCCTTAGGTATCGTAAACATCGTTATGCGCGGCGCATTCTGATTTACGCTATCCCTAGATATGTCAAGAGCCTTTGCCATTTCAGAAAGAATATGTATTCTTCCAGCCTTAGCCTGTTCCAAAGCAGTCTTCATAATGTCATAAGTAATAGAAGTAATCTTAATGTCCATTTGCAGCGCAGTAACGCCGTTTGCAGTGCCTGCCACCTTGAAATCCATGTCTCCGAGATGATCCTCATCTCCAAGAATATCAGTCAAAACAGCAAAGCCCTTATTCTCTTTAATGAGTCCCATAGCAATTCCGGCTACTGAAGATTCCATCGGAACTCCTGCGTCCATCAAAGACAAAGAAGAGCCGCACACTGTCGCCATAGAGCTGGAGCCGTTAGACTCGGTTATCTCTGATACAACTCTGATAGTGTAAGGAAACTGCTCTTTAGCAGGCAGCATTGGATTGATTGCTCTCCAAGCCAGCTTTCCGTGTCCTATCTCTCTTCTTCCCGGACTTCCCATGCGTCCGGTTTCTCCTACCGAATAAGGAGGGAAGTTATAGTGCAGCATGAAATTCTCACGGTACTCGCCTTCCAGCGCATCAACTATCTGTTCGTCCTGACCGGTTCCCAAAGTAGTGACTACCAAAGCCTGAGTCTCGCCTCTTGTGAACAGCGCAGAGCCGTGCGTACGCGGAAGCACTCCCACTTCACAGACAATAGGTCTTACTGTCTTAGTGTCTCTTCCGTCAATACGTTTGCCCGTATCCAATATCATATTGCGGACATGGTCATATTTAAGCTGCTCCAAAGCCTCGGCAATCTGCTTTTCAGTGTACGCCTCTATCAAAGAAGCGTCCGAGACAGCCTTTGCCTTCACAGCATCAAGCTTTGCATAACGCTGCATCTTTGCAGTCTCGGAATACGCATCAGAAAGCTCTGCGCCGATAAGTGATTTCAGCTTGTTCTGCAAATCCTTCTTGTCATATGTTGGCGGTAGCAATTCCCTTGGCTCTTTTGCCGCTGCCTCTGCCAGAGATATTATCAAATCCAATACCGGCTGAAAACCTTTGTGCCCAAAGACGACTGCTTCCAGCATTTTTTCTTCAGACAGTTCTTTTGCCTCGGACTCTACCATAAGCACGCCGTCCCTAGTGCCGGCTACTACCAGCTCCAGTTCGGATTCCGCTTTTTCCTGAATAGTAGGGTTGAGAATAAACTCGTTGTCTTTAAACCCAACCTTGGCTGCACCGATAGGTCCAAGGAAAGGTATGCCCGATATAGTAAGCGCAGCAGAACAGCCGATGATAGCCGCAATATCAGAATCATTCGACAAATCATGACTAAGCACAGTCGCAATTACCTGAGTATCACACAAAAATCCTTCCGGGAACAGAGGGCGAATCGGACGGTCGATCAAACGGCTGACCAGCGTTTCTTTTTCTGAAGGACGGCCTTCTCTTTTGAAATATCCTCCGGGTATTTTGCCTGCGGCAAAAGCCTTTTCCTGATAGTTTACAGTCAGAGGAAAAAAATCCTGACCTTCCTTAGGTTTCTGACCGCTTACTACTGTACATAATACAGATGTTTCTCCGTAAGTAACCAATACTGTGCCGTCTGCCTGACGGGCGATTCTTCCAGTTTCCAACGTTAGAGTCTTTCCGCCCCATTCCATTTCTTTACGATAAACCTTAAACATTTCTTTTGTTCCTTTTTTCTCTTTTATGCTTTTTACCACATTCTAGTTAGCGTATCTCAGTTCGATAGATACGTTAAATACGCTACAACCAACAACAAAAGCTGCTATTACTATTCAGAGCAATAGCAGCAACCGACTAAAACAATTTCCTATTACCTGCGTAAGCCCAGTTCTGCAATTAATTTCTCATATACATCAGGTTTAGTCCTTTTGATATAGTTCAAAAGAACGCGGCGTTTGCTTACCATCATGAGAAGACCTCTTCTCGAGTGGTGATCTTTTTTGTGCTCTTCAAAATGCTTGGTAAGATGAACAATCCTGTCCGTAAGCACTGCGATTTGTACCTCAGGCGAGCCCGTATCTTTAGCATTTCTGGAGTGTTTAGATATGATTTCTTTTTTGCGCGAACTAAGCGCCTTTTTGTTTATAGTTCTCGACATCTCTTTTGTTCCTTTTCTTATGTGTCCAGCTAGCGTATCTCAGTTCGATAGATGCGTTACCAGACCGTTCACCGTGCAGTACAACCAGGATGCCGCCCAGTGAGTACACACGAAACAGCCTTTCTTATGCACAAATTTTTCTCACTTTACCAGTAAATTCGTAGGCTCTTGCAAAAAAACTGAAATTTATGTTTAATTTGTTAATTTTGTTTGTTATATTGCTCATGTCTGAAAATAATAAAGGTGCTTGAACAATGTTAGAATGGCTGGAATGGTATAACTGGGCTGTATTGGGAGTGGTGCTGCTCTTCTTAGAGCTGTTTCTTCCGTTTTTCATATTGATATGGTTCGGACTGGGCGCATTGTTAATGGCACTTTTAGTATGGCTAATGCCGGCAGTGGGTTTTTCCGCACAAATTCTTACGTGGATAGTAATCTCGACAATCTTCCTAGTTTTCTGGTTTAAGGTTTACAAACCTCTCTGTAAAACAAAATCAGGTCAATCCTCGGCTCAGGCTATCGGCGAAGTAGGACTCCTTGTAGACCCTCTGGAGCCGTTCGGCAAAAGCAGAGTCCGCTTTCAAGTGCCGCTGCTCGGCACAGAAATCTGGGAGTGCGTGAGCGACGACAAAATAGATGCGGGAGACAGAGTCAAGGTTCTAAGTGTAGACGGCAATATTCTTAAAGTTACAAAGGAGATATAATCATGGAAGGCGGTCAAATTTTTATTTTATTTCTGCTTGTACTAGTAGTAATAGGATTTCTTAGAGCTGTGCGGATAGTGCCTCAAGGCGAAGAGTGGATTATAGAAAGGCTGGGAAAATACGATACTACTTTCCTTCCCGGGCTTAACATAATGGTGCCTTTCATTGACAGAATAGCCAGTAAGGTTATTACAAAAGATATTATGCTGAATGTTCCGGAGCAGGAAGTCATCACGAAAGATAATGCTTTATTGACAGTAAATGCCATATCTTTTGTGAAAGTGACTAATCCTGTTAAAGCTGTTTACGGTATTGTCAATTTTGCGGAAGGCATAAGAAATCTTATCATGACTTCGCTTCGTTCTATTATCGGTGAGATGGAGCTGGACGTTGCGCTGTCTTCTCGAGACCACATCAAGGCAAAACTCAGAGAGAACATTGCCAATGAAGTGCTGGACTGGGGGCTTACTATAAAGTCCGTAGAGATTCAGGATATAAAACCGTCCGCCTCTATGCAGAAATCTATGGAAATGCAAGCTGCCTCGGAAAGAGAGAGAAAAGCGGTAGTCACAAGAGCAGAAGGCGATAAGCAGTCTATGATTTTACAGGCAGAAGCAAGACTGGAGTCTGCCAGAAGAGATGCCGAGGCTCAGGTTACTCTGGCAAAAGCATCTGCCGAAGCCATACAGCGCATAACGGAAACTATCGGTACAGGCGGTGCTCCTATGACGTATTTGTTAGGCGAGAAGTACATCAGAATGATGGAAAAAATGTCAGACTCTTCCAACAGTAAGCTGGTCATAGTGCCTGCTGATATTCAGGAAACGGTGAGAGGGTTTTTTGGAAGAAATTGAAAATGGAAAATGGAAAATGGAAAATTGAAATAAAAATCCTAGAGCATGGCAGTAAAGAATGGCTGCCGGTTTATGCTACGGAACATGCGGCCGGCACGGATTTGTGCGCTGCTATTTCTGAAGACATTGTCCTAAAACCAATGCAGAGAAAACTGATTCCTACGGGTTTTGCTATGGCGATTCCAGTAGGATATGAAGCGCAGGTACGCCCGCGCTCCGGTCTCGCAATAAAGCACGGGATAACCGTTCTTAATTCTCCGGGTACTATAGATTCGGACTACAGAGGCGAGGTGCAGGTTATTCTGGCTAATCTGGGCAGCGAGGATTTCACTATCACAAAAGGAATGCGCATTGCTCAAATGGTAATCGCAAAATATGAAAAGGCAGCATTCGATATAACTGACGAACTTTCCGAAACTGCAAGAGGAACCGGAGGGTTCGGCTCTACAGGGACGCATAAATAATTTTGCCCTGCCAAAAAGCTGTGCCGATAAGGACTGCATTTGCGCCGGCTTTTAAAACTTTCTCTGCGTCCTCTTTACAGGATATGCCGCTTTCACTGATTATATATGTTCCTTTCGGAGCAGTCTTTATCAGTTCAAGAGTATGCTCAACAGTGCCGTCATCTTTTTCCAGCACAGTTATGTTTTTATTGTTTATGCCGATTATTTTCGCATTGATACTTTCCGCCAGTTTCATTTCTTTTGGTGTGTGCACTTCTACTACGGGTTTTAAGCCAAGCGACAATGCTTTCTCGTGCAGCGCACCGATATTTTCCGTAGTGGCACATATCAACAGAACTCCCTTTGCGCCGCATTCGCGAGTCTCGTACAAATCATTCTCGCTCTTTATAAAATCTTTGCGCAATACAGGAAGGCTGACAGCTTTTGCTATAGAACGCAGCAAATCCAGCGAACCGCCGAAGTGTTCTTTTGCCGTGACAACCGACAGTCCCAGTACTCCGGCTTTTTCAAGCTGACGCGCTATATCAACGGGATTTCTTCCTTTGAATAAATCGCCGTGCTGAGGCGATATAGGTTTAAAGTCTATTATGGTTTTAGAAATCATTCGACATTTCTTTCAGTTCTTCCAGTTTCTTTTTAGCGGCACCGCTCTCGATTATGCTTTTCGCCAACGCAACTCCCTGTTTGAAATCGTCAGCCTTGCTACCGACAACCAAAGCTCCTGCGGCATTAAGCACGACCGCATCTTTGTTTGAGTCAAGAATTTTCCCTTCAAATACGCCTTTGATTATTGTTGCGTTATGTTCCGGTGTGCTGGACTTTATGTCCTCCAGTTTACACCTCGACAATCCAAAGTCCTCGGGCTGTATTTCAAACGTAGTAACCTCGCCATTACGCAGATGATTGATGCGCGTTTTTCCAAGCAGAGAGATTTCATCGAGTCCGTCAAGACCATGCACAAACATAGCGTTTGTATATCCAAGCTCTTTGGCTACATACGTTACCGTATCGAGCAGCTCCAGTTTGTACACGCCCAGCAGATGACGCTGTGCGAACGCAGGATTTATAAGAGGACCGATTATCGTATAGAAAATAGTTTTGATTCCCAAATCGGATTCAGCAGGCAAAACTTTACACATGACCGGGTGGAACAGAGGAGCGTATAAAAACGCAATCCCTATTTCCTCAATCATTTTTTCGACTTGGCTTGGATTCAGGTTGATGTTCACTCCGAGGGCTTCCAGCACGTCCGCGCTGCCGGAAAGACTGGCAAGCGAACGGCTGCCGTGCTTTGCTATCGGAATGCCGGCTGCGGCTGCAACAATAGCAGTTGCAGTCGAGATATTAAAAGTCGACAGCCCTCCGCCGGTTCCGCATGTATCCATGAGTTCGCCCGATACTTTCGGGCGCAGAGGCACGCAGTTGTCGCGCATGGCTTTGGCAAAATGCGCCAGCTCGTCCTTAGTCGCTCCTTTCATCAACAGCGCAACCTGAAACCCGGCGATTTGAACGTCCGAAATCTCGCCGGCATTTATCTTTGCGATTAATGCGCTGATGTCATCGCCTTTCATTTCCTGAAAGCTCGTTATTTTTGATAATAATTCTTTATACATTTTTCGATCCTCATTTGATTGAATAGAATTGTAATACACGCTACGCTCTTCGCAAAAATGAGTGACTGCTTCGTTGCAATCCCTTGAAATATATTCCGATATTCCTGCGGGATTGCTCCTCTCATTCATATCATTTTTGCTTGGTCTTCCAATCCTATTCAATCAAATGAGGATCGGTTAATTCCTTAATTAATTTTCTTAGGTGCGGTGCGCTCTTTCTTCCGTGCTGGGCTATGATTTTCACAAAGGCACTGCCTACTATCACGCCGTCCGCTATCTCCCGCATTCTTGCTGCGTGTTCAGGCGTGGATATGCCGAAGCCGATGTATATAGGCACGTCTGTGACTTCCCGTATCTGTTTTACTATATCCGTCAGGTCTAAGTCGAATTCGCTGCGAATGCCTGTAACACCCATAGAAGAAACCAGATAAATGAATCCGGTTGCGTTTTTGGCTAACATTTTCACTCGTTCCGCAGAGGTTGGCGCAATAAGCGTTATCAAATGCACGCTGTACTTATCAGCATAAACTGCTGCTTCGCCCCGTTCTTCAAAAGGCAGGTCCGGAATAATGACGCCGTACACTTTGCATTCTTGGCAGCGTTTGAAAAACTTTTCATAACCGTAAACGAAGACCGGATTTGCGTAAGTCAAAATAACTATCTTATCGAATGTTACAGTCTCAAGCATAAAAAACATCTTATCTGTTGTAGCTCTGTTTTGCAGAGCGCGCACGTTGGCGGCTTCTATTACTTCCCCTTCCGCGATAGGATCGGAAAAAGGAAGACCTATTTCTATGACATGGCTGTATTCCGCCAGAACTTCAATGAACTCTTTTGTTTTGTCCATAGAAGGATCGCCTGCTGTGATGAAGCTGATGAATTTTTTACTCATGTAAATTTTCTCCTTTATAACGAGCAATGCTTGCAACGTCTTTGTCGCCGCGCCCGGAAATAGTAATGATGATTGAACCTTCGTAGTCTTTAATAGCTTTCATTGCATAGGCAACTGCGTGAGCCGACTCTACGGCAGGAATTATTCCTTCCATTTTCGAGAGATACTCAAATGCTTCCACTGCTTCCGTGTCGGTTATCGCCACGTATTTAGCTCTGCCTTTTTGATGAAGATCAGCGTGTTCCGGTCCTATTCCGGGATAATCGAGTCCTGCGGAAATAGAATACACCGGAGCTATCTGTCCGTACTCGTCCTGACAGAACAGTGATTTCATGCCGTGGAAGATTCCGGGCGAGCCGTTTGTTATAGTCGCTGCGTTTTGCGGAGTATCCGCACCGAGTCCTGCTGCTTCGCATCCGATTAGTTCTACGCCTTCATCAGGGATAAAATGATAAAATGCGCCTATGGCATTGCTGCCGCCGCCTACGCAGGCTATGACTGCTTTCGGCAGTGCACCTTCATATTCCAATATCTGCGCGCGCGCCTCACGGCTAATGACGCTTTGGAAATCACGCACCATTGTAGGAAACGGATGCGGCCCCATCACTGTACCCAAAACATAGTGAGTATCGTGTATGCGCTTTGACCACTCCCGCATGGTTTCGTTCACTGCGTCTTTTAAGGTCTGAGTGCCGGAAGTCACGCTGTGCACTTTTGCGCCCATCAGCCTCATGCGGTACACATTCAATGCCTGCCGCTCTATGTCTTCCTTTCCCATAAAAACTTCACATTCCATTTTGAAAAGCGCAGCGGCTGTTGCCGTTGCTACTCCGTGCTGTCCTGCGCCTGTTTCCGCTATAAGTCTGGTCTTTCCCATTTTTTTTGCCAGAAGAGCCTGACCCAGCACATTGTTTATCTTATGCGAGCCGGTATGGTTTAAATCTTCCCGTTTAAGATAAATTTTCGCTCCGCCCAAATCTTTCGTCATATTTTCAGCAGAATACAACAGAGAAGGCCGGCCCGCATAGTTGTTCAAAAGCCCGGACAATTCGTCTGTGAAGCCTTTGTCGTTTTTGTAGTAATTGTATGCTTTTTCAAGCTCTATTACTGCGTTCATCAGAGTTTCAGGCATGTATTGCCCGCCGAACTCACCGAATCTTACACTCATAAGCAACCTCCATGATTTTTGTAAGTGATTTTTCTTTGTTTTCCTCAACACCGCTTGATATGTCTATGCAGTACGGATTCAACTCCATAGCTTTTTTGACATTCGTAATATCTATGCCGCCTGCGAGAAAAAACGGCTTTTCGCTATAACCTTCTATAAGCCGCCAGTCAAACATCTCTCCGGCTGCTCCTTTTGTACCTTCTTTGAACGAATCAAACAAAACAAAATCGCAGTTCGTAGGTTTGATGTCTTCTTTAGTCCTCATACGGAAGGCTTTTATTGCAGGGCAGGGCATTTCATATTCCGTATCTCCGTGAAATTGTACCAAGTCGATAATGCCTTCATCTATGATGTCCTTGATAAAATCGCTAGGTTCGTTGACAAATACTCCTACGGATTTTATTTTAGGACTCAATGCTGCTTTCAATACCTTTGCCGTCTTAACGCTTATCTGCTGGCGGTGAGGCGTGAACACAAAACCGGCGTAATCAACATTCGCTTTGTTGACGCAGTCTATATCCTGCAATGTTTTCAATCCGCATATCTTTAGTTTCATAATCAACCTCCGAACAAAAAAATAGCGTGTCAGCATTTTACTGACACGCTATCTGTTTAAATCTATTTAAGGAATCCGGACTAAAAAACAGGACAGGGTTCAGCGGTATGTACTGAAACACGCCACTGCCAAGTATAAATTGCTGTTTGCAATGCTTTCACTTGAAAAACCTTCCATTTCTACAATTCTTTAGTATTGATAAACGAAAAACTTCCGTTTGTCAATATCTTTATTCATCAATCAGCGCAATAGAAGACGCTTCCAGTCCTTTGCTTGCAGAGTGGACTGTCATTTTTACCTTCTGTCCTGTCTGCGGTATTGGGATTCCAGCATCATCTATAATAGAGCGGTGTATGAAAATGTCTCTTCCGCCGCCGTCCGGCTCCACAAAGCCGAAGCCTTTGTCTACCTTGAACCACTTGACTGTGCCTGTCATCTCTACAGCAGGACCTGTTGCAGCAGCTCTTGTACTGGCCCGCTGCATTGGCACTACCTCCAGTACTTGCAGTATATTCAGAACTTGGCGGCCTTTTTCTCCGTTTCCAAGCTCTACGATTATCTTAGTTCCCTCGGCTAGGTTGTCCATGCCGGAGTGGGACAGCACAGAAGAATGTATAAAAGCATCGGAAGATCCGTCAGCAGGAGCGCAAAAACCAAATCCTTTTGTTCTGCTAAACCATTTTACTATTGCCTCTGTGGTGTTGGCAGGATTTTCTGCGCTCACAGAGGGTTTTTGAGAAACAACATCAGAAGACACGGTACCACCTCATTAAATAATTAACTAAGGGGACTTTAGTACATTTTAGGGTTAAGTACAACATAAATTTGATAGTTAATACTTGACTTTTAGGGAAAAGAGAGATAAATATGCCCGTATTCCGATAGGTTTTCGGGTGGTTATAGCGGTAAGGTTTGTCTATGCGTTGCATACACAAGCCCGTTTTTGTTTGCAGGAATTTTAATGTTTAAGTCTCTCAGCGACAGACTTTCAGGAATCTTTGATAAGCTCAGAGGGCGCGGCTCTCTGACCGAAGCCGAAGTCAATGACGCTATGCGTGAGATTCGCGTTGCTCTATTAGAGGCTGATGTTGCTCTGACTATCGTAAAAGATTTTATTGAAAAGGTAAAAGAAAGAGCTGTCGGTCATGAGGTTCTCAAATCTATCACTCCGGGACAACAGGTCGTCAAAATCGTTCACGACAACCTCATAGACCTTTTAGGTACTGAAGTTTCTCCTCTGAATCTTAATGTTAAGCCTCCGGCAGTTATTTTAATGCTGGGGCTGCAAGGATCCGGAAAGACTACGACTGCGGCGAAGATTGCTAGATTCCTACAGGAAAAAGAAAATAAAAAGGTTCTGCTCGCTTCTTTGGATATATACAGACCTGCAGCCCAAGAACAACTGCTTGTACTGGGCGAACAAAACAACATAGCTGTTCTGCCTATTCTGCCCGGTCAAGATGTTTCGGCTATAACAAAACGCTCTTTGAATGTAGGGCTGGCAGAGGGATTTGATGTTCTTATACTGGACACGGCCGGAAGGCTTTCTATTGATGAAGACATGATGCAGGAGGCTGCTCTAATTAATTCTATTGCCAAGCCTCAGGAAGGGCTTCTGGTTGTTGATGCTATGACTGGGCAGGACGCAGTAAACATTGCAAAGAGCTTCAACGACAGAATAGGAATTTCAGGCATAGTGCTCACCCGCATAGACGGAGACGCAAGAGGCGGTGCTGCGCTGTCTATGAGAGCCGTAATAGGCAAACCTATAAAGTTCATAGGCGTAGGCGAAAAAGCAGATGCCTTAGAAATATATCACCCGGACAGGCTTGCAAACAGAATTCTGGGAATGGGCGATGTTGTTTCTCTGGTGGAAAAGGCGGCTGCTGCCATAGACATGGAAGAAGCTGAAAGCATGGCGAAAAAGATGTTTTCAGGAGACAGTTTTAACTTTGATGATTTTGAAAAGCAGCTTGAACAGATGAAAAAAATGGGCGGGCTTAGCGGCATTATGAACTTCCTGCCCGGAGTAGGAAAGATAAAAGAGCAGCTTAAAGATGCAAAGATAGATGACTCTGTGATAAACAGACAGCAGGCTATTATAAGGTCTATGACTAAAGCGGAAAGACGGAATCCTGATCTTCTTCAGGCATCTCGGAAGAGGCGCATAGCGAACGGATCCGGAGTGAACGTGTCCGATGTAAACAGACTGATAAAGCAGTTTTTAGAAATGCAGAGAGTCATGAAGCAGTTTAAGAAGCTGGGGAAGACGGGTATGCTGAGGGCTATGGGGTCGAGGTTTATGTAGTGTGGAGTTGGGAGTGAGTTTGTTTTTTTTAATAATATATAAAGGAGTAAAGTAAGATGGTAGTAATGAGAATGTCGCGTCATGGTGCAAAGAAGCGTCCTTTTTATCATATAGTAGTTGCAGACAGCAGAGCGCCCAGAGACGGACGTTTTTTGGAAAAAATAGGAACATATAATCCTATGCTGGCAAAAGAAGATGCAAAGCGCGTACTGTTTGCAGAAGAGAGAGTTAAGTACTGGCTGAGCAAAGGAGTACAGCCCAGCGACAGAGTAGCAAGATTGCTGCACAGTGTGAATTTGGGGGCTGAAGTTAAGTACAGACAGACTCCAAAGAAATCACAGCCGAAAGCAAAGGCGCAGGAGCGGTTGAAGGCTCTGGAAGAGGCTGCTAATAAGCCGGCGGAAGTTCCGGCAGAATAGTGAATAAGACAGAAAGAATCTGTGTTGGAAAATTTTCAGCAGCACACGGCATAGGTGGCTGTGTGCGGTTGAAAAGCTATACGGAAAAGCCGGAGAATATATTCAAGTATCCTCTTACTGATAAAGAAGGAAAAGCAGTTTTTGAAATTGTGAAAAAACATAAATCAAAAGACTGTTTTGTAGTTGCTATAAAAGGAATAGAAGATAGGAATGCTGCCGAGGCTCTTAAAGGAGTCCTGCTTTATACTGAAAGAGAAGAGCTGCCAAAAGGACAGTATTACGAGGCTGATATTATAGGCATGACCGTAAGGGGTAATGGTAAAGAGTACGGCAATGTTATGAATATGTATGACTATGGAGCAGGGGTTTTTGCAGAAATAGGCACTAACAAAAAAGACAGCTTTATGTTTCCTTTCAAAGAGCCTTTTGTTACAGAGGTTGATGTCGAGTCCGGAATACTGACTATAGATGTGCCGGAAGATTATTTGGAGCAATAGTATGTGGAGAGCCTCAGTTCTTACGCTGTTTCCGGAAGCATTTCCCGGAATTTTGGGAGTTTCTTTAATAGGTAAAGCTCTGGAAACCGGAAACTGGAAACTGGAAACTTTAAACATAAGAGACTATGCGCATGACAAGCATTCCAGCGTAGATGATACTCCGTACGGAGGCGGTGCCGGAATGATTATGAAAGCGCAGGTGCTGAGTGAGGCAATACAGGCTGCGGAAGAGAAATTCGGAAAACATGAGCGCAGGATATACGTATCGCCCAAGGGAAAAAGAGCTAATCAAGAGTTCATAGAAGAGCTGGCAAAATGCGGTTCTGTATTGTTTTTGTGCGGACGGTACGAGGGCATAGATGAAAGAGTCATAAAAGACTCTGACCTTGAAGAGGTAAGCGTAGGAGACTTTGTGCTTGCAGGAGGGGAAGTTGCAGTTATGGCTCTCATAGAGGCGGCAGTACGGTTATTGCCGGGAGTGTTGGGAAACGCAGAAACATTAAAAGAAGAAAGTTTTAACAATAATCTTCTGGAATATCCTCAATACACTAAGCCGTATGAGTGGAAAGGAATTACAGTGCCGGAGGTGTTAATCTCCGGAAACCACGCTAAGGTTAACGAGTGGAGGTGGCAAGAGGCTGAAAAGATTACTAAAGAAAGAAGACCGGATTTATTACAAAAAATGGAAAGTGGAAAATTAAAAAAATAGCTTGCAAAATCGGTATTAATGTGTAGAACAGTCATCAAAGACGGGTAATTTATAATAGAGAGATAGTCATGAATCTGTTAGGAAAAATTGAAGCGAAGCAAATTGAAAAACTCAAAGATCAGACAAAAGTAGATGCTTTTTCTGTGGGCGATACCGTGAGCGTATTGGTCAAGGTCATTGAAGGAAACAGAGAACGTTTGCAGGCGTATAAAGGCGTTTGTATTGCACGCCGCAATGCCGGATTTAATTCGTCATTCACTGTCAGAAAAATAAGCTACGGCGAGGGAGTGGAAAGAGTATTCCCGGTATACAGCCCAAGAGTCGAGTCTGTAAAATGCGAGAGACGCGGCGATGTTCGCAGAGCCAAACTTTATTATCTGCGCGGCCGCAGAGGCAAGGCTGCCCGCATATCAGAAAAGACGGACTATAACCGCACTGCAGATAAAGAGTAATTCCTCCTTGTGGGCAGGTCTGTGCATGGTCATGGATTGAGAATGATGGTGCTGCCGTTCGGGTAGTACTCTTTTGTATGCAAGTTTTTGGGGCGATAAGGTATCATAACAGCTTCATATCTGTCTTTTCTGTGTCTGCGCATAGGTCTCTTGCACAGTCGGCAATTTCCTTGTTCTTGCTTTTTGCAAGCGTTTTGAATAGGTTCAAAACCTCATTGTGAACCTTATCGTCCATAGAGTGGTACCTAGTATCGACATACTTCAATATTATGACCCCCGGAGAGTCTTGTAGAATCTCGGAAAGATAGAGAGCATCTTTAAGTTTAGCTATATCGTCGACAATTATATCCTGTCCCCTCTCCTCTCCCAGATAAATGTGTTGACCCAAGTCTTTATGTTTAGCTTTTATTGCATAAAAAATGAAATAAGGATCCGGCAGGTATGGACGGGTATTCAACATATTCGCCAATTTTTTCGGGTCTTTTTTAGCTTTTTCATCATACTTCTTTTTGTCGAAATTGTTTGGAAACAACAACTCCCTTCTTAACTCCAGCTTATTCGGCAAGTTATCCCTGACATAATTGCTGTAAAAATATGACTCTACTTCAAACAAAGAGTTACGAGCATCATATGTCTGTTCCGTCTTGTATATACCCCATTTCGCGCTTAAAGCAATCATTGTATCATAATACGACAACCTTTCTCCTTTATCCATTTTATCCATATGGTGTATCTGTTTTAAGTGATTTGGTTCATGTACGATGACAGATAGGGTTTCCTCGGGAGGGCATACATGCAGAGTATTCAAATTAATAGTATCTTTGTAATGGGGGTCCACATATCCGCCACAGTAGTACTCAACTTCCTTTGACATGCCTTCAATTTTCCTTGCTTTTTCTTTAAATGTTTTTAGTTTTATTATTTGTAAATCAAAATGTTCGGCTATGGATGGAATTATATATGGCAGAAGATTCACTTCGTCATAATGATTGCAAAAAGCCCAAACTGCAAAAGAGTTGCTAAGCATCTCCGTCACCCTCTCGGCATTCTTTAACAATTCATCACATTCGTCTTCATTAAGCACAACATAATTGGCAATATCCTGGGCATAGTTGTTAAGATTATAGGGAGTCATCAATTCTCCCTCTTTACTTATCTCGTTTTCATATGTATTCCGAAATTCACTCAAATCGGTGGTACGACTGGCGGCTAGTACCTCTCTTCGCAGCAGTAAGAATGATTCGAGCCATTTGTCTAACAGTTCGTATAATTCGCACCCTTTTTCGGTCGTCAGCGAACCATTATTATCGATTAAGGTATTAGCATCGACAACTTTGTTACTATACTCGTTCCTTGTTTCGGAAACCGCATACAACAGTTTCACAAGTTCCCTCTCTATATCAATTTCAGCCATAATTCTAATACTCCTTATTTATAAAATATGAATTGGTACAAATCACAAAGTATTTTTTTTAAAATTAATTAACTATTAAGCATATTATACATCATAATTATGAAAGTAATTAATGGAAAAAGATGAAAAATTACAAAGAGTTAATGGAATATGGAATGTAGAATTAAAAAGTTTAGAGTGAGAATTAGTATTACGTACTTTTTTACATTTTACATTAACTTCATTTGCCCTATTCCCGCCTTCGCGGGAATGACAATAGGGGGGGGGAGGACAGCGAAAACGTCGACACCCTTTAGCAATTCCACACTAAATCCTCACGATGTGCACGTCTGTAAGAGGCTTTTTGCCGTAGATTGTGTTTAGCTGTCTGCGCACTGCCAAGCCTGCTTTGTGCTTCACTGCAGCATCGTCCAGCCGAGATGATTTCGGCATTTCTTCCACGCTGTCCAGTATTTCAGAAATCACAATTTCATACACATTTTTTAGTTCTCTTTTATCGCCGCTAAGCTGTTCCAGCCCCATAATGGACACTTGCGGATCTTCTATGATGTTCCCTTTCCTGTCCATCACTAGAGTTACTACTGCCGCTCCGTTCATGCTCATCTTTTTTCTGGCTTTCAGTATCTCGGCATCAAGAGGTCTTAGAATTCTGCCGTCCAGTCCCAGCTTTCCGCTTTGCACTGTTGTTACTATTTCCCTTATTCCCGGTCCCAGTCTTATTATCTGTCCGTTCTTCGGAATAATAGTTTCTTCTACTCCATGCTTTTCCGCCAATTTCGCATGTTCAATCTGATGCCGCATTTCTCCGTGCACCGGAAGGCTCACCTTAGGCTTTACCAGCTTATACAATAATTCTATTTCATCTCTTCCGCAATGACCGGATACGTGCACTGCTTCCTCATCGGCAGTAATTACCCTCAACCCTTTTGCTATCAGATTGTTTTGCAGCCTCGATATGTTCTTCTCATTGCCGGGTATATCCCTAGATGAAAAAATCACAGTATCCCCTTTATTCAAATCTATTTCAGGGTGGTCCTCTATTGCGATTCTGGACAGCGCAGAGCGCACTTCGCCCTGACAGCCCGTAGAGATTATAACCAGCTTATTTCTGGGAGTCAGCATTGCTTCGTGTTCTGTCAACAGATTGTTGAACTCAGGCAAATAGCCGCTGGCATGTGCTGCTTCTGCGTTTTTCCATAAAGATCTTCCTACAAGAGTCACGTCTCTGTTGACTGCCTTTGCCGCTTTTATTACGAGTTTTATTCTTGCGATGTTGCTTGCAAAACAGGTTACTATAATCCTTTTATTTATCTTCGGAAACAATTCCTCAAACGTCTTCTCAACCAGTCTTTCCGTTCCGGAATGCTTTGCATCTATGCAGTTTGTAGAATCTCCGACAACTGCCAGAACGCCTTCTTTCCCCAGCTTTTGTAATTTCTCTTCTTCCAGCCTGCTGCCTATAATTGGTTTGTCTTCTATTTTCCAGTCGCCGGTGTGCAGCACTGTTCCGTGCTCTGTACGCAGTATCAGCATCTGCGATTCCGGTATTGAGTGATTGACAGGAAGATACTCGCAATCAAACGCTCCAATGCTGAAAGTGCCTCCTTCCGGAATCTCTATGACTTTTGCTTCGTGCTCGCAGTTGTTCTGCGCCAGCTTTTTCCGTATCAGCTCTCCGGTAAACTTTGTCGTATATATCGGGCATCTTAGCTGCTGCCACAAATAGCCTATGCCGCCTATGTGATCCTCGTGTCCGTGCGTGGCGACTATTCCAAGCAAATCTTCCTGTCTTTCCATTATGAACGAAATATCCGGCGTTATCAGCTCTATTCCGGGAGTGTTCTCATCTCCGAACATCACTCCGCAGTCCACAATCAGCCACTTGCCTTTTGTCCCGTACAGATTCATGTTCATGCCTATTTCCCCAGCACCTCCGAGCGGCAGATACCACAGCGCATCATTGGGGGGCGCATTTACACTCTGTCTCTTGCTTTTCATTTAAATCTTTCTATGCAATTATTAATTTTTTGTGCTGTAAAATCTATAGAATCTTATATCTTTTTCAAGAGCCGCCAGTCTTTTCGACAATAAATTTATTTCTGCCAGAATCAGGCGTTTTGTTTTCGCATCAAGCGTTATACTAGATTCCAGAAACTTTATAAACCTTAATAAGCCCTCTTGTACAGCCTCTTTATACTGTTCCGTTAAATCTTCCGAGACTCTGAACCCTATGCCGTGCTCTGACATTTTGGCTTCCAGCTCTTTCAGAGTCATGGGACTGAACCCTGCATCGAGCTGTCTCAGCTCTTCCAAGATTGCAGCTCCGTGCATTTTGCTTGCTAAAATAAAATCCGTAAAGACTATCTGTGCATTGGGCTTGCTGTATTCGGACAATGCTTTTATAAATTTTACCTTGTCCTTTACATAGCACAGAATCTCTCTGAACATTATGCAGTCATACGGGCGGCTCTCTTTCAAGTCATTAGGATCATATGCCTCTATAGGCAGCTTTTTTATCATTCCGCTTTTGACCGTTATATCCATGCCGCGTTTTGCCGCTTCCGCGTTAGGCTCTTTGCCTATGATATAGACTCCGAAAAGTTCCTCTGCTTTTCTCATTCTGGCTCCGATTCCGGCGGCTAAGTCCAGAACCCTGGCGTTGCTGTTCAGATTAAGAGGCTTAAGCAGAATATCTGTCATTTCCGTATCCATAGGGAGAAGCTGTTTAGTGCCCCATATTTTTTCCAGAAGATCTATGCGATCCGCGGCACTCCACTCGGTCATGTCCTCAGAAGGAGGAGGCTCTTCCGTTACTTTAGGCTTTACAGGAGCGGGTTTTGGTTTTTCAACAGGCTTTGGCTTTTCATGGATAATAGGACGATCAAGCTCGTCCTCTGCTCCCCAGTTGCCGTCTTTCCAAAAGTCTTTAGCAATGCCGGCTATGAAGGAGCAGGCGGCACTTACGGAGGTTTTTATGGCATGTGACATGGGCATAGGAATGTGAAATGTAGAATGTATAATGTAGAATGTAGAATGTAGAATGTAGAATTATTATTGAATGGTGTCAACGTATTCCTAATTAAGCTGTGCCTTGCACAGAAGAAAGCATTCCGGGCTGAACGCCCAGTTTGGTTAAGGACTGTTCCCATCTAGTTTCCAGAGGAGATGTAAATAACAGATTATAATCCGGCTCTACTGTAAGCCAGCCGCCTAATTTCAGTTCTTGCTCCAACTGCCCTTGAGTCCAGCCTGAATACCCCAGTATGAGCATAGAGTTTTTAGGACCCTTGCCGTGTGCGAGGTCTTTGATAATATCAGAGGTCGAGGTTACCGCTATATGATTGTTGATTTTGGTAGTGCCGGGGCAAAGATAATCATCGGAATGCAGGACAAATCCTCTCCGCATTTCCAGCGGACCGCCGAAATGAACAGGGGTTTCTGCGAATTGAGGATTAACATCAATAGAGAGCTGTTCAAGCAGCATCGCCAACGTAACGTCTCCGAAAAGACGATTGATGATAAAGCCTATGGAGCCGGTACTTTTAGTGTGATAGCAAATATAAATGACAGTTTTTGCGAACCGCGGATCCGGCATGTCCGGAGCGGCTATCAGCAGCTTACCTTCCAGTTTTCCGGAAAGAAAATAAGTGCCAGACTCTTCCGAGTCCGGTTTTCTCTCGCCTTTCAGTTTAGAAAGTAAATCCTTCATGTATGGCTCTTTGCACTTTATTGTTAAAGCAAAAGTATAGCATGTACAAATAAAGTTAAAAGTGAAAAGTTGAAAGCGGAAATATTTCCACTTTTCACATTTCACTTTTTATAAAAGGATTCACGCCGATATTATCTACAGTCCATGTTCTTGTAGGTTCAACAATTTCAGGATCAAAGGTTATTATGTCTTCAATCTCTATGGGTGCAAAACCATTATTTCGTCTAAAGTTATTGGCGTTTTTATTCATTTCATTCTTAGCAATAACAGCCGCCAGAATATCGTGAGGAATGCTTTTGCGAACAGGTGTTCCGTTTGTACAATACAACAGCTCTACGACATAATTTCCTTCTTTTTCAATACGCCTGCCGTGTATTAGTGTCTTACCCTTGTGTTCATCGTATTGGCCATGGCAGGGACCGGCGCTTTCCGAGTTGTAGCGCGTTAGGTCGTGTTCGCCGAACTTGCTGCTATACGTGTCAATGCGATACACAACGCTTCCCTCATTGCTTCCGTAGTGTTTAGGGTGTACATAAATTTTACAAATATTTTTATTCTCACTCATTTTCTTTCTCCTTTGTTATGTTTAAAAAATAAAAAAGCACAGCATGTTGTCAGGACACGGCTGTGCATACTGTGCAAAAACACATTGCACAGAATTAGGTTCTGCCTTAAAGGCATATGCTTTAGGGAATTCTAAATGATGCTTACTTCGTAAGTCGAGACTCCGGAGCTCCTGCGAATTCGCGAGAGAAGCCTCGCTTCATACAATCAATTATATCGCCGGTTACTCTAGACATTTTAATCTCCATTATTTAAAAAGGGGCTTTTCCACCTTACCCGTATATTCTATTATTTTTAGAGTGATTGCAATAGATTTTTTAGTTTCATAGGAATTTCAAAAGGTTAGATGAATAAAAATGTAGAATTTAGAATGTAGAATGGAAATATTTTTAATTCTACATTTTACATTCCCATGCTATACATCAAGCATATTTCAAACACAGGACTCAGCGTAAAATGAAACTTCTAAAAATACTCGTTTGTTTGGCTGCTTTTGTATTCCTGCAAAATCCTTCTTATGCTGCAAGCTCGGATTGGATTGAGTCCCAAAGTCTTTCCGCCAGACTCATTTCTTCTGCGGAGAGTTTAGAAGTTGGCGAGACTATTGATATAGGCATAGAAATCAGCCTTCAAGACGGCTGGCATACTTACTGGCGTTTTCCCGGGATTGCAGGGCAGCCGCCTTCGTTCATCTGGAAAAAAGATGAAACTTCCAATGTTGTTGCAGTTCAAGAGTTTTTCCCTGTGCCGGAAAGGCTAGTCTCTTTTGATATCGAGTACATTGGCTACAGCTATCACAACAACATCATTTTTCCGGCAAAAGTTACTGTTCAAGACGTTTCAAGAGATGTTGATATAACCGTGTCTGCGGAAATGGTTTCGTGCAAGAATGTATGCCTGCCGGAACAGTTTGAATTAAATCTGCGCATTCCGGCTAAAAGGTTCAGTGCTTGGGATTCCGGATTGGATAGTTCTGAAAAACGCTTATTGGACAGAGCCATATCAGAGCTTCCGGCCATAGCCTCAGACGGAAAATCGGATAATGTTTCTATCTCGTCAATAGAGTTTGGCTCTGACTACATAGAGGTGGAATTTCATGTAAACGACTCTGTCCGCAATCCGGAGATGTTTATAGAAAATGCAAAATACATCAATTTTCTGGCTCCCAGAATCGTGCGTTCCGGAGGAGTTTGCGAAGACGAAAATTGTGTCAATGCCGTTGCTTTAAGAGCGTACTCTGCAGATCCGTTTCCTAAGGACGTTAACATAACAGAGCTTCCTTTTAATATCACTTTTGTTAACAACGCCAACAGCAGCAGAGAAGCCGTAGAGTTTCAAAACGTCAAAGCCGGCAGGTATGAAGGAGGATTTTCCAGTGCTGTAAGCGAAGATTCCGTTCAAAACAATGAAGAGCTGTTTATCAGCAGTCCGAACAGAAATCTATGGCTTATTATTTTATTTGCCTTCATAGGAGGCTTTATACTTAATCTTATGCCGTGCGTTCTGCCTGTTCTCGCCATAAAACTTATGAGCGTAATAAACCATGCGGGCGCAGAAAAATCCCGCATAAGAATCGGCTTCATGTTCAATGTTCTCGGGATAATATTCTCTTTCCTTGTTCTTGCCGGTTTAGTGATATTCCTCAAGCACATCAAGTACGCTGTAGGCTGGGGAATTCATTTCCAGCAGCCTGCATTCTTAGTATTTTTAATACTCGTTCTGGTCATCTTTGCCTTAAATCTTTTCGGCGTTTTCGAGTTCTCTCTGCCTAAGTTTATCACCAATAAGGTTACCGTGTATAAAAGAGGCTCTCCAGTATCCGGCGAGTTTTTCGCAGGAGTTCTTGCAACCTTATTGGCTACTCCTTGTTCTGCGCCGTTTCTGGGAACGGCAGTTGCTTTTTCCCTTGCAGCGGGCGGACTGGAAGTGCTGGTTATTTTCTTATTCATAGGTATCGGCATGTCTGTGCCGTATCTTATGATTGCTCTGTTTCCTCATCTGGTCGCTTTCCTGCCGAAATCCGGAAAGTGGATGCTTTCTCTTAAAAGAATTTTAGGATTGCTTTTGATTCTTACGGCGGTATGGCTTGGGTTTGTTCTGAATACTCAGTTGTCCGGCGCAGAAAAATCAGAAACCTCAGAGGCTCCGGAAAAACTTGTCTGGCAGAAGTTTGATGAAGAAGCTATGCAGCAGCACCTAGCGGACGGAAAAATAGTTTTCCTAGATGTTACTGCGGACTGGTGCCTTACATGCAAGGCGAACAAGCTGTTTACTTTTAATAATAAGAAAGTAATACAGGTGCTCGATGTTCCCGAAATAGTTCTCATGCAGGCGGATTGGACGCAATCTAATGAGAAAATCAGCGCACTGCTTGCAAAACACGGAAGATACGGCATACCTTTTAACGTTATATATAAACAGGACAGAGAGGCTGTGGTGCTGCCTGAATTGTTAACGCCGTCTTTGGTTATTAAAGCAATTGACAAATGGAAAGTGGAAAATTGAATACGTTCTAACCCCATGTAAACAAACAAAAAACAGAAAATTGAGCAGGGCTACTTGAAAAAGCAAAAAAGATTATTATCTTCCATAATGTAGAGTGTTCTTATCTTAACTCAAAACAAAAGGAGTATATTCAATGAAATTCCGTCCTCTGCATGACCGTGTAGTGATAAAACGCATAGAATGTGATGAAAAAACTGCCGGCGGCATAATAATTCCGGATACAGCTAAGGAAAAGCCTCAGGAAGGCGAGGTTGTGGCTGTCGGTTCAGGAATACGAGACGAAGCAGGCAAAGTCACAGCTCTTGATGTCAAAGTCGGAGATAAAGTGCTGTTCGGCAAGTGGTCCGGTACAGAAGTGAAACTCGATGGCACCGACTATATCATCATGAAAGAGTCCGACATTATGGGCGTTATCGAAGGCACTTCCTGCTGCAAGAAGGGCTCCTGTAAGAGCAAGAAATAATCAATTTTTAAAAAGAAGGAGAAAATCATGGCTGCAAAACAAGTCATATTCGGAGCTGAAGCGCGTGAAAAGCTGCTCCGCGGTGTTGATACTTTAGCAAACTCTGTGAAGGTTACACTAGGGCCCAAAGGCCGCAACGTTGTCATAGAAAAGAGCTTCGGTGCTCCAAGGATAACAAAAGACGGCGTGTCTGTTGCAAAAGAAATAGAACTGGCAGACAAGCTCGAAAATATGGGTGCTCAGATGCTGCGCGAAGTTGCCAGCAAGGCAAGCGATAAGGCCGGAGACGGAACTACTACCGCTACTGTCCTTGCTCAGGCTTTGTCCGCAGAAGGATTAAGAGCTGTTGCTGCAGGAATGAATCCTCTGGATTTAAAGCGCGGCATTGACAAGGCTGTAGACTCTATTGTCAAAGAGATTAAGTCTATGTCCAAAAAAGTATCCAGCAATGCCGAGATTGCGCAAGTCGGAACTATATCCGCAAACGGAGATCAGGAAATCGGAAGCAAGATTGCGGAAGCTATGCAGAAAGTCGGCAACGAGTCTCCTATCACCGTAGAGGAAAGCAAGGGACTGGAAACCGAACTCGAAGTAGTCGAGGGCATGCAGTTCGACCGCGGGTATTTGTCTCCTTATTTTGTTACAAATGCAGAGAAGATGTTAGTGGAATTGGACGATGCGTTCATACTTTTCCATGAGAGCAAACTTTCCAGCTTGCAGCCGCTGCTGCCGGTTCTGGAAGCTGTAGTTCAGTCAGGAAGACCGCTGCTCATCATAGCTGAAGAAGTAGAAGGCGAGGCTTTGGCTACTTTAGTTGTGAACAAACTTCGCGGCGGACTCAAAGTAGCTGCTGTGAAGGCTCCGGGATTCGGAGACCGCAGAAAGGCTATGCTGGAAGATATGGCTATTTTGACTAAGGGGCAGGTTATCTCTGCTGATTTAGGCATTAAGCTTGAGAACGTGACTCTGGAAATGCTCGGCAAGTCTAAGAAGATTCGCATTGATAAGGACAATACTACTCTTATCGGCGGAGCCGGAGACAAGAAGTCTATAGAGGCTAGATGTTCTCAGCTTCGTAAACAGATAGAAGAAACCTCTTCTGATTACGATCGTGAGAAACTGCAAGAAAGACTGGCTAAACTTTCCGGCGGAGTCGCTGTTATCCGTGTTGGCGGAGCTACGGAAGTCGAAGTGAAAGAACGCAAGGACAGAGTTGATGACGCTATTCACGCTACAAGAGCTGCTGTTGAAGAAGGCATTGTAGCAGGAGGCGGCGCAGCATTGCTGTACTCTACGGGAGCTATTGAAAAGATTAAGGTAGAGAATGACGACCAGAAGAGAGGCGTTGACATTGTACGCAAAGCCTTGGAATCTCCTATCCGCCAGATTGCTCAGAACGCCGGAGTTGACGGCTCGGTGATTGTCGGCAAGCTGCGTGATCAAAAGAGCACCAGCTTTGGGTACGATGCTCAGAAGGGCGAGTACACTGATTTGTTCAAAGCCGGTATCGTAGATCCGACCAAGGTTGTCCGCACTGCGTTAGAAAGCGCAGCTTCTGTAGCCGGGCTTTTGATTACTACGGAAGCCATGGTTGCAGAGAAGGTTGAAAAGAAGTCTATGCCGGATATGGGAGGCATGGGCGGAATGGGCGGTATGGGAGACTTTTAAAAAAAAGTGTGGAGTTAGGAGTGTGGAATTGGTTTCACACTCCACCCTCCTACGCTAAAGCTACGGCGAGGCTTTGCTCTCAACTCTTCTAACTCCTAGCTCCTCATATAACCGTATGATTAGCCTAGATTTATCAACTAATGTATGAAAATATGCAAGGGGCTACTTGCAGGAACAAGAATCGTTCTTATATTGTAAAAGTGTACGCTTAATATAGGACACTGAAAGGAACATACGAACATGTCAAAAGTCATCGGTATAGATTTAGGTACTACAAATTCCTGCGTTGCTGTTATGGAGGGCTCGACCACGACAGTTGTTCATAATTCGGAAGGCTCCAATACGACTCCTTCCATTGTCGCTTTTGCGAATTCAGGCGAGAGACTCGTGGGTCAGTCTGCTAAAAGACAGGCTGTGACTAATCCTTCCAATACTCTGTACGCTATCAAGCGTCTTATCGGGCGCAGATTCGAAGATCCTATGGTACAGAAGGATATCGGGCTTATGCCTTATAAGATTTCAAAAAATTCTAACGGAGACGCTTGGGTAGAGGCTTCCGGTAAGGAATACTCTCCTTCCGAAGTTTCCGCTTTTATTCTGATGAAGATGAAGGAAACGGCTGAAGCATATCTGGGGCAGCCTGTAACTCAGGCTGTTATTACAGTGCCTGCTTATTTCAACGACAGTCAGCGTCAGGCTACTAAAGACGCGGGAAAGATAGCAGGACTGGAAGTGCTGCGCATAATTAACGAGCCGACTGCTGCGGCTTTGGCTTACGGGCTTGAGAAAAAGAAGTCCGGCACGGTTGCCATATACGATCTCGGAGGAGGAACTTTCGACGTTTCTATTCTTGAGATTGGAGACGGAGTTTTCGAAGTCAAGGCTACTAACGGAGACACTTTCTTGGGCGGCGAAGATTTTGACGCAAGAGTTATGGACTATTTGTGCGCAGAGTTCCAAAAAGAACAGGGAATTGATTTGCGTTCCGACAAGCTGGCGTTACAGCGTTTGAAAGAGGCTGCCGAGAAGGCTAAAATAGAGTTATCCTCTTCTATGCAGACTGAAGTCAACCTGCCGTTTATCACTGCGGATCAGGCGGGGCCAAAGCATCTTTCTATTAAGCTCACAAGAGCGAAGCTGGATTCTTTAGTCGAGGATTTGATTCAGCGCACCATAGAGCCTTGCAAAAAAGCTCTTAGCGATGCGGGTCTTAAAGCCTCCGATATTGATGAGATTGTTCTTGTCGGCGGTCAGACCAGAATGCCTAAGGTCATAGAGACTGTGAAAGAGCTGTTCGGACGCGATCCTCACCGCGGAGTAAATCCTGATGAAGTAGTTGCTATCGGAGCCGCTATTCAGGGCGGTGTTTTAAAGGGCGATGTGAAGGACGTGCTTTTGCTTGACGTAACGCCTCTTTCGCTGGGCATAGAGACTCTCGGCGGCGTGTTCACCAGACTAATCGACAGAAACACTACGATTCCCACAAAGAAGAGTCAGGTATTTTCTACTGCGGAAGACAATCAGAATGCTGTTACTATACGAGTTTTCCAAGGCGAAAGAGAAATGGCTGCGGACAACAAACTGCTGGGACAGTTTGATTTGGTAGGCATACCTCCTGCGCCCAGAGGCATTCCTCAGATAGAAGTTACTTTCGATATTGATGCCAACGGCATTGTGAATGTGACGGCAAAGGACAAGGCTACGAACAAGGAGCAGCAGATACGCATTCAAGCGTCAGGAGGGCTTTCCGATGCGGATATTGACCGCATGGTCAAGGAAGCAGAGGCTAATGCTGCCGGCGACAAGCAGCGCAGAGAAGTTGTTGATGCTAAGAATCAAGCGGATTCTCTGATTCACCAGACTCAGAAATCTTTGCAAGAGCTGGGAGCTAAGGTTTCGCCGGAGGACAGGGCTTCTGCGGAGAGTGCTATATCTGATTTGAAGGCTATCATCGATAAGGGCGATGTGTCTCAGATAAAGACTAAGACAGAGCTGTTGTCTCAGATTTCTATGAAGATCGGCGAACAGCTTTACAAGTCTCAGAATGAGGCTTCTTCCGGTACTGCCGGAGGAGCTGCTGATGCGGGAGCAACTGAAAAGCCGGACGTTGTAGACGCAGAGTTCAGCGAAGTTCAGGACGAGAAGAAATAAATAGTATGGAGTTGGAAAAATGTAGAATTATTTTTCTCAGATAATTTTACATTCCCGCTCTCGCTATTCTCTTTCTCTGCGCCGAGGTCGGGATATTCATCATTTCTCTGTATTTTGCAACTGTTCTTCGGGCTATGTCTATGCCCTCGCCGCGGAGCTTCATGGTGATGTACGAGTCCGACAGAATAAAGTCTCTTTTTTCTTTTTCTATAAGGTCTTGAATCCTGCTTTTTACTGAAGCGGAAGACATATCTTCTTTGCCGTCTTCTCTGGACAGAGCGTTTGAGAAGAAATATTTCAGCTCGAAAGTGCCTCTGGGCGTAGAGATGTATTTGTTGTTTGTGACTCGGCTTATGGTAGACGGGTGCATTTCCGTGCTTGCGGCTATTTCTTTCAGAGTGAGAGGTTTAAGGCTGGATATGCCGTGAGTAAAAAAGTCGGACTGGTGTTTTACTATCTCGGTTGAGGCTTTTAGTATGGTGGTTGCTCTTTGGCGCATGGCTTTGACAATCCAGTTTGCCTGCTGCCAGTTCTCGGAGATGTAGCTCTTTTCCTCTTTATTTTTAATAGAACCTTTTATTTGAGTATAAAAGCGTTCGTTTGCAAGGACTTTCGGGAGTGCTGCCGTATTGAGTTCTATGTGCCAGCCGCCGCCCAGCTTAGGGAGCATGAAAACGTCCGGAATTATCGCAACAACAACATCGTTAGTGAATAACGAAGCTGGCTTTGGATTTAGTTTTCTAATCATAGAAATGAAAGTTACGATTTCTTCGTGAGAAGCCTTGCAGATACGCATTAAGGATTTTATCTCGTGCTTTGCGACCATGTGGAGGTTTTCCAGCAGTTTTTCTATCTTAGGGTTAAGGAGGTTTTGCTCTTTGAGTTGGATTGCGAGGCATTCCTTAAGAGATCTGGCGAAAATGCCGGAAGGCTCCAGTTGTTGTAATTTTTGCAGCACAGCTTCTATTTCCGGAAGAGGTACTGACAGGCGTTTGCTTATGGAAGAAAAGTCGCTTGCAATATATCCGGCATCGTCTAGGAGTTCTGATAGGGCAAAAGCTATGATTTTTTGAGAGGGGTCGGAAAATTCTATATTGATTTGTTCTGTGAGTAGGTCTCGCAAAGAGGGCTTATAGGCTATGATTTGGTCTTCCAAATCTTCCGTATTGAAAGAAGAGCTTCGGGGTTTGCCATAATCGTAAGCAGCGGATTTCTGTTCGGATTCTTGAGAAGAAAGCTCTATGAGAGGGTTTTTCTCGGCAGTATCCTCCAGAAAAGAACACAACTCGGCGTGCGTCATCTGCAGCATTTTGATAGCCTGCTGAAGTTGAGCAGTCATTACAAGGGTCTGAGACTGCTGTTGTTCTATCTTTGGAGTAATAGCCATAGAAACACCGAATCAATCTAAATGATACACTAGTATGACGCTAGGAATGTGAAATGTGAAGTGTGAAATTAGGAATTAGGAGTTGATAAAATATTCCCCTTCCCTTTTTAAGGGAAGGGGTGGCTTTTCATTCGCATCAGTGAATGAAAAGACGGGGTAGTGGTTCATGGCTGCTATGAATACCTATTTATAACCCTTCTTACCCGTATAAGGGTTGGTATTGCCACGAGTTGACCAATTATCTGCTTTTGTGTCATTAGCATCACTGCGATAGTGTCCTTCAACATAAGTGCCGTTACTTCTCGTATATCCATTTACGTAAGTATCTGCATATGAAACGCTCGCTATCGTCATCATCAAGGCAAATAAAGCAAATGCTGCTGAAATCTTTTTCATTTTAAGTCCTTTCATTTAGTTATATTATTGTATGTATACAATATATTTATATTGTTTTCATGCTATAGTGTCAAGCACGTTATTGTTTTATCCTTCCTATGTTTTACATGAGGGAAAATCCAATGTACGGTGAGCGTGATTTTAATAAGAAAATGGGCGAAGCCATAAGAAGGCTTCGTACTAATAAAAAATATTCTATTGAAAAACTTGCAGAATACAGCGATACGGATTATTCCTCAGTCAGCTAGATTGAAAACGGCAAGCAAAATCCCAAATCATATACTTTATACAAAATACTGCACGCTTTGGATATTAACGTTATGGACGCAATAATCGCAAAAGCGAAAGAAAGAACGACTTTGGAAGATTCTGTTATTAAGAAAATAAGGTTAATGAATAAAGACGGCTTGCAGGCACTCTTTTCATTCTTGGAAAAATTTACGCTCCTTAAAAAATAAATAACCAAATTCAGTTAATACAGCAAACAAACCACTACCCCGTCACGCTTTACGGCGTGCCACCCCTTCCCTTAAAAAGGGAAGGGGAATATAAAAAAACCTCTTGCTTTCAGGAAAAATAGCGTGTAAAAGAAACTTAAATAAGCGGTCGGAAGAGTTTAGAGGTGGGCAAAAGCCCGCCTTTTTTATTACTTTCGGCGATTTTCGTTGAGTAGTAATATGAACAAAAAACTGAACATAGAACAACAGGTAAAAGACCTGATATCCGAAGAGGTAGACGGTTTAGGATATAACGTTGTCTGCGTTCAGCCGGAGAAGAAAACAATACGGATTATCATAGAGCGTAAAGATGAGGCAAAAATACAAATTGCCGATTGCGTTAGGGTACATAGTTTAATACGTCCTATGCTGGATTCTGTGTTGAATGAGTACTCTGTTGAAGTAAGTTCGCCGGGTAGTTTTAATTAAGAAGTAAGGAGCAAAAAATGGAATTGTTGCAAGTAGCTGAAGTTGTTTCTAAGGAAAAGGGTATTAGCCGTGATGAGATTCTTACGGCAATGGAACACGCCATACAAAAAGCAGGGCGCGCTAAGTATGGGCACGAACATGATATTCGGGCGACAATAGACAAAAAGACCGGAGAGGTAAGATTACAACGCTATCTTCAAGTTGTAGAGGCGCAAGAGAACATAGAGAATGAGGCGACTCAGATAATTCTTAAAGCTGCGAAGAGATCTAATCCTGATATTCAGGTGGGCGAATACATAATAGACGATTTGCCTCCTATTGAAATGGGGCGCATAGCTGCCCAGACTGCCAAACAGGTGATAGTACAGAAGGTAAGAGACGCTGAAAGGCATCATCAGTTTGAAGAGTACAAGGACAGAGTAGGCGAAATAGTAAGCGGAATAGTAAAGCGCGTAGAGTACGGCAATGTATCCATAGACTTAGGAAAAACCGAAGCTGTGCTGCGCAGAGAAGAGTGTCTGCCCAGAGAGCACTTCAAGAACGGCGACAGAGTGCGCGCATACATACATGATGTGAAGGAAGAACAAAGAGGGCCTCAGATATTTTTATCCAGAACGCATCCTATGTTTATGGCGAGGCTGTTCACACAGGAAGTGCCTGAAATATATGACGGTGTCATAGAGATTAAATCCGTGGCAAGAGATCCCGGAAGCAGAGCAAAAATAGCGGTAGTTTCTAATGACAGCAGCATAGATCCTGTCGGAGCGTGCGTAGGTATGAGAGGCAGCAGAGTGCAGGCAATAGTCGGAGAACTGCAAGGCGAGAAAATAGATATAATTCCATGGTCTCCTGATGCGGCTACGTTCGTAGTGAATGCGCTGGCTCCTGCGGAAGTCACAAAGATAGTGCTGGACGAGGAAAATCACAGAATGGACGTGGTTGTGCCTGATGAACAGCTTTCTTTGGCAATCGGGCGCAGAGGTCAGAATGTAAGGCTGGCATCTATACTTACGAACTGGGATATTGATATTCTAACCGAACAAGAGGAATCAGCAAGAAGACAGCAAGAAGTATCTGTAAGGACTGCGCTGTTCATAGAAGCTTTGTCTGTAGATGATGTTATTGCTCATTTGCTGGTCACAGAGGGCTTTACTAAAGTGGAACAGATAGCTCATACTTCCGTAGATGAGCTGGCTGAGATAGAGGGTTTTGACGAAGAAGTTGCAAAAGAGCTTCAAGACAGAGCTTCTGCGTGGCTGACTGAAAATGCAGAGAAGTTAGAGAAGAAGCGTCTGGAACTCGGAGTAAGCGATGATGTTGTCAATATTGAGGGTCTTGGGCTTGAAATGTCGATAAAACTCGGAGAAAACGGAGTGAAAACTCTTGATGATGTGGCTGATTTGGCAGGAGACGAACTCAGAGATATATTGGGTGCAGATAATATCACTGAAAAGCAGGCTAATGAGATAATCATGGCGGCAAGAGCTCACTGGTTCAATGACGAAGATAAAGAATCATGAGGAGTCCGGCACAGCATGAGATTATACGGCAAATACGCAAGATTCATAGATAAGGACAAGAAGTCGACGGAGCCGCACGACAGAAGGTGCGTAGTGTCCGGAGACTTCAAGCCTAAGGAAGATATGATTCGCTTTGTAGTATCGCCGGACGAATTTCTTTTGCCGGATTTAGCGGAAAAGCTGGGTGGACACGGGCTTTGGGTTACCGCTTCCAAGAGCTTTCTTGAAGATGCTGTGAAGAACAGAGTTTTTACAAAAGTGCTGCGCCGGCATGTAAGGCGGCATGATGATCTGGTAGAAAATGCTGCACTGTTGCTGCGCAAAAGATGTCTTAGTTTCATGGGGTTGGCTAAACGGGCGGGTATAGCTGTTCTCGGCGAGCAGCCTGTTGAAAGTGCTGCAAAATCAAAAAAAGTTTGTGCACAAACAGCTTTGTACTTAGAGGCGCAAGATGCGTCCCGGACTATACGGTTTGATAACGAGACGATTTATCGCTGTAATGTTTTTTCTAGGGAAGAACTGGGGCAGGCGTTCGGCTATGAACAGATAGTTTACGCCGCTCTGTACAATGATAAACTAACGAAAAATCTGATTGTTGATATAAAAAGGCTTGTGAATGTTTTAGAAATGTAGAATGTAGAATGTAAAATTGGGAATTAAAAATATGACCGAAGAAAAAGATAAGGAAAAGAAGTCTAAAGTATTGAGTCTGGGAGAGCGTCCTATGCTTGGTCTTAAAAAGACTGTTGCGCCTTCCGGGAATACCGGAACTGTGCGTCAGAGCTTTTCTCACGGAAGGTCAAAGGCGGTAGTGGTCGAAGCGAAAAGGTCTATGAAAAAGGCTGATGATGCTGATAAGAAGGTAACTGTTGTAAGAAAAGGAGGTTCTCCTGCGGGAGTTACCTTACAGACCCTGACAGAGCAGGAAAAAGAAGCAAGAGCAAGGGCTTTAAGAGGAGTTGCTGCTGAACCTGCCAGAGCGGAAACAGAATACTTCAAGGCTGAGATAGTAAAGCACGATATTTCTGAAGAGAAGTCCGGCGTGCTGTCCAGAGATGCGTTAAGGCAAAAAGAGCTGGAAGAAATGCGCCGCATTCAGGAACAGGAGCGGGCGGAAAACGACAGAAGACAGCAGGAAACAGAGATTCGCCAGCGGGAAACCAGAGGAAAAGAGTCCGGCTCTTCGGAAGAAAGAAAGACAAGATCCGGAGGAGCAATGAGAGGCGTGGAGCTTGGAGGCGGAGCTTCTAAACCCGGAGCAAAAGGCAGTGCCGGAAGAAGCGGAAGAGGCTACGCCGGCGGCGATGACGATGAGGGCGGAGGAAAAGCCGGACGCAATTCCATGGTAATGCGTCGCGGAGGCAGGAGCGACAAAAGAACCGGAAACAAGATGAATTTGTCTTACGCGTTGTCCGGCGGCGATGAAGAGGGCAATGTAAGAAGGCGTTCCGTTGCGTCTATGAGAAGGCGTGCGGAGCGTCAGCGCAGAGAGGCTATGGAGCAGAAACAGGAAGCGGTCAAGGTTACAAGAGACGTTATTCTGCCGGAAGCCATTACAGTGCAGGAACTAGCCAACCGCATGGCGGAAAGAGGGGCGGACGTTATTAAGGTATTGATGAAGTTGGGAGTAATGGCGGCTATTAATAATACTATAGATGCGGACACTGCGGAATTAGTAGCAACAGAAATGGGGCACAGAGTCAAGAGAGTTCAAGAGAGCGACATAGAGGCCGGGATTATGGGCGTGGAGGATACGCCTGAGACTCTTAAGCCGCGTGCGCCGGTTGTTACGGTTATGGGACATGTTGATCACGGAAAAACATCTTTGCTTGATGCGCTGCGTGAGGCTAAAGTTGCTGCCGGAGAAGCCGGAGGCATTACGCAGCATATAGGAGCCTATCAGATAATTCTGCCTAAGAAATTATACGGGTTTGACAGCGCAACATTCATAGACACTCCCGGTCATGCTGCGTTCACTGAGATGCGTTCCAGAGGTGCACAAATTACTGACATAGTCGTATTGATTGTTGCGGCAGATGACGGCATTATGCCGCAGACTGTAGAAGCAATAAAACATGCGAAGGCTGCGAAAGTGCCTATTATAGTTGCTATTAATAAGTGCGATCTGCCGACTGCGAACCCTGACCGTGTGCGGCAGGAACTCTTGCAGCATGACATACAGGTGGAAGAAATGGGCGGAGAGGTTTTGTGCGTAGAGATTTCCGCAAAAGCGAGAAAAGGCTTAGACAAATTAATAGATGCAATATTGCTGCAGGCAGAAATATTGGATTTGAAGGCTAATCCTAACCGTGCTGCAGAAGGATCTGTTATTGAGTCCAAGTTGGAAAAGGGCAGAGGACCTGTTGCAACAGTGCTGGTGAGAAGAGGTTCACTCAGGGTAGGAGATATTTTTGTTGCGGGCAGCGAGTGGGGCAAGGTAAGAGCACTGATAACGGACAGAGGGCAGTCTGTTCTTGAAGCTCTACCGTCTATGCCGGTTGAGGTGCTGGGTCTTAATAGTACGCCTATGGCAGGCGATGAGCTGTTAGTAGTATCTGATGAGGCAAAGGCCAGAGAAATCGCCGAATACAGGTCCAGAAGGAAAAAAGCTATAACGGTTGCTGCTTCTACGCCTAGGGGCAACTTTGAACAGATGATGCAAAATATCAAGGCCGGAGCTGTAAAGGAACTGGCTGTTCTTGTCAAAGGAGACGTGCACGGATCTGTGGAAGCTATCAAGAATGTTTTATTAAAGATTGCCGGAGATAATACGGAAGTAAGAGTCAATGTACTTGATGCGGCAGTGGGTTCTATTACTGAATCTGACGTTACTTTGTCCAGAGCATCTCATGCTTTGATAATAGGCTTTAATGTGAGAGCGAATGCTCAGGCAAGAGAGCTTGCAAAGAGAGACGGCGTAGAGATAAGATACTATTCCGTGATATATAATGTTATTGACGATGTTAAACAGGCGTTGTCCGGGCTTCTGTCTCCTGAACTGAGAGAGAAATTTATCGGCAATGCCCAGATTCTACAGGTATTCAATATATCCAAGGTAGGCAAGGTGGCCGGGTGTAAGGTTGTAGAAGGGATTGTGAAAAGAGGCGCAAAGGTAAGGTTGCTTAGAGATAACATCGTTATACACGAAGGTGTATTGAGAACACTAAAACGCATGAAGGACGAAGTCAAAGAGGTGAGAGAAGGCTTCGAGTGCGGAATGGCATTTGAGAACTACGATGATATTAAAGAGAATGATATTATAGAGTGCTTTGAGGTTGAGGAGATTGCGAGAAGCTTGTAAAAATGTAAAATGTAGAAATGACTTTACATTCTACATTTTACATTCTAAATTCTACCTGCCTTCGCTAAAGCTACGGCGAGGCAAGCATTTCAAAGAGGGCACTATGAATTATCCAGTTAAATCAAGACCTTACCCCCCCCCCCCTCTCAGCATAAGTTATTGTTCTGTAAAGGCTTTTTGGGTAATGGAAAATGGATAATTGAAAATGGAAAATTAGTAACGCAGTTGCTGTATGTGCGTATTCCCCCGCTGGTGAAGGGGAATACGTTGACGTTCATCATGGCTCTCGGACTTACATTGATAACATCTAGTGCCATGGCAGAAGAAAAGTCGCTTTGTAAATTCGGAACCGTTGCGAATCTTGTTCAGAGCGGGACTACTTGGACGTGGACTTGTGAAGGAATACACGGAGGCAAAAGCAAATCTTGCGCTCCGAAAATAAATGGTGCGTGCGGGAGTGCGAATGGAGTTGCAACAGCCGGTGCTCCTACTGATGCCAGATGCTCTGCCGGAGTATCAAGCTCAATAACAACCAATATCTCAACTTATACATGGTCATGCAATGGAATAAATGGCGGAAGTAATGCCGGTTGCAGTTGCTGTGGAACCCCAACATGCCGATAGCAGCGGCGGCTTTGAATAAATAGCTTTATGAGTTAACTACTTTTCAAAAAAAAGAAAAAAGAGCTGAAAGAAGAAATTAATAGTTACAATAATACATAATGTTATATACATTTCTGCTGCATCTGGTTTGTTTCCTTCTGGTATGAAGGGCGCGCCGGGTTGATAATGTTAAACTACATTACGCCAGATGATATTTGCAGGTTGTAATTCCACATTTCAAATTTCACATTAAAAAAAGTTATCCCCAAGTAAAAGTTGATAAGTTTTCACAACAAAAAAACAAAGGGCTGTTTTGTTCAATAAAACTAGGCTCATGCAGATTAATTGCAAATGCGCAACTGTAAAAATTAACATCTCATCAATAATAATTAATTTTTGTGCTTTCTTTTAAGAGGAAAAAAGGTTATTATGATGAAGTTTCGTAGTTCTGTGTTTAGTTTCTGAATTCTCTCGGGAATAAATCTCAAATCTTCTCAAATCTCTTTGTAAATCAAGGACTTGAATTGTCTGTGTTTTTGGAAGTAGTGAGTAGTTCTGTATGTTTGTGTCTGGTACTGATTCGAAAAATTTCTGAAAAGTTCTTAAAGATATCTGAATATTTCACTGGTTTTGGAAAAAATTTCGCTGGAATCGGTGAAGGTCTGTAAACGTTCTGTTAGGGTTTGTTAATTTTCAAAAAGCGTGTTAGGAGTTTTCTTCTATGGGGCAACAAAATAATACATTCACAAAGTCTCCTGCAAGTTCCCATGCCTTCATCAAGGACCATTATGAGGATTCAGATGCCAGACTCCAAAGGAGTAATACAGATAATAGTTTAGAACGTATGTCCGAAGAAATGTTCTTAAGAAATGCCTCTTATGAACAAAGAAGCGCCCCTCAAAATTTTGTGTCCAGTGCATCAAGGAAAAGTATGCTTATGAAAAATGCAGACAAGTTACAAAAAAGTCAGCAAAGTTACCGCCCGGGTCAGATTTCTTCCGAAGGCTCTCTTATAGCTCAGGCGCAGGCACTGCCTCCTCATAACATGATTCGCACTAAACGCCCGGTCGGGTACAGCAAAAAAAGCCCTTCTTCCAGAGCTTTCTGGGTAGGCTTGGGAGTTTCTATCGGCTGGGCTGTTTCCGTTATCGGTATAATCACTCAGTCCGGCGATGTCAGCTCTTTTGCTGGAGTGCCTCTGGCATCATGGGCTATTGGAATTTCTACCATAGTGTCTCCGCTGGCTTTGATTTGGATGGTTGCCGCCTACATGCAGAGAGCAAGCGATATACAGGCTATAACCGATCCTCTGAAAAGACAGCTAACTATGATTACCGGAGAGTCCGGAGCTGCTCATGCCAGAATCAACAGGTTTAATGAAGCCGTCAGAGAACAGATAGCTCTTTTGAAGAACGCCCAGACTATGAGCCGTGATGAGTTCGAAAGCATCATCAGAAGAATCCAAGAGTACAGAGAAGAATTCGGCAAGTTCGAAGACATGGGCTCGCAGCAGCTGCAAGAAATACAGGAAGTAGTACACCGCAGCATGTATCAGATAGAAAAAATGATGGACGACAAATTTTCTATGCTGCGCGTCATAGACGGAAGGCTGACGCAAAACAGCGAGAACGTTGCGGACAGAGTTGCTATTGTCGGCGAACAGGTTTCCAAGATGCTGGACGGCGTGGAAAGAGCATCTGCAAAAATAGCCGACACTTTTGACAGAGTTCAGACTGACAACGAGAGACTGGTGGATATGTACAAGCTGCAGGAGTCCAGTTTGTCCAACGCGGCAGCGTGCGCAGCAGATACTCTCGGCGGGCTGTCCGAGAGGATAGATATGAATGTTGCGCGCTTCTTAGAGAAAGCCTCTAATGCAAGAGAAGAAGCGGACAGGATTGCTAACGCTATTGATGCGCAGACAAGGTCATTAGATGATTTGAGTACGGGCTTGCCGTCCCGCATAGTGGAGTCCGAATCGTTATTAAGAGATGTTGTTGACAAGCTGTCTTCTGTTGAGAAGTCTACTTGTGAGCAAGTCCAGCACTTGGATCAGGCATTGTCTTTCAGAGTTGCCGGAGTCTCCGATTTAGTAGAAAAGTTTGCCGGCGTAGTAGACGGATTCGATACTAGGTTTGAAGATAAGAAGTCAATCATAGACACTTTCAAGAGCAGGGTGGATTCGGTATCTACAGGATTCTTCGGAGCTTGGGAAAGATCCATAGAAGACCTGCACGGCAAGATGAAGGATGCTGTTCTGAGATTTTCCGTTATCAATGATGAGACTGCAAACAATACAAAATCTCTTATAGGTCATTTGGAAGAAGCAACCGGCAGGTATGATACTGTGACTGCCAGAATGCAGCAGATTAATAACGAGAGCGGCGACAGGATAAAGAATCTCACGGAAGGTTTGTCTTCGCACATGGCGGAGTATGAGAGATTGAGCAAAGTTTCCGCTAAGGCGGGCGAAGAAGCTCAGGTACGCGTTGTAGAAGGACTTGCGAACATACAGAAGATACTGGATAAGGTATTGTCCGTAAAGGATGTGGCGAAACAGGTTGGGCACGATATGGTTGCTGAAATGACTTCTGCAATTGTCCAAAGCGAAAAGATGATGACTAAGCTCGTAGAAGCTACGCACGTAAGCACAAAGGCTATCGGAGCCGCTACGGATACTTTCGGCAGGCATGAGAGCGAGCTGGTTGGCAAGGCAAGAGCCAGCGAGGCAATACTGAAAGAAGCAGTACAAAAATTACAGTCCAATATGGATTCTGCAGGCAAGAGCCTGAGAGAACAGACTGTCGGGCTTATGGATATACTGACTCAGACTCAGAGCCAAGTTAATGCGACCAATCAGAAACTCCAGACCTTTGCAACTCAGGCTGTAGTACCTGTACAAAAGGCTATAGAGAAGATAGAAGCCAGTTCTACTCAGGGACTCAAAGTCATCAGCGGGTTTAGCGAGGGTATGGAAAAACAGTCCGGCAGTCTGGAAGAATTCTATAAGAAAGTAAGTTCTATAAGTCAGGAGATGTCTAAGGATTCGGCAGTATCTACCGAATATCTGGAGAAGCTGGGACAGAGGTTTGCAGAGATTCAGTCCAAACAGGAAGAGGCAGTAAGAAACATAGCCGGGCAGTTCAACAGCATGGCTCAGACTCTCAAGGTTGAGAGTGAGGGACTCGGCGGCAATGCGGCGAAGGTTATTGATTTGCTAAGCGCGGCAGTAGGATCTATCGGAAGTCAATCACAGCAGATGATGGAGAAGGCAAGGACTTCCAGCGAGAACGTGAAGAGCGTGGTATCCGTACTTAAAGAAGAGACTCTGAACATAGAGAAATTGCTGGAAGGAAGCTCTAAGCAGGTTGCGGAACATATAAGCACTGCGGAGAGAAAGTTTGCGGCTATTAATGATGTTATATCTCAGAAGGTAACCGTGTTTGACTCGAGAATCAACGAGACCGTGAATACATGCGAGGGAGCTGTTCAGAAGATAGGAGCCTCCGATACAAAGATGCGTCAGACGCTCGAAGGAATGAGAGCGATGTTCTCGCAGGAAGTGGCGCAGATAGGTGCCAGTGTTGAGGGCATTTCCATACACTCTAAGGATCTGGTTAGAAGCAGCCGCGATGCTATGGAAGGGCTGTCATCGCTTAAAGGCGAAATGCAGAATGTGCGCGAGAGCATAGTGTCTCAGTCTTCCGAAGTCATATCTAATGTAGAGAATATAACAAACGTGCTGAAGGATTCTGCGGACGCCGTGTCTTATGCGGGTGAGAGCGTAGTGTCCAGCGTAGCTTCCGCCTCTGATTTGATGGGACGGCGTTCAGGCGATTTGTCCGACAGCGGAGACAAGATGGCGTCCGTGCTTAAAGACCTTATGTCTACGACTGAAGCGTTGGTAGACAGAACGTCTAAGATTTGCACCGATATTGAGAATAAGAGTTCCGAGCTTATGTCCAGGCTTTCGGAGTCCAGCACAAGACTGGGCATGGCCGGAGGAGATATAAAGTCTGTTATTGATGCTGCGTCTGACAGGGTAGACGGATTCTCTGTGAAGTTTGCGGAAACATCTTCGGCAGCCGCAAGCAGTCTGGGCAGTGCCGTAGACAGTCTTTCCGATATGTCGCATAAGGCTAATGCGTCATTGCTGGATCTGGGAGCTGATGTTGCGAGGCAGTCCGCCTCTCTGTTTGTTGTCGGTGAACAGATTGTAGAACAGCAGAAGCTTCTGGCAGAATCCAGCGAACAGCAGCGCACAAAGATGCTGAATTTGTTCGAGAGGATTCAAGAGGCGTATCTCAAGGCATCTGAAATGGCGCAGAAGGCAATAGACTCTGTTTCCGGAAGTTTGAATGATGTAGTGGGCAGTCTCGAAGCAGTAGAGGGACGTTCTAAAAATGCTGTGGGCAGTGTGAAGGCTGCAAGCATAGGTTTCTCCGAACAGTCTTCTTTCTTGATGCAGAGTGCGGTTGCGGCGGAAGAAAAGGCAAGGGCTATACTTGAAGTAACGACCTCGCTCCACGAACAGGCTTGCAGACTGCATGATGGAATGAGAGACGAAAGCAGCAGAGCTAAGGAAAGCATAGAATCGCTGCTTCTAAGGCTTTCCGAAGGTAACACAGAGATGAAGATGCTGAGAGACAGCTCTTCCGATATGTTTGCAACCTTACAGAATCTGTTTGATGCTAAGGTCAGCGGAGTTGCCGAGTCTATGGAGAAGATGAATGTACGCCAGCAGGCTCTTACCAGTGCGCTGAATTCACAGCAGCAGGAAATAGAAGGCATAATCAACAAGTTTGCTAGGTTGCAGGAAGAAGGAGTGACGACTATCTCCACTACGACTGACAAACTGAATTACGGAGTGAAGGGAGTTACTACGGCTTTGGCAGATATGTCTGCTCAGGCATCCGTAACGCTGTCTTCTGTTCAGAGTGCTGCGGAAGGATTTGTCCGCGAAGCTGAAGTTATCAAGACTCAGAGCGTAATCACGGAACAGCAGATTCAGGGAATGTCTCAGGTAGCGGAACAGCTTCACTATAAGACTCAGAATATTAATTCCGGAATCCGCGATGAGGCGGCGGCTGTCAATAATATGATAGCGGAGATTTCGGCAAGGCTTTCTGTAGCCCAATCCAGCGTCAAGGATCACAGCTTAGAGGTGTCCAGAGTTCTTAACGAGACCACGGACAAGATAGCAATGGTAGCGGTAGAGGGAGCCTCTACTATCACGGTTCAGACTCAGGCTATGAACAATGCCGTTATGGGAGTAAACAGCAGCATATCTAATTTGGGAGACAAGGTTTCGTCTCAGGTAGAAGCCGTCATGAATGTTAATGACAGAGTGGAAGACAGGGTTAATAAGTTCACTGCTATTACGCAGGAAGCTGTTGACAAGCTCTCTTCTCTGAAGACTGTCATAGAGAGCGTTGACAGTGCCGGCGGTACTGCCGCTATGAATGCGGAGGCGCGCATAGGAGGAGTCAACTCTTCCATGCAGCAGCACGTAGACAATCTTAACTCTGTATCCAGCTCTGTTGTTGACAAGCTCTCTTCTGTCACAGAGAAGCTGGCTAACGAGACGGAAGTTCTGCGCTCTAAGGTTACTGCTTCCGAACAGTCTTTGTCGAATATAGTATCCAGCGTCAGTACTGATATTGCTCAGATACCGGCTGTGATTGACGGCGCAGTGTCCAAGATTTCAGCCGCTCAAGACTCTTTGAAACAGCAGTCTGCTGCGGTGTCTTCTGCGGTGGCGGAGACTGCTGATAAGTTCTCTGCTTCCAGCGAAAAGATAACAAGTGATATGTCTTCCGGAGCTAAGAACGTTACGAACGTTACTGCGGAAGCAACCAAGACCTTGGACGGCTTCAATCAGATTCTCGTCGAGCAGGTTGCTTCTATGCGTCAGAACGCTGCGCTGCTTTCCGGTGAACAGAAAGATCTGGTTGAAAAGACCAGTTCCGGAGTCACTGTTCTTTGCGAGGCAAGCAAGAGGCTGTTTGATCTCAGGAGCGAGGCATCTTCCATGGCTGAAAAACTGTCCAGTGATTTGGATGTTTTGGATAAGAAGGCGAATGTCACGGGAGATTCTATCGCTAAGATCGGCGACAGCATAATTCAGCAAATGGCTTCTATCGGCGAGGTCGGCATCATGGCTCAGACCCGTTTGAAGGAGACGGAGAGCGCATTGTATGAACAGTCCAGTGCTATTAGTGCCAGAATGAAAACTCAGATTGATGAGGTCAATACATTCTTGGCTACTGCGGTTAAGCAGATGGAGTCTGCAAGCACAAACATAAGGACTTCTGCAACCGAGGCGGTAAGCGGCATTGAAAAGGCAAGCCAGCGGTTCGGTGTTGTAGAGTCTTCTACGACTGCCCAGATGACTTCCGGAGCCAATAAGATGAGCAAGGAAGTGCTGGAAGTTGTGAATGTTCTGGAAGGCTTTGGAAAGAGATTTGAGCTTATGGTAGATTCCATATCCAATTCCAGCAGGCAGGTTGTGTCTCATGAAAGCGGAGTGATTGAAAGACTTCAGCAGATGCTCTCGCATCTGAGTGTGGTTGCCGAGAAGCTGGAAGCTACGAAGTCCATATCCGGCGAGGCTGCTCAGGCTGCTATTGACCGTCTCAACGAGGTAGTGATTGTGGTTCAGGATCAGATGATTAAACTCACTACCAGCTCTCAGAGTGCTGTAGATGCTCTTCAGGGAGTAGGGGAGATTTGCAGCAAGCAGACTGACAGGCTGTCAAGAGGAGTGTCTTCTGCGCGCGATCAGGTAGTTGATATGGCAAAGAACTTTGACGATATACAAAAGCGTTCCGATCATATCCGTATGGCATTGAAGGTGCAGGGCGAAGAGCTGATGAATTCTTTAGGAGGCATTATGTCCAGCCTTGAGGCCACTGGCGACGGCGCATCTATTGTCATAGACAGGAATCTGCAGCAGCAAGCCGGCTCCGGGTTAAAGAATTAATGAGGAATTAGGAATTAAAAAATGCACAATTAATTCGCTTTACATTGTGAATTATACATTTCCTAATTCCTCATTTCAAATTCCTATACTCCAACGATGAAAATACCGGCCTCATCGGCCAGTTTTCTTACAGAGTCTATATCAATGATAAGGCTTTTGCCGGCTTGTATTGCTATGCCTGATAGTCCTGCTTCTATCACATTATTAACCGTGTTAATCCCGATTGTCGGTAAATCCAATCTGGAGTCCTGCTGAGGCTTGGCTGTTTTAACCAGCACTCCTCTGGGTTTGTTATCAGGATCAAGATTGCGCTTTTGTTTCAGCTCTCCGGCTCTGCGAATCACTTCATCAGTGCCCTCAAATGCTTCGACACAAAGCACTATGCCGTCTTGAATAACTACGGATTGTCCAATATCCGCTCTGCCGATGTTTTTCGCAACAGCTATGCCTAAATCTATGTCTTTCACAGAAGCCTCATCAGGAGACTGCTTTGTAATACACCCTTTTTTCAAAACAAGACCGCCCAGAATATCCTGAACGCCGATAACCTTTATCTTAAAATCCTCTTCTATAATAGAGGCAATAGCTCTTAATAAAGAATCTTCGCCTGTCCATGCTTTGCCGATTCTCGCCAGATACTTCACTGTTGCCCAGTCAGGTTTAAGAGCTGCAAAAGAAGGCTTGTGTACGGAACCTATCATGACCAGCTCTTGGAATTTTTCTCTGTTGAGTATATCCGCCAGCTTGGCTGCTCCTCCCAGCCGCACCCAGTCATGAGGACATCCGGCAACGAGTTCTTTATCGGCATGACCTTCAAGCGCAACGATAAAAAACGAACGCCCTTGCGCTACACAAGCATCTACCACAAGTTTAGGTATCCCCCCCCCGCCTGCTATTATACATAGTTTGGAGTGTGGAGTGTGGAGTGTGGAGTTCATTTTTAATTCCTCATTTTACATTCTACATTTCCCTAAAACTTCCCTAGTATTAGGCGAGAGCTTTTTCAAAGAAGCAAGTTTTTTCACAGTGCTAATCATAAGAAGCTGTCTGTCTTTTGTATAATCGTTTAATCTGGTAAACTGTTTGGCAAGAGAAGCTGCCATGTGAGGATTCATATGGTCTAAAACCGTAATCATGTTTTTCAAGAACTCATACCCCGCACCGCTTTTGTCATGGAAAGCAAGCATGTTGTTTGCAAAAGAGCCGATAAGAGCGGAGACTCTGTTAGGATTTTTCAAAGTGAAAGACGGGTGCTTCAAAAGAGTTTTAACATTCTTCAAAGCAGACTTATGTTTTACTCCAGCCTGTAGTGCAAGCCACTTATCCATAACAACAGGGTGCTTTTTCCACTTCTTTTCAAACGCCGCAAAAGCTTTTTTCTTGGCGTTTTTCCATTTATCTTCTTTTGCGCCCATATCTGCTAAAATAGCCAAGCCAGCTATAGTATCGGTCATGTTTTTAGAACGCATAGCCTGTGCAAGAACTGTTTTAAAATCGCAGCCAGCCAAAGCCATATAAGAAAGACAAAGATTTTTCAGCTCTCTTCTTCCCATAGCAAGACCGCCGGTGTCAGTGTCCTTTATTGACGATTTCAGTTTCCGATATTCTTTAGTGCAAAGCTCTTTCAATCCCAGAGCAATCTCTGAAACAAAAGCTCTGCGCTTTTTGTAAATGATTTCCGGGTCTATGAGGACATTACGTTTAGCAAGCTCGAGTCCGATTTCAGATTCGGAAGGCATGGCAAGCACAAAAGATTTAAAAGCAGCGTCCAGAGTTTTATCTTTCAGTATCTTTTTAAGCGCATTGATGAACTTGTTTATATCCGGAGTATCCTCTTTAAGAATCATGCCCGTAAGAAAACGCATGGACAGCTTAAAGCCAGCCTCCCACCTAGAGAAAGCATCGGTATCGTGCGCCAGCAAGAATAACAGCTCATCGTCCGTATAGTCATAATTGCAGATAACAGGCGCAGAGAAATTCCGCAGCAGCGACAGCACAGGCTTTTCTTTTATATTCTTAAACACAAAAGACTGATTTTTTTCTTTAATGTTAAGAACTTTAGTTCCGATAATATCTTTTCCGCTGGAATCCAAAAGACCTACTGCAAAAGGAATCAGCATAGGCTTCTTAGATTCTTGTCTTACATGAAGCGTAAGAGTTTTCTTGTCATACTCGCTTTTCACATACAGGCGGGGAGTTCCGGACTGACTGTACCAAAGCATGAACTGAGATAAATCTATCTTGTTCGCATCTGCCATAGCTTGAACGAACTGTTCGCAAGACGCAGCCTGCCCGTCATGACGCTTCACATAAAGAGACAATCCCTTGTTGAAACCTTTGACTCCGACAAGAGTCTGAATCATTCGTACTACCTCGGAACCCTTGTCATACACTGTAACAGTATAAAAATTATCTATAGCCTCGTACTTGTCAGGGCGTACAGGGTGCGACATTGCGCCTGCATCTTCTGCAAACTGTCTGCGTCTCAAATCTCTCACATTCTCAAGCCTTTCTACAGCCTCGGAGTGCATTGCGCCCATGTATTCCTGCTCTCTGAACACAGTCAGACCTTCTTTCAGACTAAGCTGAAACCAGTCGCGGCAAGTGATTCTGTTCCCGGTCCAGTTGTGAAAGTATTCGTGGCACACAATGCGCTCGATAAAAGAGATGCCGGCGTCCGTTGCGGAAGAAGTCTTCCCCAGAACACAGGCGTCATTGAAAATATTCAGCCCTTTGTTCTCCATAGCTCCCATGTTGAAAAACGGAGTAGCTACCATCATGAATCGTTCCAAATCATATTCAAGCCCGAATCTATCCTCGTCCCACTTCATGGATTTCTTTATAGCGTCTAAGGCAAAAGCCGTATCGTTGGTTTTGCCTTTTTCCACATAGATTTCTATAAGAACATTTTTTCCGGACTTAGTAGTGAAAGTATCAATGCGTTTAGCCAAGTCCCCAGCCACCATAGCAAAAAGATAGGTCGGCTTTGGGTGCGGGTCATGCCAGATAGCCATGTGTCTTTTTGACTTCACATCATCGCCGCAGGCTATAAGATTGCCGTTAGATAAAAGCATCGGAAACTTCTTTTTGTCTGCGTAAATAAAAGTAGTGAACACAGCAAGAACATCAGGGCGATCCGGATAATAAGTTATGCGGCGGAAGCCTTCTGCCTCGCACTGAGTAGACAACATAGAACCGGAGGAGTAAAGACCGGACAGAGCGGTATTTTTATAAGGATTGTGGCTGCTTACAATCTCGAGAAGGCAAGCATCAGGCATCTTTTTAATAGTAATGCCTTCTTTGCCGACCGTATAGTCTTTATCTTTTTTGAGCAGCTTTTCATTCATTGTAACAGAGATTAGTTTCTGATTTTCTCCGTTCAAAAACAAAGAAGCTTTTTTCTCATCAGACAGCGGATTGCGCTTTACGATAAGTAAAGCATAAACAGTAGTCAGAGGATTTTTAATATCAATATGGAGAGCAGCTTTCTCTACGAGAAAAGGAGGAACCTTATAATTTTTTAGATAAACAGTCATAACAATCACCATAAATTAAGAGAAAACCGCGCCTCGTCAGACATCATAGACATATCCCAAGGCGGATCGAAAACTATAGAAACCCTGACATCAGAAACATTAGGCGTCTGTTTTACCGCCTCTTGTATCATAACCGGAATGGTATCCGCAACAGGACAATTAGGCGTAGTCAGCGTCATAGTTATTTCCACAGTATACGAAGAATCCTCATTTTTAATAGGATTAATATCGTAAATTAAGCCTAAATCAAAAATGTTGACCGGTATTTCCGGATCATAAACAGTTTTTATTTGGTCTATGACAGCACGCCCTATTTCCGAAGAAAACGCTTCCGGTCTTATGCCGAAAGGTTTTTCCGAAGCAGGAGCAGCATTGCTTTTCAAAATATTTGAAAGAATTTCGTTTGGGTTGTTCGTCATGATTTTTTATTATTCAAAGCAGAATCCAATGTATGCCACGCAAGCGTAGCGCATTTGACTCGTATAGGGAATTCTTTTACTCCGCTCAGAGCGGTCAGTCTGTCCATATCGTCTTCGGATACAGAGCAGTCTTTAATATCCGTTTCAGAACTTGTAAACATATTATGGACTGCGTGAAAGAGCTTCACGGCATGGTCTGTGGTCTTTCCTTTGAGCATCTCGGTCATCATAGAAGCGGACGCCATGGATATGGCGCACCCCGCACCTTGAAAAGAAATATCCTGAATAACATTGTTTTTGTCTATGGACAGGAACAAATCAATCTTATCGCCGCACAAAGGATTATGCCCCAAAGCGTTGTTCGTAGCATTAGCCATCGCATGAAAATTGCGGGGAGACTTTCCGTGATCTAAAATCACGTCCTGATATAGTTCTCTGAGGTCGTTATCCATTTTCAATTTCCAAAAATCTTTTTAGCCTCGTAAATTCCAGCAGCCAGAGCGTCAACATCTTCCATTGCAGAATACAGCCCGAAAGAAGCCCGCACCGTAGAAGACACACCCAGACTATCCATGAGAGGCTGTGCGCAGTGATGCCCTGCGCGCACTGCTACTCCGTAGTTGTTAAGTATAGTGCCGGCATCATGAGAATGTATATTCTCTATGACAAAAGAGACTATAGCAGATTTTTTCCCGGCATTGCTAAGAATTTTAAGCCCGGGTATAAGAGACAATTTTTCATCGGCGTACTTTAAGATTGAGTGTTCATGAGCCGCTATTTTATCTAACCCGATATTCTTTACATAATTCATGGCAGCCTGAAGACCGATAGCTTCAATAATAGGAGGCGTGCCGGCCTCGAAACGCAAAGGAGCCTCTGCATACAGAGTCTCGTCAAAAGAGACGCTGGAAATCATGCCGCCTCCTGTCTGATACGGAGGCATTTTTTCCAGCAGTGCGCGTTTGACGTACAGAACTCCTATGCCTGTAGGACCATATAATTTGTGTCCGGAGAAAAACAGAAAATCCGCGTCCGTGTTTTGAACGTCTATTGGCAAGTGCTGCACGGACTGGCACGCATCAACTACGGCAACGGCACCGACAGCATGGGCTAATGCTGTTATTTCTTTAACAGGCAATATCGTGCCGAGAACATTTGATACATGTGCAAATGACACTATCTTTGTCTTATCAGATATAGCGGTTTTAAATTTTTCTATTGGAATGCTGCCGTCCGCATCAATAGGCACTACGGACAGCTTTATGCCTTTTTCTTTTCTTAAGACCTGCCACGGAACTATATTGGCGTGGTGCTCAAGCTCCGTTATCACAACCTCATCGCCTTCGCGCAGAAACTCTCTGCCGTAAGAGTACGCAACCAGATTAGCGGATTCAGTGCCTCCGTGCGTAAATATTACTTCATCTGTGTTGCGGGCATTTATGAATTTTTTTACAGTCTCTCTTGCACTCTCGTACCTGTCGCTGGCGCGTTGGCTCAGGTCGTAAATGCCTCTGTGAATGTTAGCATAGTCGTGCTTAATAAAATCAGACATGGCATCTATGACTGCCAGCGGTTTCTGCGCAGACGCGGCAGTGTCAAGATATACTATCTTTTGATTTAAGATAGGAAAGTCTTTTTTGTAATCAAACATTAAAGTGCTCCTTCCATTCAGCGTCCGGAATATCGTCTATAATCTCTCGAACAAAGCCGTCTATGAGCAGCTTTTTTGCTTCGTATGCAGAAAGTCCTCTGGAACATAAATAAAAAACAGCGTTCTCATCAAGGCTTCCTATTGTATTTCCGTGACTGCATTTTACATTGTCATTCATTATTTCCAATTTCGGAACTGCATTCATCTTTGCGTCATCGGACAACATCAGAGTTTTACATAACTGTTTCCCGTCAGTGCCGGAAGCATCACGCTGAACAATGATATTGCCCCTGAAATCACACCTAGTATTATCATCAAGCACAGTCTTAAAATACTGAGAGCTTGTGCAGTCCTTTGCTTCGTGAATAACAGAATGCTTTGCTATTACGGAAGAATCATCATGCAGAAAAGCAACCGACTTTAAATTACAAACCGAATCTTCTCCGGACAAATGCACATTAACAGTGTCATGCACAGAACTTTTGTACAGTGAATACATATCATACGAGGAATCAGAATCCTGAAAAATATCATAAACTAAATTATTATGAGCTGCTGCCAGCCTTCCATGCACTAACCTTGCGTTTTTGCCTATGTTATAGCGAAAAACAACTCTGCATTCGGCATCATATTTTTCCAGCAAATGAACTCTGCAGCCGTCCGTTATGGAAACATTGATATTAATATCGGAAGGGACTCCTTCCGAAAACAAAAGTTCTGTATAGCCGGATTCTGAAATATTCAAATTATACGAAGAATCGGAAACCAAGATGTGTTTAACTGCATTACGCATGTAGTTTATAGCCTTCCGCTTCAAGCTCTAAAGCCAAAGAGGCGTCTCCGGATCTTTGAATCTTTCCGTGATTCAATACGTGAATCCTGTCCGGCCTGATGTACTCCAAGAGCCTCTGATAATGAGTGATAATCAGCATAGAACGATTTTCACTGCGCAAGGCGTTTACGCCGTCCGCAACAGTCTTCAGCGCATCAATATCAAGTCCACTGTCTATCTCGTCCATAATGCACAAAGAAGGCTCCAGCACAGCCATTTGCAGAATCTCATTCCTCTTTTTCTCTCCTCCTGAAAAACCGGAGTTAACCGCACGCTTAAGCATTTCTTCGGACAACCCAAGTTCCTTTGCTTTTGTCTTTAAAAGTTTCAGCATCTGCATAGCGTCCAGCTCCGGCAGTCCTTTCGCACTCCTTACGGCATTCAGTGCAGTTTTCAAAAACGTCAGGTTGCTTACGCCCGGAATCTCAACAGGATACTGCATAGCTAAAAATATACCTGCCAGAGCACGCTCATTACAGGACATAGAAAGAATATCTTTGCCGTCCAAAGTTACGGAACCTTTAGTCACATTATACCCGGCCTTGCCTGCCAGCACGTAAGACAGAGTACTCTTTCCGGAACCGTTAGGTCCCATAACAGCGTGCACCTTGCCGTTAGGAATGTGCAAATCCAATCCTTTTAAGATTTCTTTTTCGCCTATTGCAACATGTAGATTTTTGATTTTCAGCATTTTACATTTTCCATTCTACCCAACGCTTCCTTCAAGACTCAACCCTATCAGCTTCTGCGCTTCAACCGCAAACTCCATTGGTATCTCTTGAAGCACTTCCTTGCAGAACCCGTTCACTATTAAAGACATTGCCTGTTCATCAGTAAGACCCCGCTGCTTACAGTAAAATAACTGTTCATCGCTTATCTTAGATGCGGTAGCCTCGTGCTCCAGCACGGCGCAAGACTGCCCAGACTCTATATAAGGTATAGTATTGGCAGTACAAGAGCCTCCAATCAAAAGATTATCGCATTGCGTCTTATTTTTCGCATTTTTAGCGGATTTTGTAACTTTTACCAGTCCTCTGTATGTGCCGGAGGAATGCCCTGCGCTTATGCTTTTGGCAATAATCGTAGAGCTGGTATTTTTTCCTATGTGAATCATCTTAGTGCCGGTATCGGCTTGCTGATAATTATTAGTGATAGCTATGGAGTAGAACTCTCCAATAGAATCATCTCCCAGTAAAACGCAGCTTGGGTACTTCCAAGTGATAGAAGAGCCTGTTTCTATTTGAGTCCATGAAATCTTGGAGTTCCTGCCCTTACACAAGCCTCTTTTAGTAACAAAGTTGTAAATGCCTCCTTTGCCTTCTTTGTCTCCGGGATACCAGTTCTGAACAGTAGAATACTTTATATTGGCATTGTCTAAAGCCGTAAGCTCGACTACGGCGGCGTGAAGCTGATTCTCGTCTCTCTGTGGCGCAGTGCAGCCTTCCAGATAACTCACAGATGCTCCTTCTTCCGCAATTATAAGAGTGCGCTCGAATTGTCCGGTGTTTCTTGCGTTTATGCGGAAGTACGAGGACAGCTCCATGGGACAGCGGACTCCTTTAGGCACGAAAACAAAAGTTCCGTCAGTGAATACGGCGGTATTCAACGCTGCAAAGAAATTATCGTCCGGCGGCACTACAGTGCTGAAATATTTTTGAACCAGGTCCGAGTGTTTTGTTATTGCCTCGGATATAGGACAAAATATTATGCCGTGCTTTTTAAGCTCTTCTTTATATGTAGTCGCAACAGAAATGCTGTCAAACACCGCGTCTACCGCTACTCTGGGCTTTTGCACTCCTGCAAAAATTTCCTGCTCGTGCAGAGGAACTCCCAGTTTATCATATGTCTCTTTTATCTTAGGATCTATGTCGTCCAAAGTCATAGGAGCGTTTTCGTCTTTCTTCTTAGGCGCGGAATAGTAATAAGAATTCTGATAATCAATGGGCGGATACGAAACCTTTGCCCAAGCAGGCTCTTTCATGTTTTTCCAAACAGCAAAAGCATTAAGCCTTTTTTTCAGCATCCAGTTCGGCTCGTTCATTTTAGCGGAAATCAGCCGTACAATGTCTTCATTAAGCCCCATAGGAAAGGATTCAGAGGCAATATCTGTGGAAAAACCATACTTATAGTTTTCATCGAAGATATTCTCAGGGGGATTTGCAGAAGTGTTAGACATTTCGGAAAATATTCTTATAATTTAATTCGGCGTTCCATAGTACAGAGAATAATGGAAAATGGAAAGTGGAAAATGGAAAATGAGATTAAGGACAGGAATCATGAACAGTAAAAAAATTCGCATAGAAACTGATACTATGGGCGAGATACAAGTGCCTTGCGATAGGTACTGGGGTGCTCAGACTCAAAGAAGCCTGCAAAATTTCAAAATAGGCATTAAGATGGGAGGGCCTCTTATGCCTATACAGCTGATAAGAGCTTTCGGGCTTTTAAAAGAAGCGGCTGCTGTGGTTAACATGGACATAGGCGGACTGGACAAAAAAATAGGCAAGGCGATAATAACAGCGGCCAGAGAGGTGTATGACGGCAAGCTGGATAAAGAATTTCCCCTGATAGTGTGGCAGACCGGCTCAGGCACTCAAACCAATATGAATCTGAACGAGGTCATATCAAACAGAGCCATAGAGCTTATGGGCGGAAAAATAGGATCTAAAAAACCGGTGCATCCTAATGATCACGTTAATATGTCGCAAAGCACTAATGACGCATTTCCGGCTGCTATGCATATAGCTGCAGCTATAGAGCTTAAAGAGGTGCTGCTGCCGGCATTAGAGCATATGCGAAAAGTTCTAATGGAAAAATCAAAGGAATTCAAAAATATAGTTAAGATAGGCAGGACTCACTTGCAAGATGCTGTGCCGCTTACTCTGGGACAGGAGTTTTCTGGATATGAGGAACAGATTTCTCTTAATATAGAAAGAGTTAAAGCTGTTCTGGACAGAGTGCATTATTTAGCGCAGGGAGGTACTGCTGTAGGTACCGGGCTGAATAGTCCAAAGGGATTCGGAAAGGCTATAGCAAAAGAGCTGAAAAAGAAAACCGGAATACCTTTTAAAACCGCTAAAAACAAGTTTGAGGCATTAGCCAGCAACGATACTATGGTGGAAGTGTCCGGAGTTCTCAACACCATAGCGGCAAGTTTCATGAAAATAGCCAATGATATAAGGCTTTTAGCATCAGGTCCGAGATGCGGCATAGGGGAGCTGTCTTTACCGGAAAATGAACCCGGTTCGTCCATAATGCCGGGTAAAGTCAATCCGACTCAGTCAGAAGCTATGACTATGGTTGCTGCTCAAGTCATGGGAAATAATGCAGCTGTTGCTATAGGCGGAGCTTCCGGGCATTTCGAACTAAACGTGTTCAAGCCCTTGATAATATACAATGTTCTTTTGTCTATAACTCTTCTTAGCGATTCTGCGTTGAGCTTCACAGATAACTGTCTAAAGGGCATAGTTCCTAATCTGGATAGAATCAAAACATATCTTGAGAATTCTTTGATGCTGGCTACGGCGTTGAATCCTGTTGTCGGCTATGATAAAGCTGCGGCTATAGTCAAAAAAGCGCACAAAGAGGGAATCAGCCTTAAAGAGGCTGCGGCAGCACTGGGGATACTGACAAAAGAAGAGTTTGACCGATTCGTAAATCCGAGGAACATGGTAGGGAATTAATAAATAATAATGCAGAAATATTTCTGCATTACTATTTATCTTCTATCGTTCTCTATAACATAGTCTACGAGATAGCCGGTACCGGCACCGACACCTGCACCAAGAAAAAGACCGCAAGGTATGCACCAGCCCGTAACTGCGCTTGTAGCAACGCCTACGCTCGCGCCGATAGCTGTGCCGGAGACAATGCGCTGTTCCTGAGCAGTCAAGCTGGAGCAGCTTGTCAATGCTAAGAGACCAAGTAAACAAGAGGCAGTAACTGCTTGTTTTAGAAAAGATTTAGAACGATGCATGGCATTGGCAGAGATAAGATTTACTTTAGTCATAGCAGCCTCATTAACAATAAAAATGGTCAAAACATCAGAACCTTATAAACAGATTTACACAAAGAAGATTAAGAAAATACTAACGCTCAAACAAACAATACAGAGAAGTGTAATAAATGGTAAAAATGGTTTTATTTAAATGCGAGTGCTTTTGTAATAATATGGTTTATAAATATTATTGTGTGAAGGACATACCGCATTATGCAAAGGACTATAGCAAGAGAAATAGAGTGTTCAGGAATAGGAGTACATTCCGGGAAAATAGTAAACATGAAATTTTGTCCGGCAGAAGCTGATTCCGGTATTATTTTTCTGCGTACTGATTTGTTCAACGGAGCCAGAAAAATAAAGGCTTTGTGGTCTAATGTAGTGGATACGCGCATGTGTACTGTTATCGGTAACCAGCACGGCGGGAAAGTATCTACGGTTGAGCACCTTATGGCTGCCGTATATGCGTGCGGCATTGACAATATGCTCATCGAGATAAACGCAGAAGAAGTGCCTATTATGGATGGGAGCGCGGACTGTTTTGTAGAGATAATAGAATCTGCAGGAACAGTGGAGCAGGCAGCGAAAAGAAAAGTTCTTGAGATTCTGTCCGAGGTGGAAATATCTGACGAGAAAAATGGTAAAAAGGCGAGACTGCTTCCGGAAGACGGCGCCAGCTATTACGTAGGGATAGAGTTTGACAGGTCTGTTATAGGGAATCAGGCGTACGAGCTGGAACTGACTGCGGCAGAATTTAAGAAAGAAGTAAGCAGGGCGAGAACTTTCGGATTTCTTGAAGATGTAGAGAATCTAAAGAAGCATGGTTTAGCCAGAGGCGGATCTTTGGAAAACGCTATAATTATCAAAGAGAATGAGATAATGAACGAATCCGGGCTTCGTTATAACAATGAGTTTGCCCGCCATAAGCTCTTAGATGCCATAGGAGACATAGCTCTTATAGGAGCTAGGTTTAAGGGCAGATTCGAGGGGCACTGCACCGGACATGAGCTTAATAACACTCTGTTAAGAGCTATGTTTGAGCAAAAAGACTCGTGGAGAATCGTTGAAGAATAGTGTTGAGAGTGGAGTGTGGAGTTGGTGCGTATTCCTCATTTCACACCCCACACCCCACACTCCCAATTCCATTTTCCATTTTCCATTTTCCATTTTCCAGTTATTCTGCTAACATACGCTCTATAACCGAAACAAAAAGGTAACAGCATGAAGAGATTCCTAATAATAAGTTGTATGATAGCAGTCTTAGCTTCTTGTGCGCCTACTAATAAGGATAACATTATAGCGGAGGAACCGGCAGATATATTGTATCTGAAGGCGACAGATGCGCTGGAGAGAGGTGACTTTGCAGAAGCAGTAAAGTATTTTTCAGAAGTAGAAAGACAGCACCCGTATTCGCAGTGGGCTGTAAGAGCAGTGCTTATGGAAGCGTATGCGCATTACGAGGACATGAATTATGACGCTGCCATAGAGGCGTTGGATAACTTCATAGAGATGCACCCGGGAAATAAGGATATTGGCTATGCGTTTTATTTGAGGGCACTCTGCAACTATGAGAGAATACTGGACGTGAAAAGAGACCAGTCATATGCAAAAGAGGCGATGAGGAATCTGATAGAGGTAACGGACAGATTTAAGGGGACGGATTATGCAAAGGACGCTGCGCTGAAGTTATCGTTAATAAACGACCATTTGGCAGGTGGAGAAATGGAGATAGGGAGGTATTATCTTAGGCAGCGGCAGTACTTGGCGGCGCAGGGAAGATTTAGAACTGTTGTAGACCAGTATCAGACTACCAGCCATGTGCCTGAGGCGTTGCTAAGACTGGTAGAGATAAACCTAGCGTTAGGCTTTCCGGAGGAAGCCAGAAAGAACGCCGCATTACTCGGGTATAATTTCTCTAATTCAGAGTGGTATAAGTATGCCTATGAGAAGTTAGGAGTTAGGAATGAGGAATGAGGAGTTAGAAAAATATTTGCTTGATATCATAATAAGATTTGTATAAAAGGACTGTTTATGCGGGTGTAGCTTAGTGGTAAAGCTCCAGCCTTCCAAGCTGGCTATGAGGGTTCGATTCCCTTCACCCGCTCCAGCAAAGCTAGATTTAGAGAGCTATTTTAGGCTTTAAATTCGCACTATAAATTTGGATATAAAATCGTACAAAATTCGTACATAAACTCCAGCGAACGTATTTATTTTATTGGACTTTTTGTCAAATATATGCTATGGTACCTCTATGGTTGGGGAACACTAAATGTTAGGAGGCTACCATGGCAATAATAATAGGAGCTAACGTATTACCAGAAGTCGTTCCATTCCTTATATTAGCAGGGAAAAAAGTAGTCCTTCCTACATTACAATAGAAGGGGGTAAAAGAGTTGCAGGACACCTCTTTAATCTAGCAAAAAACGAAATAGTATGGAGAGTAAAAGACGAAATAATAGAGAGAGCAGGAGGAAAAGCTCGAGATAAATTGCAGGAAAGTAAGGTCTTACGGAAACTGTCCTATAGATTATAGAACCTGCTCTTCTAAATTAAAGAACAAATAAGCTAGTTCAAGGGTAGTTTGGCGCGATTCAAGTACATGAATCTTATTTTGGATAAGATATAGAGATTAAACCGTCCGGCTTATTAACTTTTTGCACTTTTTCAGGTACATGCGGAGTTTCAAGCTTTTCATACAGCTTTACTGTGTTAAATGCTATCTTAGCCAGATGGTTGGTTTGCGCTTTCGAGTAGCTGTAACTTTGTCCGTCCAATGCATAACTTATCACGTTGGTGCAGCATATAGCCAGAGAATTTGCAGATTTTGCCTCTTTAAGGTCATTAACTTGTGCGAGCGTCTGAGTCAGTTTTATGTTGAGGCAGCGGATAACGCTTTTCTGTCCTTTGGGTCCCAGCTTCTCCCCAGCCTCTTTCATAAGAGACCGCCCTCCCAAAATTTTGCAATAGAGGTTATACTGTGACGGTTCCATGTATATGGCATAGATTTCATTTGCATAGTCGTGGGGTGTCTCAAGCTTATTAATATCAGTCATAATATGTTCCTTAATTATAATTGGTGCAGCCTATTATGGCTGTTGATTATAATGTTGAAAATTACTTTCAGATAGAGAAAAATAAGGTTAAAAGAAAATTTTTAAACGGAAAAAAAGAATCGTATATAGGAAAGAAGTATGATATATAGCTGGCACAACCCTATGTTGAGAGTTAAATTAACTCTCAACTGTATATTGTATAGGAAAAACAATGAAATATCTCTCCGATTATTTTAAAGACAATTCAAAGACTCACATTGAAATGGCAAATGCTATAAGAGCACTCTCTATAGCCGCTGTTGAAAAAGCTAAATCAGGGCACCCGGGAATTGCTATGGGAGCTGCCGATATATTAACAGTCTTGTTTTCTAAGTTCTTAAAATTTAATGTTAATAAGCCAAATTGGGAAGACAGAGACAGGTTTATATTATCTGCCGGGCATGGTTCTTCCGCTTTGTACTCTTTGATACATTTGGTCGGTTATCCGGAAATGGAGATAGAGGATATTAAGAATTTTAGACAGCTTCACAGCAAGACGCCGGGACACCCGGAAAAAAACCATGATTTAGGCATAGAAATGACTACCGGACCTTTGGGTCAGGGCATTGCTCATTCCGTAGGGTTTGCTCTGGGGGAAAGAGTACTCAATAACAGATTCGGAGATGATTTAGTCAACCACAGGACTTTTGTTTTAGCATCGGACGGAGATTTAATGGAAGGCATCAGCCAAGAGGCTATATCTCTTGCCGGACATTTGAAACTGGGCAGGCTCATAGTTTTATATGACGACAACAAGATTTCTATAGACGGCTCTACTGATTTGTCTTTCAGCGAAGATGTGCCGGGCCGGTTTGAAGCTTCCGGCTGGCATGTAGTAAGAGACGCAGACGGTCATAATGCTGCTGCTATCGAGGACGCTTTGAATGAGGCTATAGCAGTAACAGACAAGCCGTCTTTAATAGCATTCAGAACAGTTATAGGATTTGGTTCACCTAATAAAGGAGGAACCAGTGAAAGCCATGGAGCTCCTTTGGGAGCAGACGAGGTTATGAAGTCTATGGAAAAGCTGGGAGTAGACTATGCGCCGTTTAAGGTTTTTGATGAGGCTTTGAAACTGTGGAGAGAAGCCGGAGTTAGAGGTAACGGCGAATACACAGCTTGGAAAAAAAGACATGATGCGCACGAGAAGGCTTTGGAATTTGACGAGGCTATGAGAGCTGATGTTACAGAAGGAGCTAAAGCTGAATTGTACGAAAAGGCAATGGAAGAATTAAAGCTGAGTTTTGCAAAAGCAAAGCCTAATCAGGCAACAAGAAAAGCGTCCGGTTCCGTGATAGAGGCGATATTTCCGGCAGTCAGGGAATTGATAGGAGGAAGCGCGGATTTATCCGGTTCCAACAACACTATGCCGAAGGGGTGCGGAGTCATAGAGCCCGGGAAGTACTATGCCAGATATATACACTACGGCGTGCGCGAACATGCGATGTTTGCAATAATGGGCGGACTCTCGCTGCACGGAGGATTTATTCCTTACGGCGGAGCGTTCTTTGTGTTTGTTGACTATGGCCGTCCGTCTGTGAGACTAAGCG
>Ga0123353_10000243_pt1 | contig 68416 bp, 69 predicted proteins | sample TergutLab28metaG_3_FD_92763 | JGI IMG/M metagenome (GOLD analysis project Ga0123353, IMG submission 92763) | Labiotermes labralis P3 segment gut microbial communities from Petit-Saut dam, French Guiana - Lab288 P3 | ecosystem: Host-associated > Arthropoda: Insects > Digestive system > Gut ... | reverse complement strand
GGTGGAGAGTAACGGCAACGCGGTTCTCAACGAACGTACCGGAACGGTAAACGTATACGACGGTATTTTGCACGCTATCGGGAACGGCAACGCGGCAGCTAACACCGGCTCCGGATCGTTCAACATATACGGCGGTACGATCTCAGGCGAATCCAACCGTGCGGTATTCAACACGAGCACCGGAACGGTAACGATATCGCAAACGGCGGGCAAAACGACGATTGTGACCTCGGCCAACCAATTCGCCACCTCGGGCACTGTACACAACAACGGCGCCGGAACGATCAGCATAACCGGCGGAACGGTGCAGAACACCCATGCTGGCAACGCCGGCAATGCGGTATTCAACAATGCCGCCGGTGCGATTAACATATCCGGCGGCACGGTACAGAACACGGGATCTGGCAGCGCAATATACATCAACTCCACCGGAACGATAACGATATCGCAGCCGGCTGGCAATACGACACTCGTGACATCGAAGGCCGCCACGATTCTCCGTGACCAACCACAAAATGGCACCCTTGACAACGGCACCATATATCTCAGAGATGTGGGAACAAGCACGTCCGCACGCCTTGTGATCACAGGCGGCATCGTTGAGAACACCGGCTCTGGCAGTGTGATATGCAACGAATCCCCCGGAGCGGTCAGCATATCCGGCGGCACGGTGCGAAACACCGGCTCAGGCGACGCGATATACAACGCCTCTTCAGGAACCATATCAATATCGCAGCCGGCGGGCAATACGACGATCGTGACAGCAGATAATGAAAATACCCGCGTCGGTACTCCGAGCGGCACGATATACAATGCCGCCGACGGAACGATCGACATATCCGGCGGCACGGTACAGAATACTCACTTGGGCAGTGTGATACACAACAACTCCGTCGGAGCGGTCAACATATCCGGCGGTACGGTTCATGCTATCGGCCCGTATCAGCCCGCAATGCCCGTTTCCGGCGTCGCGATATACAATGTATCCACCGGAAAGATATCCATATCCGGCGACACGACGCTCGTGACGTCGAATGTCTTGGAGGCCAGCAGAGGTACCATACATATCCTTAACTCTGATCCGAGCACGGATGTGCGCCTTGAGATCACTGGCGGTACGGTACAGAACGCTCTCGGAGGCAACGCGATATACAACGCCTCCGCAGGAGCAGTCGACATATCAGGCGGCATTATCCAGAACACCGGCGTGGGCAACGCGATATACAACGCCTCCACTGGAGCGGTAAACATATCCGGCGGTACGGTTTCAGCCACCTCCGGCATCGCGATACACAATAACGCAGGCGGTATCGTAACGATATCGCAACCTGCGGGCAAAACGACGCTCGTGACCTCGACAAATGCGATCACCACTCAGGGCACGATATACAATGCCGCAGGCGGAACGATTGATATACAGGGCGGTACGGTGCAGAACACCTTCGGCGTTGCCGGCAGCCGCACCATATACAACAACGCAGGCGGAACGATAGACATATCCGGCGGAAACGTTTCAGCCATCAATTCCGGCATTACGATATACAACAATGCAGGCGGGCCGGTCAACATATCAGGCGGCACGGTGCAGAACACCGGCACAGGCATCACGATTCAGAACGCCTCCACCGGAGCGGTAAACATTTACGGCGGTACGATCCTTGCCAGCGCAGAGTATGCGGTATACATGAGCAACGCCGCCGCCGAATTGACATTGGGCGGCGACCCGACGATCACCGGCATGATCTACGTGGCGCCGGGTAAACTGAGTGTCATCACATCCGGTGCCGATGAATTCGATCCGAGTTTCGGCAAGATGTACACGGTCGATCTCCACTCTTACTTTGCAGGGGCGGTCGTGGTAAAGGACGGCGCCGGTTTCGAGGATTATTTCGAACTCCCATCGACGATAACCGAGTTCAGCATAACCACGGTGGGCCAGGACCTCGTTCTTTTGGGACAGGATCCTGACTACTATTACGTGATATCCGGTTCCGGAACACGATTTACTGCGGTAGGATATGCAAACGGCCTCACGACGACATACACGGTAGTAGACGCTCCCGGCATTGCAATACGGAGTGTGATAAACGCGATACAGGCGGACATCCTCGCACGGAACGGCAGTGAACACGACTGCACGATAATCTTCGGTGACGGTACGACGGCACTGGACATCGGAACGGAGTTCATAACGTTCGACGACAGAACAGACCCGTGGGGCGTTATCACTCTGGGAGGCATACTGACGTCCTCGCGCAACTCCGACCCAACCGCCACGGTCCTGTTGTACGGAAACGTGACCGTGAACAGCTATGCGGACATCGAAGCCAGCAGCAACGGTGCCAGTGCGATATCCAACAGCTCCACAGGATATCTCAATATATTGGGAGGTACGGTCCGGAGCAACACAAGCATAGCGATAAATAACCAAGGCACCGGAACGGTAACGATATCAGAAGCGTCGAGTACCAACCCGACGATCGTGACATCGGCGAACACTAACAACACCCAGGGCACGATACGCAACGCAGCAGGCGGAACGCTCGATATACAGGGCGGCACGGTCAGGAACACCGGTAACGGCGGCAATGCGATATACAACGCCGCCGGCGGAACGATCAACATCACCGGCGGCACTGTCCGGTCTGCCGGCTCAGGCGCTGCGATATACAACAACGGCACCGGAGCGGTCGATATATCGGGAGGCTTGATCGAGAACACCGGCGTGGGCAATGCAATATGGAACGCCTCCACCGGAGCGGTCAACATATCTGGCGGCACGGTTCAGAACACAGGAACGGGAAGTGCGATCACCGGCGGTCCCAACTCCACCGGAGTGATAACGATATCTGAAGCGTCAGACACCAACCCGACGCTCGTGACGGCAAGAGGCAACGACCACACGATATCTCTCAGCACGGGAGGCACAGTCACAGCACCGCGGCTCGTGATCACGGGCGGTACGGTCGAGAACACAGGCACAAGCAGCGCGATATACAACAACTCCCCCGGAGCGGTCAGCATATCCGGCGGTACGGTTCAGAGTGACACAGGCCCCGCGATACGAATTATCAGCACCTCAACGTTAACGATATCCGAAACGTCGAGTACCAACCCGACGTTCGTGACATCGAACACCACCGGCAGCTTCGGTACGATACATGTCCAAGGAAGCGGGTTGCTTTCGATCACCGGCGGCACGATCGAGAACACCGGCTCAGGCAGCGCGATATACAGGACATCCTCCGGAACGACCGATATATCCGGCGGCATGGTCCGGAGTGACATAGGCACTACGATACTCAACAACAACACCGGAACGGTCAACATATCCGGCGGCACGGTCGAGAACAGCAGCACAGGTGTCGCGATACTCAACAGCTCCACCGGAGAGATCAACATATCCGGCGGCACGGTTAAGAGTGACACGGGCTCCGCGATCCGGAACAACTCCACCGGAGTGATAACGATATCCGAAGCGTCGAGTACAGTCCCGACGCTCGTGACATCGGGAGTTGCTGGAAACGACGGTGCGATAATTCTCGCCAACGCAGGCACAGCCACAACGCCCAGGCTCGTGATCACGGGCGGTACGGTCGAGAACACAGGAACGGGAAACGTGATATGGAACGCCTCCACCGGAGCGGTCGACATATCTGGCGGCACGGTTGAGAACACCGGCACAGGCAACGCGATCCGGAACCAATCCACGGGAGCGGTCAGCATATCCGGCGGCACGGTCCGGAGCAACACAGGCGTGGCGATCTGGAACAACTCCACCGGAGTGATAACGATATCCGAAGCGTCGAGCACCGTCCCGACGCTCGTGACATCGGCGAACGTATCCACCACCAGCGGCACGATACACAACGTAGCTGGCGGAGCGATCAACATATCGGGCGGCACGGTATCGAACCCCTCGACCAATGGCAATGCCCGCACGATATACAATGCCACAGACGGGACGGTCAACATATCAGGCGGAACGGTCTCAGCCGCATCTGGTATCACGATCTACAATAACGGCTCCGGAGCGATCGACATATCCGGCGGCACTGTCCTGAATAACGCGGACTCAAGCAGCACGATCGAGAACAGATCCATCGGAACGATCGACATATCCGGCGGCACGGTGGAGAACTTGGGCATGGGCAGGGCGATATTTGCCCAGGGAACAGGATTGATAACGATATCCGAAACATCGAGCACCAACCCGACGCTCGTGAAGTCGAGAGCCTCCAGCGGTGTGAGTACGATCCAGATACCCTCAGGCACGGGTACAGCTCCAAGACTTGTGATCACCGGAGGCACGGTTGAGTGCGCCGGCGCAGGCGGCAGCACGATATCCAACGGTTCCGCCGGAGCGATCGACATATCCGGCGGTACGGTAGTGAACACAGGCTCGGGCAGGGTGATATACAGCTTAAGCACGGGGCATGTAACGATATCGGAAACGTCGAACCCGACGATCATAAGAGGGAACCCCGGAAGTTACGTGATCGACATCTCCTCAGGCGCGACCACGGGGCCGAGGCTTACGATCACCGGCGGCTTGATCGAGAACACCGGCACAGGCAACGCGATCTTTAACAATGGGGCCGGCACGGTCAGCATATCCGGAGGTACGGTCCGGAGCAACACAGGCGCGGCGATATGGAACGACTCCACCGGAGTGATAACGATATCCGAAGCGTCGAGCACCAACCCGACGCTCGTGACATCGGCGAACGTATCCGCCACCAGCGGCACGATACACAATGTCGTAGGCGGGACGATCAACATATCCGGCGGCACGGTATCGAATCCCTCGGCCAATGGCAACGCCCGCACGATATACAACGCAGGTTCCGGGATTGTGAACATCACCGGCGGTACGGTCTCAGCCAACGGCGGCGTCGCGATCCGGAACAACTCCAGCGGAGTGATAATGATATCCGGCGGCATGGTATCAGCCAACAGCCCGTACTCCGCAATCGTGAACCAATTCAACGGAACGATTGACATATCCGGCGGCACGGTGCGGAACACCGGTGCTGCCCACGCGCTCGAGAATGTCTCCACCGGAGCGGTCAATATATCCGGCGGCACGGTACAGAGCGGCGCAGGCGTGGCGATCTGGAACTCCTCCCTCGGAGTGATAACGATATCCGAAGCGTCGAGCACCGTCCCGACGATCGTGACATCGGCGAACACTAACAACACCCAGGGTACGATACGCAACGTAGCAGGCGGAACGATCAACATATCCGGCGGCACGGTATCGAACACTGCGGCCAATGCCAACGCCCGCACGATATACAACGCAAGTTCCGGGATCGTGAACATCACCGGCGGCACGGTCACGGGCGACGTTTATGCGGTCTATTGCAATGCGGCGGCAGGAGCAGTGAATCTCGGCGGCAATCCGACCATAACGGGAACGATCTACGTCACCCAGAACAGACTGACCGCTCTCACAACTGGCACGCCGTTTGCGCCCGTAAGCAAGATGTATACGGTCCAGTTAGCCGCTTACGCACACGGCGACGTCGTTGTGGTGAACGGAGCTAATGTCAACGGCACAAGCTATCTGAACAGCTTCCAGCTTCACCAGCCGTCCGGCGCAGGTTTCGAGATAATTGAGGTCGGGAATAACCTTGTCCTTAGGGCACTCGATAAGACCTATGAGTACATAGTGTACGTAAGCACATCCGCCTTTGCGGCGATTGGATTCATGGACGACGGCTCACACTATCAGATAGGCGGCGCCGGTTATACCAACACCAACGTTCAGAACCTGATAGACCTGATACGCGCGGATGCGGAAGGTAACGCTTGCAGCATATTCTTCGCGAACGCACTAAACACGGCCACCACACCATACACCGGCACAGGCCAGCTCAACATAGGTTCGCAGAATATAACGTTCGAGAACAGTACAGCACTCTCTGAGAACTGGGGCAACATAACTCTGGGCGGCTCGATTACGGCCAATACCACCGGCTCGGTGGCCACCGGTGTAATTAACATCAGCTCCGGCGTGAACGTCACAAGCACCGGCGCAATAAACAACTCCAACACACAGTCTAATGCGCGTGCCGTACAGGTCAACAGCGGTAACCTCACCGTCACCGGCGGTGTGGTCTCATCGACTGGCGTCAACGGGACGATCGGCACCGCCGGGACAGGTACGGTCACCGTCACTGGCGGCGCTGTCACGGCGACGACCGGCAGGGCGATCTGGCACCAATCGACCGGCACGGTCAACATCACCGGCGGCACGGTCTCGGCCACTGACACAGGCATGGCGATCTACAACTTCGGGGCAGGCGCGGTCACAATCAGCGGTTCGGCAATAGTGTCGTCCGGCACCGGCACTACGATCCTCACCGGATCGTCAGGCGGTCCGGTCACGATCACCGGCGGAACGGTATCGTCCACCACCGGCGCTGCGATCGTCAACCAATCTACCAGTGCGACGCTCACAATCAGCGGCGGAACGGTATCGTCCGGCACTGGCATTGCGATCAACAACCAGGTGGTTGGCACGATCGTGATATCGGAAACAACCTCCACGATCCCCACAAGGATCACTTCGGCGCATACCAACAGCGCTCAGGGTACGATACGCCATGTAGGTGGTGTCCTCACGATCACCGGCGGTATAGTGGAGAACACCGCAGCCGGCGGCAACGCGATCTTTAACAATGGTGCCGGCACGGTCAACATCAGTGGCGGAAGGGTCTCGGCCACAAGCGGCATGGCGGTCTACAACAATTCGACTGGCGCGATCAATGTCAGCGGCGGCACTGTCTCGGCCACGGTCGGGGTTGCGATATACAACAACTCGACAGGCCTGATAACAATATCGGAAACAACCTCCACGATCCCCACAGAGGTCACTTCGGATAATCCGGCTGCTGCTCAGGGCACGATATATCTTGCAGGCGGCACAGCCGGCAATAATATCCTCACGATCACCGGCGGCAAAGTACAGAACAACGCAAACAACACCAACAGCAGAGCGATCTACAACGATAATGCTGGCACCATCACAATCAGCGGCGGAACGGTATCTGCCACCACCGGCAGGGCGATCAACAACCACTCGACTGGCATGGTCAACATCAGCGGCGGCAATGTATCGGCCACGACAGGCTATGCGATATTCAACCAAATGACCGGTTCTATCAACATCAACGGCGGCTCTGTCTCGGCCACCACAGGTTATGCGGTCTACAACAATGTGGCCGGAGGGCTTGTCAGCCTGAGCGGTTCCCCGACGATAACGGGAACGGTCTTGGTTAACACGGGCGGCTTGTCTACTCCAGCAACGTTCACCCCGACGATCCCTGTTGAGGTCCGCCTGGGTTATGGCGCAACACCCACGTCCGCATGGCCGGTCCCGCCTGCAACGGCGGTGCTGGTCGTCGATGGTGCCATTAACTCGAATGCGTCGCATTTCACGTTGCATTCCTCTGCAGCGACCGCAATACCCGGCTATATCATAGGCGTCAGCGGCGATGACCTTATTGTTACCTCGCCGATCCCCGATCGCTACCAAGTCTGGGACGGCACCCCCGCTACAGGCACCCTCATTGGCACCTACTACTGGCTGGCAGACGCGGTTGCGGCTTGCGACCCGACAAATACGGGAAATCCGTGGACGATAGTTGCGCTGGAAGATGACCTCGATATGTCTGACTTTGCCGGAACTGATCCGAAGGGGCCAATCGCTACGTCGTATAAGAACGCGGCGGTGGTCATACCGGCGGGCAAAAACATCACCCTCACGTCGGACACTGGTAACCAGTGGACGATTACGCAGCTCAGTACAAATCGGCACCTCACTGTAAATGGCAGCCTAACCATCAGCAATATCATCCTTGACGGCGATGACACGGATGTCACTGGCGGCGGTGTGGCGGTGAATAACGGCGGCGCCTTCACCATGGAAGACGGTGCTGTGATAACGAATTGTAAGAATGACACCGGCGGCGGCGTTTACATCAGCAACTTCGGCGGCACCTTCACTATGAAAGGCGGCGCCATCTCTGGTAATACGGCAATCAGCAATGGCGGCGGTGTGGCCAACAGTGGCACAGGCACAATCACCATGACCGGCGGCGTCATCTCCGGCAACAAAGTCACCTACAACGGCGGCGGTGTATATAACGTCGGCACGTTCACCATGGAAGACGGCACGATCTCCGGCAATACGGCAACACTCGGCAGCGGCGGTGGCGTGCTTAACAGTGGCACCTTTACTATGAAAGACGGCACGATCTCCGGCAATACGGCAACATCCAGTGGCGGCAACGGCGGCGGTGTTTTCAACGCCAGTACATTCACCATGGAAGACGGCACCATCTCCGGCAATGCGGCATCAATCGGCGGCGGCGTTTGTAGCTTCATGATGGGTACCTTCACCATGACCGGCGGCACGATCGGTGGCGAGAATGCCTCTGATGCCAACACAGCTACCGATGGCGGCGGCGTTTATATCTATGTCGGCGGCACCTTCACCATGGAAGACGGCACGATTTCCGGCAATACGGCAGCATTCGGCGGCGGCGGCGTTTATATCTATGTCGGCGGCACCTTCACCATGAAAGACGGCACCATCTCCGGCAATACTGCAACGCAGGACGGCGGCGGTGGTGTTTTCAACGAGGGCACCTTTACCATGGAAGACGGCACGATTTCCGGCAATACGGCAGCATCTGGCGGCGGTGTGCTTAACAGTGGCACGTTCACCATGACCGGCGGCACGATCGGCGGTGATAATGCCTCTGATGCCAACACAGCTACCAACGGCGGCGGCGTTTACAACGAGGGCCTCTTTACCATGGAAGGCGGCACGATCGCCGGCAATACGGCAACAATCGGCGGCGGTGTTTACAACGTCGACACGTTCAATATGGAAGACGGTACCATCTCCGGCAATACGGCAACATCCGCCGGCGGCGGCGTTTACAACGAGGGACCCTTTACCATGGAAGGCGGTAAGATTTCTGGTAATGCGACCAATGGCGTTGGCGGCGGCGTGTATAATGCCGGAACTTTTACCATGACCGGCGGCACGATCGGCGGCGAGAATGCCTCTGATGCCAACACAGCTGCCCGCGGCGGCGGCGTTTACAACTGGGGCACCTTTACCATGGAAGACGGCAAGATCTCCGGCAATACGGCAACATCCAACGGCGGCGGTGTTTACAACGCCGGCACGTTCACCCTGGAAGACGGCACGATCTCCGGCAATACGGCAACATCCAACGGCGGCGGCGTGTATTATGACGGAAGCAGCACTGTCAACAGCTTCATCATGGAAGACGGTGCCATCTCCGGCAACACAGCTACCAACGGCGGCGGCGTGTATTATGACGGAAGTAGCATTGCCAGCGGCTTCATCCTGAAAGGCGGCGTTATCTCCGACAACACGGCATCGCAGGATGGCGGTGGCGTGTATTATGACGGAAGTAGCGGTAGCTTCGTTATAGAAGCCGGCACCATCAGCGACAACACGGCAGTTGGCGGCGGTGGCGGCGTGTATTACGTCAGCAATAGCACAGCAGGCAAGCGGCTTGTTATCAAAGGCGGCGAGATCAGTGGCAATACGGCTGAGTATGGCGGCGGCGTGTGCGCAATCAACGGCGAATTCGAAATGTCCAGCGATACTATCGTTCCCGTCATTAGAGGCAACACTGCGACCCTGGGTGGTGGCGTATATGTAGCCGATGCGTCTTTCTTCACCTTGTTTAACGGTGAGATTTCCGGTAATACAGCAATTGATGACGGCGGCGGTGTGTATGTTACCAACGCAAGCAGGTTTGAGATGTACGGTGGCGCCATTGGCGTTAACGGGCATGCGAACACGGCTGAACTTGGCGGCGGCGTGTATATTGCGAGCGGCTGCATTTTTGAGATGAGGAACTACAACGGCGAGATCAGCTACAACGAAGCTTCGTTCGGCGGCGGCGTATATAATAACGGCGCGTTTGAAATGGGGGATAACTGTGCTGTTTCTAATAATAGAGCTGCCAGCGACGGCGGCGGCATATACGTAGGCGCCAGCGGTGTCTTTGAGAAGCCTGGTGATGGCGTTATCAACCGCAACATAGCAAACAACGGTGGCGGCGTGTATGTAGCCGTTGGCGGCACATTTACCATGGAAGGCGGTAAGGTTTCTGGTAATACGGCAGTCAACAATGGCGGCGGTGTGTATAGTGCCGGAACTTTTACCATGACCGGCGGCACGATCGGCGGTGAGAATGCCCCTGATGCCAACACAGCTACCAACGGCGGCGGCGTTTACAACGATGGCTCATTTACCATGAACGGCGGTAAGATTCCTGGTAATAAGGCCAATGCCAATGGCGGCGGCGTGTATGTGACCATCGACGGCGTTCTCGAAATGACCGGCGGCGTCATCTCGGACAACACGGCAACGCAGGACGGCGGCGGCATCTACACGGAATGGCGCGACAGCAATGACGGCGGCGTCACACATAACGCGTACAACAACCCACTTAAGTTCCCGAGCATTGCCTACGGCAACATCAGAATCGCAGACGGTATTGTCGTGAGCGGCGGTACGGCGATGGTAATCGGGAACACGGCGGGACAAAGTTATACGCCGCCGGTCAACTATGCGCTCCTCAGCGCCATCACCCGCATCAACAGCCAATTCGACGGCGCGCTACTGACCAACGACCAGATTAACTACATAAATTCCGGCACGACATTGACGGTGAGCAAGACAGTGACAGGCAAGATGGGCAACCCGACCATGGACTGGGAGTTTACGGTGTACTTCTTCAGCGACCAGGGCGACCCGAGTGCGACGCCCAATCCCATCCTGCCCACGCCGTTTGCGGTGGGCACGGAGTTTGGCTACGTCATCTACACCGGCACAACTGTGGACAAAACCGGCACGTTGAGGCTGGATGCTAACGGCGCTGCGACATTCTACCTCAAGCACGGCCAGCACATCGTGATAGCGGGCGTCCCGCTGGTAGGCTTTATCAGAGTCGTCGAGACAGTGGATTTCCTTGGTGTGGATGCCAATGGCAACCCGATGCCTATCCCCTACATGGTCTCTTTTACCGACAGCGAAGGCACCTCTGTCACGGTAGGCAATGATACCGAGCTTCATGCCATAACGATTGACCGCGAGTTCGCATTCACTAATCATTGGGACGCCGTTGTTCCGCCCACTGGTCTTTCTCTGGGAGGACAACACTTCCTTGGTCTCATCGCTCTGGCCTTAGGTGCTGTGGCGTCATTTACCACATGGAAGTCACGTCGCCGCGCCGATCAGGCAGCCTAATCTATGGAGAGACTTGAAGACAAGATGGATTCAAACAATAACCCGTCTGGTTTGCCTGCCCCCACCTCGGGGGAGGATACCGTCATCTTGCCGCCACCCGGCAGGAGCGATGCCGTGATATCCTCCGGCCACAGTGAGGGAAAGGTGTCGTCTGCCTCCCAGGTAGAGTTGGGCAAAAGGCCTGCTGGGGTTGGCAGCGCGACTTCCACTTGCAGTGAGGGTAGCGGCGCAACCCCTGTCCCGCCGCGCCCTAAGGCGCCTGCCCGCCGCTCTTCTTCCTACTCTTTCCTGCGGGAGCTGGGGGGGTTGGGAGCAAAAATCGGCATCATTGTGGCCGTGGCCGTGGCGGCTTTCACTTTTGTCTATGGCATTCACTACAACAGCGAACCCGGGATGGTTCCGGCGATGAAGGACGGGGACCTGGTGATGTATTACCGTTGGGACAAGTCCTACGAACCCGGCGACCTTCTCCTCCTGACCTTTGAGGGGCAGACCCAGGTTCGCAGGGTGGTGGCTGTGGCAGGGGATACTGTTGATATCAACACCCACGGCCTACTGGTGAACAGCGCCTTGGTGCAGGAGCCGGATATTTATGAGAAGACCGAGCGGTACATGAGCGACGTCAGCTTTCCCATGCTGTTAAAGGCAGATGAGGTCTTCGTTTTGGGTGATGCCCGAGCCAGCGCTACCGACAGCCGTATCTACGGAGCCGTGAACGTCAAGGACACCAAGGGTTCGGTTATTACTATCTTGCGCTGGAGAGGACTCTAGCCTTGTGTCAACTAAAACATGACAGAACTTGCCATGAAAGGTATCAGGCGGGCTTAACCCCCTGTTTATATAAAACAAAAAAATAAAAAAAACTGAAAGGAAAAGCATGACCAAGAAACTCAAACTAGCCTTGGCCTCCCTGATGACGCTGGCGCTGTGTCTTACAACACTGCCGGTGTCTGTTATGGCCGACCCCGTGGATCCAGACGCTATCACCGAAGCCTACGTTACCAAAGTGCTGAAGGTCCCCTCCGGTATTGTATTTACGAACTATTCGGGCGCTCTCGACTTTGAATTCACCATCACCCCGTATTCCTTTAATGGCGATAAGACCGTCGCTAGTACCATGCCCGGGCTTACCTTTGTCACTAGTGGCGCCAACACCGTCATCATCTCCTTTGACGGCAACGAGACTGCAGCTGACATTGCCGTTCCTAACGGCTACGACAACTACTACGCGGAAGAAAAGATTGATTTAGACGCCGTTACCTGGAGCCTTGCCGGTATTTACATCTACGAGATTGTGGAAACCGTGCCTGCCACCAACCCTGCCTTCCTTGGCGACGACGTAACAGCCGACGGTGTTGACTACGAGGACTACCTGCACTATTCCGAGGCCGTGTATTACCTCTACGTCGTCATTGAGGAATGCAATACTGCTGGTTGCCCTGACCATCAAGTCGGTGACCTCTATATCTTCGGCGTCTATGGCTTCAAGGCTGTTGATGACTTCGGCGATGACTTTACCGATACCCTGGGCAAGGTAGATACCAGCGGAGGCGCCTACGGCCTGGCTTTCACCAACACCATCGACCGCATATTCGACACCACTACCCCCACCGACGGCAAAGGCTTCCTGTACATTCAAAAGGATATCGTCGGCGGTACCGTAACCTCTTTTGATTTCACCGTGACCGTCACCCAGCCTGCTACCGTTGACAACACCTCAGTGTACTGGGCTGCCGTCATGCAGGAAGACATCCTCAACCCTGGTACGTGGCTTAACGTCACCAACGTCAACGACTCTGCCGGTACTAGCGCCTACGGTCTCTACATTGAATTCATCTCTGGTGTAGCGAAGACCGGTATCACACTGGAAGACGGCCAGCGCCTGGTCTTCTTCTCCGGCCTGGAGGCTAGTGCCACCTACGCCGTCGCCGAAGCCGGAGCTGTCAAGTACTACCCATTTGCCGTTGTTTACCTTAACGGCGAAGCCTACGGCAACGCTAAGGGCGGCTGGAGCAGCACTGTTGCCTCTCCCCTCGGCATCCCTGTTGTCTACCTGAACGTCAACGATCCCACCGCTGACGCCACCCCCATCCCCAACCTGTATGTAGGCGACATTGAGCAGGGTGATTCTTATGCCCTGTTCACCAACACCTACAGCGAAGATCCGCCCACCGGCCTCAACCTGAACACCCTGGCCTTCGTAGGCCTCATTGTTCTGGCTGTCGGCGGCCTCGTACTCTTCGTGGCCATCAAGTCCCGCAAAAGGAAAGACAACCAAGAGGAACCGGTTATCTCCTAAGGTTGTAGCTTAAAAACACGAACCTTTAAGGTAAGAACCCATATGAGCGTAGCAGTTAAGATAGGAAAGAGGGCCATCAAGGCGGCGCATGGTGTTTTAGACACCGTCGTTCTGATGTCTTTGATGCTACTTATTACTATCGGCTGCTACGCCATGTGGGATTCCAACCAAGTCACAGGTGCTGCCAGCGCCGCCCGCTATGAGATATATAAACCCACAGCTGAGAACGCCGGGGAGGCCTTTACCAGACTCCAGGCAATTAACACTGATGTCTGCGCCTGGCTTACGGTCTACGGCACCAATATCGACTATCCCGTAGTTCAGGGGAGAAACAACCTCAAGTATGTCAATACCAACGCCGAAGGGAAATATTCCCTGTCCGGCGCCATATTCATTGATGCCAGTAGCAGTCGGAATTTTTCCGATTTCAACTCTATCATTTACGGGCACCACATGGAAAAACAGGTCATGTTCGGGGAGATTGGGAACTTCGCCGACCAGAAATATTTTGAAGCCCGTCCTTACGGTATGTTGTATTATGATGGCAAAGAATACGGGCTGGAGTTCTTCGCTTTTATCCACACCAGTGCTTATGATTACCAGATTTTCCATCCCCGCGTCACGGGGCAGCCAGCCCAACAGGCATATCTTGATCGCATTGGGGAAATGGCCATCCATTCCCGCGATATCGGGGTTGACACCTCGGATCGGATTATCCTCCTCGCCACCTGTTCCAGCTCCTCCACCAGCGGACGGGATATCCTTATCGGGAGGATTACCTATGAAACTTTTAACGAGTCGGAAACGAACAAACTTATTGGAGAGTCCAAGGCGGTTGATGGTCTTCCTGGCCTGTGGGAGAGTATCCCACTGTGGGGCAAGATTATCATCGTAATCCTGCTGGTTCTCTTCCTGGTACTGATTCTGTTCTTAATCATGCGGAACAAACGTCGCCGTAACCACCGCAATTTGCAATACGAGGGGTAGGATGAATATGACCACCATGCTTTCCGGTATAAAAAGAATACTCCAGGCTAAAATAGGCAAAGTCGGTGGGGTTGCCCTCCCTGTCATTTTAGCCGTTTGTCTGCTTGGGAATATCCTGGGTACCCCGCCTGCAGTGATGGCGGCCCCGGGCGTGGTTACCCAGAGCGTTGAACAGCACTTTACCGGCGATACGGCAGCAGCTCCGAATGCTGGTTTTACCTATAAGCTTACCCCAAGGACGCCTTTCCATCCCTTGCCAAGCAACATCAGCGGTGGCTACATTGATTCTGGTAGTTATATCTTTACCCTGGCGGGTACGGTGAACCAGCCTCTCATTCTGGATTTCAGCGTGGCGGCTACCGGTACCTATACTTATGACCTTACCCATATTACGTCCCACGGTCTCCCTGGTTATTCCTATGACGACGCGGTGTATACCATTGAAGTCCGTGCCGGCAGTGAGCATGACATAACAACAGTGGTTATCCGCAACCAGGCTGGCGATAAGGTCGATGGTATAAGCTATAATCATTCTTATATCGCCCCTCCCACTACCGCCACCCCGCAGCCGCCCGCCTATAGAGTCTACGTCAACGACAGCTATGCTTCTCCCACGGGCGCTGGGACTTATGCCCAAGGTGAGGTCGTAACCATCCATGCCGGCGCCAGAGACGGATATACCTTCACCGGATGGACGGTCGTTTCCGGCGGCGTGACCCTGTTTACTCCAAACAGCGGTATCACCACCTTTACCATGCCGGCAAACGATGTCACCGTAAGAGCCAATTGGATACAGACGACTTCTCCGCCGCCTCCTCCTGCCTATACCGTCTACGTCAATGACAGCTATGCCTCTACCACCGGCGCTGGCACTTACACCCCTGGCAGTGTTGTAACCATCAATGCCGGCGCCAGAGACGGATATACCTTTGCGGGCTGGACAGTCGTTTCGGGCGGCGTTACGCTGGCTAACTCAAGCAGCGCCACCACCACCTTCACCATGCCGGCAAACGACGTCACCGTAAGAGCCAATTGGACACAGACGACTTCCCCGCCGCCTCCTCCTGCCTATACCGTCTACGTCAACGACAGCTATGCTTCTACCACCGGCGCTGGCACTTACACCCCCGGCAATGTCGTAACCATCCACGCCGGCGCCAGAGACGGATATACCTTCATTGGCTGGACGGTTGTTTCGGGCGGCGTTACGCTGGCTAACTCAAGCAGCGCCACCACCACCTTCACCATGCCGGCAAACGACGTCACCGTAAGGGCCAACTGGACGCAGACGACGGGTGGTGATCCGCCGCCGCCGCCTTCAGACGGCGACCCATGGGCGCTCGTCAACCTCATCCTCTGTCTCCTGGGGGTGCTGCTGGCCGTTCTGGTGTTGATCAGAGCCTTCTTGTGGAATGGTGTCAAAGATAAAGAAGGCCACCAGGAAGTCCGCACAGTGAAGTACCTCTGGCTGTTCGTTGTCGGCATCCTGGCTGTTATCGGCGTCATCGTCTTCTTCCTGACCGAGGACATGAGCATGCCTGTGCGGCTGGTGGACATTTGGACCATTGTGAACGCGACTATCTTCATCCTGGAGATTCTTGTCGTCGTGCTCATCTTTGATAAAAAGAAGAAAGAGCTGGAGCTGAGGTAGGACTACCCGAAAGCTTTATAAGCGGTGCGCGCCAAAGCCGGGGATAAACGGCGGGCTTGGCAAACGCTGGCAAATGGTGCATCTGCGGATTCAGCCATTAAACGCTTGCCCGGAACTTCGGCACCCGTCTTTAGTGTGGCATCTGGCTCATAACGGGTGACTGGCGGCATGTGTCCTATTGCTATTCAGCTCGCTTCTCTATATTATTCTGGTAAAGATTCGCAAGGAGGAATGCCGTGTCAGCTGCCGCATGGGCTTTTGTGCTGGCCGCGTTTTTTGCCGGCCTGGGAATAGGGTTTGTTCTGTGGGGACGCCGTGAAAGAGTCGATTTGGATAATGCTTTGGCGCAGAAGGAAGACCTGCGCGAATTCCTTACCCATAATCCGGAAAGCCCGCAGCCGGGCGCTCTGATTACCGGAGGCAGGATTGCGCTGGTTATCGCGGCGGCGCTGGTGATAACCGGGGTCATTCTGCTTTAGAATCTCCGGAGGGACGCGCAGTCCGCCCGATGGTTAACTGGTAGAGGAGGATTCCCCTCTGTCCAGCCGATTCTGTGCGCCGGTGAGGCGGGCGTACAGCCCATGCCGCGTCATCAGTGCGGCGTGGGTACCGCGCTCGGCGATATGTTTGCCGTCCAGCACCACGATTTGATCTGCCCCGCGGATGGTGGACAGCCGGTGTGCGATGATGATTGTGGTGCGCCCCGCCATCAGTCTTTCCAGTGCCTGCTGTATCAGCACCTCGGTTTCGGTGTCAATAGAAGAGGTTGCTTCGTCCAGTATCAGCACCGGAGCGTCCTTGAGCAGTGCCCGCGCGATGGAAATGCGTTGCTTCTGCCCGCCTGATAGTTTGACGCCGCGTTCGCCTACCAGCGTATCATAGCCGTCCGGCATTGCCGTCACAAACTCGTGGGCGTTGGCCGCCTTTGCGGCGGCGATTACCTCCTCGTCTGTGGCGTCAGGTCTGCCGAAGAGGATGTTATCACGCACCGTGCCATGGAACAGGAACACATCCTGCAGCACGATGCTCACCTGCCTGCGCAGGCTTTCCAGTGTGATGGTTTTGATGTCTTTCCCGTCCAGCATCACCGCGCCGTTGCTCACATCATAAAATCGCGGTATCAGGCTTACCAGTGTACTCTTGCCGACGCCGCTCGGACCTACCAGCGCTACCACGCTCTTGGCCGGGATTTCGAGATCAATATGCTCCAGCACGGTAATGCCGTTTTTGTATCCGAAAGTGACATTGCGGAAGACCAGTTCCCCCCGCGCCCGCTCCGTTAGCTGCAGCGCTCCCGGCGCGTCATTGACCTCCGGCTCTTCATCCACCAGCTCTGTCAGACGGTCGGCTGAGGCCAGCGCTTCCTGCACGTGCTCCCAGGAAATCGACATCGTGCGCACAGGTGCGTACAACTGGCTCAGGTAAAGGAAGAAGGCCACCAACACCGGCACGGTGAGGCTCTCATTCACCACCAGCCGCCCGCCGAAGTAAATTACAATCAGTGTACCTGCCGATGATGCTAAGTCCACCAGCGGCTCGAAGGCGCTCATCATTTTAATCGCCTTGAGCGACAGCCGGCGGTGGCGTTCAATACCGCGGTTGAAGCGCAGCGCCTCCTCCTCCTCGCGGGTGAAGGCCTTGATGTCGCGGATGCCGGTGATGTTGTCCGCTAGCACGGCGTTGATGTTGGCCAGCTCCGCTTGTCTCAGGCGGAAGGCCGGGCGCACGTATTTGGCGAAGCCGCGCATGAAGAGTATCACGAATGGAATAGGTATCAACGACAGCAGCGCCAGTTGCCAGTTGAAAATCATCAGCACCGTGATTACGCCCAGCAGTGTCACCGCGCTGACGAGTAAGTTCGGAACAGCGTGGGCAATCATGTCCTCAAACTTGCCGGTGTCGTCCATGACGCGTGTCATCAGCTGGCCGGTCTGTTTGTCCTCATAGAATCGCAGTTTGAAGCGCTGCATACGCTCGTAGATGAACTTGCGCACGTCGGCTACCACGCCCCAGCCGGCGATGTGGGCGCAGTAGTTCTGTGTGAATGAAAAAACGGCGCGGAGCAGGAAGATGCCCATCGCAATCAACGACAGGCGTGAAACATCGCGCAGCATCTGGTCGGAGACGTCTCCCGACTGCAGAGTCGTCAGCAGGTTCTCGATAATCCACGGGATGATAAGCCCGCCGCCTACCAACAAAACCATGGAGGCGATGGTGATGACGAGGACGCGGGAATAAGCCCTGGCGTAGCGCAGGACAAAATGCAGTGGTTTCACTTTAACACCTTTTCCATTGCCAAACAGCGTAATGATGTAATTATAGCGTGATTGGCATGAATCACAAGCCAGCGTCTTTTGGGGAAATGGGGTAATCACCGGACAACAATCTGCATATGAGCAGCCATTGTTTATGCAGATACCACTTGACTATCTGCATATTGCAGTCTATAATATGTGCAGATATAAGGGGGAATAGTGCGCAATGAAGCGTTTTGACTACTCATTTTTGGAAAACGGTCTACTCCCAGCTAAACTTCTTAACATCACTGGTGCCATCAGTGAACTCAAAGCGCTGGATATTGCCCGCAAGGATTCATATCCCGGCATCTTTACGAGTCTGGAAGGCATTGCGCGGGTGCAGTCCGTCAAAGGGTCAAATGAAATCGAAGGCATTGTTACCAGTGAGAAACGTATTGCCGAGATTGTCAATCAAAACAGCGCGCCGTTGAACCATGATGAAATGGAAATAGCGGGATACCGCGACGCTCTCGCCGCAGTCCATAATGGCTACAAGGCGCTTGACATGCGTGAAGCTGACATTCTGGGGCTTCACCGCGCCATGCTTTCGTATACTTCGGCAGGCGGCGGTACCTACAAGCAGTCCGATAACGTCATCATGGAGACGGACGCCTCCGGCAGGCGAAAAGTCCGTTTTGCTCCCACCCCGGCCAGCGAAACGGCGGATACGATGGAGCAGTTGCTCCTGGCCTTCATGGACGCGCGCCGCAGCGCTGGTGTCAACAGCCTTTTACTCATACCATGCTTTGTTCTCGATTTCCTCTGTATACACCCGTTTTTGGATGGAAACGGCAGGATGTCACGGCTGCTCTCTCTGCTCCTGCTGTACAAGAATGGGTTTTACGTGGGGAGGTATATCTCCTTCGAGGAACAGATAAACCATACCAAGACGATGTATTATGAAGCGCTGCGCTTGTCCTCTGACGGATGGCATGAGAACCGGAACAGCTATTTCCAGTTCATCGAAAACTTTCTGCAAGCGCTGCTGGTGTGTTACAAGGAACTGGACAAGCGTTTTGCCGTGGTGCAAGGTGTGCGCGTTACAAAGATGCGGCGGGTGGAGGCGGCCGTGCTGAACAATCTGCTTCCAGTTTCGAAAGCGGAACTGGCGTATGTCCTGCCAGATGTAAGCCCGACAACAATAGAGGCGGTGCTTGGCTCTATGGTCAGAGAGGGCGTCATCAAAAAAGTCGGCACGGCGCGAAACACGAGGTACATCAAAAATGGGTAGCAGGTTGGTGGTGGAGTGCTTATATTTCCATAGTATTGATTGTGGCTCAAGCCATTGATGATATTGCGGAATTGGAATAGGAAGAAATGGGTTGATTATGGTAAAATATGTTTAAAAGGGAGTACATGATGGAAAAGGTTTTTACCATTGAACAGGCTACAGAGGTTGCCGCAAAGATCGGCATGAATTTCGATAAGTGGGATGTGGCGGAGTTTTGTCTGGGGATGAATGTGGAGCTGGAGCATGGCAAAGCAGACGCCAACACCAACATCACTGATGACGACCCGGTTGTCACCGGCAGGCTTGTCTGGGCGCATCTCAACAAGATTCCGGATTTTTACACTCGTTTGGGTGTGATGAAGGAAGGAATTGGAGCCGGAGAGTAGCCATCGTCCGCATAATCTCTTGGTAATGGCTATCGTGCCTGTTGACAACCTTTTGTTCCGGTTGTAATAATCGCCCGCAGGTTAAGAATCTCGTCGTGACCTGCGGGCTTCTTTCAATTAAGGAGGGAAACTCATGCAAGACAAACAAACAGTGCAAGCAAACAATGAATGGGCAAACCCAACGCCGGCTGGCCTGGTGGCTTTGGCAGTCGCCTGCGCCTGTTTCTTTGCCGTACTCACCGGCCGCGTAGAAACCTCGGCCATCCCCCTCGTGGGAGCCTGGCTCATCGGCGGCTTCGTAGTACAATTGATAGTGGGTCTTTTGGACCTCAAAGGAAAAAACCACCCCGGGGGAAACACCTTCCTGTACTTTAGCGCCTTCTTCATGCTGGTAGGTGGCATCTCGATGCTGCTTAAATGGCAGGCGATTGGCGCGGGTACTCCGCTGGATGCGCGCATAGACGGCTACGCCTGGTGCGTGCTGGCGGCTGTCACCATCCTCTGGACGCCGGCCTTCTTCAAGTCTTTCAGCCTGCTGTCTCTGATAATACTTTTTGTGGACATCGCGCTTCCCTTTGTGGCGCTTGTCGACCTCGGCGTTCTGCCCGCGGAATTCTCGCATGTAGCCGGCTGGTCGTTGCTCATCGCCGGAGTCTTAGCGGTATACCTGTGTTCGGCAATGGTCGTCAATCAGGCGTATGGCCGCGCTGTTTACCCGGTCATTGGTCCGCGCAAGAAATAGGCACGCAAGAGTAACATGGGGCAAACTGCCAGATTCTGCGGCACGCGGCTTTGCCGAACGCGCAGGGCGACAGAGGGTTGTCTGTATCGTTATTAGCTTAGTGCTTCGTTGTGTTTTGCCATTGCAGGCTTGCCCTGCAATGGCAAACTTGCTCAAGACAATGACCTTGGGCGGTGCTTAAGGTTCTTCGTGGTAAACGATGAGCTCGTGGTCCCTATCGGCTGCTTTTACGAGGAAACATGACACCTCAACGAGCCGTGATCCTGCCATAACTTCCTGCCGCTTTCCTGCACAGGTACGGCCAGGATTGAGTCGGTTGCCACGGCGCTTTCCAGGGCATGTTGTTCAATGTTACGCACAATAGCCGAGCCGCTGCCTTGGTGGCGCATCTCAACAAGATTCCGGATTTTTACACCCGTTTGGGCGTGATGAAGGAAGGAATTGGGGATGGAGAGCCGCTGCCGTCCGCATAATCTCCTGGTAATGGCTGCCGCGCCTGTTGACAAGCTTTCGTTCCTGTGTAATAATCGCCCGCAGGTTAAAAGTCTGGTCGTGACCTGCGGGCTTCTTTCACTGTTTTTCGCATAGGCCAAGGGTGACTGGCTACAACCGAGTTTAAAAGAAGGGAGGTCATCCTTGAGCTACCAGGATAGGACTATTTCGTGTGTGGACTGCGGTGCGGATTTTGTGTTTACCGCATCAGAGCAGGAATTCTACGCCAAGAAAGGTTTCGTCAATGACCCCAAACGCTGTTCCACTTGCCGCGGCGCCAAGAAGTCGCGGATTGGTGGGCAGGGCGGAGGTCCTAGGCAAATGTTTCCTGCAGTATGCGCCGCCTGCGGCATAGAAACTCAGTTACCGTTTGAGCCGCGCACCGGCCGCCCGGTATACTGCAGCGACTGTTTCGTCCAGAACCGCGATGGCTAGAGAGGTTGCATTTCGGTAAACCGCAAAGCGGGGCTTATGCCCCGCTTTTTTATTGCGTCTGGATGGTGAATCAAATCTGCGATAACACCTGGTTATTTCTCTGTGATGCGGTATAGGGCATTGTAGGCGGCTCTAGACTCGCCACGCTCCAGCCGGTCATCAAGCGCCCGCATACGGCGGGCGAACTCTATGGCGTTGCCCGCCGCGACTAGGTCTGCCCATTCTGCGGCTTTTTCGATGAAGCTGCGTTCCAGCACCGGCAGATCCGGCAGATTGGTCTGTATAGCGGCGTATAGCTCAGGGTCTTCTCCCAGAACGCTGGCAACCAGCGCACGAAGCGCCCGGAAGGTGACGCCGGAGGCCATTTCAAGACCGGCGTGGTCCTCCTGGTTCAGAATCACGTCGCCGGATACGATGGCGATGAAGTGTGCCAATCCCAGAACCACCGACATCAGCCGGTCATGCTCGGTGGGGGACATCAGCCGCACGCGCGCTCCGTGTGTTTCCAGCCATGTTTGCGCCCATTGTGCCAGCGCCTGCTCAGGGTCGTTCGTAGGCGTGAGAATGACGTTGTGGCCGGATAGGCTTTCCGCCCCGGGGCCGAATACAGGGTGCGCCCCCAGCGTCAGACAGTTCGGCAAGTGTTTGTGCATCATGTCCACTGGCATCACCTTGACCGAGGTCAGGTCGATTACCGTCTGGCCGGGTTTTACGTACTGGCCAAGTTCTTCCACTAGTGACGCGAAGCCGTTTATCGGCACCGACAGAATAATCACGTCGGCGCTACCCGCTGCGCGCAGGTCGGTGGTAGCCACGGTTTTGAGTTCGCTGGAGGCGACGGATAACCGTCCGGCATCCCGCCCAATGAGGATGACATCCATTTGCTCAGCCAGCAGCAGCTTGCCCAGCCAGCGTCCCATCCTGCCGGCGCCACCCACGATGGCAAATCTCTTGGTTGTTCTGCTGTGTCCCAGCCGGCGCTCCGGTATGCGCCAGTCACCTTCAGGAATAACATATGATGCGGCACCGACTTGAGTGCCTGTTTCGCCCTGTAAGGCGGTGGAAACATCCTGCACGCTCTTGGAGGAGGTGATGATGTGGCGGTAGACGTTTTCAACAGCGGCGGCGCTCACTCCCTCGGCTTCGGCCAGCCGGCGGACGCGTTCCAGTACGGTGGCCTCGCGCGCGGCGTCATTGAGTGGTATGCCGCCGAGGCGCTTTTCCAGTCCGATTTGGCCGGCAATCAGCAGTCGCTCGGCCAGCAGTTTGACGATGCGGGCGTCCACGTCGTCGATGGCGCCGCGCAGATTCTCGAGGCTCATGCCATCACTCTCCCCATTGTGCCTGCTATGATGGACAGGTCGCACAATGTTATCGCCATGGCGGCTTCGGCTACCACTATGGCGCGCGGCACTACGCACGGGTCATGGCGGCCTCTGACGGACATCTCCGCCGCGCTTAGGCTTTCCAGATTGACGCTACGTTGTGGTAGGGCAATTGAAGGGGTAGGCTTGACTGCAAGACGCGCTGTGATAGGCATGCCGCTTGTAATGCCGCCCAGTATGCCGCCGGCGTGGTTGGAGTCGGTTTGCACCCTGCCTTCGCTTATGATGAAAGGATCGTTATTTTCTGAACCCTTGAGACGGGCAGCGGCAAATCCAGCGCCGAACTCCACGCCCTTGACCGCCGGAATGGAGAAGAAGGCTTGTGCCATGGCGCTCTCTGCGCTGTCGAAAAGCGGCTCACCCAGCCCGGCCGGCACGCCCAGCGCGATCACCTCGATAATACCACCCAGACTGTCGCCATCGCGGCGCGCCCTATCAATTGCCTGAAGCATCAGCTTCGCCGCGTCCTGGTCAGCACAGCCAGTGGCGTTAAACCGGGCATCGCGTCGAATCGTGTCATAATCGCGTGCGGAGGTTTTGATTCCGCCAATCTCGACGGCGTGTCCCAGTATTTCTATCCCTTGGGCAGTCAGCAATTTTCTGGCTATCGCGCCTGCCATCACCATACTCGCGGTGAGGCGTCCGGAGGCGCGCCCGCCGCCGCGGTAATCGGCGTGGCCGCCGTACTTGACGTAATAAGTGTAGTCGGCGTGGCTGGGGCGGGGAATTGAGCGCTGTTCTGCATAATCATCGGACTGTGCGTTCCGGTTGGGGATGGTAATGCAGATGGGCGCCCCTGTTGTTTTGCCGTTGAAGACGCCGGAGAGAATGTCGGCCTGGTCTTCCTCGGTGCGGGGTGTAGAGACGGCGCCGCCGCCCGGCCGACGCCGGTCAAGGTCAGGCTGAATATCGGCCTCCGATAGCTCAAGTCCGGCGGGGCAGCCGTCGATGACAGCGCCAACCAGCCGTCCGTGGCTTTCGCCGAATGAGGTGACGCGAAAGAGCTTACCCAGACTGTTTGACATCGTTTTCCACCTTTATGCCGAGCGTGGTCAGGGATTTCCAGAAATCGGGATAGGTCTTGGCGACACATTCGGCGCCTTCAATCGTCATATCGCCGGCGGCCGCTCCCAGCACGCCGAAGGCCATCGCCATGCGGTGATCATCGTGACTGTCGATAACGGCGCCGCGTGGGCTACCGCCGAAGATGACCAGCACATCGTCTTCATCGCGCACTCGGATGCCGGTTTTCCGCAGTTCGGCAGCGACCGCCTCAACTCGGTTGGATTCCTTGAGACGCGCGTTTTTGACACCGGAAAAACGGCTCTCGCCGTCAGCGCAGGCGGCGAGGACGGCCATGGTGGGGAGCAGGTCAATGCAGTCCGACAGGTCGGCGTTGATGCCGTGCAGGAATGATCTTTGTGCCATTACTGAACTGCGTCGCACCGATAGGCGCGCTCCCATGCGGGTCAGCAAGGTGAGGATTACGCGGTCACCCTGCAGGCTCTCGGCGTTCAGATTGCTTACAATCACCTCTCCGCAGAGCGTTCCCAATGCCAGCAAGTAGGAGGCTTGCGACCAGTCTCCCTCCACGGTGTATTCGACGGGGCGGAAGTCTTGGCGGGCAACTCTGAACTCCTCCATAGTTGGAGAAGCGGCGGCGTGTATGCCGAACTTTTTGAGGCATTCGATGGTCATATTCAGATAGGGTTTGGAAACCGGCGGCGAGGTGAGCGCGATTTGCACTCCCTGTTGCGAGCGCGCCCCGGCTATAAGCAGCGCTGAAATGAATTGCGAGCTGATGTCGCCGGGCATCTCCACCCGGCCACCGTGAAATTCGCTGTCTTCCACTAGTATCGTCTGGTCTTCCAGCCGGCAGTTCACTCCCAGCTGCGTCAGCGCGTCCAGCAACGGCAGCACAGGACGTTTTGCCAGCCCCGCCCCTGGCACCAGCCGCACCGTGCCGGGAATCAGGGCAGATATGGCGGTCATGAAGCGCAGTGTGGCGGCGCTGTCGCGGCAGAACAATTCGGAGGACGGTGTTTTGAGCAGGCCGCCTTCAATGCCCCAGCCGTGTTCGTTTTTGAGGATGCCGATGCCGGTCTTTTGCAGTACATCTGCGGCGGCCAGCGTGTCATCGGCGAAAAGCGCCCGCCGGATGTAGCTGTGGCCCGGAGCCAACGCGGCGCACATCAGGGCGCGGATGGTGTAGCTCTTGGACGAGGGAGCGTCCAGCAGCCCCTTGGCGATGCTTTTAGAAATCGAAATCTTCATAGCTTCTCAACTGCTTTATAATTTCATCCGCTACGGCCTCGGTGTTGAGCCGTGAGGTTTCAATAATGATGTCGGCGGCGTTTTCATACATGGTGATGCGTTCGGCCAGCATGCCAGCCACCTTGTCTGTCCCTTCCGCCAGCAGAGGACGCTGGTCACCGCTCCCGGCCAGGCGTTTTTTGATGTCTTCGGCGGAGGCCTGCAGGTAGACGACTACAGCGTTTCTTTTGATGTTCTCGATATTTGCAGGGTCAAGTACCGCGCCGCCGCCGCAGGCGATTACGTTCCCTCCCGTGCGGGAGACTTCTGCGATGACGTCACGCTCCATGCGGCGGAAGGCTGCTTCGCCGTCCTCGCTGAATATTTGGGCAATCGTCCTGCCGGTGTGTTTCTCAATCAGTGCGTCTGTATCTGCTAGCGGTTTGCCCAGTATGTCGCACAGGGCGCGTCCGACTGATGATTTACCTGCGCCCATAAAGCCAATCAACGCGATAGAAGTTATCGTTCGGGGTGGTGGTGCTGACTTAGCCTGCGTAGAGATGGCGGCGAGCGCCGCCTTGTGCATGACGGCCACCGGTGCCTCCTGCCTTGTCCATAACTCCAGTGCCAGCGCTCCCTGCCGTACCAGCATCTCCAGCCCGCCTATGGTCCGGCAGCCGCGCTGTTTCGCTTCTTTCAAAAACCGGGTTTCAAGCGGAGCATAAACTATGTCAAACACGGTAAGCCCGGGACGGAGCAGCTCCGCCGGAACCGGCGTTTCCGCGTTGTTGGACTCCATGCCTATGCTGGTGGCGTTGACCAGCAACGAGGCCTTTTCCAGACTCTTTTTGAGGTTGGCCGCGTTCAATTCTAAAGCATCCACTTCGCATTTCGCGACGGTGCTTAGGGTTTCCGCCAGTTTTATCGCCTGGTCCAGCTCATTCGCGCGGTTGAGTATGGTGACGCGGGCGCCGGAGCGCGCCAGCGCGAATCCGACAGCGCGCGCGGCGCCACCTGCACCCAGTAGCACGACGTCTTGGTCTTCTGAGTCGAATCCGGCGTCAGCCAGTGACCATAGAAAGCCGCCGGCGTCGGTGTTAAAGCCGGTGAGCCGTGCATCTTTATTTACAATGGTATTAACCGCGCCGATATCGCGGGCCAGCCCGTCGAGGTCATCCAGATGCTGAATTACACTCACCTTGTGCGGCATGGTGACATTTAGTCCGGCGATGCCCATCGCTCTCACGCCCTCAATCGCCGCCGCAAGCCCCGCCGGTTTTACATGGAAGGCCAAGTAGACATAATCCAACCCCAGGTGTTCCATAGCGGCATTGTGCATAACCGGCGAAAGCGTATGTCCAACCGGGTCGCCGATGACGCCGCAGAGTTTGGTGGATGTGCCGTTCATAATCCGCTTACCCCATAAAGCCGCCGCATTTGAGACAGCGTCAGCTGTCCGGGTGCCGCCGTCTCCGCGCCGTCTATGGCGGCGTAGGTAAAGTCTCCGCCGGCCAGCGGGCACAGCAGTCGGCTCAGCTGCCCGCGTGGCCCCTGTGCGAAGGCGACGATGCGTGTCTGGCGGTATTCGCCGATTACGCTGAGTATGGTCAGGTTGTCCTCGCTGTTGCGCGCGGTGGTTACCAGTTTGCAGATGTCGGCGTCGGCGGCGATTTCCGCCTCAATGACGCGGCGCAGGGTTGCGCTGGCCGGGGTGCGGCGGTTGTTGTGATGCGATACCAGGCAAAGGGAATATTTCTTGATTTGCGGCACGATTTCACCAATATCCGGCGACGCCAGCTCTACATCCACGATGCTGGCGCCTGCTTTGGCGGCCTTCAGCAGTTCGTTGCGGCGTGCTTCCTCACTACCGTCCCATGCGCCGCCCTCTATCTTGAGGCGATTGGTGGCCAGCCATGGCTTTCTGAGCATTTTAGCCAGCTTGAGCCAGTCCCCGCCGATGAGGTCAATGCGCACCTCGAAAAGATCTGCATAGCGCGAGGCCGCGGCAATCAACCCAGGGTCGTTCCGGGTAATCACGGCGCAGATGCGCGGCGAATTTTTTTTACTCAACGATAGCCTCGGCGACCATGTCCGGGGTTACCCTGTCGCTGATGACGACTTGCCCGATTCTGGTCGGCAGTATGAATTTAAGTTTCCCGCTCATCATTTTTTTATCGTGCTTGATTGCCTCCAGCACTTCGGAGGCGTTCAGCGGCAGCGAAAGCGGCAGTTCCGCGGCGCTGATGACCGCCCGCAGGCGTTCCAGTGCCGAAGCCGGAAAAACGCCCATGCCGGCGGCGACTCGTCCGGCGATGAGCATGCCGGCGGCTACCGCTTCCCCGTGGCTGACCTTGAAGTTGGTGATGGTTTCGATGGCGTGCGCGGCGGTATGGCCGAAGTTGAGTGTGTTGCGCAGTCCGGTGTCGTGTTCATCGCGGCGCACAATACTTATTTTAACAGCGGCGGCGCGGGATACGGCCGCTTGCAGGAGGCGTTCGTCGCCGGCGAGGATTTCCTTTGTGCGGCGCTCCAGCATTCTGAACAGCAGCTCATCGCCGATGACCGCCGATTTGATGATCTCAGCCAGCCCCTCCGACAGCTGTGTCCGGGGCAGGGTTTTTAGTGCGGCGATGTCCGAGAATACGGCGACCGGCTGGTAGAAGGCGCCAATCTGGTTTTTTAGCGTGCCGTGGTTGACCGCCGTTTTGCCGCCGATGGATGAATCCACCTGTGCCAGCAGCGTGGTCGGCAGCTGCACCAGCGGCATGCCGCGCATGTAGGTGGCAGCCACAAAACCGGCCAGGTCGCCGATGATGCCGCCGCCCAGCGCCAGCAGCGGCGTTGAGCGCTCGATTAGCGCCTCGCTGAATTCGGTGTACAGTCGTCCGGCAGACTCCAGCGACTTGTACTCCTCCCCATCCGGCACGGTGAAGACGCTGACATCAAAACCCTCGGCGGTGAGCGTTTCCCTGAACCGGTTTCCATGTAGTTCAAATACGGTGGGGTTGGTCACCAACGCCAGCCGCGGTCCCATCTTGGCCCGCCGCAAGTGTACGGCGACTTCGTCCAGCGCTCCAGCGCCGATGTAGACGTTGTAGCTGCGTTCCCCAAGAGCCATCCGTATCGCCTGCATGTTACACTCCCGTCTTGTTTATCTTCCTGCGCTCCACTGTAACCGCATGAATCCGGTTGCAGGTGTCGATGATTTCTGCCAGCTCATCGGATGTAATCGCCTGCGCGGCATCCACCCAGGCCTCGGCCGGGTTGTAATGCACCTCGATGGCCAGACCGCAGGCGCCTGCCGCTATTCCGGCGCAGCTCATAGAGTATATCAGGTCGCGCCGCCCCGTTGCATGGCTGGGGTCCACTATCACCGGCAGGAAGGATTCCTTCTTGATGACCGGCACGGCCGCTATGTCCAGGGTGTAGCGGGTGAAGCTCTTGCCTTTGCCGATGGGCAGTACTCCGCGCTCGCAGAGGATGATGTCCTTGTTGCCATCGACGGCGATGTATTCGGAGAAAGAAAGGAACTCCTCGACGCTGGCGCCGAAATGGCGTTTATACAGCACTGGCTTGCCTTGGCGCGCGATGGTGCTCAGCAGATCCTGGTCGTACATGTTGCGCGCGCCGATTTGCAGAATGTCCACGTATTCCGCAATCAGCGCTGCCTTGTATTCGCCGCGCACTTCGGTGATGGTGGGCATCTCGAATTTCCGGCCAGCCTCCTGTAGCCATGATAGCGCCTCGCGCGCTTCTGAATCTCCCTGTGAGCCCAGTCCCTGCCAAAAGTGCGCCGATGAGCGCGGCTTGAATATGCCGCCACGCAGTATGTGAGCGCCGGCCTTTTTAACCTCTTCGGCGATACGGAAGAGTTGCTCGCGGCTCTCAATGGCGCATGGCCCGGCGATGTAAACCGGACTATCGCCGCCGATTTCAATATTACCGGCGCGAATGACACGGCTTTTGCCGGGATCCTGGAAGGCGTCTGAATACTCGCGGTTGATGAGTTTGTAGGGCGCTTCTATCATGCGTGTCTCCCTGACCCCCGGCAGCACCGCCAGATGCTGAAAATTAACCCGGCGCTCGTCTCCGACCAGCCCGATGACGGTCAGTGCTTCGCCGTGGGAGATATCGGCGCGTAGCCCGAGTTTTTTTATCTCGGCGACCACATTGTCGATTTCCTGTTTTGAGGCATCCTTTTTCATTATAATCATGGTCTGCTCCTTATTAGTCCATAGTTTTCAATGATATTTGAATTTATGCACCCGGCCGTTTGCGCCTGTCAGCTTCCCGCCGCGCGCCGCCGGTGAAGCCTGAAATTCCAACGATATTTTTTGATTGCGCTCCCCCTTAAAAACAGAAAGCCTCCCGCTCGGGGAGGACTTCATTAAAATTTGCTGTGATGGTTGAACCGGTCCGGAAGACTATGCCTCGCTGCCCGAGCGCCTGGTGGCGTCAGTGAAGTAATAGTAATAGAAGTACCAGCTGTTCGGGTTAAGCGTAAGTAACATTTTTTCTTCCTGTTACGGACTATACCACTTGCACGAAGTGGATGTCAACAGCGTGCACAAGCCCAACACATATTGGACCTCATACAGGAATTTGACAGCTTTGCATTAGGTCTGCTACGGTTAAGCCACGAGCGGGAGTAGGCAAACTACCTTTAAGAAGAGTATCTATCATGAAACTTCACACCAAATCTGGCCAAAGCGGAATGGTTGGTGGTCAGATAATTATTTCGTGAACGAGTAAAAAGGTCACCACGATGAAGGTTGGGGTTTTTAGCAGTACTTTATCTGTTGTATGCATAGTAGCGCTACTAGCTTTATGCAATGTGAGTTGTTCACTTAATACAGTAACCAGTCAGCCGACTCTTACTAACACCAGTAGAACTGAACCAAACCCTGCTTCGGATTTTACCTACTCTATAATTTGGTTCGAACAGCTACCAATAATTTGGCATCCGCCAACTGAGTATATGTATATGGTGATAATAACTGGATATACGGGCGCTGACGGCGATGTTGTTATACCAGAGCAGATTGATGGCAGAAGAGTAATAGGCATTGACGATACAGCATTCCTTGGTTGCGAAAGGCTGACAACCATATATATACCACTCAGTGTAACATACATCGGCGGGTTTACGCCGAGAGATGGGGACGCTGTAATCTGGGGGGCTTTCGCTGGTTGTTTGAACTTAGAAAGTGTAACGATACCTGGTAGTGTGGTCCGTATTGGCGCTGAAGCTTTTTATGAGTGCCCCAACCTCACCATCATCTGCCCTCCAGATTCATACGCTCACCGGTATTGTGTGGAGAATGGTATAAAGTTCCAGTTAGTTGAGAGGTATCCCTGACTAAGGGGATTCCCCCCAAACGTTTCCAACAAAATTTTTTAGATACAAGGTCCGTTGGCAAGCTGGGTATGTATTGGGCTTATACGGGCGTTTGACATTCGTTTCTGTTCCCTGATATACTTTCAACTTGCGTTCGTCAAACACCGTAAAGCTGTTGCAGGGTGATTACAGACCTGTCAGCCGGGAAGTTTAACAAAGGATGAGCATATGCTCATCCTTTGAATTGTGGGAGTAAAGGGGAAAAGACATTGCCCACCATTAATCAATTGGTAAGAAAGGGTCGTCACACGGTCTCAGGGAAGACCAAGACGCCGGCGTTGCGTTTTACGCTGAATACACTCAAGAATAAGCTGGTGCGCCGCAGGAAGAGCGCGCCGCAGAAGCGCGGTGTATGCGTTCAGGTAAAGACCATGACGCCTAAGAAGCCTAACTCCGCGTTGCGCAAAATTGCCCGCGTCAGGCTGACCAACGGCATTGAAGTCACGTCCTATATTCCGGGTGAGGGGCACGAATTGCAGGAGCACTCGGTGGTGCTCATCCGCGGCGGCCGCGTCCCCGACCTGCCCGGTGTCCGCTATCATGTTATTCGCGGCACGCTGGATACTACCGGCGTCGCCAATCGCAAGCAGGGCCGCAGCAAGTACGGCGCCAAAAAAGGCAAGGGCGCTGAAGTTGCCAAGAAAAGGGCCTAGGAGGGAACATGCCTCGTCGCGCAGTAGTTAAAAAGAGAGCAGTCGTCGTCGACTCCAGATACGACAGCGAATTGGTGGCGGTGTTTATCCGCAAGATCATGTACGGCGGCAAAAAAAGTGTCGCCCAGAGTGTTTTTTACGACGCCATGGACATCATACAGGAGAAGGAAGGCAAGGAGCCGCTGCCTGTTTTGCAGCAGGCGGTCACCAACGCCACCCCCCTGCTTGAGGTGCGTCCTCGCCGCGTGGGCGGCGCTAACTATCAGGTGCCGGTCGAGGTGCGCAAGGGCCGTGATCAGGCACTGGCACTGCGTTGGCTGATTAAGGCCAGCCGCGATCGCAACGGTAAGTCCATGGCTGAAAAACTGGCCGCCGAACTCATTGATGCCTCCAGAGGGCAGGGTGTGGCGGTGAAGAAGCGCGAAGAAACGCACAAGATGGCGGAGGCTAACAGGGCGTTCGCTCACTACAAGTGGTAGAACGAGTTAGCCTGGTTTTGTAAGGATTTGATTTTCAATTATGGCTGAAATTGCAGGAAATATCGCGAAAGATAAAATACGCAACATCGGCATTATCGCTCATATCGATGCCGGTAAAACCACGACTACCGAGCGTATCCTTTTCTATACGGGCCGCACCTATAAGCTTGGCAACATCGATGAAGGCACTACGGTGATGGACTGGATGGAGCAGGAGCGCGCCCGCGGCATCACCATTTGCTCCGCTGCTACCACTACCGAATGGAACGGCTACCGCGTCAACCTGATTGACACGCCCGGACACGTCGATTTCACCGCCGAGGTGGAACGCAGTCTGCGCGTGCTTGACGGGGGTGTGGTTGTTTTTGACGGCGTGGCCGGCGTGGAAGCGCAGAGTGAGACGGTGTGGCGCCAGGCTGATCGCTACGGTGTGCCGCGTATTTGCTTGGTCAACAAGCTTGACCGCACCGGCGCCGATTTCTTTCGCTGTGTGGGCATGATCGAGACTCGTCTCAAGGCTCGGCCTATTGTCATACAACTTCCGATTGGCAAGGAAAGCACCTTTATCGGCATGATTGATCTGGTTGAGGGTAAGGCGATTGTTTACGATGGTGCCAAACCCGATGACCCTCCCAGTGTCAGGGAAATTTCCGCGGAGCAGAAGGCTGATTATGAAGAGCACCGCGTGAAAATGATTGAAAGACTGGCTGAGGTTGATGATTATATTATGAGCGCCTATTTGGAAGGCGCCGAAGTCAGTGTCTCCGATCTCAAGGCGGCGCTGCGCAGGGTGGCGTTGAATGGCAAGGCGATCCCGGTGCTGTGCGGTTCATCCCTCAAGAACAAGGGAGTGCAGCCATTGCTTGACGCCGTGGTGGATTATCTGCCATCGCCGCTGGACAAACCGGACGCCAAGGCCACAGATGTCAAAACCGGTGACGTGGTGACCTGCCCTACCAGCGACGATGCTCACATGGCAGTGCTGGCTTTCAAAATCGTGTCCGATCCCTTTGTGGGGCGGCTGGTTTATCTGCGTGTTTATTCCGGAACCATTACTGCGGGTTCCACCATTCTCAACTCTACTCGTGGCAACAAAGAGCGTGTCGGGCGGTTGCTGCTGATGCACGCCAATCACCATGAAGAAATTCAATCGGCTGGTGCCGGCTCGATTGTGGCCACTATGGGCAGCAAGAACACTTTCACCGGCGATACTCTGTGCGATCCGGCTCATCCTGTGTTGCTGGAATCCATCAGCTTCCCGACGCCGGTTATTTCGGTTGCCGTAGAGCCGAAAACCCGCGCCGATCGCGATAAAATGATTGATGGTCTGACCAAGCTGTCCGAGGAAGACCCGACTTTTAAGGTGTCGTTCAATGATGAAACAGGGCAGACGGTTATCGCCGGCATGGGTGAGCTGCATCTGGATGTGCTGGTCAGCCGCCTGATGACTGATTTCAAGGTGGGCGCCAATGTTGGTGCTCCTAAAGTTGCCTATAAAGAGACTATTACCAGTGATGGCAAGGTGGAGGGTCGTTTTGTGCGCCAGAGCGGCGGCCGCGGCCAGTACGGTCATGTAATGGTGGAATTTGAGCCGAACCCCGGGAAGGGTTTTGAATATGTAGACAAGGTGCGTGGCGGCGCGCTGCCTCGTGAGTTCATCAAGGCCGCCGGTGAAGGTATAAAGGATGCTCTTGAGACGGGAGGGCTGGCCGGTTATCAGGTGGTGGATGTGAAGGCCACTATCTATGACGGTAGTTTCCACGAGGTGGACTCCAACGATATGGCCTTCAAGATGGCCGGTTCGCTGGCGCTGAAAAACGCGCTGAATAAATGCAACGCGGCGATTTTGGAGCCGATCATGAAGGTTGATGTGGTAACGCCCGAGCAGTATATGGGCGACATCATCGGGGACCTGAATTCACGCCGCGGGCGGGTTGAGTCTATCGAAACGACCGGCGATACCAACATCGTGCATGGCCTCGTGCCTCTGTCCAAGACCTTTGGCTATACCACTGATTTGCGCTCAATGACTCAGGGGCGCGCTACATTCTCACTCGAGTTCTTCCAGTATCAACAGGTGCCGGCGGCGCTGGCTGAGGAAATCAAAGCCGAGAGTGCCGGCAAGGCCGGTTAGTGAGGGGATAACATGACCACTAATACCAAGCAGAAAATTCGCATTAAGCTCAGAGGATTTGATCACCGTATCCTGGATCAGGCGGCGCGCCAGATCGTAGAGGCTTTGGAAAAGACGGGCGCTATTGTCACCGGGCCGGTGCCGCTGCCGACTCGTATCAAGCGTTTCAGTGTGATTCGCTCGTCCTTCATTGACAAGGATTCACAGGAACAGTTTGAAATCCGTACTCACAAGCGGATTATAGATATTGTGGAAACAACTTCAAAGACGATTGACGCCCTCACCAGCTTGAATTTGCCTTCAGGCGTGGGCATTGATATTAAATCGCAGTAAGGTACAGAGATGATACAGGGAATTTTAGGTCTTAAACTGGGCATGACGCAGTTCTTTGCCGAGAATGGCAGGGCGGAGGCTGTTACCAGAATTGAAGCCGGCCCCTGCACTGTTGTGCAGATCAAGACGCCGGAAACTGATGGCTACACCGCCGCTCAGGTCGGCTTCGGTGCCGCCAAAAAGCTGAACTCTGCTCAGAAAGGTCAGGGCATGGGGTTCGGCGAGTTCAAATACCTGCGTGAGTTCCGCCTGTCTGACGTCGGGGACGTCAAGGTGGGCGATAAGCTGGATGTGAGCCTGTTTCAGCCGGGTGACAAGATTACGGTTACCGGCATATCAAAAGGGCGCGGCTTTGCTGGCGGCGTCAAGCGTTATCATTTCCGCGGCGGACCCAAAACCCACGGCCAGTCGGATCGCCAACGCGCTCCTGGCTCCATATCGTCAACCACTACCCCCGGCCGTGTTTACAAGGGGACACGCATGGCTGGCCATATGGGTAACGAGCGGGTAACCGTGCGTAACCTTGTTGTGGTAAAGGCCGATCCTATAAACAATCTTCTCTTGGTTAAGGGCGCTGTGCCTGGCGCCAGGAACGGACTGCTGCTTATCGGCAAGTCCAGCGGGAGCGTCAAGTGAACATTCCGGTTTATAACAAAAGAGGCGAGGTCGTGCGCAATATTGATATATCCGATGCTGTATTCGCCCGTGAAGCCAATGACGCGGTAGTGCATCAGGCATTGCTGGCTCAGCGCGCCAACGCCCGTCAGGGTACTGCGGATACCAAGACACGTTCAGAGGTGGCTGGCAGTTCCAAAAAATTGCATCAACAGAAGCATACCGGACGGGCGCGTGCCGGCTCCCGCAAGAGCGGCCTCAGACGCGGTGGAGGGGTCATTTTTGGTCCTCATCCGCGCAGTTTTTCCGATTCGCTTACCAAGAAGGCGCGCCGTCTGGCGATTCGCTGTGTGCTGTCGTCCAAGGCCGCGGAAAAGGGGCTGGTGGTGCTGGATGAACTCGTCTTGGAAGAGCCTAAAACCAAGGAAATAGTCAATCTCATGAAAGCGCTGAACATTGAGAACACCGCTATTCTGGCGCTACACGAGGTGGATCAGAACGTGGTCAAGAGTGCCCGCAACCTGTCGTCGGTCAAAACCATGCCGGCTAGGCTCTTGAATGTGGCTGACATGCTGACCTATGACAAACTGTTGCTCACCGAGGCCGCTCTGCGGCAGATAGAAGAGCTGTGGGGAGGTGCCGCCTAATGAAAGCCATTCAGGTGTATGAGGTGCTACGCAAGCCCCTGATTACCGAAAAGGGTGCGGGGCTGCAGGCACAGGGCAAGTATTCTTTCAAGGTGGCTGACGGTGCCAATAAGGCACAGGTGAAGCAGGCGGTGGAGAAGGCTTTCGGGGTTACGGTCACCGCTGTCAATGTCATTATGGTCAAGGGCAAAACCCGCAGAGCGGGCCGCCGTATGATGACCACTTCGCCATGGAAAAAGGCAATCGTAACGCTCAAGGCCGGCGACAAAATCCAGCTGTTTGAGGGCGTCTAAGGAGAAAACATGGGTATCAAAGTTTATCGCCCGACTTCGCCAGGCAGGCGTGGCATGACTGGGCTTACTTATGAGGAGATCACTAAAAGCACTCCGGAAAAGGCGTTGCTGGCTCCGCGTAAGCAGAGTGCCGGGCGTAATTCCCAAGGCAAGCTCACGGTGCGCCATCGCGGCTCGGGAGTCAAGCGCCGTTTGCGCATTGTGGATTTCAAGCGTGACAAGGTCGGTGTTCCCGGAAAAGTGGCGGCGATTGAGTACGATCCCAATCGCTCTGCCAATCTGGCACTGATTCATTACGTCGATGGCGACAAGCGCTACATCATATCGCCCAGCGGCGTGAAGGTGGGGGAAATGGTCAAGGTGGCCGAGGACGCCGAGCTTAAGCCCGGCAATACCCTGCCGCTCAGGAATATGCCTACCGGCACGCTGATTCACAATATTGAGACCGAGGTCGGGCGCGGCGGCAAGCTGGTGCGCTCGGCTGGCGCGGTTGCCCAACTGATGGCAAAGGAAGGCGATTATGTGCTGGTTCGCCTGCCTTCCGGCGAAATGCGCCGCGTGCGCGCGGAGTGTCGCGCCACGGTGGGGCAGGTGGGGAACTTGGAGCACTCCAATGTCAAATTGGGCAAGGCTGGGCGTAAGCGGCGCATGGGATGGCGCCCCGCGGTGCGCGGCATCGCCATGACTCCTCGCGACCATCCGCATGGTGGCGGCGAGGGACGCTCTCCGATCGGTATGGCAGGCCCGAAGACTCCTTGGGGCAAACCGGCGCTGGGCTATAAGACACGCAAGCCTAAGCCTTCGGATAAATTGATTGTCAAGCGGCGAGGTAAATAAATGTCAAGGTCAGTTAAAAAGGGTCCGGCTATAGACGCCAAGCTGATGAAGAAGGTTGATGATGTCAACCACTCGGGCAAAAAGGTAGTAATCAAGACATGGGCGCGCTGGTCAACCGTCCTCCCCGAAATGGTGGGACTGAACATCGGGGTGCATGACGGCAGGAGGCACGTGCCGATTTTTATCACTGAGAATATGGTCGGCCATCGGTTGGGTGAGTTCGCTGTCACCCGCACTTTTCGCGGGCATTCCTCCAAATCAGAAAAGACTACCCAGTCGAAGGGCTAGGATTGAAGCATGGAAGTTAAAACGGTCGCAAAGGATACGGGTTACTCGTCGCGCAAGATTCGGTTGCTGCTGAATCTGGTGCGTGGCAGGAAAGTGGAAGATGCGTTGATGACGCTTAAGTTTGCCTCTTCGCCTTCGGCGCGTGTGGTGGCCAAGGCTATCAAGACTGCCGCTGCCGACGCTGAGAATAATTTCCAGCTGACTGCCTCAGAACTGAAAATTGTTAAAATCTATGCCGACGACGCGCCGATGATGAAACGTTTTCAACCGAGAGCGCGCGGTCGTGCCGATCGCATTTTGAAGCGTTCCAGCCACATCACGGTGGTGGTGGCGGAGCAGGAGGGTTAATGGGACGTAAAGTTCATCCGCTGGGTTTTCGTCTGGGCGTCATCCGCGAGTGGCAGTCCAAGTGGTATGACGACAAGCATTATGCCGAGTTCATTCTTGAGGATGTCAAGCTGCGCAAGGCGGTTAAGACCAGATATTCCGACGCCGGTATCTCTGCGGTGGAAATCGAGCGCCAGGGAGGCAAGATAAGCGTTACCGTGCATACCTCGCGTCCCGGCATTGTCATCGGCCGCGGCGGTCAGCGCGTTGAAGAGATGCGGCAATACCTTGAGGGCGTGCTGGGCGGCAAGAAGATCCAGTTGGATATTCGTGAAATCCGCCAGCCGGAACTGGACGCTTATCTGGTGGCCCGCTCCGTAGCTGAACAGATGGAGCGTCGCGTGGCTTATCGCCGTGCGATGAAGCAAAGCATCTTCCGCACCTTGCAGGCTGGTGCCAAAGGGATGAGGATTATTTGCTCGGGACGTCTGGGCGGTGTTGAAATCGCTCGCCGTCAAATGATGCATCAGGGGCGTGTGCCGCTGCAGACGCTACGCGCCGACATTGATTACGGTTTTACAGAGGCTCATACCACGTTGGGGCGCATCGGGGTCAAGGTCTGGATTTATCGTGGCGACATTTTCCCTGTGTCTGCAATTGAGGATGTTGCCGTTATTGAAACCCAGGTTGAGGCTCCGCCTCCGGTTTCTGCCAAAGATATCACCATGGTTGAAGCGGTTGCACGGCTGAAAGTGGTTCCGGCCAAGGATTCTGCTGAAGCCAAGCCTGCCGATGTTAAGAAGCCGCGTGTGCGAAAGAAGGTGGAGTCTGGCGTGGAAACCAAGGAAGTGGTCGTTGAAGCCGCCGCGAAGCCCAAGGAAAAAGAGTCTGGTAGTAAAACTCCTCGCAAGCCGGAGAAGAAAGCCGAGGCGGTGGTGGAGCCTGATGCCAAGGCCGAGGCAAAACTCAAGTCCAAGGTCAAGACGTCTGGCGCCAAGCCTGAGACAGAGGAAACCAGTACTCGCTCCAAAAAAGAATAGCGTCCGCGACAGACGATTTAGGGGAACCAGATGTTACAACCGAAACGTGTTAAATTCAGAAAAACTCATAAGGGCCGCCGTAGCGGTACGGCTCATGCCGGCGCTACGCTGGCTTTTGGCGAGTTCGCCTTGCAGGCAATGGGTTCGGCATGGATGACTTCGCGCCAGATTGAGGCAGCCCGTCGCGCTATCGTGCGTCGTGTGCATCGTGGCGGCAAGGTGTGGATTCGTGTCTTCCCTGACAAGCCGGTCACCAAAAAACCAGCCGAGGTTCGTATGGGAGGCGGTAAGGGCGCGCCTGACCATTGGGTGGCTGTGATTAAAACCGGGCGCATCCTGTTTGAGCTGGGCGGCGTGGACCATGATACTGCTAAGGCAGCTATGAGACTGGCATCTTACAAGTTGCCCTTTGACACCCGCTTCGTGACCAGGGAGGTTGCTCCGGCGGTAAAGGAGGATGTTTCTGTTGAAAATTAAGGATATCAGGGCGCTCAGCGACGATGTCTTAAACAAGAGATTGGACGAAACGCATCGCGATCTGCTGGATTTACGCTTTAAGGCAGCCACCAAACAGATCAAGAATCACCGTGAGATTCCGCAGTATCGCCGCGACGTTGCCCGCATCAAGACTGTACAGCGGGAGCGCGAGATTAGCAAGGGGCAGGATTAGTTATGGCCAATATTAAAAGCATGAGAGGTGTCGTGGTTGGCACCAAGATGAGCAAAACCGTGGTTGTGGCGGTCGAGAAACAGAAACATCATCCGTTGTACCGCAAGACCTATCGGATAATGGTGAAATACTTGGCGCATGACGAAAAGGGCGAGTGCAAACTGGAGGACAAGGTGCGCATCGTTGAGACGAGGCCATTGTCCAAGTTGAAGCGCTGGCGTGTGACGGAAATCCTGACCCGCGGAGAAGTGCCCGAAGTCAAGCCTGAGGAAGTAATCTAAAGAGGTTAGCACCGTGATTAAACAATACACCAGATTGAAGGTGGCGGATAACACCGGGGCCCGCCAGATAATGTGCATCAACATTCCCGGCGGCACAGGGCGCAAGGAAGCGCGCGTTGGAGATGTGATTTCCTGCTCGGTAAAGCGTGCTACACCTGATGCTGTGGTTAAAAAGGGTGACGTAGTAAAAGCAGTTATCGTGCGTATTTCGGAACCGTATCGGCGTAGCGACGGCTCCTATATTCGTTTTGATGATAACGCAGGGGTGATCCTGGGGGATGAGAACAATCCCAAGGGGACACGCATTTTTGGACCGGTAGCCCGCGAGTTAAGGGAGAGGAATTTCAACAAGATTCTCTCCTTGGCTCCTGAAGTACTGTAGGTGGTTGACTGATGAAGATAAAAAAGAACGATACGGTGCTGGTGATCGCCGGCAAGGACCGTGGCAAGAAGGGTAAGGTGCATTTTGCCTACCCGCGTGAGAACAAGGTGCTGGTCGATGGCGTCAACATTATAAAGAAGCACACTCGTCCGCGCGGCCAGGTCAAGCAGGCGGGCATTATCAAACGCGAGGAGAAACTTCAGGTTTCCAATGTTATGCTGCTGTGTCCCAAGTGCAACAAGCCAGCGCGCATTGGCACGAAGATTAAGAAAGACGGAAGCCGCGCGCGTGCCTGTAAGGTGTGCCAAGAGGTGTTGGACTAATGTCAAGACTACATGATAAATACCGCAAAGAAGTCGTACCTGCTTTGATAAAGCAGAACGACTATGCCAATGTTATGCAGGTGCCGCGCGTTCAGAAGGTGGTGCTCAACGTCGGTGCTGGCGAGGCGATTACCAATGCCAAGGCTATTGAGGCGGCGCAAAACGATCTGGCGGCCATTTCCGGTCAGCGCCCCATTGTGCGCCGTTCCACCAAGTCTATCTCGGCCTTCAAACTGCGTGTCGGCATGCCGATCGGGGTCAAGGTGACGCTGCGCGGCGAGCGCATGTACGAGTTTCTCGACAAGCTGGTCAGCATTGTGTTGCCGCGCATTCGTGAATTTGCCGGTGTCCCTAATGGTTGGGATGGGCGTGGCAACTATACCCTGGGACTCAAAGAACAGACGGTGTTCCCAGAGATTGACTTTGAAAAAGTGGACAAACTGCGCGGCTTGGAGGTTTCCATTGTCACCACCGCCAGGACCGATATCGAAGGGCATCAGCTACTTGAAGCACTTGGCATGCCCTTCAGCAAGGACTAATTGGAGAAGATATGGCTAAGACATCAGAAATTGTAAAAGCAAAACGGCCCACCAAGTATCGTGTGCAGCAGCACAATCGGTGTCATTTGTGCGGCAGGTCGAGGGGCTATATCCGCATTTTTGGGTTGTGCCGCATTTGTTTTCGCCGCATGTCGCTGTCGGGACAGATTCCCGGCGTGCGTAAGTCCAGCTGGTAGGCCGGGAATAAGGAGGAGAAGCGGATGGCAGTAACTGATCCGATTGCAGATATGTTGACAAGGTTGCGCAACGGCGCGATGGCGCGTCATGACAGCGTCAGCATTCCAGTATCCAGAATTAAGCTCAGTATCGCTAAAATTCTGAAGCAGGAAGGCTATATCGGCGGCTATGAATTAACCGGCACCGGGGTTGACCGCCAGATAAAGATTGCACTCAAATATCAGGAACGCAACAAGCCTATGATCACCGGTCTGAAGCGCATGAGCAAGCCCGGTCTTAGGTTGTATGTCCAGCGCAACGAAATTCCCCGAGTTTACGGTGGCATGGGTATCGCCATTCTCTCTACTTCCAAAGGCGTAGTGCCCAGCTATCAGGCCTGGAAGCAGGGACTCGGCGGTGAACTGCTTTGCTACGTTTGGTAATTTGAATAGAGGATTCGGAAATGTCCAGAATAGGTCGTATGCCAATAACTGTCCCGCCGGGCGTGACGATAGCTGTTAAAGACAGCGAGGTCAGCGTCAAGGGACCCAAGGGCGAGCTCAAGCGCTTGATTAGCCCTGATATGAATTTGACTCTCGAGGATGGCAAGCTCATGGTGGCGCGTCCGTCAGAGGAGAAGACCATGCGCGCGATGCATGGCCTGACGCGTACTCTGCTGGCCAACATGGTTGAGGGTGTCACCAATGGTTTTGAGCGTAATCTTGAGGTTGTGGGGGTGGGCTTTCGTGTTGAGAAAGATGGCCCCGGTATAGTGTTGCGCGTCGGTTTTACGCACTCGGTCTCGGTAAAGCCGCGTCCGGGGATTGCTTTTGAGGTTGACGCCAAGAATGTCGGCATCAAGGTTACGGGAATCGATAAGGAAATTGTCGGACAGACGGCCGCTGAAATCCGTCGTATCCGGCCGCCGGATTCCTATAAAGGCAAGGGCATTCGTTTCTCCGGCGAGACTATCAAGCTCAAGGCTGGTAAGGCTGGTAAGGCTGTTGGTGGAGGTAAAGCGAAATAAATGGCTAAACTCAATACCAGGAAAGCGCGGCAGGCGCGTCACGCGCGTCTGCGAGTCAATCTTAAGGGAACCACGGACAGGCCTCGCCTGTGCGTTTTCCGTAGCCTGCAGCATATTTACGCGCAGGTAATTGATGACGAACAGGGGCACACATTGACCTCGGCTTCGACGCTTGAGGCTGATATGGCCAAGCAGTCCGAAGGCAAAATCAAAGCTGATCAGGCGGCGCTTGTTGGCACGGCTGTGGCAGAGAGAGCGCTTGCGGCAGGCGTTAAGTCCGTGGTTTTTGACCGCGGAGGGTACAAATATCACGGCCGTGTCAAAAGCTTGGCCGAGGCTGCCCGCAAGGCCGGGCTGGAATTCTAAGAGGACGGAAAGAAGTGGCTAAGGAAAGCATTACCAGAAGCAAGATCGACCCGACCGAACTGGCACTCACCGACAAATTGATTTATATCAATCGTGTCTCCAAGGTGCTCAAGGGAGGCAAACGCTTGAGCTTTACCGCCCTTGTGGTCAGTGGAGATGGTGCCGGCCATGTCGGCATCGGCGTGGGCAAATCCAACGAAGTGCCGGAAGCTATCAACAAGGCGAATTCGGTGGCGCACAAGCATCTTATAAGGGTACCGATGGCGGGGAGTACCATTCCTTATGAGGTGACCGCCAAGTTTGGCGCGGCGCAAGTGTTGCTTAAGCCGGCGGCTCCGGGCATCGGCATCATCGCTGGCGGCTCGGTGCGTGCCATCGTTGAGGCGGCCGGTATCGGTGATATTCTTACCAAATCGCTGGGCAGCGCTAATAAAACCAATGTCGCCAAGGCGGTAATTCTGGCGCTTTCAAACCTGAAAGATCCCAAGAAAGAACTGGCTAAGCGCAAGAGCGCTGCGGCTGTTCAGGAGGCGACCAGTGACGGCTAAACTCAAGATAACATGGCTCAAAAGCGATATCGGCTATGCCGAAGACCAAAAGCGCACCATCAAATCGCTGGGGCTAAAAAAGCTTAACCAGAGCGTTTTACATGAAGATTCGCTGTCCCTGCGCGGCATGGTGGTCAAAGTAAGGCACTTGGTCAAGGTGGAGGAGGTGTCTTAATGAAGCAGCATGAACTTACTCCCGCCCCGGGCGCTCGTAAAGCGGCGAAACGGGTCGGACGCGGAGTCGGAAGCGGCCACGGAACTTTTTCAGGGCGCGGTTGCAAAGGCAATAAGGCGCGTGCCGGTTTCGGTGTACGCCCCGGTTTTGAGGGCGGCCAGCTTCCCATTATCAAGCGTTTGCCTGAGAAGCGCGGCTTCGTCAATCTGTTCAAGAAGGAATTTTCTATCCTTAATATATCGGATCTCAGCAGATTTGAGGCTGGTAGCGAGGTTACGCCTCAGGTTCTGCTGAGTGCGAGGTTGATCAAGTCTGCCGATATCCCGGTAAAGATTCTGGCTGGGGGTGAAATTGATCGTGCTCTGACTGTCAGAGTAAGCGCATGTTCAGAGGCGGCCAAAGCTAAAATTGAGGCCGCCGGCGGCAAGGTGGAGGTCATCTAATGGCACAAAAGGCGGCATCTCGTCCGCGTCTAATCCAGGCGATGATTGATGCCTTCAGTCTTCCCGATTTGCGGAAAAGGCTGTTGATTACCTTTGGCATACTGGTGGTGTTCCGTTTCATGGCGCACGTACCGGTTCCTGGTGTGGATGCTGCTGTTCTGCAGGTTTATCTTGGCAGCAATCCGTTGCTGGGCATGCTTGACTTATTCAGCGGCGGGGCGTTGCAGAATTTCAGCCTGGCGGCCATGGGTGTTTACCCTTATATCACTGCAAGTATCATAATTACGCTGATGACGCCGGTTCTCCCGCCGCTGCAGCGACTGGCAGGAGAAGGTGAGAGCGGGCGCAAGCGCATCAGCGCCATTACGCACTGGTTGATGATACCGCTAGCTGGGTTACAGGGTTATGCCCAGCTGACACTGCTGCGCAATGCGGGGGCGATTGCCTCCGGAGACATGCTTGCGACTGTTGCGATTGTGCTTTCGCTGATTGCCGGCTCAATGTTCCTTGTGTGGCTGGGTGAACAGATCACCCAATATGGTATCGGCAACGGCATCTCGATCATTATCTTTGCTGGAATCATGGCTTCTCTGCCGACGCAAATCGGACAGGGTTATTTTGTCGGGCAGGAAGGGGAGATTGCCGGCTTGATCGTATTCGTCATTCTGGCGCTGGTAACCGCTTATGCGATTGTGATTTTCACTGAGGCGCACCGGCGCATACCGGTGCAGTATGCCAAGAGCGTTTTTCGCGGCGGGCGCATGTATCGGCAGAGCGGCGCGAGCCATATCCCGATGCGTGTTAATACTGCCGGCATGATTCCGTTGATTTTTTCCATGGCCATGGTTACTTTCCCCGGTGTTATTGCGCAGTGGTTCGGCGGGTCCATGAACGGCACCGGTATCGCCAGCGGGATTTATCGCACGTTCAGCCCTGGCACTCCGTTGCCGCAGGGGCTGGTCTACTGGGGGCTCTATTTCCTGTTGGTAGTCGGTTTCGCTTTCTTTTACACTACCGTAATTTTCCAGCAGCAGGATCTGCCGAATGTGTTGCAGCGCCAGGGTGGATTCGTACCTGGCATTCGTCCAGGCAAGCAGACTTCTGAATACCTTAACGGGGTCATCATGCGTATCACATGGGCGGGAGCGCTTTTTCTGGCCATAATTGCCATCGTGCCTTTCATGGCGCAGTTGGTTACCCCTGGTGTGGCGCAGGTGATTACGCTTTCCAGCTCGGGTATGTTGATTTCAGTTGGTGTGGTGCTGGATACCATGAAACAGATGGAAGCTCAACTGGCGATGCGTCGCTACGAGGGTTTTCTCAAGTAGAGAGTGCTTTGACGAAAAATATCATCGTATTTCTGGGAGCTCCGGGCGCCGGAAAGGGAACTCAGGCCACGCTGGTGGCGGGTGAACTTAGCTTGGAGCATATGTCCACCGGCGAGTTGTTTCGTCAGGCTGTGCAGCGCGGCGACGAGCTGGGGCAGAAGGTAAAGGCTTTCATCGAGAGTGGAGCGCTGGTGCCGGATGAGATTACTGTTCGGATGGTGCTTGACCGGCTGACCGGCATTCCGCAGGGGGGGATTATACTGGATGGCTTTCCCCGCAATTTGGCTCAGGCTGAATGCTTGGATGGCGCCTTGGGTGGGGTGGGGACTTTGAAAGGCGTGGTTTATATTCGGGTTGATCGGTTTGAGCTGGTGCGCCGACTGGGGGGGCGCTGGCTGTGCTTAGCCTGTCAGTCTCCGCACACGCGCGACAGCGCGCAGGGTGGTCCTGCGGTCTGCATGAAGTGCGGGAATGAACTTTATCAGCGGGAGGATGACAAGCCGGCTACTGTCGAGAAGCGTTTGGAGGTTTACTTCGAGCAAACCCAGCCGTTGATTGAGTATTACAGGAAAAAGGGCAAGCTGATTGAGGTTGATGGGGAAGGCGACCCGCGTGTTGTTACCGGACGCATTGTAGCGGCCATGGGCGGGTTCTCCTAGATATGAGTATCGGCATCAAGAACGCTAAAGAACTTGAAGCTATGCGCAGGGCCGGGAGAGTGGTTGCTGAAGTGCTGGATATACTGAGAAGCAGTGTAAGTGCGGGAATGAAAACGCGAGAGCTGGATGCTATCGCGGAGCGCGAAGTGAGGCGTCGCGGGGCGCGCCCGTCTTTCAAGGGCTATCGTGGCTATCCGGCAGCGGTGTGCGTGTCGGTTAACGATGAAATTGTGCATGGCATACCTGGGGAACGCGTTTTGAGAGAAGGTGATATCGTTTCACTCGATTTCGGGGCTATTGTGGATGGTTATCAGGGGGATGCTGCCATTACTGTCGGGGTGGGTCCCGTTAGTCAGCTGGCGCAGGGGTTGATGAATGCCACCCGCGAGTCGCTGATGGCCGGTATCGCGGCGGCTCGTGCCGGAGGGCGGTTGGGGGACGTCTCGTCTGCCGTCCAACGTTTCGCTGAGGCGCGTGGTTTTATGGTGGTGCGCGAATATACCGGGCACGGAATAGGGCGGGAGATGCATGAGGAGCCGCTGGTGCCTAACTTCGGTGATCCCGGTGTCGGCCCCGAGCTTAAAAGCGGTATGACGCTGGCGATCGAGCCGATGCTCACCGCTGGTTTGACCAAGGATGGCTGGCGCACAAAACAGGGGCGCGACGGCTGGTTGGTATCCACCGCTGATGGTAGCTTGGCGGCTCATTTCGAGCATACCGTGGCGATTACCGACGGCGGGGCGGAAATCCTGACCAGAATTTAGGATAAGATATAATAATATGGCGAAAAAAGAAGCGATTGAAGTCGAGGGTGTAGTAACCGAAGCGTTGCCCAATGCTACTTTCAGGGTTAAACTGGCTAATGGGCATATGGTGTTGGCGAGCATCTCAGGCAAGATTCGTGTGCATTACATAAGGGTGCTTCCTGGCGACAAGGTGCTGGTGGAATTGTCTCCATACGACCTGGCGCGCGGGCGCATTACCTATCGTTTCAAATAGTGCAACAGGGGAAGAGAAATGAAAGTCCGGGCATCTGTAAAGACACAATGTGAAAAATGCAAGATTATTAAGCGCAAGGGCGTGGTGCGCAATATTTGCACCAATCCTAAGCACAAGCAGCGTCAGGGATAGGCGCAGGAGGGATAGATGGCACGTATAGCCGGAGTAGACTTACCCAAGGAAAAACATGCGTGGGTTTCGCTGCAGTATATTTATGGCGTTGGTCCGACTAGGGCACGTCGTATACTGGCGGCTACCAAAATCACGCCGGAAACCAGAATGGACGCGCTTTCGGAGGCGGAAGTCAATCGCATCCGTGAATACATCGATCGCGAGTTTGTTGTGGAAGGCGAGTTGCGCAAGGAGGTTCAGCTCAACATCAAGCGGCTGATTGATGTCGGCTCGTACCGCGGTCTGCGTCATCGCCGCGGTCTGCCGGTGCATGGGCAACGTACACGCACCAACGCCCGCACGCGAAAAGGCAAGCCGAAGACTGTGGCCGGGCGTGGACAGAAGCGCGGCGCCAAGAAGTAAAGCACGTTTCAGGAGATATACATGGCACAGACTGCAAAAAAGACAACCAGAAAAAGGGAAAAGAAGGTCGTACCTTCAGGTAGAGCTTATGTTCAGGCTACCTTTAACAATACCATTGTTACACTGACTGATCCGCAGGGTAATGTCCTGTCGTCGGCCTCTGCCGGCGCCTCAGGCTTCAAAGGGTCGCGCAAGAGTACTCCCTATGCCGCCCAGATGGCGGCCTCAACTGCGGCGCGCAAGGCTATGGAGGTCGGTCTCAGGCAGGTGGAAGTCCTTGTCAAAGGCCCTGGCTCAGGCCGCGAGGCGGCTATCCGTTCGTTGCAGGCCTCCGGTCTGCACATTACCTCAATTCGCGATGTTACGCCCGTGCCGCATAACGGCTGCCGACCGCCCAAAAGGAGGCGCGTGTAAACTATGGCCAGGTATACTGAAGCTAAATGTAGACTCTGCCGCAGGAGCGGCGAGAAACTCTTTTTAAAGGGCGACAAGTGCGTCGGCAAATGTACATACGACAAGCGTCCAAAGGCTCCTGGTCCGCAGTTGTCGCGCCGCCGCCGCCTTTCCGACCGCGGTATGCAGTTGCGTGAGAAGCAGAAGGTGCGCTACAGCTATGGAGTGCTGGAGAGACAGTTCCGCCGCTTTTTTGCCGAGGCGGAGCGCCAGAGCGGCATCACCGGCGACAATCTGATTGTGTTGCTGGAAAAGCGTCTGGATAATGTCGTTTACCGGCTGGGATTTGCTGATTCGCGCTCACAGTCTCGCCAGCTTGTACAGCACGGCCACTTCATGGTAAACGGCAAGCGCACCGATGTGCCTTCCTATCTGGTCAAGGAAGGAGATGTCGTTGGTTGGCATGAGTCAAGCAAGAAAGGTAATTACTTCAAGACTGTTTCAGAAAGCATCGGCAGCAAGGTAGTGGCTTCATGGCTCAGTCTGGAAAAAACCTCGATGGTGGGACGTGTGGTCAGCGTGCCTAATCCCGGTGCTGTTGGGACCAAGTTTGATACGGCTTCAGTGGTTGAGTATTACTCCCGCTAGAAGCAAGGAGGCCGCTCTTGGCTACCTTATTGGTACCTAAGATTGAAACTGTTGAATCAAATGAAAAATATGGCCGCTTCGTGGCCGAGCCGCTGGAAAAGGGCTTTGGTACTACGCTAGGCAATGCCATGCGCCGCGTATTATTGCGCTATCTGCCTGGCGCGGCGGTAACCTGTGTGCGCATAGACGGCATCCATCACGAGTTCTCCGCTATTCCAGATGTTAAGGAAGACGTGCTGGACTTTGTACTCAATCTCAAGTCACTCAGGCTTAAACCCGTCACAGGGCAGCCGGGCAAGCTTTATCTGGAGAAGTCCGGAGACGGCGAGGTGCGTGCTTCCGATATCGCCGGGTCAGTGGACTTTGAAATTGTCAATCCCGACCTGTATCTGGCGACGCTCTCTGGCAAGAACGCGCATCTTATGGTGGAAATTGATGTTGAACTTGGGACCGGTTACCAGACTGCTTCCGGCGGCGATAATCTGCCTATTGGCACTATTCCGGTGGATGCCATTTTTACGCCGGTGCGCAAGGTGAATTTCACCACTGAGCCGATGCATCTTGGCCGCGAGACCAGTCAAGAGAGGCTGACACTGGAAATATGGACGGATGGCACCCTGTTGCCGTCGCGTGCTGTCAGCCGCGGTGCCGCCATTCTGACCGAACAGTTGCGGCCTCTGATGGAATACGGCGGTGTTTCCGTGGCGGACGAAGAGAAAAAGGCTATCCGCGCTTCGATACCGGATGATCTCTACAACATGCCTGTGGAGAAGCTCGATCTCTCCGTGCGGGCCATGAACTGCCTGCGCCGCTTTGGCGGCATCAATACCGTCGGCGAATTGGTCAGCCTCGATGAAAAAGAATTGCTGTCGCTGCGTAACTTCGGGGAAAAGTCGCGTCAGGAAGTCGAGGAGAAGCTGTCTGGGCTGGGGCTGTCGTTCCCCCGTGCTTCCGAAGCTCCTGTCGAGGAAAAAGAAGGAAAGGCCGCGCTTCCCAAGAGGTCGTCACGCAGCAAGACGGCTGGGTAGTAACGGTGCTTATTTCACTCAAAGCGAGGATATATGGCTAATCACAAACTTTCAGGAAGAAAATTCGATCGTCCTACGGCACATCGTCTCGCCATGTACCGCAATCTGGTGCAGGACCTGTTGGATGCCGAAAAAATTGTTACTACCGAGGCCAAGGCTAAGGAAATACGCGGTATGGCGGAGAAAATCATTACCATGGGTAAGAAGGGGGACCTGTCCGCACGCCGCCGCGCGCTGGCGTTCATCTATGACGAGAATGTAGTTGCTAAGGTCTTCGACGACATCGCCAAGCGCTACGCGGAGCGCAATGGTGGTTATACCCGCATCATAAAGCTGTCGCCGCGTCAGGGCGATGGCGCTCCCATGGCACAGCTGGAGTTGGTATAAAATAGCATGACTGTTGCTCTGTTGGCGCGTGATCCGGCGCAGGGGGACTCCGCAGTATTGGAGCCTTCCGCCGTGCGTATGATGTTGCTTATCGAGTATGATGGCACGCGTTATGCCGGATCGCAGGTGCAGGATAATGCGTCGACGATTCAGTCTGAGCTGGAAAGAGCGCTCCGGGCGCTTACCTGTGAGACGGTACGAGTCAGCTTTGCTGGGCGCACTGACGCCGGGGTACACGCACATGGGCAGGTGGTCAGCTTCACTACGGCAGCGGTGCTTGATGCGAAAGCGTTTATAAATGGATTGAATCACTACCTGCCGGAAGACATTGCAGTCCGTTTCGCAGGAAGCGTCGCCTCTGATTTTGACCCCCGTCGCCATGCTGTGAGACGTGAATACGAATATTTCATCCTTAACTCCGATTCGCGTTCCGCTTTATGGCGCAATCGTGCTTATCAAGTGCCGGGGAAGCTGGACATTGCGGCCATGAACCAGGCGGCTTCCCTGCTGGTTGGCGAGCATGATTTCATCTTGTTTGCTTCTGGTGTGGATGATCCGCAAATGAGTACCGTGCGTCGCATGTATGAAGCGGCAGTCCGGCGTGAAGCCGATATGGTCATCGTAAGGCTTGTGGCCAATGCCTTTCTTCCGCACCAAGTGCGCAACACCGTTGGGACACTGCTGCGCGTGGGGCGGGGCAAAATGACACCCGCCGCGTTTCAAGGTATAATCAATGTTCGTGAGTTTGGCCTGGCAGGGCCGTGCGTGCCTGCCTGCGGGCTGTATCTGAAAAAGGTATATTACGCAAACAATCTTTAGGAAGGCTTCAATGAAAACCTACAGCGTCAAAGAAAAGGAAATTCAACGTGAGCGCCACGTCATCGATGCCGAAGGCAAGGTGCTGGGCAAGCTGGCTACCGAGGCGGCAGAGTTGCTCATGGGCAAAAACAAGGCCATGTTCACCCGTAACCTGGATACAGGCGATTACGTAGTGGTTGTTAACGCCGTCAAGATCAAGGTTACCGGCAAAAAGCTGGAGCAAAAAATGTACTATCGCCATTCCGGCTATCCGGGCGGCTTTCGCGCCGTATCTCTGGCTGAAATGATGTCCAGGAAACCTGAGGCGGTCATTGAGCATGCTGTCAGGGGGATGCTTCCTCGTAACAAGCTGGGCGATGCCATGATAAAGAAACTCAAAGTATATGCCGGCGCCGCTGGCGTGCAGGCTAAAGTCAAGGCGCAGGAGGGTTAGCAAATGGTTAAAAAGACTTATACCGGCGCGACCGGCAGGCGCAAGACAGCGGTGGCACAGGTAAAGCTTGTCCCGGGCAGCGGCAAGATTGTCGTGGATGGGAAGCTCTATGAAGAGCGCTTTACCCGCTTTGACCACCGTCAGGCGGTGTTGAAGCCGCTCAATGTTACCCAGACGACCGCCAAATATGACATTGAAGTCAAGCTGGAAGGCGGTGGCGTTACCGGCCAGGCCGACGCTACGGCGTTGGCGATTGCCCGCGCCCTGCTCAAGGAAGACGAGAATCATAAGGCCGCCTTGCGCGCCGAAGGTCTTCTTACCCGCGATCCTCGTGCCAAGGAGCGCAAGAAGCCAGGCCTCAGGCGCGCCCGTAAAGCATCACAGTACACCAAGCGGTAGAAGTGGGTTATCAGTTATTAAAGATGAGCCGCTCCGATTCGGAGCGGCTCTCTGCTGTTTTCGAAAGGGCGGTGGTTTATTGAAGGATGATTTCAGCTCCCGCTCTGCTTGCTTTTTCCCAGTTCCCTCTTGAGGTAATCCACGGCTTCAATAGGGTAGGGGTCAATCCCGTATAGCAGCGCCAGATAGTAGCTCGCATAATCTCCGAATAATATAAGGCTAAACATCTGCGCCAGTTTGTTTTTTCCAATGGCGGTCAGTGTTTCATGTTTTACGGCGTGCCTGTCAAGAAGCTTGCTGGTGATGCCGTATCTTAGCAGGATGCGGGGATGAAGTGATTCAGACCGGAGCATAATCACAAATGTTTTTTCACTGATCTCTTTTGGCACAGCGTATCCCGTTGTCGAGTTATGGTTCAGTTCAGGGAAAACGGCGCTTCCCGCCCATCCTTTAGCATTCTCGTTTATCTGTATTTTCCAGCGCGATGCCACCTCTGCGAGATGCTCCGCTCCATAGATGATCGCCATGTTTCCATAAAGCCGCCGCGCCAGCTGTTTGGCGGGATTTTCCTGTTCGGGAGAGGTTTCGTTAATAGTCTCAGAGAGTCTGTCCATGACCTCGCAGGCCTCAGCCACGTCTGCGCTCTTGTCCGCAATCAGTTCAAGTTTGTGCAGGATGCCAAGCAATGCCAGAAAACTAAGCGGCATGGCAGCGCGCGGCGGCGATTGGTAGTCAAAGATGAAGGCCGGCAGGTCATGTTTTTGCGCTATTCCGGCCAACTCTCCTCCTGACGTCATAACTATCTTGGGGGTGTGATGGTCTGGTATTGCCTCAAAAGCGGCAAGCGTTTCCTCGGTATTGCCGGAGTAGCTGGAAGCGATAACCAGTGTATTTTCGTCAATAAATGCCGGAGGGATGTATCCGCGGTGAACAGAAATTGGCACCTTGCATTCGCCGATAACCAGACTGGACAGAAGATCACCGCCGATGGCCGATCCTCCCATGCCAAATATGGCTATTTTATTCACCCTGGAATATCTTTGTGGCAGATCTAGGGTCAGTGCCTGCCTCCATGCTTTCTGGCACAGCATGGAAATGTCGTGTATGTGATGCAACATCCCGAATGGGTCGCTGGTTACATACGTCTTAGGGTCGTCAAGATTGACCTGGCTCATAATAATTCAGTTACTCCGGCCAAGGCGGCACCAGCTTCCAGTATACGATTCACGTTGTCTATGCTGTCACCCTCGGCGTAGATTCTTAGCAGTGGTTCGGTGCCAGAAAATCGCACCAGCAGCCAGCTCCCACCTTTAAGCAGGAAGCGGAAGCCGTCGTTATCTTCTTTTTTCTCAACTTTAAATCCGGCAATTTCTTCTGGCGAAACCTCTCGCATGCGCTCCAATATGGAGGAACGCTGCGCCTTATCGAAGGTCACGTCGCGGCGGTCGTAGTAGTGCGGCCCGACCAGGTCGTAAAGGCGCGCCAGCAGCTGCGAAGGTGTCCTGCCTGTTCTGGCCATAAAGTCCAAAAAATACAATCCGGCCAGTATGCCGTCGCGCTCCGGAACATGCCCGCGGAATCCATATCCGCCGCTTTCCTCGCCGCCGATGAGTGCATTCTCGCGCAGCATCACCGGCGCTACGTATTTGAACCCCACTGGCACCTCGAAAACCGGCACGTTGAAAAGTGTGCCAAGCCGGTTGAGCATATTTGTGGTAGTGATGGTTTTGACAATGGCGCCGCGTTCGCCGCGCACTTCAAGAAAATACAGCGCCAGCAGGGCATAAACCTGCAGTTGGGTCAGGAAATTACCGTGTTCATCCATGATACCCAGTCTGTCGGCGTCCCCATCGAGGGCAAGCCCCACTGAAGTCGCGGTTTGCCTGATGACGTCCGACAACCCTGAAAGGTTGACGGCGATTGGCTCGGGTTGTTTCATGCCAGGGAAAGCCGGATTCGGTTCCCCACGGATTTCATGTACAGTGGTTTTGGCACCGGATAGTATGGATTTGAACCAACCACAGCCGGCGCCGTGCATGGAGTCAACAGCCACTTTCAGCCCCGCCGAGCGGATAACGCCAATGTCAAGCAGTTTCCCGATGTGCTCAAGGTAGGCGAGGGTGAAATCAGATGTAGTTACGGAGGCTTTTTCGATTTCATGTGCTGGAGCCGCAAGAAGCTCTAGGTCTGCTGCCGCGATGCGCTCTTCAATTTCCTCTACAATTGCGGCAGGGGCGCTGGCGCCATCGGGTGACTTGAACTTGAATCCGTTCCAGTTAGCCGGGTTGTGGCTGGCGGTGATGGCGATGCCGCCTCCGGCTTTCAGACTGGCGACGGTATAGCTGATGACAGGGGTCGGTACGGCCTGCCTGCTCAACCAGACCTTTATGCCGGTATCCGCCATCGTCCGGGCGGTGGCGCTGGCAAAGTCGGAAGAGCTGAAGCGTGTGTCCCAGCCGATGACAACGCCGGCGTCGGCCAGGCGCGCCGATTTCATGTAACCAGCGGTCGCCTGAGCGCAGCGACGCACATTGGCAAAGGTAAACTCTTCGGCTATGACTGCGCGCCAACCGTCGGTGCCGAATTTTATGAGTGTTTTGTCAGTCAATATTCACTCCGACTTCACTAATCGCTGAAACCTTCTTTGCGCAACATCTCCGCTTTGTCAGTTTTTTCCCATGGCAGGTCAATGTCGGTGCGCCCGAAATGACCGTAGGCAGCCGTCTGCCTGTAAATCGGATTCCTCAGCCCTAGCTGCTCGATAATAGCCGCCGGGCGGAAGTCGAAGTATTTTTCCACCAGTTCTATCAGTTTTTCCTGACAAACCTTTCCGGTATCAAAGGCCTCGATAGAGACGGAAAGCGGGCGGGCTTTGCCGATGACATAGGAAACCTGAAGTTCAAGCCTTCCAGCCAGTCCGGCGGCTACCAAATTCTTGGCAACGTAGCGCGCGTAATATGCCGCCGAGCGGTCCACTTTGGTTGGGTCCTTGCCGGAGAAAGCTCCGCCGCCGTGGCGTGCCATGCCGCCGTAGGTGTCCACCAGGATTTTGCGTCCGGTGAAGCCGGTATCCGATACCGGTCCGCCGATTTCAAATGTGCCGGTGGCATTTACCCAGTATTTGGTGTTTTCGTCGATCAATTCCGCCGGAACGATCGGTTTGATAATGTGTTCGATGACATCCTCTGTGATTTGCTGATGGACGATGCCGGTGTCGTGTTGAGCGCCGATAACGATGCTGTCAACGCGTTTGACCCGGCCGTTATGGTATTCCGCGGTCACCTGACTCTTGCCGTCTGGGCGCAGATATGGGACAACGCCGCTTTTGCGCGCATGCGCCAGCTGCTGTGCCAGCCTGTGTGCCAGCGAAATCGGTAGAGGCATCAGTTCCGATGTTTCATCGCAGGCAAATCCCACCATCATGCCCTGGTCGCCGGCACCTGTAGCATCGAGAAGATCTGTCGACCCGGCTTTTGCCTCAGCTGACCAGTTGACCCCTTGCGCGATGTTGGGGGATTGCTTGTTTATGGAGGTCATCACGCCGCATGTCTGACATTCGAAACCGTATTCTGGTTTGGTGTAGCCGATATCGCGGATGACATCGCGGGCGATTTTCTGGATGTCGGCGTATGCCCCTGTGGTAATTTCGCCCATTACGAACACCAGTCCGTTGGTGACCGCCGTTTCACAAGCGACATGCGCATCGGGGTCCTGCCTCAATATATCATCAAGAACTGCATCCGAGATCTGGTCGCAAATTTTGTCGGGATGCCCCTCGGTCACCGATTCGGATGTAAAAAAATATCTGTCGGAGCAAAAACTCTCGGGCATAGCTTCTCCTTAAGTCCCTTCTTCCCAGCCGGCCAGGTATTCTTCCTGTTCGGGCGTCAGCGTGTCAATAGCGATACCCATCGAAGCCAGCTTCAGCCGCGCCACATCGCGGTCGATTTCCTGCGGTACGGCGAAAACGCAGTTGGCCAGTTGGCCTCTGTTTTTTACCAGATGCTCCAGACACAGCGCCTGGTTGGCGAAGCTCATGTCCATTACTGAAGCCGGATGGCCTTCCGCAGCCGCTAGGTTGATCAGGCGGCCTTCGCCGAGCAGATATACCCTGCGCCCGTCTGCGAATGTGTACTCATCCACGAACTGGCGCACGCGACGTTTCGATTCCGCAAGCATTTCCAGTGCCGGTATATCAATTTCCACGTTGAAATGGCCGCTGTTGGAAATTATAGCGCAGTCCTTTAGCAGTGGGAAGATTTCTCTGCCGATAACATGTTTGTTGCCGGTGACGGTGACGAACACATCGCCGACGGCTGCTGCCTGCGCCATGGGCATCACTTGACAGCCGTCCATGGCGGCCTCGAGAGCTTTGGTGGGGTCTACCTCTGTCACGATTACCTGTGCCCCCATCCCCTTGCCGCGCAGTGCCAGCCCCTTGCCGCACCAGCCGTAGCCGGCCACCACCAGATTTTTGCCGGCCAGCAGGATGTTGGTGGCGCGCACCACGCCGTCGAGCGTACTCTGGCCTGTGCCGTAACGGTTGTCAAACAGATATTTTGTCTGGGCGTCGTTGACGGCGATGATGGGGTATTTGAGCTGCCCGGCTTTTTCCATGGCGCGCAGGCGCACCACGCCGGTGGTGGTTTCCTCGGTGCCGCCGAAAACCCCAGCGAGCAGTTCAGGGCGCTTCGAGTGCAGTGTGGTCACAAGGTCGGCGCCGTCGTCCACAGTCAGGTTCGGCTGATGGTCAAGCGCTGCTGCGATGTGGCTGTAATATGTCATTTCATCCTCGGCCTTGATGGCGAAGGTCGGGATGTCGTCCGCTACCAGCGCGGCGGCGGTATCATCCTGTGTGGAAAGGGGGTTGGAAGCGCATACCACCAAGTCGGCTCCGCCTGCCTTCAGTGTCAGCGCCAGATTGGCGGTTTCGGTGGTTACGTGCAGGCAGGCTGAAATGCGCGTGCCGGCAAATGGTTTTTCCTTTTCAAAGCGGGATTTGATCTGTTCGAGCACCGGCATCTGGCGGCCGGCCCACTCGATGCGTAACCTGCCTTCCGGTGCTAACGCTGCGTCTTTGATGTCACTGTTTTTTGCCATTCAATCCATCCAATCCAGAACGCCTGATATATTTTGCTCTATGGGTAATGATGTGTCAATTAGCAGGTAGTGTTGCGTTGATGTATCTGGTACCGGCTCAAACCAGCCGGTCTGCCGCTGGTAAATTTCCCATCGTCCGTCTGAGGCGGAGGGCTGCGCCAGCCGCTCTAGGAGGCGTTTTTGCGTCAGTTCCGGGCTGAGGCGGCATTCCAGTATCCGCCAGTCAACCCCAAGCTCTTTTGCCATTGTGACGGCTTCGTTCCGCTCCTTTTGTCTGAGGAAGGCGGCGTCAAGGATGGCATTACCTCCGTCCCGTAGCGCTTCAGATGCCTGTTTGAGGATAGCGTCGTATGTGCGCCGTGTGAATTCCGGCGTATAGATGCCTCCATCCTTTTCGTCAAAGCGGTGTTCGGTTTCGGGAATGCCTGCCAGCTGTTTGCGGGTGACGTCTGATGATGCGTGTATCGCCCCCAGTCGGCCGGCAAGAGCGGAGGCAATGGTGGTTTTGCCGCTGCCGGTCAGCCCGGTCATGATGACGAGAACTGGACGCTGGCGCGTGTAGGAAAGCGCCAAGTCAAAATAGCCTTTTGCAATTGCCGCCGATGCTTCTTTCTCTGGTTGACTCACCAGCGGGTCGTCGAGTTTGAATCCGGCCACCTTGCCGCGCACGTAGGCTCGGTAGCATTTATAGAAGGTGAGCAGTGCCGCGATGTCCGGGTCGTGGCTATGCTTCGCGTATGATTGAATGAAGCGGTGTCCCAAGTCGGCGCGTCCGGCATGGTCGAGGTCCATCGCCAGAAAGGCAATTTCAGAAATTATGTCGCAATAGCGGAAGCGCTGGTTGAATTCGATGCAGTCGAATATGTGGACGTCGTCATCGCAGAAGCAGACGTGTTGGGCATGCAGGTCGCCGTGGCAGTCGCGGGTACGGCGCTCCCTGATCCGGCGTTCGAAAATCTCTCTGTTGTCATGGATAAAAGCGCGGGTAAAACTGGATATGCGCTCAAACTGTTTCTGTGTGATGCAGCGCCCGACGTATATATCTGTCTGGCTGAAGTTCTCCTCGGTGTTTCGCGTCACAACTTCGGGCGAGCCGTAAGCCGCGATCTCCTCCGATGTTTCTGCTCCTGCGTGAAAAGCAGAGATTTTAAGCGCCACTTCATCCATCATGTCGGGCGTCACGGCGCGCTGTTCAAGTAGGCGGTCGAGCAGGCGGTAGTTGGGCAGGCGGTGCATTTTGACGCAGTATTCGACCGTCTCCCCGCTACCGTTCAGCGCATACCGCCCGCCGTCAAAAGTAATCGGCAGGACGCCGATGTACGAGTCCGGACAGAGGCGGCGGTTGAGTTCAACCTCCTGTTCGCAGAAATAGCGGCGCTTTTCCAGTGTGGTGTAGTCTACATAGCCTAGGTTGACCGGTTTTTTTATCTTGTAGGCAAAATCCGGAGTAAGGAAAATGCAGGACATCTGGGTCTGGATGAACTCCACCGAAGCAGGTTTTTCGGGATAGGTTTCCGCCAGACTGAGCGCGGCAATCAGACCAGGAAGGTCAGACTGCATTTCAGGAGAGCTGTCCATAAAAGCTCATCATTGCCTGCACGCCGGTACTCAAACTGGACAGTAGATTGTCGATGTCGAGTTTGGAGCGCATGGCCGTCCCGTCGATTATAGTGCCTCGCGTAAGATGTGTCATTTCCACCACCGGCCACTTTACCTTGCTCCAGTCCAGCGCCTGATGCCCGCAGATTTCGGAGACGCGCGCCAACAGCAGGCTGGCGAAGTGAATAAGGTGTGTGTGGTGATCCAGATCGTAGGCGTACTGGCTGTTGAAGTGCAGGAAGTCTTCCATGCCACGCTCGGGTTCGCCGTCAAAGATGTAGATAATGCGTGTGGCACTGACTTCGGGGGGAACGGTATTGGTCATGCCTTCGGGCGGTTTCTCTCTTATCCAGCGGTAGATCTGGCTGAGCATCATCAGTGAAAAAAGCTGGGAAAGCTCAGTGGCTACCGTCTCGTTGCCCCCGTCCCAGTACTTGCTGATTTCCTGGCAGGCGGCGACTGTTGCTTCGGCGGCGACGCTGCCGCCCATTGCTACTGATTTAAGAAATTTGCGGTCGGCTTCGTCCTGTGTGATTTTTTCGATACCGGCGACGGCCTTGTCCCAGACCGCCTCGAAAAGCTCGGCGCTGTGTGTTTCTTCAGATGCAGACATCTTTATCCTTTCTTTGAGGGGAATGCCGTCTAAGTATAACCCAGCGGGCGGCGAAATGCACACCACCTTCAGCTATCAGCAGTCAGTTTTTGGCTTCTTTCCTCCTTTCCCCCCATGTCATTCCGGCCTCCTGGGCGGAAGTCGGAATTCAGTGGGGATGGTGGCGATGGTGTCATTGTTTGAGATTGCGGGTCAAGCACAGAAAGAGAAAGCCATGTCTTCACCATCGACTGCCTGCGTGTTTTCTATGTAGTCGCCCCCGGAGCTATCGGTTATTTCGAATGCAAAATACTGTTGTCTGGCAATCTGACCTGCTACACAGACTGCGTCTGGAACGGGCTCAGTGGCGATAATGAGCGAATGTTTAACTTGTGCGTTTGCGCTTTTCCGGTGTGCGGTGTTAAATCTCCACCACCGCTGTTCCTTCGGTAGTCTTAGCGCCTTGCTGATTCTCTATCCAGATCTCCAGAGTGATAAAATTTCCATCAATCGCCTTCACTCTGCCGCGGCAGGTGAGTGTGTCGTCGGGATAGTTGAAGCCCTTGTAGGCAACAGCGATCTTTCTGAGGCGGCCTTCTCTCCCATACCAGTCCGACAGCATCCGGCATAAAAATGCTGTTCCAAGTTGTCCATGCATGACTATCCTTGGCAGCCCGTGCGCACGGGCTGCCTCTCCATCAAGATGAATTGGGTTATTATCTCCGGAAGCCTCTGCCCACATCGCCAGTTGCCGCGTATCCGGATGTCTGACGAGGGAAGGTATTTCCATGTCTGGCTCTAAAGTTCCGGTGTTGACGCTCATCCAGCGCTCCTCAGCGCAATTATCTGTCGGCATCGTGCTACCGGCACGTTATCCTGATGGTGCTGTTCGGTCTCCAGCGTGATGAATGCAAGCGGCGAATGCTTGCGCACAGACACCAGTTTGATCGTAACCTTGAGCACATCTCCGATTTTCACAGGATTGAACCACTCTATTTCGGTGCTACCGTGCAGCACCGCCCGGAGTGGGTTGAGAAGGTCAGTCATAACCCGGTCGAAACCAGCCGTCAACAGGAAAGCCGGTGGGACTTCCTCGTGCAGTGCCGGAGTGTCGCCGCCGACGGCATTCGCAAACCTGCGCACGGCGTCGCGCTCAACAGGCCAGTCAAACTCAAACAACGTCTGGCCGGTTTTATTTCTCAGTTCCTCCACGGTCAGCGACATAACACACGCAGTCTAAGACCGGATGCCACGTATGTCAATTTCATTGGTACGCAGGCGCAGGCTTGCCCAACAATCCGGAGATTTTATTCCATGGTTAACGGCAGTTATTTTTGTCTCCGCCAGTCGTTTGACATAATCTGCGCGGTCTTGCTGCATCAACAGATAGGAATTTCCGTTTTCCCGCAGGCCGCCGCATGGGTTGAATCCGCATTTTGCAAAACATTTTCGCGCACGCAGGTTGCTCTCCAGTGTCTTGAGGTTTAATCTCTGCATTCCAAGATGATTGAAAGCGTAGCCGATGAGAATCATGAAGGCATTTGTGCCGCAGCCTCGCCCATGATAGTTGCTGTCGTCGATGGCGATGCCGACTGAAGCTTCCGCGGCGGCACGGTCAATTTCATAGAGAGAACAGATGCCGATATGCCGCCCGTCCCGGAGTGTCCTTATTGAGAAATCCTCGCGCGATGCGGTGGCGAGTCCTGTTCCGGCGTGTTCCGGTATGCAGTGCGGGGATGAAAACTTGAGATGAGGCTTGGCGTATACGCAATCACAGGGCGCGTTTTCTTGTGGCAAGGGGTGCAGGTTGATGCTAATCGGTATCCTGCTCATCGACACCGGCCTCGTGGGGATTGAGCGGCACTTCGCCTGACTCCAGTTCGGCCATGGCCTGCCCGGCGGCCTCGCGCACGGCACGGCTTTTGCTGGAAAGCAGCACGCGCAGGCGTTGCCTGGCCTCCTGCCCGCCGATTTTACCCAGTGCCAGGATAGCAGCCATTTTGACTTCTGTGTCGGTGTCACGGGTGAGTTCCACCAACTGCGGTATGGCCTCCGCTTCACCCAGTTCGCCGGCAGCGGTTGCGGCTTCGTAGCGCATCTCCTGGTCGTCGCTGTCCATTTCCTTGAGCACGGTCGGCATCCATAACAGGTCGCAGTTGCGGCCCATGGCGTACACCGCGCTGATTTTGATTTCCGGCTCCTCGTGGCGGTAGGCCTCCCAGATGGCTCGTGTGACGTCTGGCAGACTGATGGGCGAGACGGCTTCCAGTGCGCGGCGGCGTACTTCCAGTGATTCCTCACGCTTTTGGATTACCGCCAGCAGCACCTCGGAAATACGCGTGCGGTTCTCAGCGGAGATTTTATGATGCTCTGCCAGCAGTGAAAAACGTCCCAGCGCGGCGGTGGCGGCGGCTCGCACGTCCGTGGCTGGGTCATCTTGCGCCAGTCGCAGCAGCGGCCTGATCAGCGAAGTGTCGGAGCTTTCCCATAGTCCTTCGATGGCTTCTTTTCGCACGGTGTCGTCGATGTCGTAGATGGCGTTGCGGTAGATGCGGTCAAAGTTGAGTTCCACATTATCATCGCTCAACTCGGACAGGCGTGACAGAAGTTGTTGTTTTCGTTCGGTGTCCATGCCGCTCCAGACGGCTTCAAATTGTTTCAGTTCACCGGCGGTCAGATCGGAAAGTTCGCTAATCTTGGCATTGGAGAGCGGCGTTGCGCTGTCGGCGATGTGCGGCAAAATCTCGGCCAGCGCCGTTTTTTGTTGGGGGGTGGGGTCACTCTTCTGCGGATTCATCTTCACCACGCTCCCACACCGGCTCGGTAAAATAGTCGATGTATTCCTCCATGGCTTCGGCGGCTATTTGCTTCATGCGCCGGCGCGCCTCGGCGGCTCCGGCCTTCAGCTCATCGAAATCGATTTTGATTTTGAGCAGGCTGGCCAGTGACTGTGCTACCGCCAGCGCCGCCATCGGGTTGGACAGCTGGGTGGTATAACCTGGCACCTCTCCCAGCAGACAGGCGCCTTCCAAGTTTCGTTCCTTGGCCACTCCCAGCAGTATGCCGTTCATACCGGCGATTTGCAGGCTGCCGCCTTGCACCAGGCTGTGCGCCGAGAGTTCCTGTACCACGTCTGGTGTTGTGCCTACTCCCCACACCCGCGGCTCCTCGGTATGGTGTATGCGGGTAATGGCGGCGGCGCAGGTATAGATGCGCTGTACCCTGAAGCGCTGCGCGGCATCAATGATGACGCCTGCCAAATCGTAGCTGTTGGCGGGGGGCTGAGCCTCACCCATGAACAGAATCAGGTCACGGCCTTCGCCGGGATTTTTATAGTAGTAAAAGTTGCTCTGGGGGAAGCGTGGTTCTTCGACAAGATTGTTGCGCACCATGACGCCGACTGGGTCGAAAAACAGCGGCGCACGTACTTCCGCCAGATTCTTGAACTCCAGCTTGCGGGCGATATATCCGGCTACTATCATGGCCACATTGGAAATGCCAGGCCAAGCCGCCAGCAGGTTCGGCTCGTACAGTTTGGGTCGGGCGCGTATTTTGACAGCGGTATTGATGAGGTCCACCTCAAAACTGATTATACAACAAGTTCAATTGACTTGCTATCGCCCGCCTGTTTCCCCCATAAAGTTTTTTATGACGGGCATTATTCGCCATAAAAATGTTAAATGTGAAATTTTCCTCAAAAACCTCTTGTATTTTCTCAAAGGATGTGCTATACCTAATCGTCGTGTTATGCGTTCACTTTGTCATACCAAAAAATGCGGGAGTATTTTTGGGTATTCGCGCGAAGGGACTTGACAAATATGCTCTGCTGTGAACAATTTTTAGCAAGCAAGCAAGCAAGCAAGCAAGCAAGCGGATAATCCCGCGCTTTTGTCATGCCATAAAAAAGAATACGGAAACAATAACCAGGCGGTTCCCCTTTCCGAGAGGGGAACCGCCTGGTTGCATTTTCGGCGTTGAAAGCGAGGTGATAGTATAAACGAAGCAATCACTCCACGGGCGCAAAACCCGAACGCAAACCGAAACGGCGAATAAACCGCGAGGGGAAAGGCCATGGAATCAATCACGCTCAAAGCAAGGCATGTCATAATCATTGCGGCTGTACTCATCGCGGCAATCGGAGTGGGAGCGTACTTCATCTTTTTCCACAATCCCGCCGACATATCCGACAATAACCCGTCCGTCGGTGGTATCGTCTTCAAGCTGGACGAGAGCGCGAAGGAGTACACGGGCAGAGAGCCGGAGAACAAGGGCGGTACGTCGGGCATTAAAATACCCGGTTACGACACGGTGAGGCTCCCGTCGGGTACGACAGACGTTAAGATGATTTTACTCAACCCGGAGGGCAACCCCTGTTATTTCGTCTTTGAACTTGTCATAAACGGCGAGCGTTATTACAAGTCGGACTTTGTGGAGCCGTCCATGTGCATTGAGGACTTGAAGCTGACCAAGCCGCTTCCGAAAGGCACGCACACGGCGATACTGAAAATCAGCACCTATTCTCTGGATGAAAGCCTGTCCCAGATGAACGGGGCGAACGTGGAGTTTGAACTGATCGTAGTTTGACCAAGCGCGATGCGCAGACTCGCTTTACGCGGGAACAAAAACCAATAAAAAACGAAAGGAGCGTAACCCATGAAAAAGTTTGCAAGCGTTATCCTCGCTCTGGCTTTTATGTTGAGCCTGTCCGTCCCCGTCTTTGCCGCAGGCCCCGGCGAAAAGATCGAGGTTGGCTTTACCTACGAAGTGTCCGAGCCGAAATACACCGTGGAAATCCCTGCCAGGATAGAATTGGATGTGAAAGAATGGGTTGCATTTCCCATAACCGTTTCCGGCGGCGCAACCGAAACGCTTAACGGCAGGAAGATCGCCATCACATTGGAAGATGCGGCGGTTGGCAACATTAAATCCTATTTCCCCGACGGCGTTGAACCTGGGGCAAGCGCTGCTTACGACGATTTCTTCGTGGTCTCGAATGCTGACGCGCCTAATGGATTTTATAAAACTCTCCGGTATCATATTATACATGAGATTTCCATGATCCCTTCTTCCATAGGCCGTCTTGAGCGTGGATTTACGTTTTTTGAGTTTACAGAAGATGGAACAAAAAGTCTTTGGTTTGTATTGACTTATGGTGCATTGGATTCAGAGGATAATTTAGTTCCGTTTTACGCAAGCAAAATCTACCCCAACAGCCAATACAGCGGCTGGATTGTATTCGGCGTAAAGATAGTGGACTAACCCAGCCGCTATACGCGGGAACAAAAACCAATAAAAAATGAAAAGGAGCGTAACCCATGAAAAAGTTTGCAAGCGTTATCCTCGCTCTGGCTTTCATGTTAAGCCTGTCCGTCCCTGCCTTTGCCGCAGGCCCCGGCGAAAAGATCGAGGTTGGCTTTACCTACGAAGTGTCCGAACCGAAATTCACCGTGGAAATCCCCGCCGGGATAGAGTTGGTGTTAGGCGGAACGGTTGATCTTCCCGTCACCGTTTCCGGCGGCGCAACGGAAACCCTTGACGGCAGGAAGATCGCCATCACATTGGAAGACGCGGCGGTTGGCGACATTAAAACCTTTTTCCCCGATGGCGTTGAGCCTGGTGAAAGTTCGGCTTATGATGACTTTTTGGTAGTCAGGAATGATTCCGCACCCGCAGGGTATTATAAAACACTTATGTATGACATTCGCGGTGAAATTAGTAACAGCGATGCAACTCATGGTCCGCCTTATTCGGGTAACATTGCGGGTTTTTTGATAAGCGGATGGAAGTTTTTTGAGTTTACTGAGGACGGAACGAAAAATCTCCGTTTTCGTTTGTGGAGCACCCACGGTATGCGTGATTCAGAGGACAATACGGTTTGGTTTAACGCAAGCAAAGTCTACCCCAACAGCAAATACACCGGGTGGATCGTATTCGGCGTCAAGATCGTAGACTAATCCACACCGCTTTGCGCGGGAACAGCGGAAAGGAACAAGCGGCACGAGAAGGATCATCTGCGCTCATGAGTTAGGGCATGACGCGCTCCGTCGTGCGTTTGCGGCAGACTGTCTGAACTATGTTCTATTTGCTTGATACCGAAATCTCAGGCAGATAAAGCGATGGTGTGTACAGGCTTCCGCCGACCCACCTGCCGTCGTTGCCGATGCCTGCGATATTCTTGAGCAGGTCGTAAATGTTGCCGAAGACCATGGTGTTCTTGACGCGTCCGGTAATCCTGCCGTTTTCGATTTTGTAGCCCAACAGCACGTTGCCGCTGAAATCGCCGCCAAGGATGTTGCCTTGTGTGGCGCCCATCACCTGTTCAATGAACAACCCTTCCCGTATGTCGGCAATCATGGCATCAACGCTGATGTCTCCATTGTCGAAAACGAAGGCGCCGGGTGAGGGTGAAGGCGCTCCGCCTCCGCGTCCTCCGTGACCGGTGCTGGCCGCGCCCGCGCTGGCCGCCGTTTTGAGGTCGTACAGGTAATTGCGCGGCATGCCGGTTTCAACCATGGGCAGGCGGCGGCTGGGGATGCCCTCGCCGTCGAACGGGCGGCTGCCGGGGCGGAAGGAAACGGTGGTATCATCGTAAATGTTCAGCTTTGCGTCAAACACCGACGTATTCAGTTTGTCCTTGAGGGGGGAGGCGCCTTCGAGTACCAGTTTGCCGTTGAAGGCCGTAATCAGTGGCGCGGTCAGGGCGGAGGCGACTCCGTCTGGTGAAAAAATGACCGGCACGCGTCCTGTCCTGATTGCTGCCTGTCTTGAGGCGCTGTCCAGCTGGCGTTTGACGTTCGCCAAAATCCCGCTGGCATCCGTAATCAGCCGGCATGAGCTGTCGCCGTCCCCCACGAAAAGCATATCGGAACCTTGAATCAGCGTGCCTTCGATGCCGGTGCTGAAGCGGCTGGCGCTGTATTCGGCGTTCAGCCCCGAGGTGTTGGCCAGGGCAACTTTGAGCGTGGCACGGGAAACTGCGGCTTCGCAGATAATGTTCGGGGTGTGAGCGGTGACGGCGGCAATCATCTCCTCTCCGAGCCTGACCATTTGGTCAAGCGGCGCTTTTTCGACTGCCGGATCGTACACTTCGACCGCGGGGAATTCCGCTTGCGGTGGGAAGTCGAATTCTGCCTTTGCGCCGAATTCGGATGTTTCCACGGCGGCGGCCACAAGCCCGCTGATGTTGGCAGGATTGCTGGAGCTGGCGAAACCGATGCGCCCGTTCCTAAAGACGCGCAGCGCCGCAGATACACTCTGCTTGTTTTGCACGCTCTTCAGGCGGTTGGCCTCGAAGGACACCGGGGTTTCCTCTGAGCTGAACAGGAAAACCTCGGCGGCAGAGGTGGCTTCTGCTGCCCGCGTGAGTATTTCAGAAATCAGACTGTTCATCTATTTGCCTCCAATCAGGCATTTTTGGATGCGGATATGCGGGCTGCCGTTGGAAACGGGCAGTGGAGATTGCCCGCCCTTGCCACAGCCGCCTCCCTGATTCATATCGAGGTCGTTGCCGATGGAGTCGATATTTTGCAGGGTCTGAAAGACGTTGCCGGTAAGCACTACCGGGCGCATCAGCGGTCCGATTTTGCCGTTTTTTATCAAGTAGGCCTCGCCTGCTGAAAAGGTGAACATTTCCATGCTGGTGGTGCCGCCGTACCAGTTGCGGGCGTATACTCCGTCTTTGATGTCGGAAATCATAGCGTTAAAGGGCGTGTCGCGCGGTTCTATATAGGTGTTGGTCATGCGCACGACGGGAGGGAAGCGGTAGGAGATGGCACGGGCATTCCCGCTGGGTTTTTCACCCATCTTCGTAGCGGTTTCGCGCGAGTGCAGCCTTCCCGTCAGGATGCCCTCCTTTATGAGATATGTCAGCGACGAAGGTGTTCCCTCGTCATCGTATTTGAAGCTGCCGCGCAGTCCTGGCAGCGCGCCGCCGTCCACGATGCTTAGTTCGGGCGGCCCGAAGCGTTTGCCCAGCACCATCAGCTCGCGCATACGGTCATTCTCGTATATGAAGTCGGCTTCCGACAGATGCCCGAAGGCTTCATGTACGAAAACGCCCGCCAGCACCGGGTCGAGCACCACGGTGTATTCGCCTCCGTCTATCTGGGGGGCGGACAGCAGCTCCACCGCCCTGTCGGCCATCTGCCGTACTTCGTCGTTCAGTTTTTCCACCGCTGAGAAATTGCCCGGTGAACCGATGCTCATATTGGCCTGCTGTATGTCGCTTCCGTCAGAGGCCGCGGCCAGCATGCGCAGCGTTACGTCGCAGCGCTCCTTGTGGATGAATGACCCTTGGGAGTTGAGGAAAATGCTTCGCTTGTGTCCGTCGCCGTAGCCGATTACGGATGTCTGTAGTTTGGGGGTGTGCCAGATAGCGGCGTTGTATTCATCAAGCAGCTCTTTCTTGTAGGCCAGCGGAATTTCCACCGGATTTTCCTTTATTGGCTGGGCTGTTTTTTCAACTACCGGCGCTGTTTCGGCGAGGTGGCTTTCCGTCCGACCGACTAGGCGCGCCTCCTCAACCGCCAGTTTTAATTTGCCATCCAATCCGTCGAGTGAGTTGAAGCTGACGAAACCCCAGCCACCTTTCATCAGCGCGCGGATACAACCGCCGACAGATGAGCTTTTACCGATGGTTTCCAGCTGCTTTCCCCGATAGGTAATATAGCTGGCGGCGGTTTCCTCAAGGCGGGCTTCGGCGTAGTCGGCGCCGGCGGCGTCAAGCATGGAAGCCAGTTTTTGAGCGGCGTCTTCGATATTGGGCATGTGCAAACCTCCGCTTGGGATACCCATGAGTTTAAGGTGATAACGGAATGGATGTCAATGGCGGTGTGGTTGGCATCTGCCAGTCAATCAACCGCCAAATTATTATTTGAGAGGTTTTTACCTGAGGATGTCTTGCGCGGGGTGTTCGCAGGCACGGGGCAGGCGTGGTTTGTGTCTCGTTTGCGTGCTGTTGACAGGGTTTGATAGTTGTGGTAGTATTTACCTTGCTTTGTCGCACATATCGGCGGGGCGCGCACCTTAACAACTGGATAGCGGAAGGAAGAATATAAAAGCAGAGCAAGAATTGAACGCTCTAAGCGTTTTAATTGGCTTAGAGAGTTTGATCCTGGCTCAGGATAAACGCTGGCGGCGTGCATTATGCATGCAAGTCGAACGGTGCCCGAGAGGGTACAGTGGCAAACGGGTGAGTAACACGTAAGTAACCTGCCTCTGAGTGGGGAATAACTTCGGGAAACTGAGGCTAATACCGCATGTGGTTTGCCCTCGATGGAGGGTTCACCAAAGCCGCAAGGCGCTCGGAGATGGGCTTGCGTCCGATTAGCTAGTTGGTGGGGTAATGGCCTACCAAGGCTGTGATCGGTAGCTGGTCTGAGAGGACGATCAGCCACACTGGGACTGAGATACGGCCCAGACTCCTACGGGAGGCAGCAGCAGGGAATTTTGCGCAATGGGCGAAAGCCTGACGCAGCAACGCCGCGTGAGGGATGAAGGCCTTCGGGTTGTAAACCTCTTTTCTCAGGGACGAATAATGACGGTACCTGGGGAATAAGCTTCGGCTAACTACGTGCCAGCAGCCGCGGTAATACGTAGGAAGCAAGCGTTATCCGGATTTACTGGGCGTAAAGTGAGCGTAGGTGGCCTTTCAAGTCGGATGTGAAATCTCCTGGCTTAACCAGGAGGGGTCGTTCGATACTGTTGGGCTGGAGGACAGCAAGAGAAGGTGGAATTCCGGGTGTAGTGGTGAAATGCGTAGATATCCGGAGGAACACCAGTGGCGAAGGCGACCTTCTGGGCTGTTTCTGACACTGAGGCTCGAAAGTGTGGGGAGCGAACAGGATTAGATACCCTGGTAGTCCACACCCTAAACTATGGATACTAGGTATAGGGAGTTTCGACCCTCTCTGTGCCGAAGCCAACGCTTTAAGTATCCCGCCTGGGGACTACGGCCGCAAGGTTAAAACTCAAAGGAATTGACGGGGGCCCGCACAAGCAGCGGAGCGTGTGGTTTAATTCGATGCAACACGAAAAACCTCACCAGGGTTTGACATGT
>Ga0123353_10000242_pt1 | contig 68817 bp, 66 predicted proteins | sample TergutLab28metaG_3_FD_92763 | JGI IMG/M metagenome (GOLD analysis project Ga0123353, IMG submission 92763) | Labiotermes labralis P3 segment gut microbial communities from Petit-Saut dam, French Guiana - Lab288 P3 | ecosystem: Host-associated > Arthropoda: Insects > Digestive system > Gut ... | reverse complement strand
TATCCCGCCGCCAGGGAGGCGCTGCTGAAGGGCCCGCTGAACGCCGCGATGCGGGGGGAGACCGACAGCTTCTATGAGGCGCAGTGCAACCTGTATGAGAATATACTGGCCGCTGTGGCGGACGGCGTGCGCGTGAACAGCATCGCGGGGGCCGGCTTCGACGCGGGCGAGGGGGACACCAGGGGCGACTATACCTATATGCAGCTGTTTGGGACAAGGATGAACAGCGACGGCGTCATCCATCTGGAGGGCGCCACCATGGGCGCCACCTGCGCCATGCCCGGCGAAAAGCTCCCGGCGGACTATGTGCCGAAAAAAAAGGGCTATCTCTCGCCGGACGGCAGCATCGACTGCTCCACCGCCCTGCTGCCGGACAACACCTGGGTGTTCCTCGGGCAGCCGCACGAGGTGGGCCGCAACGACGCCTTGATCAACCTGATGACGGCGCTTTTCGCCAACCCCGGCATGAACGTCAAAACCAACCCCAAGAAATACCCGCAGTATAACTACGCCATGGACACCGAATGCCTGCGCCGGGGGAATATCGCGAACGCGCAGGCCCTGCTGGCTGACCCCGCGAAAAACGTTAGCGCGGTGGACAAAAAAGCGCTGCAAACGGCCTTAAAAGAGGCCAACGCGGTGCGCGCGCTCACCATAGGCGACGCGGAACGCGCCGACGCCGTGCAGGAGGCGCTTGTCGCACTGCTCAAAAAATACGACATGCCATGGCGCGAAAACAAGCTCCCCGAGCACGAAACCGAAGGCTTCGAGAGCCTCCTGGGGGATGTGATGGGCGCTTTTGCGCGCGGGGCTTGGCTGTTCTGGGGCGAAGGCAGCTACCTGGAATTCTGGAAGCTCTTCGGCCTCTTCGGGCGTCTGTCTTCTTGACGGCTTAACCAGCAAAGCGAATACCAGCCGATGCCAGAGCCTCCCGGGGGCCGGGCGTCGGCTAAATTTTGGAGGAGGAGAACCAATGCAATTCAAGAAACTGACCGATAGCTTCACCCTGAGCAACGGCGTGACCATCCCCTGCGTGGGCTTCGGGACCTGGCAGACGCCGGACGACCAGAGCGGGATCGACGCGGTGAAAGCCGCCCTTGCCTGCGGCTACCGGCACATCGACACGGCGGCGATCTATGGCAACGAGGAGAGCGTGGGCGCCGGGATGCGCGGGAGCGGGGTCAGGCGGGAGGACGTCTTTCTGACCACCAAGCTCTGGAACGCGGTGCGCGGCTATGACGAGACCCTCGCCGCCGTGGGGGAGAGCCTGGAGAAGCTCGGCACGGATTACCTCGACCTGTACCTGATCCACTGGCCGAACCCGGCGATGTACCGCGCGCAGTGGGCACAAAAAAACGCGGAGAGCTGGCGCGCCATGGAAAAGCTGTACCGGGAGGGCGTGCTGCGCGCTATCGGCGTGAGCAATTTTAAGCCTCACCATCTGGACGCGCTGCTGCAAAGCGCCGAGGCCTTGCCCCAGGTCAACCAGATCCGCCTTTGCCCCGGCGAGACCCAGGCCGAAACCGTGGCGTATTGCGCGCGGCGGAACATCCTTTTGCAGGCCTACAGCCCGATGGGCACGGGAAAAATCTTTGGTGACCCGACGATGCGGGAGATGGCGGCGCGTTACGGCCGGAGCGTCGCGCAACTGTGCGTGCGCTACAGCCTGCAACGCGGCTGGCTGCCGCTGCCGAAATCGGTCACGCTCGCGCGTATCGCGGAAAACGCGCGGGTGTTCGATTTTGCGATCGATGCGCGGGACATCGAAACCATCGCGGGGCTGCGCGGCAGCTGCGGCGCGACCAACGACCCGGACACGGTCGGCTGGTGATGTGAAGCCCTCCCTTTTATGGCGTTTGGTTTGTGGTGATCCCGCAAGCAAAATTTTGTTTTTCTATTGACATTATGAGCTACATATGCTACAGTAGTAGCAGTCCTAAAGGACAAAATTTATTTTTCAAGAAAGAAGGTGGACAGAGTGAAGACGCCTGTGAGGTTCGATAAAATCATTGTGTCCGCCGTGCCTTGAATTGAAATAGTTCAGGCTTTAAAACGCGCGCCGTTGATTTTATCACCGGCGCTTTTGCTTTGCTTTGTCCCCCGAAGAGGCAATTCATTTGAAGCGACTGCACCACTATCTCAATTGCATCACCGACCAGAACACCAGAACCTACCGCTACGCCGGCACGGAGGACGGGCGGCCCATCCAGAGGGAAATCTACGACGGCTACTGCGCGGTCGTGCGCGTCAAGCCCGGCGGCGACATGATGGAGGGCACGGGCACGCGCCGCGACCCGACTTTTTGGCGGGACGGCATCTCCTACACATTTGACAGGACGAACAAAGAGGCCCTTGACCGGCCTACGGTCACGGTCAGCATTCCGGTAACGATGCCGGGTATCGAAGAATTTTCCCCGGCAGCGGCAGATTTTTGCCTGCGGGAAATCGCGCCCTATTTCGAGAAGTACAATTCGGAATACTTCAACAGGACGCGCCCGGACAGCGACAACGGCAGGTTCATCCTGTATCAACCGGGCAGCGAGGTGCTGCAGCGCAACGCGGCGTATTTCGCCATGCGGCCCGCGAAGGACTATGAAAACGGGCGCGGCAACGTGATCTACGTGCGGGAGTTCGAGGAGCCGCCGCCGGACAGAATGTGTTTATGCGTTCGCGTGGAAGTGCAGCTGCCCCACGGCAAGCTCAAGCGCGCCATAAAAATGCTCACCAAGGACCTGCCGATGGCAACAGAACGCTTCATCGCCGCGTTTGACGGCAAGGCATTCAAATCTGCCCTGACGCTGGAAAGCAAACAAAACGCCATTCGCGCATTTCTCAAACAGAACGGCTGCTGCGCCTTTATTGCGAATGGCAGCATCCTCGCACGGGAGAAGGGCTCGCAGCTGCCCATGCAGGGCGCATTGCCATTCATGAGCGCGCCGGAGGACGAAATCGAGGTCGCCGGGCTGCGCGGCATGGGTATCCGCCGGGGCGTGACGGTCATCACGGGCGGGGGGTATTCCGGCAAGTCCACTGTCCTCAACGCCATCGCGGCGGGCATACACAACCACATCGCCGGGGACGGCAGGGAGCTGTGCGTCACGGACGGCAGCGCCGTGACCATCACAGCGGAGGACGGGCGCTGCGTACACAGTCTGAATATTTCGCCCTTCATCCGATGGATTCCAGGCGGGGAGCCGCGGGAGTTTTCCACCGGGCACGCCTCCGGCTCCACCTCGCAGGCGGCGAACATCGTGGAGGCCGTAGACGGCGGCGCGGCGCTGCTGCTCCTGGACGAGGACCGCAGCGCCACGAACTTTATGATCCGCGACAAAATGATGAAGGCGCTCATCGAGAGGGAGCCCATCGTCCCCTTCACCGACAGGGTGCGCGAGCTCGCGGGCCGGGGCGTCTCGACCATCCTGGTCATCGGCGGCAGCGGGGAGTACCTCTCGGTGGCGGACAAAATCTATCTCATGGACGCCTTCGTGATTCATGACGCGACGGACAGGGCCAGGGCCATCGCGGGCATCCCTGCCGGACAGCCAAAGCCCGCCGACTGGGCCGTGCACAGGACGATGCGCGGCGGAAACTTTTCATCCTATCCCACGGGCGTCGGGCGCGAACGCCTGGAGGTGTCCGACACGGGCTTCATCGTCGTCGGCGACGAGCGCATCGACGTGCGCGCCCTGCACAACATCGCCGCGCCCGCCCAGGCGGACGCCCTGGCGTTCATGCTGCGGTATCTGATGCGCGGCGCGGAGGACTCCATGACGGAGCTGGAGGAGCTGGCCTTCGCCATGCGCGGCTTGGAGCGCAAACGCGCGGACAATGCCGTCGACATCGAGGCGAAAATACAGGCGCTGTACGCGCAAATCGAAGGAGAGGGCCTGGACGCGGTGGACACCGGGTTCTTCACCGGTATGGGCCGTTTCTTAGCGCTGCCCCGTATCTTTGAACTGCGCGCCGTAATCCACCGTATGCGGCACCTGGAGTGGAGCGCCTGAGCGCCGGCCTATTCCTGCCGGGCAATCACAGCGTCTAATAGGGCCGCCCGGCGAACGCGGCGTAGAGCGCCTGCTGCTGCGCCGGAACCTGCACAGAATCCTCGGCGCGCTTTTGCGCGATGTGCTCCCTTGATCTATGTGTGCGCCGCCTCGTTGAGCTTGTACCTGCGCGCCAGCAGCAGGATTTCCAAAATAGCCTGCTTGCCAATCAGAAATACCTTGCATTCCCCTCGAAGCTTCGCTATAATGGTTGCACCGGCAATAAAAACCGTCGCCGAGAGGGTAAGGCTCGCCGACGACGATAGCGGCCCGCAAATACCTACACCACTTTGATCATCTTCGCCAGGGGGTGCGGTATGATCGCCCGGGTGCCGTGGAACCTGGCCTGCAGCAGCAACTGCGCGGACTTGAGCAGCGACTTGTGCGCGAACACGCTGGGGTTGACCCCCATCAGGTGGCACAGGGCGTTGAGGGTGGCGCACAGGTCGTTGCAGTGGCCGCTGTAGTAGACGTTTTTCTTCCCCAGGCGCCGGATCAGGTCTTCCCCCAGTTCGGCGTAGGCGCACTGGCCTATAATCAGCACACGGCCCTGTATGGCGTCGATCTGCGCCTTGTCATGGCCCTTGCCCATCACCATTGTCCAGCCGCCTTTGCCGCCGTAGTCGTAGGTCAGCGCCTGCAGCAGGGTCAGCGGGTTATCCAGGCAGCCCTCCGCGCACAGCCGCTCCTTGCCCTTGATGATGGGCACGTCCTCCGGGAACTGCGGGTACAGCCTGTACTCATATTTCTCGGTAAAATCGGAGATGTCGCCGATGACCTCAATGTCGTCCAGGCCGCATACCCCCTCGGAGTAGCCGCGTTCGATCGTCAGCTTCAGGTAGGGAACATCGCTCAATTCCATGCCGAACAGCCGTATGCCCACAAGGTCCGCGGCCACCACGTTCTTGCTGCCGATGAGCACCCGGAAGGGCATGATGGACTTATCCGCGAAGGCCAGCAGCGGGTAGTGGCCGTAGACGGTGGCCTCGATGCCCTCGATCAGCGTGAAATCCGGGCGCACGAAGCTGAGCACGTCGCTGAGCTTATAGGGCAGGTTGTAGTTGTGGTCCTCCCGCCTGTCGGCCGGCATAACGAAGGCCCACTGGTTCTTCACACCCAGCGTCACCCCCGCCATGGAGTGGGTCTTCATCTTGGGGATGCTGATATAGAGGTTTTCATCTTTATGATCGATCAGGCGCTCTTTGACAAATCGCGTGATGTGGAACTCGGGGCTCTTGTACCCCATCTCCTCCTCCGCCTCCGGGCGTTTGCCGTGGAAGCGGTAGGTGACGAACTCCTCCTCGTCCAAAAACACCTGTTCGGCGTCCAGCCTGTGGCAGATATCGCTGTATCCCGTCAATTCAAAAACCATGCGCGCGAAGGTGCACTGGGTGGGGTTTTCAAAAAGATAGATCGTCCTTGCGCCGGCGTCTTTCCAATATTGGATCACAGCCTCCACCAGTTCCGCGCGGGTAAACCCGTAGGGCTTTGCGTCCACGCCGTTGGGCTTTATGTACACGTCGCCGCTGGATTTCAGCAGCGATTTTCCGCCCGCGGCGTCGAACACCTCCTTCACGGCGGCGAAAACCTCGCGCTTCAGGGCGTCGTTCAGGGACAGGAATTTGCTGAAGCTCTCCGCCTGGTGCGGGGCGTTCAAGCGGCGGACGGTAACGGTCGCTTTTGCTGGCATAACAGTCAATCCTTTCTCTCTTGATAAGCCGAATTTACTGTGGCATGGCACAATTATACCACGGGAACCGGCGCAATGCAATACTTTGATAAACTAAGGAGGACGCAAGAATGCCATATTACATAGGCGTGGACGGCGGGGGCACCAAAACGGCCTATGCCCTGTTCAACGAAAAAGAGGAGCTGCTCGCCCTGCGGGAGGGCCCCGGCACCAACCACGAGAACTTTGTGGGCCCACCCGAAACCATGACGCCCTTCGACGAAGCCGCGGCGCGGCTGTGGGCGGGCATACAGGGCCTGCTGGACGATACGGGGCGCTCGCTGGACGAGATAGCTTTCACCCTGATGGGGCTGGCGGGCGTGGACCACCCGTTCCAGTACGAGGCCATCATGAAGAGACTGCGGGGCTTCGGCATGGAGCGCCTGGAGATCTTCAACGACGGCTTTATCGTGGTGAAGGCGGGCAGCCGCTCGGGCGCGGCCATAGGGCTGAACCTGGGCACGGGCGTGTGCTGCAACGCCATCGACAGGCGGGGCAGACGGGTGCAGCTGGCCGGGTTCGGCCTCTTCTCCGGCGATGTTGGGCACGGCCCCTGGATCGCCGCAAGCGTCTTCCGGCTGGTCTATGACCAGCTTGTGCTGAGGCTGGAGCCGACGGCGCTCACCGGGCTGCTTTTTGACGCATACAACATCAACAGCGCCGAAGGGCTGCTGGGCCTGCTTGAAACCCTTGGCGACAGCGCTATAAAGACTTTCGTGGGCCTGTTCTTCGAGGCCCTAAACCATGGCGACGCGCCTGTTTTGCAATTGGCGGAGCAGATGGCGCTGCGGGGCGCACAGCTCATCGCCGCGCACCTGCGCACATTGGATTTCCCCGAAGAGGGCGCGGAGGTGGTTCTGTCGGGGTCGATCCACACCAAGCTGCTCAGCGGGGTATATGTGGACTTGCTCAAGCAAAAGAGTGAAGAACTTAGCGGGCGCAGTCTGGCCTTTCATATTCTGGATGTGCCACCGGTGATGGGTTGCATCAAATGGATTTTGCAAGAGTTTCGTTGATTCTCTCCCGCGTTTCCAACAGCCACGCCGCGCTGCGGGGGTACTGCGAAAACGTGATCTCGTCCTCAAGGCCCTGCTCCAGGGTCGCAAGGGCTGCGTCATAGCCGATTTTGCTTTCCAGCAGCTGCAGGGCGCGCATATCCTGCAGGGCCTCATGAAACACCTTCAGGCGCAGGGAAATGAGTGGCTCGCCGTTCCTGCCGGGATAGACAACGTAGGCGTCGCCGGAGGGGAAGGCCCCGCCCGCGTCGGAGCAGGTGAAGGGGTCGATCGTCCGGACGGAGAATTGGCTGTTCCAGAAGTTGAAGCCCCACTGCAGGAAGCCCGCACACTTGAATTTCCACAGCTGGAAGCCCAGGATGCGATTGCGCCAGCTCGGCATGGCAAAGAAGCGGTTGGAGACCCCGTCCCGGTGCTGCCCGCAGCAGTAGTAGGTCCAAAGCTCCGGCACCCTATCGATAAACAGCCAGACATGGTTGTTGGCGGGGATGGGGCGCTCCAACAGGCCCTGCTCGTAGAACTCGTAGTTCGACAGGGCGTCGATGACCTTCATGCCGGGGAAGATGCGCTTTATCAGCGCCGCGTGGCGGGCATAGCATTCGATGTCGCCCATGCCGGGCTCGTCGGAGACGTGCAGGCAGCACCTGTCTTTCACACCCTGCTGCTCTAAGAACGGCATCAGCGCCTGCGCAAATTGCTCGAGAAAATCCGTATATTCCGGGCCGTCGGCATCCGTCTCCCAACCGAAGATGCGCCTGCCAGCGTTATCTACGATCTTCGGGGCGTGCTTCGCGCCCCACTGGGTGAACAGGTGCGAGAGCTCAAAGGCCTTGACGCCGCAGCGCTCGCACATTTCGAACCAACGCTCCAACTGCGTGAAATCGAAGCTGTACGTATCGCCGGTTTTCGTTACGCCAACCAGCTGGGTGGTGAGGCGCTCGCCGCCGACCTGCGTATCGAGGGGCGGGGTGAACAGGGGCGTGAGCAGGAAATTGACCCCGTGTTCCACCGCGCATTTTACATGCTTCTCTACAATCGTCCAATGAGCCTCGCTAAAAGCTTCGATTCCATAGGCGTTGGCCAGGCAGTCGCAGTGGAACCAGTTGGTGTGCAGCAGGGTTTGTCCGGGCAGGCCGTGGGGAATCTGTTTGAATTCGCAGGTGATGGACTGCTCCTGCATCATCACTGCGACCGTGGCGTCGCCCTCGCCCCGCAGGCAGAGCCAGAGGCTGCGCCACTCCCCCGCTTTCACCTTTATTGGTTCGGCGATGGGCCGCAGCAAGTCCGGGTAGAGCCCCGGCGCTTTGCGCAGGAAGAAGTCGTCGCTGTTGGGGTAGCAGGGTAGCTCCGAAGGGATCTCCTCCACAAGGAAGATTTCCACGCGCGCGTTTTTGGACTGCACATCGGGCAGGAGTTCCGTGTCAACACTGCTGCGGAAGGCCACCTGGAAGGAAAGCTCTTCCCCGCGCAGATATGTGCAGCCGCAGAAGGGTTCGGCGCTTGGGGCTTCGTCGGAGAAGACCTTTTCGAGAGAGGACAGGGGGATGAGCTTGAGCATATCATTTTCTCCTGCAAATATAAAATATCCGCTCGGCCGTGTCTGACGGCGGCCGTTCGGTGAGTTCCTCGTAGATGCGCTTTACGGCAAAACCGGCCCTGGTGAGCCAGTCTGTGAGCTCTTCGGGGGTGTAGGCGCGCTCGGAGAAGCGCTCCTGTCCACGGGTATAGAGGCCGTTTTCGCCCTCGGAGAAGATGTCCAGATCGATGCGCGTGGTGCGCGTGCGGGCGTTCCAGCGGTTTTGCCAGGCGCAGAAGGTGTCTTCTGCCTCGTATACGAAGGCGTTGTCCGCCAGCACGTGCTCGTGCTTGTAGGGGGTGTTGACGTCGAAGACGAAGGGCGCGCCGGGCTCCAGGAACAGCGCCAGCCGCCGGAAAAAGCGCCGCACCATCGCGGGCTGCGTCAGGTGGTTGAGGCTGTCCGTCAGGCAGATGGCGGCACGGGCCGTGCCGTAGAGGTCGAGCGCCTCCAGGCGCTGGCAGAGCAGCAACGGGGGATGCAGGCCGAGCGCCTGCGCCTTCTCCCGGGCGACATGCAGCATGTCCGCGCTGGCGTCCACGCCGATGACATCGTAGCCCCGCCGCAGCAGGGCGCAGGCGTATGTGCCCGTGCCGCAGGCCAGGTCCAGGATGGTGTCCCCTGCTTTCAATCCGGCATCACAGAGAAGCGCACAGAGATACTCCGTGCGCCTTTTATAGTCCATGTTTTCGGTGAAGCTGTCGTAGCAGCGCGCCAGCGTCGCATAGCCGACGGCCCCATTGGTCATTCGCCCGCCACTTCCTCTTCCGTTTCTTCGCCGGACTGATCCCAACGCCTGGGCAGCCGCTTGAAGACCTTCTGGAAACTGTCGTTTCCGTAGATCAGCGAGCGGTTCACCCGGCTGATGGTCGCCGTGGAGGCCCCGGTCTCCCTGACGATGTCGCTGTACACCTTTTTGTCGCTGAGCATCTTCGCCACGACGATGCGCTGCGAGATGGCCTTCAGTTCCTGCACGGTGCACAGGTCCTCAAAGAAATCGTAGCACTCCTCCAGGCTCTCCAATGACATGATCGCCCGGAATAGGAATTCCACGCTGGAACTCCGGATGTTTTCGTTCAATGCTTTCTCCTCCTCTTGCTTGTTTTATACATCCTTCGCCGAAGCGGTGACGGTCCCCTCCCCTTTGAGGATGTCCGCCACAGGGCCTGCCCCATGTCCCAAATTATAAGGCAAGCGCAAGCCCCAAGTCAAGAGGAAAAGCTTTCAAGTGATTTGCCGGGAGCACTATATTTTGATGCTGTTTCAAAAATTACCAGAGCCGACTACCATATATGGTGATTTACGGGAACCCAATTCCAGGTAATTCCATGTGAATTATTGAACTTTTTCGCTTTAATGAGCCTGAAACAGCTCTCCGGGCCGCGCCAGGCGCACACCCGCTTCGCTGAGCAGCCGCGCGGCCCTCTCGTTGTCGTTGACCCGCAGCACGATGAAGGCCTGCTTCAGCTGCGCCATGGCGAAGGCGTAGCTGTAACGCACATTGATGCCCGCATCCGCCAACACCCGGAAGGCCTCCACGGTGCTGCCGGTTTCGTCCGGCACGATGACGCCCAGCACGTGGTTGACCGAGGCGTCGATCCCCTCGCGCCGCAATGCCTCCACGGCCGCGCCGGGGTCGCGCACGATCATGCGGAACACGCCGTAGTCGTTGTTTTCCGCGACGGAATAGGCCCGCATGTCAATGCCCTCCCGGGCAAACAGGCGCAGTACCTCCACCAGCTGGCCGGGCGTATTATCCAGGTAGAAATAGACCTGTTCTATGGTCATAGCCATTCCCTCCGTTCACTTCAAATAAGAAATGAAAAATATTTCTGCATTCTTCATTCTCATTTCTAATTTATATTTCGTTTGTCAACGACGCGCACGGCCTTGCCCTCGCTGCGCGGCAGCTGCTTCGCGCCCACAAGCCTGATCTCCACGGAGACCCCCAGCGTAGACAACATCGCGTCCTTCAGGCGCCGGCCGGCGGATTCGAGCTCGCCCGGTAAATCGGTGACCATCCGCTCCACCAGCACCGCCATTGTATCGAGGTTGTGCTTTCGCTCCACCTCGATGAGATAGTTGGGCTGGAAGCCCTGCTCGATGATCACGTGTTCCACCTGGGAGGGGAAGACGTTGACCCCCCTGATAATCAGCATGTCGTCGCTGCGTCCCTTGGGCTTGAGCATACGCACCAGGGTGCGCCCGCAGGCGCAGGGCTCCCGCACAAGGGCGGAGATGTCCCGCGTACGGTAACGCATGAGAGGCAAAGCTTCTTTCCCGATGCAGGTAAACACCAGCTCGCCGTATTCGCCGTCGGGCAGGGGAAGCAGGGTGTCGGAGCCGACGACCTCGGGGTAGAAGTAGTCCTCGCAGATGTGCAGGCCGCCGCGGGCCCCGCACTCGTAGCTCACACCGGGGCCTGCGATCTCCGAGAGGCCGTAGATGTCGTGGGCCTCTATGCCCAGCAGGCGCTCGATCTCCGCGCGCATGGCGGGGGTCCAGGGCTCCGCGCCGAAGATGCCGCCGCGCAGGGGCAGCGTGGTCGGGTCAATCCCCAGTTCGGCCATGGTCTCGCCGATGTACATGGCGTAGCTCGGCGTGCAGCAGAGGTAATCCGAGCCGAAATCCTGCAGCACCTGCACCTGGCGCTTGGTGTTGCCGGAGGACACCGGGATTACCGTGGCGCCCAGGAGCTCCGCGCCGTAGTGCAGGCCGTGGCCGCCCGTGAACAGCCCGTAGCCGTAGCTGATGTGCACGAAATCCTCGCTCGTGCAGCCCGCCGCCGCCAGCGCGCGCGCCGCGCCCTCCGACCAGCGGCGGATGTCCCGCGCGGTGTAGCCCACCACGGTCTGCTTGCCGGTGGTGCCGGAGGATGCATGGATACGCACGAGCGCCTCGCGCGGCACGGCGAACAGCCCGTATGGGTAGTTGTCGCGCAGATCCTGCTTGGTGGTGAAGGGCAGCGCCGTTATGTCCTCTATGCCGTGTATGTCCCCCGGCAGCAGGCCCATCTCGTCAAATTTTTCTTTGTAAAACGGCACGTTGTTATAGCAATGTTCCGCCATTTCGGCCAGCCGCGCATTCTGCACCATGCGCAGGCACTCGCGCGGGGCCGTCTCTATCTCTGGTTGGTAATATCGGTCGTCTAACATCATTCTATCCCTTTCATCATTTATGGCGCAAGCGTGGCTGCGCGCATAAATGCCCGGGGCCGCCCACCCATGTTATCCCTCCTTCCGCATTTTAATTTTGGCTCATTATACACCGCGCGGGGCGGTTTTGTCAAGGTTTTTTTGTTTTTAAGGCAGGCTAAGCGCCTCCTGCGGGTGCGGGGGGCGCTGTTGCTTGTTCAATCAAGGCAAAGGTATATTGGCCGTCGGCCTTAACAGTATTATAATGTAGCCGGGTTCTCCACTGCCGCCGCCCATGCCATTTCCTTCCAAATAAGTATTGGCCGAAGTGGTTCTGCTAATACCTACGAGCGGTCCCCCAAAGTAATTTATTGAATATCCAGCTCTATTTCGTATATTTAGTAGACCACCAGCAGTGCCATTAACAATGTTGGCAGAAGTATCTCCTGCACAACCACCACCAATCTCGCCTGGTATAATTGTGCAGCTATCAAATTGCCCGGGCCCATTTTGACCATCAACACCATCATTGCTACCAGATCCTCCAGCACCTCCGCCGCCGCCACCTGCTATAATTTTTTGTGTTGGATTACTGGCAAGTACAATTGATGAAGACCCGCCGCCGCCGCCGCCAGCGGCATTCGGATTAGCTGTTCCTTTCTTCACATTGGGGTCGCCAATGCCATTGGGCCATCCGCCTGCGCCAAGTAGCGGGACAGAGCTATTGCTACCTGTACCATCTTCGCCATCTTCTCCGGCAGTACCTGCGGTAAGAATGAGACTCTCGGTTGTTCCTAGCGTAAACGATCCACTAAATTTGTCACCGCTTCCGCCTTTGCCGCCGAATATTGGTAGATCAACAGGATCGGTAATAGAACTTATATTTGTCACGCGATCGCCGCCTTTGCCGCCGTCGCCGCCTCTGATTTCGAACTCATATGTGCCCGCCGGCAAGGTGACTGTGACACGTTTGCCGCCTTCGACCATGATTTTGTTCACCGGGAACAGCTCGACATCGAAGATGATGTCGATATCGGGAGCGTACTTGTCAGGGTCGGCTGGGGCTGTCAGTCCATTTTGGTTGGCGAGACTGCCTTTCTTCGCGTTCGGCAGGTAGGTAGTTCCCCATATATATTTTGCGGAGGCAGGCAGAATCATCAGCGAAAGCAGCAGCACGCCAACCAAGGCATACCGCAGCGCCTGCCGCAATATATTCTTCTTCATGATTACCCTCCTTTAGTCAACTTGAACAACGTCGGCACTGACACGAAGCACGGCCTCGTAACGCCCGGCATTGCCTGGCATCTCAAAAATTTCCTCAGTAGTATAAGCTTTGCCGTTTGTCGATTGATCGCCATCGAGCACAAGAGCATATCTTTCTAGCGGAGGATATGATGCGCCGAGATCAACCACCGGCGGCGCGGGAAGCGTTGAAACGACGCCGGGGTCTGGTTCGACCACAACGGTGAGCGTAGCTTTGTCGTATACGCCGAGATTTGCCGACAGAAGAATCTGCTTATCTATCGAATGGGTCATTTTCAAGTGGTTGGGGCCGGAATAGCCACTATAAGGTGTCAGCCTGAGAAAAAAATCTGGAAGATAAACGACTTCCACCGCTACCTCGCTTTTGTTTTCGAGCTCCCAAACTACTTCATATTTGTTCGTACTGACCGAGAGCCAGGCAGAACCCACTTTTACTTTATCCTTTATTACGGGTGGCTGTTCTGCGATGTCACCTATCCTTATCCACTCAACCTTAAAGTCAGCCACCTGGCCGCTTGCCGTGGCCGCGCCGCCGACGGAATATTTGGCATAAGCAAGTGGGAAAGAGCCCACCACGCCGAGCGTGAGCAGGAGCGCTATGAGCGCGAGAAGGGGCGGTGCTGTGCCGCGCCATGTGAACAATTTTCGTTTCATCTGCAACCTCCTCGTAGTCCGCATTCAACAATTGCGGTTTATGCTGTCCCCCATGGCGTCCCACACGGGACAGCGGGATTAATCTTCCTCTTCCCGGCGCTTGCGGCTAAGTACAAACGCAAGGGAGCCGGATAGCGCCAACATGGCCAATGCGCTCCAAATCGCCGCGGAGGAGTCGCCGGTCTTTGGCGGAGGCAACGGCGAACCCACCGGCGGGTACACCGGGGGTAAGGGATTCACACTGGTGCGCTCAGGCTTGAGCAGCAGCCACAGAATCGGCGGAATCGCTGCCAGTGGCAGCAGCGAAGCGAGCTTGATCAGCGGAATGAGCGGTGCGGCGAGTATCGGCGGGATGAGCAGCAGCCACCACGGGTATCTGGTATCCGGGATGACCTCCGTCCAAATGGCGTAGAGCACCATATCGCCTTCCACAGCGTCGCCCGGCTGTACCATGTCGTCCCCCCGCTTGTCGTAACTCCAACCTACGAAGATGTAGCCGGTCCGCGCGGGTATTGGCAGCGGCCAGACACCCGTGTCGCCCTCCCGGGGCATCAAGAGCTCCTGGAACTCGTACTCTCTGTTGGTAGGTGTCACGATGGCGTCGAAGCCCTCATCGAAAGGATCAACCTCGAAGCAGACCATGAACTTTATGGAATCCGCCCACATGAGCAGGCGCAGCTTCACCTGGTAGTGCGGTGCGCCATTGGGGTCTCGAACGCCCTCGCCGAGGCTGGTATCCTCCTTGTCGCGGTCCGGGTCAGCCCCGTTGTTCGTCATCAACTCAAAATCCCACTTCCAGTCCAACTGGTAGGTATGGGACTGCCCCTTGGGAAGTGGTCTATCGCAGACCTTTGTCAGCTTTTCCCCGCCCACTGGAAACTCCAGGGGCCAACCTTCCCAATCGCCGGCGATGTCGTTGGAATTGCCGTCGTCACTGGTGTCGATGGGCTTGGCCGTGCCGTCGGTGATGTCCCAGAGCCGGCAGCGGATTGGGAAGTCCTTCCAACGATCCTGGTCCACGATCTCCGTTCCTTTGGAGAGCTCAAGATCGTACGCCACATCGGTCAGCGGGCTCTCCACGGTGAACCTGTAGCTGCCGTAGCTGCCGGGCACTATGATCGTAGCGGGCGCGTAGGCGTCCACCCGGCCGAACTTGTCCTTGATCTCCGGGTGCAACGTCACCTTGTCCCTTGCGGGCTTCATGGTACTGAAGATGTCAAGGTACTCGATGTGCTCCCAGTTCGTACGCGCCAACGCGGCGGGGTCGCCGTCGGGCACATTGTCCGCATCCTTGCCGTGCTCCCAGATTACGCCTATCTTGTGTGGATTAGGGCTTTTGTAGATCGCGGGGTCATTGATGTTCACAGGGGCCTGCACCACGATGCGCGCGGGCGACTGCAACGCCGCGGGAAGCTGCGCCTCAACCCCCGCCTGCGTGCCCGCAGCCGCGCTGCCCGCGGAAGCCGCAGAAATGCTCTGCTCCACGGCATCCGCCTCGTTGCTCACCGAGCCCCCCCGCACCTGCCGCCATTCCAACCCTTCCGCCAACCGCAGTCTGGGTGCGGCAAGCGTGGTTGCGAGCAGGGCGATGCCCAACACCAATGTGAGCGCAGTGAAGAGCACCCCATGCTGTTTTTTATACAATGCATACGCCCCCCTCTATAAGGTTTGTATTGTTGGGGCAAAATCAGTCTGCCTGCTCTGCTTTTACAAGCAGGAAAATTGCTAAGCTCTCTTTGCTGCTGGCGGTGCCAAGGCCGGTGTCGGTGCTATCCTGGACGCCATCGATCTCAAATGGCCATTTCCACCAAACATGAATCGGTGGCGTGCTAACCGCTAATCCAACTGCCTGGGCCGGAGGAAGGTAATAAAATCCGCTGATACCTGTATCGGCCAACGCTTCCTCAATCGTGGGCCGCCAATTAACTCCGTCGTTTCCTGAAAACGCAATCCCGGCATTTGTGGGTTCAGCGAAGCCGGGGCCACGCTCAAGCCACACCCACACGGGCACTTCGGAAAGGTTGCGGACCACAAACGACAGCTTGCCTCCTGTGCCGGGAGCGATAATGGTGCCATCAGCGGGATCAACGTGCAAACGAACAGTAGACCCGGGCGCTGTCCTGACATTCTCAAAGTCCACGAGGTCTTCTTCGTAGAGGGGGCCCAACCCTGTTGATGCAGACCCAAGGGCTGCGCCCGTCCCCAGCGTGACCCAGTCCGCGGCGTCAGCGCTCACTTGCACGCAAAATATACCGGCGCGCGCGGCCGTTCCCCTTATCGGGACGTCCAAAGCATATCTTGCCACTGTGCCTGCAATGGTGCACAGACAGAACATACAGCCCGCAAAGAGCAGCGCCGCGGCCCGCAGAGCATAGTTTTTCTTCAGCATGTGCACCTCCTTCTATTGCTTGCTTCATTCAGGTGCGTTGCCCCGCAGGGGGGGGCAGCATGGGCCGCCCCCCACACAAGTGTTTCAGGTATGCTGCTGCGCGGGTTGCTTAGTCGATCTGCTGCACCATGATTTTGAGCTCGAATTCGACCTCTTTTGGGGTAACGACCGACGCAAACACCCAGTTGCCGGAGCCAACGGGGGTTTCCGTGAGCAGGGTCATGGCCTGCTCATCGTAGCCAATGGCGGTATCAGCGGCGTCGGTGTTCTTGCTGACTACGCCGTCGTCGCCGAGCAAGGCAGTGAGGCCGTTCCAGTTGCAGGTAGTACTGGCGGGATCATGGCCACCGGGGCAGATGCAGGGCGTGAAGACAGTAACGCCGCCATCGCCGTTGGAGAAGGGCCACAGCATGTCGACCTTCAGGGTGTAGGTCGGCGCGGCAGCAAGAGCGGCGCCGGTGGAAGATTGTGCGGGGATGATGAAACTGCTGCCGAAAATGATATCCGCCAGGTCGATGGTTCCGTCAGCGACCGCGGCGCAGAAGGCCGTGTCGGTCATCCAAGCGCCGGGGGCGACGTAAGCCGATCCGTCAGCCGGAACGCCGACAGCTGGAGTGCGGTACAGCAGAGCGGGGGTGAAGCTGGTGAGGATCAGATCGGTGATGGCGATTTCGACATCAACTTCGGAATAGTTCACGATGTCGAAATCAGATTGCAGCTTCAGCAAGCTGCCGGGGACGATGAGCTCCAGGTCGAGAAGCGGGTCGGTGGCTGTGTATTTTTTTGCGTGGGTCTCAATGCCGCTGTCGTCGCCTTCTCTCAGGGTTCCGGATGCCACAATGGAATCCTGGGGGCAGGCAACGAAGAACATGCCCGCGCGGGCGACCGTGCCGCCGATGCCCTCAAAGGGTTTGACGTACTTTGCCAGGGTGCCGGTCATGCCGATGGTCGTTATCAGCACGAGTGCCAACAGGACCGCCGCGATGCGCAGGGGGGTGTTGCGTTTGAGTTTCATTGTGTTCTCCTCTCCATTTTTGGAAATAGTGATATATGCCAACAGGCCAGAGCCTGCCGGAACCGTATTCGAAGATTTGAACGTCCTCTTTTTTTGTTGTCTTTTATTTTACCCGTCTTGGAGTATGCAGCTATACCTCGTCGGCTTCGTCAATATCGTCGGCCTCGTCGATGTCGTCGGCCCCGGGCGTCGGCGCGGCGGCGGGCGCGGATGCGAACGCGGCTTCGCCCTCCACGGGCGGGTTGGCCGCGGAGGCGAACGCGGGCACTTCCACAACGGGCGCGGTCGGCATGAGTGTGCCCTGTTCCAGGCTGGCGGCCAGGGCGCGCAGGCGTTCGAGCTCCTCCTGCTCGGCCTCCACCACGTTCTTATGCTTCTTATTATAGAAATAGCGCCGCAGCCGGTCGTAGGCCAGGAACAGCGCCAGCGGCACGGCCACGAAAATCACCATGCCAATGGGCTGCTGCAGGAAATCCGCCACCCTGCCCAGGCCCGGTATCCTGTAAAAGTACAGTCCCACAACCTGATTTTGATGCACGCTGTTCGGATCCTCGGCGGCGTTATACCAGTCACCCTTGGTGCGGAACATCAGCGCGCCGTTCTCCTCATAGACCCTGGTAATGCGGTGGGTTACCACATCTTTATCGGCCGCAGGCTGGAAGGCGATGATGTCGCCCACTTTGAGCGTGGCGGCATCCACTTCCTTGACGAGGATCAGGTCGTCGATGAAGATAGTGTCCTCCATGGAGCCGGTGACGACGATCAAAGACGCCACCCCAAGGAAAGAGGACACCTTGTTTGGGTATAGGAGGTCCTTGACGATGAGCGTAGTGTTGATGATCACGATCGGAAGCAGCACCGCGATAAATACAATGCCCAGGATGTTCCCCAACAGATGCGCCATGCCGCGGTTTTCCTGTTTATTTTCTTCGGCGTTTGTTTTCTTCATCTTTGACATTACTCCCCTAAAACCCGAAAATTTTCTCCTCTACCCAGATTATAACACGGTTGTTGAGTATTGTCAACATATTTTTCGACATTTTTCTTCTTTTTTCAGCTATTGTGCTTTATCGCTTTGGCTTGTCGTTCTTTAAAGCAAAGAACTTCCCGCTGAATCTCAACGGGAAGTTCTTTTTTCTTTGCACCTCACGCCGCGGCGGCCCGGAGCTTCAGCCGCAGCTTGTCGCTGATCATGGCAATGAACTCGCTGTTGGTGGGCTTGCCGCGCTGGTTCTGGATGGTGTAGCCAAAGTAGCTGCTGAGCACGTCCACGTCGCCCCTGTCCCAAGCCACCTCGATCGCGTGCCTGATTGCGCGCTCGACCCTGGAAGGGGTGGTCTTGAAGGTCTTCGCGACCGTGGGGTAGAGCACCTTGGTCACGCTGCTGATCATCTCCGTGTCCTCGATAGACAGGATGATCGCCTCCCGCAGGTACTGGTAGCCCTTGATGTGGGCCGGGACGCCCACCTGGTGCATAATCTCGGAGATCATCATCTCCAGGTCGGAGCGGCTGCGGATGACCGGCAGGGCAGCCGGGCCGGCGGAGCCAGCGCCCACGCCTATGCTGCGCCAACTGATGAGCTGCGCCACCCGCTCCGCCAGAATCTGCACGTCGAATGGCTTGAGGAAGTAGTAGTCGGCCCCGCCGCCGAGGGCCTCCTGCTCAAAGCGCGCGTTATCCACGCTGGACAAGAGAAAAACCATGGGTCTCTGTGCCGGGGACCTGTTTTTTAATTCCTTCAGGACGCCCAATGCGTCCAGATGCGCCAGGAAGGTGTCCATGATGAGGACGTCCGGCTTTTTCGTGTCCACCTGGCGGAGGACCTCCAGCCCGTCCTTGGGGCACACAAGCGTCTCGAAGCCCCTGCCCCGAAGCGCCTGCGCGCAGCCCTGCTCGTTTCCGTCGTCTGTCAGCAACACCCTGCGTGTGTCTGTCATTGTTCTTCTCAATCCTTTCTTATACGGGAATACCCGCTTTTCTATCGCATTATACCTCAAAAGGGAAATAATGTCAATAGTTTTTTCCAAAATATTCCGTGGCTTAGAAAGGTTTTCGACAGTTTTGTCTACACTATTGGTTGATACGTTCGCTCATCCCCGGCTCTGCGCCGCAGCCCGCGCGGTTTCCAGCATGGTTTCCGCGAAGATGGCGTAGCCCTCCAGCGGGGAATTGACGAACACGTGCGTCACCGCGCCCACCAGCATACCGTTCTGGAGCACCGGGCTGCCGCTCATCCCCTGGACGATGCCACCGGTGGCCTCGATCAGCGCAGGGTCAGTGACGCGCAGGGTCATGTTCTTCTGGACGGAGTTGAGGTTGGAGGAGACCCGGAAGATCTCCACGTCGTAATAATTCTTTTCTTTCCCGGCCACGGTGACGGCGATCTGCGCGGGGCCGGTTTTCACCTCGGACTTCATGGCCACGGGGATCAAATCCCCGTCGGGAAAGCCCATGCCGATCGCGCCGTAAACGCCGGCCTCGCCGTTGACCTCCAGCGAGGCCAGCACCTGCGGCTCGAAGACGCCGCACAGCTCCCCGGGCGCGCCGTCCGCGCCCTTGTAGCAGCCCATCACCTTCGCGGACACCAGCTCGCCCCCGGAGATGGGGATAGTCTCCCCGGAGTCGACGTCGCAGATGGCGTGGCCAAGCCCCGCCATGATGCCGCTCTTTTTGTCATAGAACGTCACGGTGCCTATGCCCGCGGAACTGTCGCGAATCCACAGCCCGGCGGTATATTTTTCCCCCACGGCACTGCGCGCCGGTGTGCATTCCAGGTGCAGCGTCGCGCCGCCGCGTTCCACCGTCATATGCAGGGGTGTTCCCCCGCTGTTTTCGATCATATCCGAAACTTCTTTTTTGCGGTTAACCGGCCTGCCGTCGATCTCGGTGATGATGTCGCCGCTGCGCAGCCCCGCCGCCTGGGCGGGGTTCTCGTTGCCGTTTGGCGTGGTCACGATGTCCGTTTTGGCCACCAGGACGCCCTTGGTGTACAGCTTAATCCCGAAGACCTCGCCGCCCACAAGCACGTAACTTCGTTGGGCGACCGTTACAGCTGCCGTTTTCACCGGGAAGACCTGTAAGAATTTGTATGCCCGATCAGGCGCTTCCAGCATTTGCGCCGAATACGGCGCGGAAAGCGCCACGGTTTGTCGGCCTGTGACGGTGGTAATTTCCCCGGGAAGCGCGCTGATGCCGTACCCGATGAACGACAGATAGACCATGCAGCACACGGTGAAAAATGCCGCCGCGCGTTTGATGGGGCTGCGCATGGGATCGCCTGCCTTCCTTTTCGCACCTGATGCCAAATTGGTGCTGCGGCCAAGCCGCACGATTAACATGCGCCGGAAGGGAGCGGATATGTGCGGGAAAATTTTCGAGCGCTTGCTTTTTAATAATATATATGGTATAATTTTCTCATGAAAAAAAATGACATCATCGAACTGGAAATCACAGGCATGACGCTGCAGGGCGACGGCGTCGCCCGCCATAGCGGTGTGCCCGTCTTCGTGCCGGGGACATGCCCCGGGGATCGAATCAGGGCCTTGCTATTGAAGGCGAAGCCCAACTGCGCCTTTGGGAAATGCCTGGAAATACTGGAAGCCCCGCCCGACAGGACAGACCCCGGCTGCGGGGCGTTTCCCAGGTGCGGGGGCTGCGCATTCCGGCATATCAGCTATGAGGCCGAACTGGCTGTCAAGCAGCGCGAGGCGGGAGAAGCCCTGCGGCGCATCGGCGGGATAGATATTGAGATAGAGCCTATCATAGGCGCTGAAAGCCCCGACCGATACAGAAATAAAGCTCTGTTGCCCGTGTGCATGGAGAATGGCCGGGTACGGGCAGGGTTTTACGCCAGACGCAGCCATCGTGTTGTATACGGTGATGATTGCAGGCTGCAGCCGCAGGCCTTCAACCGGCTGACTGATGTAATCTGCGCCTGGGCGCAGGAAACCGGGTGCAGCGTATATAATGAAAAAACGGGCGTGGGCCTGCTGCGGCATGTTTATTTGCGGCAGGCGCAGAGTGGGAACGGAATGTTGGGCGGGGAGATTCTGGCCTGCCTGGTGATCAATGGGCAGGGCGTGCCCCGGGCGGATTTGCTCATTGATCGGCTTCGTGATGAGAGCCCTGCCGTCAAGGGCGTATTACTCAATCAAAATACACAAAGCACCAACGCCGTGCTGGGCTCGAAAGATACCCTGCTGTGGGGCAATGGGCATATCACTGAAACACTGTGCGGGTTAGAATTCACGATTTCTCCCCAGTCATTCTTTCAGGTGAATACCGCGCAGGCCGAGAGGCTGTATCTGTTGGCAAGTGCGTTCGCGGCGCTGGAAGGCGGCGAGCGCGTGCTTGACCTCTACTGCGGCACGGGGACGATAGGGCTCACCATGGCAAGAGCCTGCACCGAACTGGTGGGCGCGGAGATTGTTCCGCAGGCAATCGAGGACGCCCGGCGCAATGCCGCTCGAAACAGCATATACAATGCGCGCTTTTTGTGCATGGACGCCGCCAGGGCCGCCGCTCAGCTGGCCGGGGAGGGCTGGCGTCCGGACGTGGTTCTGCTCGACCCGCCACGCAAGGGCTGCGAGCCCGCCTTATTGCATATCATAGCTGAGTTGGCATCGGACAGAGTGGTATACATCTCCTGCGATCCGGCCACCTTCGCCCGGGATTTAATGCTATTGAGAGAGCTGGGCTATGAGGCGCGGCGCATCGTCCCAGTGGATATGTTCCCCAGGACGGGGCATGTGGAAATGATCGCCTTGCTAACTGGAAAATAGCTTACATAGACAAACGCCTCCGGGTCTGCTATGATGGTTCCGGAGGTGTTTATCTCATGCTTATGAAAATCAAACAAAATTTAAAGCCCGAAACCCTGCGGCTGCTGCGGCTGGCGGGCCTTGCCATGGCGCTGTGCTACGCCGCCGTACTGCTGTTCTATCGGCTTGCGGGAACGGCCCTGGACTACCAGCTGGCGATGATCGTCTCGGAGCGCCTTGCCATCGGCCTGCGGGCGGGCTTCGGTCTGCTTTGCCTGGGCTTTTTGGTGATGGAGTGCAAATAGTTTTCAGGAGACGCGGCAGCCCTGCGTCTCTACAATTCTCTTGACTATTTTGCTTTATTGTGCTATAATGCATATGGAAAATTATATCGAATGAAGTCAAAACACAGGAGTTCGATCCGATGGACGTGAATACTTGGCAGATGTTCGGGCTGGAGGAGCTCTTCGAGGACAACGACAAGATCCTCGAGGTGGCGGACATCCTCGACACCCTCAACCTGACCAACCCCTGGTGCGCTTCCTTGCCGGCCGCCGCGGAACCCGCCAAAAGCAGTGTGACGCTGACGCTGGCACTGACCGCGAAGGGCCTGGCGCTGGCGACAAATATTGTGATCTATCTGCTTTGCGCGTCGGTAATCACCGTAGCGCTGATTTTGCGCTTCAGCGGGTACAATGACGCGATTTTTGGGTATCACATCTATCATGTGGTATCCGGCTCCATGACGCCGACCGCTCAGGCCGACGGCGTCATTTTAAAGGGCGGTTTCCGCGAGAACGACGCCATCATCGTGAAAAACACCGTCGCCGAACACGTAAAGCGGGGCGACGTCATCACCTTTTGGCAGAACGACGAGCACCGGGACGACCCCATCACCCACCGCGTGATGGAGGTCCTGAACAACGGCGGCAGCGACATCAGTTTCGTCACAAAGGGCGACGCCAACCCGCAGGAGGACCCCGAGCCGATGCCGGGCACGCGCCTGATCGGCGTGAAGCTGGTCACACTGCCCAGGCTCGGCGGCGCGCTGAAAACAGCGCAGGCCCACCCGTGGATCACCACGGGCGTCAGCCTGGGGGTAATGGCGGCAGTGTTCGCGGTGTTCTTCGTGACAAACAGGCGGGCCGGGAAAAAAGTGACATAGGGGGTTAACGTAAAAAGGTTTCTATCACAAATTGCCCGCCGCCGCAAGAAGTATTTGACACGGCGGCGCAAAAGGTGTATCATTATTATATTCATTGAGCACGAGGTGAATAGCCATGATTACCATACGGCAATACAGGCTGGAGGACAGGGAAAATGTGCGCAGGGTCTGCTGCCACCTGAAGCCGGAGGAGCCGCTTATCGAGAGCGACCGCTGGCCCCTGCTGACGATTTTTTGCGACTACTACATCGATTGCGAGCCGGACAACTGCTTCGTTGCTGTTGATGAAGATGACGTCGCGATCGGGTATGTCTACTGCGCGGAGAATTACCAGCGCTACCGTAAGCGCTTCATGGTGGAATACGCCTCCAAGCTGAAGGGCCAGCCGTTTTCCAGGCGCGCGGACGCCTGGGGCGCGGCGCATATGCCCGTGTTCTTCGCGCGCAAATTCCCCGCGCACCTGCATATCGACGTCCTGGAGCCCTACCAGCGCATGGGCCTGGGGCATCAGTTGGTGGACGCCCTGGCCGCCCACCTGCGTTCCAAGGGCGTCCCCGGCGTGATGCTGGTGGTGGGCCGTCACAACGTGAAGGGCCGCGGGTTCTACAACAAATACGGCTTCAAGCGCCTGCGTGGGTTGCCGATTGTCGTGGTGATGGCGCTGGATTTGACTTAGACTGGAAAGGAAATGAGTACATGAAAAAGAAGCTTTTATATGTGGTCGTCGGCGTTGTGCTTGCCGCCTCGCTGGCAGTGGTGTTGCTTTTGAGCACCAATAAGGAAGCTAACAGAATTGATGGTGCCTTTTTGGAAATCGAAAGGGACTACGCCTTTTTTCTTGGCAAGGCCAGTGCAGCTATTACTGAGGAGGACGAAAAGGAACTCACAGAAGAATTCGCCCAGCTGCTTTTTAGAATTTCACAGGGCAAAAAAAACAGTAAAAAGGAATACGCACAGTTGCTCAGGGAAATTACACATGGCGATTTTTCTTTTGAGGACAATGAGGTCTTCAGTATGGCGGAAGAACTTGCTCAACTGATCATGGAAATGGCGGAAGGCACCCTGGACTATGGCGTGCAGCGCGTTAGAATCACCGAGGCAAAACGGGGCAAAAAGATATTGGTCATAGACCATATTGGTGCCAGGGCCTATAGCGTAAGGACGCTTACAGAAGAATGGGTATATGTGAACGAAAGCGAGAAGCATTTCGATGTCAGGGATTTGGGAGATTATCGTGTCCTGATTAATTTTTCTGATACAGCCGCAAGCATGGAGTTTTGCGATAAGTACGCACCTGGAATTGCTCACGAAGTGCAGGATATGTTGAATGATATAACGACCAATTTCAAAATAGGAATTACTCACACAAACCATTCTCTTCAAATTATTTTGGGTTCAGATGAGCCCATAAACGTGACCGAACAGGAATATGTGCGAGTTGACCGTCCGAAAGGCAGCATTGAAATAGCGCTCAATTAGCCACAATAAGCTTAAATGGAGAGAACACCATGCCAACCATCCGCCCCTACCAGCCCAGGGACAAGGAAAACGTACGCAACGTGTGCATGATGACCGGGCCGGCCGCCGACGACCCCTATGGGCCCGCGCGCCTGTTCGAGCTGACGAATTACTGCGATTACTACGTGGAGTGCGAGCCGGAATGCTGCTTTGTTGTTGCTAATGACAGCGACGAGGCCGTGGGTTACATCTTCGGCTGCGCGGACTACGGGCGCTACCGCGAGCGCTTCCTGCGGGACTACGCGCCGAAGCTGAAGGAACTGCCGCTGTTCAAGCGGGCGATGTGCCAGGCCAGCGTCCGGACGCCGAAGCTGTTCGCGAAAAAGCACCCCGCCCACCTGCACATCAACATCCTGGAGCCCTACCAGCGCATCGGCATGGGCAGCCGATTAATGGAGGCCCTGACCGCGAAGCTGCGCGAAGGGGGCGTCCCGGGCGTGTGCCTCGGGATGGGGTCGCACAACGTGAAGGCGGGCAATTTCTACAGAAAATGCGGCTTCAAAAAGCTCCTGCACCTGCCGGGCGTCATGTATCTGGGGCTGGAACTGTGATCCCCATTGAGGGGTTCGACCTCCTGCTGGGCGAGATCGCGGACGAGGTCCCCGGGGAGCTGTTCCAGCGGCTCAGCGGCGGTATCATCCTGCGCGAGGAGAGCAAGCTCCACCCCCAGGGCGCGGGCGACCTCTACATCATGGGGGAATACGTCAGTCGGCATGACATGGGGCGCTGCATCATCATCTACTACGGCTCGTTCATGTGCACGCACGGGCACCTGCCGCGGCACGCGCTGCGCGGGCGGCTGCGCGCCACGCTCCTGCACGAGCTCACCCACCACCTGGAATCCCTGGCCGGAGAGCGCGGCCTGGAGCTGAAGGACAGGCAGCAGCTGGAGGAATACAGGCGCAGGCAGTATGAATAGCGGCGGACAGGCATCAATAGCCGTACGAGGAACGTCGCTCCGCGATACTCCCCCGGCCCTGCGGGGCCGTGCTCCCTCACGAGGGAGCCGGGGGCTTTTATCCGCGAATTTTCGTGAAGAGGCAAAGAGAAATTCCCCTGGCTCCCTCGTGAGGGAGCACGGCCCCGCAGGGCCGGGGGGAGCACCGCGGAGCGGCGCATCCTCGTGCGATACCACAACCTATTCACAGGAGGAACCACAATGGAAGAACAGGCAATCCTGCAAGAAACACCACAGCCAGCAACCAGCGGCATCACCTGGAAGGACAAGGTCGGATACGCCTTTGGGGATATGGGCGGCTCCCTGTTCCTGGGGATGGTCGGGTCCTTTTTGCAGATGTTCTACGCGAAGGTGCTGAATATCTCCCAGCAGAGTATTGGTTATCTATTGCTGGCGCTGCGCGTCTGGGACGGTATCAACGACCCGCTGTGGGGCATGTTTGTCGACCGCAGGCCCGCCGGAAAGCACGGGAAATTCCGGCCCTATCTGCGCGCCTTCTGCGTCCCGCTGGCCCTGTGCGGCGTGCTCATGTTCACCAAAATCCCGGGGCTGAGCGAGACGCAGTACCTGATCTGGGCCTACGTCACCCACATTCTGTACGAGGGGTTTTATACCACTACGAACATGCCCCTGGGCGCCATGGCCTCGGTGATCACGGATGACAGTGCGGAGCGTTCCGTGCTTTCCACCTTCCGCACCATAGGCTCCGGGCTGGGGAGCACGCCGGCGGCGGTGCTGGTGCCCATGCTCGTCTACACCACGCAGGCGGACGGCCTGGAAATCCTGGACGGCAGCAAGATATTCATGGTGGTGAGCGTGTTCGCCGTGCTGTGCGTCGTCATCCACATGTTCGCGTTCAAATTGACCAAGGAGCGCGTGCCGTCACCGCCTGAGGAAGAAAAGTTCAATCTTTTCGCGACCGTGGGCATCCTGCTGCACAACCGGCCCTACGTCGCGCTGTGCATCACTTCCATGCTTCTGGTGGGCGTCTCTTTCTATACCACGGCCGTGTACAACTTCCTCTACATCGATTATTTCCAGGAGCCGAAGCTCTACAGCCTGCTGGCCATCGCCACATACGCGCCCACCGCGCTGCTGCTGCCTTTCCTGCACAAATGGGTGCAGCGCTTCGGCAAGAAAAAATTGTGCGCGTTCGGCCTGCTGATCAGCGCCGCGGGCAGCACCGCCGCGCTGGTGCTGCGCACAACCGACCCCTATCTTTTCATGGGCTGCTGCTTCTTTATGGGGCTGGGCACCACCTTCATCAACATGCAGCTGTGGGCGCTGATCGCCGATGTGCTCGACCAGCAGGAGCTGCTCTCCCGCAAGCGCGAGGAGGGTACCTGCTACTCCCTGTTCTTCTTCATGCGCAAGATGGGGCAAACCCTGGCCGGCAGCGGCTCCGCCTTCCTGTTTGACGCCATAGGCTATGACAAGGATTTACCTGTGCAGGGACCCAGCGTGGCACAGAAGATGTACACGCAGGCCACGATGGTGCCCGCCGTGGCCTATACGCTGATGTTCCTGGCCATGATGCTCTGGTATCCGCTGACCCCAAAAAAAGAAAAAGAAAATCAGGAAGAATTGCGCCGCCTGCGGGAAGCGGCGATGCTTGAAGCCGGGGTGACCTCATGAGCGATTGGAGCCCCCGCCAATACCTGAAATTTGAAAGCGAGCGCGGCAAGCCCATCCGGGACCTGCTGGGCCGCGTGCGCCTCCCCTGCCCCGCGCGCGTGATCGACGTCGGCTGCGGGCCGGGGAACTCCGCGGAGTTTCTTGCCCAGCGCTGGCCTGAGGCTGAGATTACAGGCTTGGATAATTCGCAAGCCATGTTGGAGGCTGCCCGTAGACGCCTGCCTGACGTGCAGTGGCTTGCGGGCGACGCCGGGGGCGACCTGTCTTCGCTCGGCACATTTGACTTGGCGTTCTCGAATGCTGCTTTGCAATGGATGCCCGATCACGACAAACTGATTCCCGGCCTGTTCGCCTTGCTCAATCCCGGCGGCGCGCTGGCCGTGCAGATGCCGCACAACTTCGATTCCCCGCTGCACCTGGCGCTGTTGGCGCGGGCCGGTGAAAATCCCCGTGCGATGCAGTATCACAGCGCCGGGTATTACTACGACATTCTGGCGCGGCTCACGGGGGATTTCGAGATTTGGTCTGTGATCTACCAGCACGTGCTGGACTGCCATGAGGACATGGTCGAGTGGTACAAGGGCACGGGCTTCCGGCCCTACCTGGATTGCCTGGACGAACAAGGGCAGGCGGATTTCCTGGCCGATATGCTCACGCAAGTGCGCAAGCTGTATCCCCCGCAACGCGACGGCAAAATTCTGTTCGAGTTCAAACGCTTATTCTTTACAGCATATAAGGAGAATCTGGTATGAAACACCCGATCACACTGGGCGTGGTCTGCATGGGCCGCGATTCCTTTGACGTAGCAGAGGCGGCGGAGATTTATGCCCGCACGCAGGAAAAATTGCTGCAAATCGAGAACGCCCGCTGGGTCTTTATTGACAAGATGGTTAAGGAAGTTGACGAGGCTGAAGAAGCTGCGCAGACGTTCTCGCAGGAGAACGTGGACGGCGTTGTGCTGCTCAGCGGCACCTTCCACCTGGGGCACTTAGCCCTGGTGTTCGAGCGCCGCTTGGACAAGCCAAAGCTGCTGTGGGGCTTCAACGAGCTTCCCTACAACGGCGGGAAAATCAGGTTAAACACAGTGTGTGCCATCAACCTCAACGCCTCCAATCTCTACAAATCCGGCAGCGACAGCTATGTGTGCCATGTGGGCGACAGCATCGACGAGGCCTGGGTCGACGCCGTGCGCATACGCGCCGCTCTCAGCAGCGCCAGGCTGGGCATATTGGGCTCGCGCGCGCACGGGTTTTTCAATTTGGGGATAGACGAACTGGCGTTTTTCAAAGAGACCGGGGCTATCGTCGATTATTTTGATTTGCGTGAAGGCTATGAGCAGGAAATCACGCCTGGCGAGCTTGCCGAGAGCATTGCCCATACGAAAAAGCTCTTCCCCTGCGGCGACGTAAACGAAGCGCAAATTGAGAAAACGGCGCGGCTGGTGTGCAGCCTGCGCAAGTTCATCGAAAAAAACAGGCTCGACGCCGTGGCCGTGCGCTGCTGGCCGGAGTTCGCGGCGCGCTACGGCACGTCGCCCTGCGCGGCCATGTCCATTTTACAGGCCGAGGGGCATATCCTCGCCTGCGAGGGGGACATCCAGGGGGCGGCCTCCATGCTGGCCTTCAAGGCCATAGGCGCGAAGAGCCCCTACCTTGCCGACCTTTCGCAGATCGACTTCGCGAACAACTTCGCCCTCATGTGGCACTGCGGCGTGGCCCCGGCGGATCTCTGGGACGGCGTGAGCGAGCGCAGCCTGGATACCTACTTCGCGGGGGGCAAGGGCGTCACCGCCGGATTCGTGATGAAGAGCGGCCCTGTGCATATCATGCGCATCGACAGCGCCCGGGGGGAGACGCGCCTGCTGGCCGAAAAAGGCGAGGCCATCCCCATGGAGAAGCTCCTCAAGGGCACCTACGCCAAAGTGGTCTTCGAAAAAAGCGCCCGCGCGCTGGTCGATCTTGTGACCGACAGCGGCGTGGCGCACCATGTGGCGATGGCCTATGGGGAGTACACAGGTGTACTGGAGAGGCTTTCCCGCATCATGGGGTGGGAGATGCTGGGGTGAGGCTAGCAAACTATCTAGAAAGGAGGGTAATTCTATGCCTTTGGCTCATTTGCCGGAATTTTTCATTGGATTGCTTATGTTAATTTTTCTTTGGCCAATTCTTATACCCTTAGTTATTGCATTGGGTGTATACTAGGACACCATGGACATTGGGATGCCGTCCCCTATAAGTATTTCGCCGGGGCTCGAATGATATTCGAGCGTAGGTAATCTTGGGTTTTGTGAAATGCCCGGAAGCTTACGGGCGAATACCATTCGCCCCCTTCGGTCATTCCTTATAGGCGGTGAATATTATTCACCGCATGCAATAAAACAGATATGAAAGGAAAAGTCTCATGGATATGATGACATTGATTGGCTTGCTAATCACAGGAATTATCTGGTCGCCGGTATTAATAATTTTAGCGCCAATATTGTTGCCGCTGTCATTGTTTAGGTGGATCTGGAGAATATGGTTATCCACTTGAAGTGGTAATCAGATATTCTAATAAGTGTGCGTCCCTATTTCACCCCAAACCCATCCGCCATGCGTATGATCTCTTTCGCGGTATTGGCAGCCGCGTCGCTTCGCGTGTGCCCTGCACTGCTATCCTCACCGCTGCGGCGGAGCTCCTTCCCGTGGAAGGAGCTGTCAGCCTCGGGCTGACTGAGGATGGCATCGCGGAGCGACGTACCTCGTGCGGCAGCACTGAATGGCGCGAAGACGCAGCAGCCCTGCGTCCCTACTTCACCCCAAACCCATCCGCCATGCGCATGATCTCCCGGGCTGTCTTTTCATCGCCGCCGCAGCTGATGAACAGGCCCTTTGTTGAGACATGGCGCAGTAGGTTTTCGAGCTCCTCCAACGGCACGCCTAATAAAACAAGGCCCTTCCCCGCCGCCTGTATCTCCTCGTAGAGGCCGAACCAGCGCGGGTTGCCCAGGCTCTCGTTGCCGTCCCCGGCAGTCCACTGTATGGCGTTCAGGCGCGGCAGGGACAGCAGGTGCTTTACGTGGGGCAGTTCGCCGGGGCCGTCCAGGTGGTAGACGCTGCGGGGCATCTGTTCCGTGAACCAGCGCAAGTCCGGCAGGATGAATTCGGCGAACATCTCCGGGGAGATCATAGCCGAAAAGTCGCACTGCAGGGGATACCAGGGCTTGTCTGACCAGATGGCCATCCAGTTTGTCACACAGCCCTGCCGGGCGATGAGGCGGCGCGCATATTGATTGAAATAGTCCAGCCATACGGGCCGTAATTTCTCAATACAGGCCTTCACTTCATCTGGGTTCTCATAGAGGTCAATGAGCAGGTTTTCCGTGCCCCGCAGGGAGGCCAGGATGTCGTAGATGCCGCCGATGTCGGTCAACGAAGTGTAGAATTTGCGGCCGCCCTCCCCCGCAGCCAGCAGACGATCCGTGAGGGCATCCACCATGCGATACATGGGACTTTCACGCTGTAGCGCCGACGCGGACGCGCTGGCCCAATCTGTAATCACGGGCTCGTGGTTGAACCAGACGGTGCTCTCTCCCCAGTTGAAGCCGCCGCCGAGCATAGCTGAAAGGCAGCCGGGGCCATAATTGACGAACACCGAGGGGAAGGCATCGGCGAAATACAACGTATTTTCAACATCCCACAGGGACTTGAGGACCCGGTAATCCGGGTCCTCCCACTTTTGCTTGAGGCTCTCGGGCCGGGGGCCGCGCCTCGCGTCGGAGCGGCCCGTTAGGAACAGGCAGCAGCGCTCGTAGGCATCGCCTGCCCAAAAGGCGTTGTAGCGCTGTTTGGTCTCAGTGGTCATGGCGTGCCCCACATCACTTATACATCGCCATATACGGCCCGTGCGCCTCAATCAGTTCGTCGCACATGGCGATGATGTCGTCTATGCTTAGCTCCGCGCCGGTGAGGGGGTCGAGCATAGCGGCCATGTAGATATTTTCTTTTTTGCGGGTGCGGGCGGCCTCTATGGTCATCAGTTGGGCATTGATGTTGGTCATGTTCAGCGCCGCCAGCTGCACCGGCAGGCGGCCCACATGGGTGGGGTGGATGCCCTTGCCGTTGGCCACGCACAGCACCTCCACGCAGGCGTCGCTTGGGAGGTTTTCGATGAGGCCGGTGTTGAGCACGTTGCCGCCGAAGGTGAAGGGCACGCCGGTGGTAATGGCCTCCATGATCATGCTGGCGTATTCCCCGCTGCGCCTGTGGGTGATTTTGCCGTCGGCCAGGATGGACGCGCGCTCCCTCTCCCAGCCCGCGATCTGGCTGACGCACCGCCGGGGGTATTCGTCCAGGGGAATATGATATTTCTCGATCAATTCTGGGTATCGGCTCTTGATGAACCAGGGGTTGTACTCCGCGTTGTGCTCGCTGCTCTCCGTGCAGTAGTAGCCCAGGCGGCGGATGTACTCATAGCGCACCAAGTCAATGGGGAGCTCCTCCATGGACGCCGCGGCTTGCCTGCGGATTTCGGGATACAGGTCGTTGCCGTCCTTGTCGTAAATTTCCAGCAGCCAGGCCTGGTGATTGATCCCCGCGATGAGCTCCCTGCGGCCCTCCACCCTGTCGCCCATATTCAGCCAATTCAGCAGGCCGCTGGAGCAGCCCTGCACGCTGTGGCAAAGGCCCACCATGTTCACCCCGCAGTAGCGCAGCATATAGCCGCTGAGCATAGCCATGGGGTTGGTGTAGTTCAAGAACCAGGCGTTGGGGCACACTTCCCGCATGTCCTGAGCAAAATCTTCGAGAACAGGAATGGTTCTCAGCGCGCGCATGATGCCGCCTATGCCCAGGGTGTCCGCGATGGTCTGGCGCAGGCCGTATTTCTTGGGGACTTCAAAGTCGATGACCGTGCAGGGCTCGTAGAGCCCTACCTGTATGGCGTTGACGACGAAATCCGCGCCGCGCAGGGCGTCTTTTCTGTTTTCGGGCCCCAGGTATGTAGAAATTTTTGCCCGGCCCTCGTTGATGTTCCTGTTCAGCGCCCCCAGGATGAGCTCGCTGTCCTCCAGGCGCTTGGGGTCGATGTCGTACAGCGCCATCTCGGCGTCCCGGAGGCAGGGGGTGCACATGGCGTCCCCCAGCACGTTGCGGACAAACACGGTGCTGCCCGCGCCCATGAAAGTGATCTTCGGCATAGGTGGGTTCCTTTCTTTGGTTCAAGTTGATAGGTGTATTGTACACTATTTTTTGTTATGGCGCAAGAAAAAATATTTTAAAATTTTTTTGTTTTCAGTTAGGATTTTCGGGCCTGTGCGACGACTAAGGAATAGAGAAAAAATTTAGAAAGAGGAGTAACAGCATGAAACGAGCACTATCGGTTCTTTTGGCGGTTTTGGTAATGGTGGGGACGGGCGTCCCCGCTATGGCGGCGGAAGGCGGCGAGGAGAACCCCTATGCGCCAATTGTCACATGGGTGCATAGCAGCCCCACAAGCCCAACGAATCCAGCTCCCTATAAAGGAAGCGTAAAGCTGGAAATCACCACAGCGCTGCCCGAGGGCGTGGAGGGCGAGATCAGCATCGAATGGGAGATACGGCTGGAGAACTGGGACAGCTACATACATTACGCCTCGGGCTGGCACATGATGGAGCTGGAGGTCTACAGCACTGTCTGTCTGCGCCTGACTGTTACAAATACATACTTGGACGAAGACGGCATCGAACAGACCGCGTCGACTGTCATCAACGACATTTGGATTCACGTTGCGGAGCCGTCCCGGTTGCAGAGCTGGTGGAACAGCGCTCAGAGCATGTGGGAAAACGTCCAGATTTTCGTGGGCGTCATTTTCTTCTACGCAATAATCTTTTTGGGGTTGATTTTCACGCTGCCCTCTTTGGGTGTCCAATGGTTATGGAGCCGTCTGTTTGGCTGACCAGTAGCATTACCGTCTCAGCCCCGTTGCCGTCCCTTCCAACAGCTTGCCGAAAAACACATCCGCGCCGCTCTTAAACTTTTCGACAGCGAGGGCGTAGGCCTCTATGAAGACCTGCAAATCCATGCCCGCGGCACCCCGCGAGAGCGCCAGCAGGTTGTCGCACTCGTTGGCGTCCATGAAGCGCACGGCCTCCAGCAGGTGTTCGGTGTCCTCGTCGTCGATGGCTATAAAGCCGTGTTTGTCGGCGTGGATGAGGTCGCCCGGACGGACTGTCGTGCCGAAGACCTCCACCTCGCAGCACCAGCGCACCGGCGTGGAGTAGGCATGGCCGACGCAGAGATGCCTCGCCAGGGCGTGGAAGCCCGCGTTGGCCATTTCGTCCAGGTCGCGCACGCAGCCGTCGGTGACGGTGCCCACGCACCCCATCACCCGGTGCATGTTGGCGTTGACCTCCCCCCAGAAGGAGCCGATATGCGGGCTATCAAGGTCTTTCACAACAACGATCTTCGGGCCGGGGACGGAGGCCAGGTACTGCATGTACTGCCGCTGGGCGTCCGGGTTGGCGCGCGGGTGTTCGGGGTTGCTCGGCTCGCAAATCACAGTCACGGCAGTGCCCACCATGACGCCCATCTGGGGCATGAAATCCTGCGCCGGCTCCCGGTTGAAGCGGCCCTGCGTGCGCTCCAGGCGCGTGACCTTCTCCCAGCCGTTGTAGATGGTGGGCGTGTTCCAGCGCTTGAGGTTGAGCATCTGGCCGTGTGTCAGCATGATACCCTCTTTCCGGCCTCGACGATCCCAGATCGACGGCCTGATCGTTGATTTCAATGATTTTGGCCGATTTCCCGCCGAATGTGAATTGCGGGACCTGCGAAATGCCGATGACGAGGCAGTGGGATTGGCTATGGACGAGAGCGATATTTTATCCGGTGCTCACGCCATGTAGAACACTTCGCTCATCAGCGGCTGCGCGCCCGTTTCGGGGTCCATGTCCATCACCATGATATCCTTCATGTACTGGTTCCAGCGGTCCACGACGGGGCTCTCGCGCTGCACCCGCGCGGCGTGTTCGGCGCCCAGCGCGCACTCATAGTAGCCGAAGAGCTCGTCGCCGGTGTTCCAGATCGAGTAATTCTGTATGCCGGCCTCGCGCAGCAGCGCCAGCATCCCGGGCCAGATTTCGTCGTGGCGCTTGACGTATTCCTCGTGCATCCCGGGCAGGATGCGGGCTTTCCAGGCGTATCTCTCCATTGCGTCACCTCATCCAGAGCCAGCCGAAGAAGAACCAACGGAGGACGAACTGGAACAAGCGGGGCAGGCGCTGCCACCATTTGAGGGGCGTAGGCCGAGGCGGAGGGTCATCGAAGTGAGCGTCCGGGAAGCCCTCTTCGGGCGCCCAATCGAAGTAGGCGTACTGCGCTTCCATATTCAGCGTGATGGCGGTGTCTTCTATTGTTGTGATCGTGCTGATGGTAATCTTGTCGATTTCCACGCAGACCTGATAGCCGTTGGCGGCGGCAATCACCTTGCCCTGCTCGTTTACAGTCACGCTGGCAAAGCCATTGAAGTGACGCGCCGACATGTCAGCCGGGTCGGCAGTGACGCCGACTTCGGTCATGCCCTCAATCAGCTCATCTTTGGTGATGATAGACGCGATGCGGGCGTTTGCGCTGCCCAGCCCCGGCGCGGGATCGGTCTCCTCCTTGATGAGTAACGCGATCACCCAGTTGTCGCCTTCTTTCACGCAACTGATAGAGATGATGTCCTCCGGGCGCAAATCGGAGGCGTTGGCGTTCTCCGACAGAAACAGGCCCTCATTGGACTGGCCCGCGGCTACACCGCTTTGCTCCCAGGTGGAAAATAAACTGGCGACTATGGCAATAATACCTTCGCTGAGAGATTGTATGAGGGCTGAGCCGGAGCGAACGCTGTCAATCAGCGTGCGTTCCCTCTGCTGGAACCCCGGCTTCTCCTCCCGCACACGGTTGACAACCAGGTTGAAGTACGCCAACTGCTCGGCTTGGGTGAGCTCATCCAGGTTGGCCGGGGGCGCGTAGGGGTTGGTGACCTCAGCTGCGGCGGGGACTGCGCAGAACACGGCGAAGCCCGCCATGACGCACAGCGCCAGTAGGATTGAACATAGCTTTTTCATTGAGAAAGCCTCCTTGCAAAGTTTTGTCAAGCTCATTATAGCATGTGAATTGAAGAATTGCAAGTGTCAGTGCACATAATCCGGCGTGCCATGCACCGCAGGCAGCGGGTGCGGGCGCACGGTCGCGCCGCCCTGCTCATAGGACTGTATCGCCGCCTCGATGTACTCCAGTGTCGCCAGGGCGTCGCGCCCGGATGAGCGAATATATTCGTAGTGAACATCGCCCGTCAGGTCCTCCAGCCAGGCATGGATCCTGCCGGTGAAGGTGACGTCGAAGCTGGTGACGCCGGTGTCCATGATTTCAGGCTCAGGCAAGTTAAGCTTGCCCTCTTCGTTTTCCCGGTGCCCACCCCAGTAGGTGAGCTTTTCCACGCAGTTTTCGATGACGAACGTCCCCTTGGTGCCCACATGCTCGTAGCTCCACCAGCCGCCCAGGCCCCAGCGCGCGTCCCCCCGCTGGGAGAGCAGCACGCCCACGCCGCCGTTCTCGAACTTGCAGTTGACACTGTTGATGGAGAGCATGGGGTCGCCAGCAGTGCGGCGCACGCCGGGGCGCTCCAGGAAGGCCTGCACGTGGGAGATGTCGCCGCAAAAGTAGCGCATCACCGAAAACGGGTGGGTCAGGAAGGCCTTGACGTGGGAGTAGGGCTTGTTCCAGCGGGACTTGGGGTCGATTTTGCCGGGGTAGCCGTAGTCGCTGCCGTCGAAGCCCATCTTGTGAAGGCAGTAGACCAGCTCGCCCACTTCGCCTGCGTCCATGCGCTTGCGGGCGGCCGCGGCTGTTTCAGTGAAATAATGATTGAGGTTGCAGCCCAGGATCAGCTTTCTGTCCAGGGCATACTTGACCAGGGCCCGTGCGTCGTGGATATCGGCGCAGAGGGGTTTTTCGCACAGGACTTTCTTGCCGTATTCCAGCAGCTCGAAGCTGGGCTCATAGTGCATGGAGCCGTTCTCGTAGCCGCTGGTACACACCGATACTGCTTCAAGATCCGGCTCGCCCTCCACCATGTCCTTGATGGAGTAGTATGCCTTTACACCGAACTCCTCGGCGGCCTGGTCAGCTCTTTCCCGGTTGATGTCGCACACGGCGAGCAGCTGCGCCAGGGGGTCCGCCTGGTAACACCGGGCGTGGGTTTTTCCTATGCCGCCGAGGCCTACTATGCCTACTTTGATTGACATGGGGGGTCCTCCTTGAAAATAATTTTGCATTTTTGAGATTATTTAAGAGGTAGCAGCTGATTGCATTTTCGGCACTTCTTCCACGGAGAGTCTTTGTCAAATTTTTTGCCTCCGCAATAAGGGCACAATTTGAACTTACCCGCGCGGAGCTTTTCAATATCTTGAAAGGCTTGCTGTATCGTAGATTTAGTATGTACTCTATTGCACACAAGATATGAAGAACCAAAAAAAATAAACTTTCCTATAATAATGCGTATATGAGCTGCGTCAAAATAGCTTTTTTCATCACCAGCCAATAGATATTTTAAAAGACTACTATATTGACTTCCGTTATTGCCTGGTGGGATGGCATCCCATAATTTTTTCATGAATTCTGCGTTTTCTTCTCCCTCTTCAAGCAATGCTTGCACGCAAGGAAATGAAAGAAGCCTTGCGTTTCCCAAAGTCCATACCGTTGCTTTCCCGTTTCGCACCTCCTCACAAGCAGCCTTTGCCTTCGCCTCCCATTCATCATAGAGAGCCTTATCCCCAAGACGCACCGCATTATCAAAGCAAGTCTTTGAGTATGTACCATCAGATGTGAGCCGGGCAAGCTTTGACCAGCCACGTATATCGCCGGGATACTTTTCAACCATGCCCTTCAGCACTGCGATTGCCTTTGCGTTGTTTTGGAGATTTAGCCAATCCAGTGCCCTATTGTAGAGCGTGTCCGCGTTATCGACACCGACGACCTGCACGGGATTGGTTATCTCCACAAGCTGCTTTTTGATTTCCTCCAATGAAAACTTACAGCCGCAATACTGGCACAGAAAAACGCCGTCCTGCTTTATCAGATCATTGCCTTGGCAGACTTCGCAGTAAATTCGGTTCACTATCGCCGCCTCCTCTCCTATATTTCCGAAATGTCCACCGGCCTATTCTCCTCCAGCGACCTGATTGCCGCGTGGATCACCCTTGACGCCTCCAGGCCCTGCCGCCCGCTGCCGTTGATTTGCTCTGGATCAACGCCTGCGGCCACTTCGTCCACGAAGCTTTGGATGCGGGCCTGGAAGGTGTCGTCAAAGTTGCTGTAGCCGCCGAAGACGGGGTTGGTGTAGACCTGCTTGGTGAGGTCATCCGCCGGATAGAGCACGGCCTCGCGCCACATGTCTTCCACGATGAGGCGGCCCTTGGTGCCGGCGACCTCGCAGCGCTCCATGGGGTGCCCGCGCGCGAGGTCATAGCTGGAAGTCAGGTGCCCCACGGCGCCGTTCTCGAAGCGCATGTTGATGCTCGCCGTGGACCAGATGTTTCGCCCAGGGGCCTGCATGGCGTAGCAGTGCACCTGCGCCACGCCGCCCATGAAATACCGCATGATGTCCACGCTGTGGGGGTTGAGGGCCTTCAGGTGGAAGTAGGGGGACTCGAACGTCCCCGGCTTGCCTATCCACAGGGCCATGTTGCAGAACAGCAAATCGCCGATGCGGCCCTCCTCCTGCCATTTTTTTGCGAGTAAGGCTGCGGGGGTGAAGCGGTGGTTCAGGTTGACGGCCAGCCGAAGCCCCAGCGCCTGCGCTGTTTTGACCATAACGTGGGCCTTGTCCAGGTCATTGCAGATGGGCTTTTCGCACAGGACATTCGCGCCAGCCCGCAGGGCCTGCATGGTTGGCTCGTAATGATCAGAAGAGTATTCGTAGCCGCCCGTGGCAACGCTGCACAGGTCTGGTTTGTGCTTGGCGAGCATCTCCCGGGCATCCAGGTACCAGGGCACGCCGAAGGCCTCCCCTGCCCTCTGCGCGCGCTCGGGGATAATATCGCACACGGCGGCGAGTCTCACGCCCTTGATTTTCGAGTAGCACCGGCAGTGGAGGCTGCCAATCGGGCCAAGGCCGATGACGCATATGGTGAGCATGGACTAATCCTTTCTTCTGATCGGCAGCCAGGCCTCGAACCGGAAGTGCTTGTCGTCGAAACGCCAGTTGAAGCATTCGGTGTACAGAATCGGGTCGTCATAGCGCTCATAGCCCTCCGGCAGCTTGCAGTCCCCGCTGTGGGCATAGTCCACGATCCTGTTGATCTGGGTATCTGATTCCTTCGTCGTCGATACCCATTCGTGCGTCACGACAAGGTATTCCGAGGCAGGGAACGCCCGCAGGCACAGGCCTTCCGGGGCCTCGCCGATGTTCTCCGCCACCGCCCCGACCAGGAAGCTCCAGCGCCCCGGCGCCAACGTACAGAACACGCCAAACAGGGGTCTGTCCTTCAACAGCGGCTCGTTCGCCTGCGCCCGGAAGAATGCGTCCCAGCAGGCGCCGCCCTGAGGGTCCTTGCGCGGATCGCACTTCCTGTCCTCAACGCCCAGAATGCTGTAGGCATCCCAACGGTGCTGAAAGGTGATAATTTCGGGGGCCGCTTTTTTTCTGAACATCATGTTAGCTCCTGTCACTTCTTCTGCGCCTGCAATTTGTTCGCCGCGTCCGGGTTGCCGATGAACATGCCCTCGTAGGCCTCCTCGGAGGTGGCATAGGGCCTGCCCAGGCCGTTCCAGGTCTTGTCGGCAACCTCGGTGACCGGGTTCTTGCACCTGCGCGCCTTCTTGCGCGCGGCGATGTGCGCGTCCATGCGGGCTTGCAGCATGGCGACGACCTCCGGGTTCTGTTCGGCTACGTTGTCGAGCTCCAGGGGGTCTTTGATGAGGTTGTACAGCTCGATCCCCGGCTTGAAGTGGAAATCCGGCTCCAGCGCCACGATGAGCTTCCACTCGGGGGTGCGCCAGCCGTGCTTGCGCATCCACGTGGCCTCGGTCAGGTAGATTTCCGGCTCCGGCGCGCGCTCGGCCCCCGTCCAGAAGGCGGAGAGGGAGCGGCCGTCGAATTTTAGGTGCGTCTTGATCCCGAGCAGTTCAAGCAATGTAGGCATGACATCTTTTTGTTGCACGTACTCGTCAAATTCCAGCCCGGCAGGGACGACGCCGGGATATGTAATGGCCAGCGGGACGCGCAGAGTGGGCTCGTAAAGGCCGTGATGATCGTAGAAGCAGTCGTGCTCGTCCAGGGTCTCGCCGTGGTCGGCGGTGATGACGACGATCGTGTCGTCCGCTATGCCCAGCGCCTTCAGCGTTGTGAAAAGCTGCTGTATGCACGAGTCCATGTAGGCGATGGCGCCGTCGTACTGGGCGTTGATATACTGGGCGTCGGTGCAGTCCACGGGGAACCACTCCCGGAAATACGTGGCGAAGGGCTTGAAGGCCCAGAGGCCGTCCAGAGAGCGATTGTTTTCGTCGCACTCGTCGCCGCTGTAGAACATGCGGTCAAAGGGCGCGGGGGGCAGGTAGGGCGAGTGGGGGTCCATGTGGCGCAAAAACAGGAAGAAGGGCTTGTCCTCCCCCGCCAGGCGTTTGAGCTCCGGCAGGGCCACGTCGTTCATGTTCTCGGCCTTGTGGGATTTGCCGTCGTCCCGGTCCGCGCCCCAGCCCTTGTACTGGATATAATTCTGGAACCCGTGGGTATACGCGCCGTCCCCGAAGCCGATGCAGGTGCTGTTGTAGCCCCGCCTGGAGAGCACCTCCTGCAATGTGATGCCGGGGGGCAGCTCCGGCACGTTGCGCAGCGTGACGATCCCCGTGCCGAAGCAGTCGCGCCCCGTGAGCAGCGAGGAATACCCCGGCGGCGTGGGGATGCTGGGCGAGAAGCAGTGCGTAAAGTTGACGCCTTTTTTTGCCATTTCCTCCAGATGCGGCGTGTTTTTGCGGTGGTAGCCGCACAGGCTCATGCGCGTGGCGCGGCAGGAATCAATGCCGAGGAACAGAATGTTTGGTTGCTTTTTCATGTCTTCTTTCTCCTGTTGCTATAATTAATTTTTAACCTTTTGTTTTGATAATGCACGGCGTGGCATTGCCGCGCCCTACAGGGATTCGGCCCGTGGCCGAGGATTCCCCGTACAAACCGCAATAGACGCTCCGAGGGCCATCGGCCCAATCCCTGTAGGGCGTTGCATCGCAGCGCCATAAAAAAACATACAATCGTCTAAAACAACCTTAATAATTCAATGTCAGATGCTTGTATATCGCCTTTGACCAATACTTCGGGCGAAAAATGCATACCGTCATAGTAATCACAGGGTTTTACGGCAGTCGTTTCATAGAGCTGCACAAAAAGGCGCTCCGCTATCGGGTTGACAGGTTTTTTGGCTATGTCTTCGCCTTTCGGGTTGTATTTGTACGTCATGGCCATGCTCACGTAGTCCATGTCAGCGATCAGGCAGCGCTTCGCGTCGATGTTTACCCGAAAGCAAATTTGATTATTCTTAGCTATTTTATTGTCCTCTTTTTTCAGCCAGCAAAAAACGACGTTCTCTCGAATGGGCGTGAATACTTCGTATCTGGTTGAGGCTTTCAGGCCATTTCTCAGAATGCTCTTTTTGTTTGCGGCGTCCGTGAAGTGAAATAACTCCATGCTACCTTGCCCCCAGCCGCTTCAATATCGCGTTCATATACCCGTAGCTCGCCGCCGCGACGATGTTGGCGTCCGCGAGGGACAGCTCAGGGCCGATGATTTCGAGATTGCACGCGCCTGAATAACCGGAATTCACCAGCGCCTCGAAGTAGCCGTAGAGGTTGATGTCCCCCGCGCCGCAAATCTGCTGGAATGGGCTGCCGGGGCCCTTGCCGAAGAACTCGCCCAGGCAATCGCGGATGTGCACATGCTTCATGTACTTGACTACACCGGCTAACGCTTCTTCAGGGGCCTCGCCGCAGCGGTAAATATGCGAGGGGTCCATGTCGATGCCGAAGAACGCGCTCTTGACATTTTCGATCAATCGCAGCGTTGTGGGCGTGCTGTAGACGGAGCCGCCCACGTGCGCCTTCATGCATAGCGTGACGCCGTAGCTCTCCGCGATGGCGGCAAGCTCGTTCATGCGCGCGATGCAGGCGAGCATTTCGGCTTCGTCGTCCGCCTTGCCGCCGGGGCCGATGTTCACCACGGGGATGCCTATGCCCGCCGCGGCCTCGAAGGCCAGGGTGAGACGCGCGGGGTCGGTGGAGGCGACCTCCGTGGCCGTGATGGGCAGCTGGAACTCATCGCAGATTTCGAGTATCTCGCTCTTCTGCGCGCGCCAGTTTTTGAGCTCCAGGTGCTCGCACATGCCCTCGATGGCGGAAATCTCGAAGCCGTCGTAGCCGATTTTTTTCAGGTTTTCGATTGCGGTGCGCAGGGGGAAGGCCTTGTAAAGCACTGAGTTGACGCCTAGGTTGATCATGGGGTTCTCCTTTTCAATATTGAATAGCACACGCTGTCAAACAATTGCCCGTCATAATTTTTGCTGCCACCCTCGATTATCCCATCATAGTGAAAGCCGCACTTCTCAATCACGCGCTTTGAGCGGTCATTGCCGGGGCGGTGGCTGGCGCCGAGCAGCTCGGCGTGCAGCTCGTCAAAGGCGTAATCCACAACGCGCTGCACAGCTTCCGTCATGTAGCCCTTGCCCCAATGCGTTTCCGCGAGAAAAAAATTGATGAGAAACGCGCTGTTCCTCGCACTGAACTGCCCGCGGTTTTCGTCTGGGTAGAGCCGCACCGCGCCGATTGCCTTACCGGTTTCTTTTAAAGCGATGGCCCATCTGTCGCCGTCTTTGACAAAGGACTTGAGCATGAGCAAAGATGCTCTCTTACTTTTGTGGGGTTTCCAGCCGCCAATCGGGCCCACATTGGGGTTGCTCATGCATTCGTAGAGATCATTTAAGTCCTCAAGCTGCCATGCGCGCAGGATTAACCGGTCTGTTTCGAGTGTTTTCATAACCGATACCCCAACACAGTGCTATACATCGCCAGCACATTTTCCGTAGGCGAGTTATCCTGTATCATGTGCGCAGGGGAGAACATGTACCCGCCGCCGGGTGTGTAGGCGTCCAGGGTGCGCAGGACTTCCGCGACGGTCTGCTCAACATTGCCAAAAGCAAGAGCCCCGGCAGTAGAAACCCCTCCATGGAAGGCCAGGCGGCCCCCGAAGTCGCGCTTAATGATCTCCGGGGACATACCGGCGGCCTCGGGCTGGAGGGTGTCAACGGCGCTGATGCCCTGTTCGATGAAGTCCTCGAAGGCGAAGGAGGACGCGCCGCAGCAGTGCATCATCACGGGCAGATTATGGCTTTTCGCCAGGTCGATAAACGGCTTGTGGCGCGGCTTGATCTCTCTTCGATATAGCTTCAAGGAAATCATGGGGCCGCGCTGCGTGCCCAGGTCTTCGCCCATCCACAGGAAATCAATGTAGCCTTTGCATTTTTCCAGCAGGCGCTCCGTGATTTGCAGCTCTATCGCAAGCCTGCGGTCTGTCAGCAGCTGGTTGCCTGTATAGAGATCAATCAGGGCCTGTTCCATGCCGCGCAGGCGGCCGTTGACGTTGATGACGTCTCCCAGGCCCGCCCCGCCCGCGTAGATAGCCCTGTTCCTGCCGAGGCGTTCGGCCTTGCACCACTCAAGGGCTTTGTCGTAGTCATAGTGTTCTGGATTTGGCATGGGATAGTCGGCGATCGTCTGCTCGTCGGCGTCCATGAGGGGGAACTCCACGTTCTCCTCGTAGCTGCCGGATTTGTGGTGCACGCGGCGGGTGCGCTGGCCCCACAAGGGGTCGGCGTTGACGCCCCTATCCTGGTCGCCGAAATGCAGCCTCGGCCCGGTGTAGGGTGCGCCCATGCCTCTGAAATCGATATGCAGGTGATCCACCAGCTGCAGCGCACTGTCCGGCGTGACATTGAAGTGCGCCTTCAAGCGTCGGTCTATTTCCCCGTTGGCCATGTAGTTGATGGGCACCCGGTCTGTTTTTTCGTGGGCGAAGGCGTTCAAAACGCGCTGTCTTGACGTCATGCGCGCTCCCCCGCCGTCACCGCCTCGGTGATCCCGATGTCGAAGCCGCCGGCCCATTCGAACAGGATGTAGCCCACGGTCTCCCTCGCGCCTATGTATCTGCGCCCCCTGGGCGCAGCCGCCCCATTGGGTTTTTCATGCTTTGCCATGTGCGTGCCGCCTCCGCTTCACATCATATATTTCATGTCCAAAGTATACCCTTTTTCGCGGGCTGTGTCAATCTATTTGTGGTCAATCCAGCGCAATCTCCGCCTCGCCGTCCGGCGAATCGTCGTATACCAGCGAGAGCATAAATGCCGGGACGTCGTCCACACCTAGCTTGGAGAATTGCTTTTTCAAGCCTCCAGAACGTACATCACATGCGGGCAGCCGCCCTCCCGCGCCAGAGTAAACAAGCCATCGATTTTCATGGTGAGCGTGACCTCGTTGCAGGGGCCATTCAGGCTTGCGCCGTCGTCCTCATGCAGCGTGACGCTGACCTCGCTCTCGGGGGGCGGGCCGTAGTATTTCGGCTCCAGGACGAGCGTGGGATACTCCGGCACGAACTGCGCCGGCCGGGCCAGGGGCAGCAGCGCACCTGATTTCACATAGAGGGGGAAGTTATTCAGGCCATACTCGAAGGTGTAGGCCCTGCCACCCTCGAGCATCTGCGTCTCATCAAAGAAGTTCATCCACCGGCCCTTTGGCAGATAGAAAGTTTTTTCTGTCTCTCCGGCAACCATGGGGGCGAAATAGAGACTGTCGCCCACGAGTACGGCGTTGTTCGCGCTGCGGCAGTCATCGTCCTCCGGGGTATCCAGCACGAGGGCGCGTATGGGCGGCGTGCCATCCATGGCGTAGCGATGGAAGGCCGTGTAGAGATAGGGCAGCAATTTCATGCGCAGCTCAAACCACGCGCGCACATGGCCCTCGGTATCGGGGATGTCGTCCCTGAATACGCCTTGGTGATTGAGATTGGAATCGATCTGCCACCAGGGCGGATAGGGGAAGGGCCAGGCGTTGATCATGGCGATGGGCGCGAATATCGTGGTCTGTATGCGCCGGATGAGGTCCTCCACGCTGGCGGCGCTGCGCACCTCCGGACACCAGAGCAGGCCCGCAAAGCCCATGTTCAGCAGGCCGTGAATGAAATCTTTATGATCGTACAGGTCGCTGTAGAGCGCGAAGGGCGAGGGTGAAGCCAGGCCCGAAGAAGCCCTTACCAGGCCCCAGGTTCTGGTCCCGGAAGGTTGAAACGCCTGCATAATCGTGTGCTGGTATAATAGGCCTATTAAATTGTGCATCTGGCTTCCGTCCAATCCGGAGGGGAAGCGGGTAAAATCGGGGTAACTCCAGCCGCCGGTGTAGTCCGAGCCGTCGCATTCGTCGAGCTTGAAGCCGCTGACGCCCTGCTCCACAAGTTCCTTCCGGTGATAGCTCGCAAAAATATCCCGGGCCTCTCGTATCCCAAAATCCGGCGTGAGGCCTTGGTTGAAGACCTCGTATTCCCCGCAGTGGGGCGCGATCTCGTCATAAAATGGCGCTTTCGGGTGCACGAAGGCGTGCTCCCAGAGGTTGAGCTTGTAGCCCAAGCCGCGCATTCGCTCCACGAAGGCGGCATGATCCGGGAAGTTCTCTTCGTTCCACACGTAGGAGCAGGAATAGGCCGCCGTGTGCCAGCCGGGCTCCAGGCCGAGCACGGTGACGGGCAGCTGTTTTTCCCGGAACTCCCGTGCGAAGGCTTCGATTTCGGCGGACTTGCCCTTGGTGTAGGCCCGATACCACACGCCGAGCCCCCACATGGGCGGCATGGCCCCGCCCCCGCCGAACAGGTTGTACTTGCGCACGGCTTCCAGCATGTTTTCGCCGGCAAAGATATAGAGAGTCACCCCCTGCGCGGCCGGAACTTCTATCGCCATGGCGCGGGGGGCATGGCCCTTTTTCTCATTGGCGCCGCAGTAGAACGACACCGGCCTTGCCGTGTCAACATACACGCCATAGCCGTTGGTGGAGACATAGAAGGGCACGGGGGCGTGGCTGTCGCCGGTGTCCCCCCTGGGGTCGGCGTTGCAGCGCAGGGTCTTCTTTTTGCCCAGCTGGCCGAAGGATTTCAGCTGCAGTCCAAAGCCATAGATCTGCTCGAAGCCGTCCAGCGGCAGCTCCAGGATGAAGCCCCGGGCGCTTGTCCGGCAGGGGATTTTGTCTTCCTCAAAGGGGCAGGGTGTACGCGCAAATTTGTGCAGCGCCTCCTCCCTGGGCGGGTATTCCCGGAAGGCCTGGGGGGTGAGGGCCTCCGGCTGGCCCAGGGTGATGGCGTAGACGCCGGGATAGAGCTCTTTCATGCCGAACCTCCTCCTATCACGCTTCCGCGTATTGTAACTCTGATAGTTTACCATAAAAACGACTTGTGCGCAAGCCCTGTTTTTCGTTTGTGACAAAGGAGAGGCCTTTCGTTCAAGGCCTCTCCTGCTGTTTATTGATTGAACGGGGCTCACTCGGTCACAATGACCTTCACGGTCTTGCCCGCCTCAATGCCGTTCCAGCTGAAGCGCATCGTGACGTCCTGCTCCCCGACTGTTTCGCCGGTGAAGACCAGGTCGTACATCTGCATGGGATAGGTCGTATTTTTCTGGCGCTCGACATAGTTGCCGAACAGATTGCGCGAGATTGTGCTCGTCGTATCGATGATGCTGCTTTCCGAGCGACGCACAAGAGCAATGTCCGCATAGTCGCCCGCGCCATCCAGCGCAGCCGCCGAACCGTTCGGCATGTCGAGCCCGCGCAGGGAGCCGCATGTGAGCGTCTCGCCGACCTTCAGGCTGACTGTCGCGGGGATGTTCGGCTGCAGTTCTTTCTTGATGCCGTCCATGCGCCAGACCTGCGCGCCGCCGAAGGGGTTGGCCGTGCACACGAACAGGCCGTGCTGCGTGGGCAGCAGCACCCGCCCGCCGTAGTTCTCCTCGTTTCCGAAGCCGCTGAGCGTCACCGGGCTGAAGTTGACGCCGTCCTCGCTGACATAGAGATCAAAGCCGGCGGGGTTGCTGCGCTCATTGTATTTGCCCAGAGAGCTGAATTTCCCAAGCGACTTGACCGTGGCCCAGAGCGCGCCGGGCAACGCCAGGGGCAGCTTAAACAGGAACAGCAGCAGCTCGCCGCCCGACGGCAGGCCCCCGTCCAGCGACAGCAATCCGCTGTCGAATAGGAAAGCGCCAAGGAGGGTCAGGCCGATGGCCGTCAAGGTTTGCCGCTTGAAGACGCCCAGGTCCCAAGTGGTGGCATAGAGCTTGCCCTCGTACTGCGCCATCCACCAGATATACTGGTTGAAGGAGAGGTTTTCCTCACCTTCGGGCTGCGTGGCGAAGCCCGCCCGCTGGTTCCCGATGACGGGCATGACATTGCCGGCTTTATCCCGCGCGGCAAACTTTCCGTCCCTGTCGCCCACCACCACCTCGCAGTTTTCGTCCTCGTCGAGGCGGAAGATGGAGGGGGAACAGAACTCCTCGTTGAACGCGATGTCTATGCTCCCCAGGCCGAAGTTGGCCAGGATCATCGGCCCATTGGCGAAGGTGCCGAGATAGAGATAGTCCTTGTCATCGAAGCGCATCACGTAGGGGGAGGCTGAGACAAGCCCCTCCACGCCCATGCCGTCGGAATATTTCGCGCCCTCGCTGCCGCCGACGACCTGCGTAATCACGGGGCCGCCGTCCGCCTGCGGGGTGAGCTTGAACAGGTTGAAGCCGAAGTAGGTAACCACGGCATAGAGCGAGCCGTTGAAGCCCGCCATATCCCAGATATAGGTCATGTTCGCCAGGGGGCCTTCCGTGACCGCCTGGAAATCGGGGTGCTGCTTCAGGTCGGCAAACAGCGCCCAGCCGGTGGCCTTCGCGCCCTCCTTCGGCGTAAGGTCCGCCAGGCCCGTGCCGTCCGTCACGTAGATTTTGGAATCGAAGGTGCCGATATACAGCTTACCCTCGTACACGCAGGCCGCGCGGAAGTACTCCACCGCTGTGAGCTCCCCGCTCTGTGCGTCCCGCGGCAGGTCCTCCCACATAACGATCTCCGGCGTATCGCCCGGTTTGAAGCCGGGCCCGAAGCGCAGGATGATGGAGTAGTCGTAGTCCTCCCCGTTGGTCAGACCGGCGCAGATGTAGAGGTCGCCCTTGAAGAGGATCATGCGGCGGTAGCCGTTGATCGCGGGGTTCTCATACATCAGTTCCCATGCGGCGTCGCTGTCCGAAGCGCGCTGGCGGTAAATCTTCCCCTTCTGGTCTTCGGAAGGATCCGGCAGTCCGGCGTTTCTGCCGATCAGGGTGGCGAGCATCTCCAGGGCGCCGCCCCCGGCGGCACCGGCCAGGCCCAGCAGGGTGCGCCCCATGTCCCGGTTCGTGCCCACCCACAGGTAGTCGCCGTCCGTCTGCGCGAACATCTCGGTGCACCAGGCGTAGCTGTTGTGCACATCCCCCACAATGCCGTCCATTGGACCGAAATTCCCCGGATTTGTGATCTTCTGCGCGGCAAACGCCGGAACCGCCATGGTGGCCAGCATGGACACGCACAGAACCAGTACCAGCGCCGTTTTCATCTTGCCCGTTTTGGTTTGCATGTTGACTCTCCTGTTTTACTAACATGAATTCATGATAAGCTGCGCCCGAAGCGGCGCGCGTGAAAGTAGAAGCCCAGCAGCTCCGCCGATTTGGTCTTCGCCTTCAAAATCACACCCGTGCCCGCATGGATGTCATATTCGTAGAGCTTGCTGCCCTTTACGAATTCGATCTCGTATTTGGCTACGCCGCGCTCCTTCACCCGCCAGGTCTTGAGAAACAGCACCTGGTCGGCGGAGAAGCCCGCGTCCTCCAGGGCGATTTCCCTGGCCTTTTTCATGCCGATTTCGCCCGGGACACTCGTCGGGGGGGGCGGCTCGGTGGTCGATGGCACGGGCGGCTGCGTAGATGAGACGCGCTTGCGCCCGGAATCCAGGATGATGCCCGTGCCGGCGTGGATGTCGTACTCATACTCCCAGCCGTCCGCCACGAACCCGATCTCATATTTGGCGATGCCGCCGTCGTCCACCTGCCCCGCCTTGGTGAAGGTTGCCTGCGCGGCGCTGCACCCCGCGGCCGCCAGGGCGATCTCCCTGGCCTTGCCGAGGCTCACGCCCCCCGCCGTGCTTGACAGCGAGGGCTCCCGGGTGGTCTGTTCGGCGGGCTGCGCCGTCTGCGCCGCGGCGGTATCCTGGCCCGCGGACGCCTGCATCGTCGGTGCGGTGCCCCCCTGTGTGGGCGTCGCATCACAGGCCGCGAGAGCCAGGGCGGCTGCGGCAAGCAGAACCACGGCGCATTTGTTTACGCAGCTCAAATGATGTACCTCCAAGCGCGTGGCGCATTTTAAGTATAGCCCCGCAAGATGAAAGAAAGATGAGCGGAGCATTAAAAATTGATTAAAGGGCCGGCAGCGTGAAACGGAACTCGCTGCCGCGGCCCGGCTCGCTTGCGGCCGTGATTTCGCCGCCGTGCAGCGCCGCGATCTGCCTGCAGATGGCCAGGCCCAGCCCCACGCCCGCGTTTTCGCTGACGGAGCGGGCGGGGTTCACCTGGTAAAAGCGGTTCCATATCTTCGGCAGGTGCTCCGGCGCGATGCCGATGCCGTTGTCCTTTACCGTCAGCACGGCCGAACGGCCCTCCCGCCGCAGCCTGACCCAGACGTGGCTGCCGCCGTAGCGGAAGGCGTTCTGCAGGAGATTGACCACAAGGCGGGTGAACAGGTCCCGGTCGGCCAGGGCGGAGACGCCCGGCTGGATGTAGGCCTGCAGCCCCGGGATCACCGGCTTGATCTCCACGCACAGGGCCTCCAGCAGCTCGCTGACGTCCTGCCGCTCCAGCTGCGCCGATTCTATGCTCTGCTCCAGCCTGGCGAAGGCGAGCAGCTGGGCGATAAGCCGCGAGAGCTTCTCCGCCTGCCTGCGCACGACTTCCAGGGCCTCCCGCAGGCCGTCCGCGCCGCCGGGCTGCTCCAGCGCGTCGTCGCACTGGGCCAGGATCACGGAGGTCGGCGTGCGCAGCTCGTGGGAGGCGTCGGACACGAACTGTTTTTCCGCCTCGAAGGAGGCCTCCAGCCGGGCCAGCATGTGGTTGAAGGTCTCAGCCAGGCGGTGCAGCTCGTCGCGGCCCTCGCCCAGCTCGATGCGCAGCGAGAGGTCCCGCCCGCCGTTGATGTCCTCCGCGGCCCTGCGGATATGCTCGATGGGCCGGAACGCCCGCCGCGTGATGAGGTAGCCGATGCCGATGGACAGCGCCGAGAGCAGGGGCAGGGCAAACAGGCCCGCGTTCAGCAGCGGCCCGGCCCCGCCGGAGCCGTCAATCTGCTGCACCCCGCGCAGCCACAGGGCGGGGCTGCCCTCATAGACCACCCATTGGTCATAGACCTCGTAGGCCGCGCCCGCCAGGTCCATCCGCCGCGCCTGCCTGTCCTCGAAGGGCGCGGCGATGTCCACGCCGGGGGGGAGCCGCCCGTACAGCAGCGCGCCGTCCTGCGCGTAGACCAGCGTATATATCCCATTGAGGTAGCGGATGAACGTGTCGTCTATTTTCAGCACGCCGTCGTCGAAGGCCATCCTGCGGGCGTTGTCCTCCACTGTGCGCAGCAGGCGCTGCCGCGTCTCCTCGCGCTCCAGCGTACCGCCCACAGCAAACAGGAAGCCAAGCACCACGGTCACCACCAGCATCATCATCAGCCCGTACCAGAAGGTCACGACCAGCTTGATGGACAGCCTTCGGGAGAGCCTATGCAGTGACAGCTTTTTTTCGGGATTTCCCGCAGATGGCCTGCCCATGGTCAGCCCTCCCGCAGCACGTAGCCGCTGCCGCGCACGGTGTGGATAAGCTTCACCACATGGCCCTCGTCGAGCTTCTTGCGCAGGTAGCGGATGTAGACGTCCACCACGTTGGTTCCGCCCTCGTATCCGTAGTCCCACACGTGGTTTTCGATCTGCTCCCTGGAGAGCACCGTGCCCTGGTTGCGCAGCAGGTACTCCAGCAGCGCGAACTCCTTGGCGGAGAGCGCCACGGCCGTGCCGCCGCGCTCCACGCTGTGGTGGTTGCAGTCGAGCGTCAGGTCGGCCAGGGTGAACACGTTCGTGCGCGCGGCGTTTTTCTCGCGCAGCAGCACCCGCACCCGCGCCATGAGCTCATCGAAGGAGAAGGGCTTCACGAGATAGTCGTTCGCCCCGGCGTCCAGGCCCCGCACGCGGTCGGAAACGGTGTCACGGGCGGTGAGCAGGAGCACCGGCGTGGAACTCCCCGCGTACCGCAGGCGGCGCAGCACCTCCAGGCCGTCCATGCCCGGCATGAGGATGTCCAGCACGGCGGCGTCGTAATCCGCGCCGTTGAGGTACGCCAGGGCGTCGCGGCCGTCGAAGCAGGCGTCCACCGCGTAACCCGCGGCCCGCAGCCGCTTGGCCAGGATATGGTTCAGGTCGCGCTCGTCCTCGGCGATCAGTATGCGCAAAAAATCACCCCTCCCCTTTTCTGGCACCCATTATAGCAGAAAAGGACGCGCCGCGCAATTGTTTCCCAAATTTTTTCAAAAAATTTCTTGACATCACAGCGGTGATGCGCTAAACTATGGTCAGCCTTTTGCATGTGGCTCTTTTCCTTTGCATAACCCGAAGGGAAAGAAAAACCGCTGGCAGTGCCGTGCCGGCGGTTTTTCTTTTTCTCTTGACTTTCCACTTTTTCGGGCGTATAATGGGCTCAACAAAATTTTGGAAAGGATGAATTTGCAATGAAAAAACTGGTTTCTGTTCTCCTCACGCTGCTCGTGATGGCCGGGGTGATTGCCGTCGCGCCTGTTGTGGCCAGCGCGGCTGCTCCGGCAGGCCCCAACAGCACCGATTCCTGGGACTTCACCGCCGCTACCGAGGACGGCGGCGGCATCTATGGGTCTGGCTCATGGTCCTGGGAGCAAAGCACCAAAACGCTCACCCTCAACAACCTCTACCTCATTACCGACGCCACGACCGCGCTGCATTTACCTGACAGCGCGACAATCGTACTCAACGGAACGAACTTGATATACAGTACAGCCACAACAAGCAGTGCCGCCACTTTTGGGATATTTGTGTTTGGTTATCTCACCATTACCGGCAACGGCAGCCTGTCAGCTACGAGCGGCACGGCGACGGGCGCGGGCGCTGCTTATACCACCGGTATTCATTGTGAACAAACGCTCACAATCAGCGGAGTCACAGTATCCGCAACGGGCGGCGAGTCCGCCAGCAACCACAGTTTCGGCTTTTTCAGCCGCGCCTTTATACTCAGCGGCAGCACAGTCACCGCCACAGGCAATACCCGAGCCCTGGAAACAAACTATACCGTGCCGAGCGGATATACGTTTTATACGAATACGGCGACGACCCCCAGCGCCGCGCCGCTCACGGGCAACGGCTCCACGACGGTTATTGGCGGCACGCATAAATATGCCAAGATTGTCGCCCCGGCCCCCGTTCTCACCCTGTCGGACTCAACTTGGAACCCGCCCGCAACGGCGTTCAGTACAAATATAGCAGTGACCTCGAACGTGCCGTGGACAGCCAACAGTAACGCTGCGTCGTGGCTGACCGTATCCCCCGCCAATGGATCAAACAACGGGAACTTTGCTATCAACGCTGCGGCGAACACTGGCGCTGCGAGGACTGGCACGATTACGGTCACGGGCGGCGGCATCACGCGCACGGTCGCGGTCACGCAGGCTGGGACGGCAACGCCCACCTACACCCTCACCGTCGTTGGCGGCACGGGCGGCGGCGGCAGCCATGTGGCGGGGGCAGTTGTGAATATCTCGGCCACCGTGCCCAGCGGCAAGGTGTTCGTCAACTGGACGACCAGCAGCGGCGGCAGCTTCGCAAACGCGAACAGCGCCAGCACGACCTACACCATGCCGGGCAACAACGCCACGGTAACGGCCAACTTCAAGGATGCGCCCAAGATGATCTTCTCCACCAAATACGAGGCGAATTTCCTCAACTGGCTGCTGTTCTTCCTCGGCTTCGGCTTCATCTGGATGCGGTTCTGAATTTATGAATAAACTGTAAACTATCCCATAGGCTCCCCATCCCCTCTTGCCCGGGGATGGGGAGTGTGCTATAATTTGCTTTGAACAATTATTTATAAGGAGAAACCCCATGGACACTCGTTTCGCCATCAAGGAATACCACGACGCGCGGGAGGTCACCCGCCAGCTGGACGAGCTGATCAAAAAGCCCATCTACTCCGTCAAGCCGGATAAGCTGAAGGAGTACGAGGAGGAATACTATGAAAAGAAGTGCGCGAAATCCAAGGCGATGATAGCCGAGGCGAAGACAGTCATCCCCGGGGGCGTGCAGCACAATTTGGCCTTTAACTATCCCTTCCCGCTGGTATTCACCAGGGCGCAGGACGCGAAGCTCTATGACATCGACGGCAACGAGTACCTGGACTTCCTCCAAGCCGGAGGCCCTACTGTACTGGGCTCCAACCCTGTTGCGGTACGCGAGCAGGTTAAAGAGCTCCTGGACACCTGCGGGCCCTCCACGGGGCTGTTCCACGAGTTTGAGTATAAGCTGGGCAAGAAAATAGCCGACAGCGTGGAGAGCGTGGACATGTTCCGTATGCTCAATTCCGGCAGCGAGGCCTGCGTGGCGGCCTGCCGCGTGGCGAGGCTCGCGACCAAGAAAAAGAACATCGTGAAGATGGGCGGGGCCTACCACGGCTGGAGCGACGCCCTGGCTTACGGCATCCGTATCCCGGGGAGCAAGTTCACGCAGTCCAGCGGGGTGCCGCTGTACATGTTCCTGCATACGCAGGAGTTCTTCCCGAACGATTTGGACGCCCTGGAGCGCGTATTGTTCAAAAACAAGTTCAACGGCGGCACGGCGGCCGTGATGATCGAACCCGTGGGCCCCGAGAGCGGCACGCGGCCCCTGGACTTCGACTTCAACGCGGGCGTGGAGAAGCTTTGCCGGAAGTACGGCGCGCTGCTGGTGTTCGACGAGGTCGTGACCGGTTTCAGGATCGGCATGGCGGGCGCGCAGGGCTACTTCGGCGTTTCGCCGGATCTCACGATTTTCGGCAAGGCCATCGCGGGCGGTTACCCCGGCGCGGGCGGCGTGGGCGGCAAGAACAAATATATGCAGCACCTCGGCGCGGGGCTCGACAGCTCCGGCGCGAAGATCAAGAAGGCCCTCATCGGCGGCACGATGGCGGCCACGCCCATCAGCTGCGTGGCGGGCTATTACACCCTGGAGGAGATCGACCGCACCAACGCCTGCCAGCGCGCCGGCGAAATGGGCGATCTGCTCACCAAAGGCTTACAAGAGCTGGTCAAAAAATATAACCTGCCCTTCGTGGTGTTCAACCAGGGCAGTATCTGCCACCTGGACAACGCGGGCACCATGCACTACGCCATCGACTGGGGCAAGCTCTGGGAGGTCCCCGGCGTGCTCAAGGCCACCAGCGTGCGCAAGCACGAGATGGAGCACATGGGCGCGGCCTATATGGCCGAGGGCATCGTGACCCTGGCGGGCAGCAGGCTCTACACCAGCGCGGCCTACACGCCGGCGCTCATCCAGGAGGCCCTCGACAGGTTCGAGCGCGTGTTCGCGAATTGCGAGAGGATTCCGGCGGGAGGGTAAGAATTATTTGTGTCTGTAAGCGGGCGGCCTGCTGGCCGCCCCTACAGTTAAGAGGATAGACTATGCCGCTCTTTGACGAAACTGAACTTGCGCAGATGAAAGCCCAGCGCGACGCTAGGCTTGCGGAGGCCAACGCGAAAGCCGAAGCCGAGCGAGCGGAACGAGAGCGGGAGCGGCTTCAACGCGAACAGGAGCTTTTGCCTTTCCACCATGCTATGGCTTATTATTTGGAAAAGGCAATCGAGTATACCGAAGCGGCTGAAATAGTGGGCCTAAAACCTTCTAATCTCAACGAAAAGCTATTTTGGGAGCTTCCCAATGGTTGGCTAGGCAAAGATAGGAAATTATACTATCGTGGAACACAGTGCATAAGCGCTCGCTATTCCGATTCTTCCGCTACCTACATTCGTGAAGGCGTAAGCGATAACACTAGTGTTCGAGTTGAGGGAAAAGTGCCCTATCTTATGGGTTGCGCGTATGTGTATACGGAAGAATATGTTTCTAACGGTGAATACGGCGGCGACTATTTTTACACGCATATATCTCCTCGCCCCGAAGCCGAAATGCGCGCACTGGTTGATGAGGGCTTCCGTGCGTTGCTGCGGGAGAAAATGAATAGCTAGTTTAGAAAGGCCGCCCAATGCACATCACCATCCGCAAAGTCGAAGAAGCCGATTACCCCGCCGTGCTGTCCCTGTGGAACGGCCTGGGCAACCGTTTCATCACAGAGGAGAACATCGGGGCATATTACAGAAAAGAAAAGCTGGATGACAATTATAAAACCTTCGTCGCCGTGCTGGACGGCAAGGCCGTCGGGTTCATCTATCTGCTGCAATTCATGTCGGTGGGCCCCCCCATGCTGCACATGAATATCCACGGGCTGGCCGTTGCGCCTGAGCTGCGCGGCAGGGGCATCGGTTCGCAGCTGCTGGCATATGCGGAGCAGTATGCAGCTAGCAGAGGCGTAACCTATCTTGGGTTAAACACCGGTTTCAAGCGCAAAGACGCCCACAGGTTTTACGAGCGCCACGGCTTTACAACAGATTCGTATTGTTATACCAAGAAAATTTAGGGAGACGCCATGCTCAGTATCTTCAGCTGGTTCGGCTACAGGGAGATTGCCGGCGCCGAGTGTCTTCGCCTGATCAGGGCAGCCGGTTTTGAGGGCGTACTGCTGTGGTGGGATACGATTGACGGCGTGGACTATCGCGATATGCCCGCGCTTGCCCGGCGGGCGGGGCTGTTCATCGAGAACGTCCATACGAATTTCGATATGATCCAACACATTTGGGAGGACAGCGCCGCCGGGCAGGCCCTCTTCGAGCATTATTTGCAGTGCGTGGACGACTGCGCCGCGTATGAAATTCCCGCGATGGTAGTACACGCCCACACGAGGGGCGTTCCACTGCCCGCGGACACGCGCCTGGGCTTCGAGCGGTTCCGGCGCATCGTGGACAGGGCCGAACGGCTGGGCGTCAACGTGGCCATGGAGAACCAGCGCAGCGCCGCGCAGATGGCCCTCGCAGCGCGGCTGCTGGAGGGCATCGATTCACCGCGCTTCGGCTTTTGCCTGGACAGCGGGCACCACAACGCCCGCGAAGTCCCCGAGGTTGACATGCTGGGCCGCTTCGGGCACAGATTGATGGCGCTGCACCTGCACGACAATATTGGCAAGGACGACCTCCACCTGCTGCCCTTCGACGGCACTGTCGACTGGCCCGCGCAGATGCGCAAAATCGCCGAAACAGGCTATGCCGGGCCCACCACGCTGGAGGTTATGAATATAGGGTATGAGGATAAAACGCCGGAGGAATATCTGGCGCTTGCCGTTGAGAGGGCGAAGAGGCTGGAACAACTGCTGTAGGGGCTGCATTCATGCCGCCCGCATTACAATACATAATACGAGGAGGAACACTATGGACATTCTGGAGGCAAAACTGGCGGTCATCGCGGCGGGAAAACGACTGGTGGAGACGGGACTTATCGCGCGCACCTGGGGCAACGTGAGCGCGCGCGTGGACGCGGAGAGCTTCGTCATCACGCCCTCGGGCAAGGCCTACGAGGGCCTGACGCCGGAGGACATCGTGCAGGTACAGATCAAAACCCTAGACTACAGCCGCGAAGCGAGTGTAAAGCCCTCCAGCGAGAAGGGCATACACGCGCAGTGCTATTTGCTGCGGCCCGAGGTGGGCTTTGTGATTCACACGCACCAGCACAACGCCTCGATTGCGGCTGTCATGGGAAAGCCCGTGGAGACTGCCTCCTGGTGGAGCGACGTCGTGGGCAAAACCGTGCCGGTGGCGGCCTACGGCCTGCCGGGCTCCGGCAAGCTCAAGAACGGCGTGGTCAAGGCCCTGAAGGATCATCCCGGCAGCCGGGCGTTCCTCATGGCGCACCACGGCGCGCTGTGCCTGGGGAGCGACGCCGACGGGGCCTTCAGGGTGGCCAATGCCCTGGAGCAGGTGTGCCTGGCGTTTTTGAAGGCGCGCCTGCGCACTTTTACAGGCGACGTGGCCGAGACCCTGGACGGCGTCCACAACTTGATCGCCCGGCGCAGGGAGCAGTTGCGCCCGCGCGCGCAAGCCCCCGCGCTGGCAGCCTACTCCAGCTTCCGCAGCGGCGACGCCTTCTGCATGACCCCCGAGGGCTTCGGGAACACGACGATCGACGTGGCGCTGCCCACGGGGCTGCTCTTTGACGAGGAGGCCGAAGCGCCCGAGACCCTGGAGCTGCACCGGGCCATTTACCGGGGCGACAGAAAGGTCAACGCCATTGTGCACAGCCAGCGGCCGGACGTCCTGCGGGCCTCCAAGGCCGGGAGCAAGCTCTTGCCCTACCTGGACGACTTTGCGCAGATTGCCGGGATCGACCTGCGCCTGGCCCGCTTCGACCCTGAAAACAGGGCGCAGAGCGCCAAGCTGGTGCGGAAGGGCCTCAAACGCCGCAGCGCCGTGCTGCTTGCGGACAACGGCGCGCTGTGCGTTGGCTCCAGCCTGGACGAGGCCCGCGCGGTGGAGACCGTGACGGACAAGAACTGCGGGGTTTCGCTCTCGGCGGACCTGTTCGAGGGCGTGAAGCACATCGCCGCGCTGGACGCGCTGCTCATGCGGGCGGTGTATGTGCTGAAGTACAGCAAACAGAAGTAGGCTATTGCCCGTAAAAGGCGATGGTCATGTAGCCCGTGGCCGCCGGAACCTCCCAGCCCAGCAATTCCGAAGTATTCGCCTGCGCGATGAGCTCCATCGCGCAGGCGTTTTCCTTGCAGCGCTGCAGCAGCGCGGCCAGCACCACGGGAGCGTCCACATAGGTGCTGTCGAGGTCGAGGGGCACGGCGGCGTCGTAAGCCTTTATGCACTCGAGTATCTGCGCGCGGCGGATTTGCTCCTCCCGGGAGGACAGGCCGTGGGAGAAATCGATGGAGGCGACCAGGAGCGAGCCCGGCCCGGCGAGGGCCACGGCGGTATCGATCGCCTGCTTGGCGGCGTTGAAGGACACGCCCTTCTGGAAGATAAGGGGCACGGCCCGCACGCCCGGAAGGTATCGCGCGAGCAGGGGCATGAGGATGCCCACGCTGTGCTCGTCCTCGAACAGGGCGTCGGCGGCCTGGGCAAGTCCCCTGCCCTCCAGGGCCCGGAGGATGCTCTCCTCCGGCAATACCAGGCCGTCGTAATTCGCGAACGCGGCGTAGGTCGTCGCGATTTTGGGGCCCATGGCCTCGTGGTTCGGCGCGATGAGGATGACCGTGCTTGGCGGGTTTTCCGCCAGGGCGGCGAAGATGGCGGCGGCCATGGGCAGTGCCTCGCCGCCGTGGGGCACGATGACGGCCCGCACGTTTTCCGGCATGTCAGCGGCGGGGGCGTCCAGGTCTCCGACAGGGGCAAACTTCGCTGTGTTGATAATTTTGCTGTAGAATGGAGCCTGTGTCTCTGTCGGCGTTGGATCTGGCTTCGCTGTGCAAGCACATAAAAAGACCAACAACAGCAAACCCAAGCATTTTGCATTTCTGCCTATGCATCGCAGATGCGTTTTGCATCTCTGCATTCTCATTTGATCGTCACCGTGCCACCCTTGACCGAGCTGGTGAACTCGGGCTTATCCGTGAGCGTGATGTAGGCGCCCTCGCTCTGGAAGGCGCCGGTCATCACCGGGCGGGCGGTGAAGCGGATGGTGCCGCTCCTGGCGCTGCGGCCCTTGAGCACCGTGAATGTCACCTGCTGGCCTTTGACTTCCGAGACCCAGATGTTATAGTTCCAGTGCCACCAATGCCAGTCCATGCCGATAAACTCCAGCCCCGCCGGGAGGACGTGCACGATGCTGTAGCAGCCCTCGGGGGCCTCGGCGGCGATGGAGAAGCTGATTTCGCCAGTTGTTGTGCCCTGCTGGGCGATGTCGATGTTGCCATAGCTCTGCGAGACGGTGAGGGCCTTGTTGCTCCCCGCCGGGAAGCCCGGGGCGAGGTAGCTGGCCGTCACTTCAACATCGCCGCTGACGTCGCTGAATCGGATTGAACGCAGCTGCTCCGTGGTGAGCGTGACGGCGTGGCCGAGGAATAGCTTGACCTGCCGCGCGCGGCCATCGAGGGTGTAGGTGAAGGATGCGCATTCGGGGTCTACGCTGCGCGCCTGGTGGCGCAGCACCAGCAGCTGCTGCAGAAGATACAAATCCTCGTAGCCTCTGTTTTCCAGCACGTATTGGAACAGCGGGACGCCCTCGGGTAGATCGAGCAGCATGGCGGCCACGGCGAGGTTGGCGGTCAGGCGGATGGTGTCCTCGCGGTTTTCCCAGTCGACATACAGCGTCTGGCCCGCTTTTGCGCAGTATTCTTTGATGAGCGCTTCGACGATCGTCCTCGCGGCGCTGCCGTTGCCGATGAATATCTGCGCCAGAGCGAGGTAGATTTGGTCCACGGGGTGCACGGGGTCTTCGGGGACGGCGTCATCCAGCAGCGTGTTGATGCGCTGCATGACGGGCTCCTTCAGCGCGGCCAGGCCCATAAGAGCCAGCGGAGCGCTGCTCCCCTTCATCTGGGCGTAGAGATACTGCGCCGCGGCGGTCTTGTTGAAGCTCTCGCTGGAAATGGCGCAAGCCCAGGCTGTCGTAACCAGGGTATCCGATTCGCTCACGTCGCCGTAGGTGAAGGGGGAGATGCTTCCGTTCTCCCGCTGGAACTGCGGGATTTTAGCGGCATAGTCCGTGCCGTAAGACCAGCCCCGGCCCTCGGGCGTCAGCGCATCGAGGAGCTCCCCGGCGGCCTGCTTGGCGAGGAGCTGCTCGGCCCGGATGGAGCCGGTGCCGAGGACGCGCCAAAGGCCGTGCATCACCTGGGACTTTTTCTTGTCCGCGAAGGTGAGCCGCGCCATGCCCCTGGCCGGGATATTGAATTTCGTGCTGCTCGCAAGGGGCATCGTAACAGTCTCGGCGTGGTCGGCGACGCCGTCGGCCACGGCGAACGGGAGCGTGAGCTTATCCCTGAGCTCCCTATATTCGCCGGTGACGCTGACGCTGTGCTCCCCTGATTTCAGGGCCGGGAGAGGCACTTCAAACCAGGCGGAGAGGGGCGCGCTGACCGTTTTCTTGAAGCCCAGCGTGGGTATCTCCACGGTGTATTTGACCTCCCCGCCCGCGAGGGCCGTGCCCGCGCAGCGCAGCCCCAAAATGGGTTTGTCGCCGGTGAGGAAGGCGCTGCCCATGCGCATATCCACGAAGAAGGGCAGCGTGGCGATGATGTTGGCCCGGCCCGTACCCGCCATCACGTCCCCACGGCGAGCGCCCTCACCGTTGCGGAACGCCTGCCAGATCAGCCGCCAGGAGGTGATGTTGTCCGGCAGCTTGACCTCCACGCTCGCCTGTCCCTTGCTGTCGGTCTCCACGGTTTTGAAGAGCGCCGTGTCCCGCAGGTCGGAGCGGTCGCCGTCGCCGCCGCCGTCGTCGCCCTTCTCGCCGCCGCCCGTGTTGCGCACCACGACGTGGCTGACGGACACGCTTCTGTGAAAATAGTAGGTATCCCAGAAAATTTCCGCGATGTCGTCGTACTGCTCGCGCAGGGCCAGCAGGGCCTCGTCCACCATGTTGAGGTTCACCGTGCCCTGCACGGGCTTGCCTGCGGGGTCTGTGAGCTTTAAATAGAGCTTCGCGGTTTCGCCCGGGCGATAGTTGGGTTTATCCTGGCTGACTTCCAGGTGCAGCGCGCGGCTCTCGGTGTCCACGCGCACAGAATAGGGATAGTAGTGCTCGATGTACTCCCTGCCGTCGAACCACACGCCGTAGACGCTCAGGTTGGGCAGGATGGAGCCATCGAAGATGAACTCGTACAGATTGTCGGGTGAGACCGTGTGGTCCAAATACCTGTCGCTGGCGCGGACAAAGAGCACCGCGCCGCCCTCCAGCTTGATGGCGTCCCGGTCCCGGTTTTCGTAGAGGGAGAGGGATACCTCGTCCCCGAACGCATAGGCGTTTTTATCGTTGTTGTCGCGGACATAGGCCGTTTTTCCGTACCTATAGCCGTAATCGCCCCGGTAGATGCGCCCGGGGCTGTCCGGCCGCACGTCGTAGACATAGGTGGTATAGCTGAACGCCCTGCCCCCCGTGTCCTTGCACTTGATGTCGATGCGGTAGTCGTCCGCCGCGTTCAGGGGCAGCGCGAAGCTCTGCTTCTCCTTGCCGTTCACGGTGAACTTCCTGCTGCCCTCGAGTGTTTCGATGGTCCGGCCGCCGCTGTAGTAGTTGTATTCCACAAATGTCTTTGTGTAGGGGTCGTAGCGCTTTTCGCTGCTCGCGGTGCCCTTGGTATAAGTGAGCTTCGTCCAGCTGACGTCCAGGGTCAGGCTGCCGGTGAAGTCCTTCAGGCACTTGTTGCTGCCGTACCACTCCAGGTATTCCAGCCCGGTGAAGTCGATCGCGAAGGCCTGCACCTCCAGGGTGCTCACGCCCTTCTCCCGCTTGGCGTCGGCGGTGATGTCCACATCGCGGCTCACGCACTGGATATAGGTGTGCTCGTACACCCGCCCCATCTCGGGCAGCTCGGCCTCCACGCTCACGCCCTTGTAGGACACCAGGCCGCCATAATCCGTCCTGCCGCTCACCACCGCGCCGGCGAGGCCGAAGCCGTCGGTCCTCAGCTTCTGACCGTCGATGGTCAGGTCCAGCGCGGCCACGGGCGTGCCGTCAAAGTATTCCACATAGGCGCTCACCTCGGCCTGCTCCCAGGCCCAGATGATGGGCTTATCCACGGAGACAGACATCCTGTAGGCGGGCTTGCGGTAGATTTTCACCTCGAAATAGGTGCTGCCAAGGCGCTCCTCCCCGTGATAGGCCGAGAGGCAGTAGTAGCCCGGAGCGAGCTCGGGCAGCGAGAATCTGCCCTCGAACACGCCGTTTTTCACGGGGATGTCCTGCCGGATCTCGCTGGCGGAAGCGCTGTCCCAGTAGTTCTCCTCGATGACGGCCGTTATTTTGTCGATGGCCTTGACGCCCGCCTGCTTGGGGGAGAGCACGCCGAAGAAATTCATGTTTTCAGTAGGGCTGTAGAGGCGTTTGTCGCAGGAGACGTAGCGCCAGTAGTCCATGCGGTTGAAACCGGTAACGCGGGCGCTGTCGTAGAGCATGACGAGCAGTTGCTCTTCGCCGGATTTTGCGCTGTAGGCGGTGTTGCGATCCGAGGCGTTCTTATTTTGGAAGGCCAATATGCCCTGCGCGTCTGTCCTTCCGAGGGAAACGCCGCCTAGCTTCGAGATTTCCGCGCCCTGCACGGGCTGTGATGTGCCCAGGCCGTTGAGCCAGAACAGGCTGTCGCCGTTGCCGGAGATTGCGTAGGCGCTCAAATCCGTCACCTGGAACAGGCAGGTCAGCGCGCGCCCGTTGGTGGTGAACTGCACGGCGTAGAAGCCCGCGGGCAGCGCCTCCGGCAGGACGGCCACGCCGCCGCCCTCGTCCCCCAGGATGGGGAGCCTGCCGTCGAAGACCTTCTGGAGAGCGGACGTATCCAGCGCGGGCTGCGGCTGGCCGCTCCAGGCGTCGTAGTTCAGGCTGTCGTCCAGGGCCTTGGCGTAGGCGGCGATGTCATTGAATTGGAACACCTGCGCGGGGATGTCCGGGCCCTCGTTCTTCGGGTGGAACCAGAGCGTGAAGGCGGGCCGTTCTGTAACCATGTAGGCGTTGTTATCGGGGCCCGCGCCGGACCAGAACGCCTTCTCCTTCTCCTGCGTCCTGAACTTGAAGGTATAGTCCTCGCCCAGGCGCTCGCCGCCCAGCGCGCCCTGCAGCGCGCCGCCGACCTTCACCCGGTACACCGTGCCCTCCTTCATGTAGCCCGTGGCGAGGAAGCTGTAGGTGTTCAGGCCCGTCTTGCGCCAGTCGCCGCTCTGGGCCGGGGTGAAGCTGACGTGCTTCTTCAGGTCGTCGAGTTTCACCTCGCCCGTGAAGGTGAGTTCGACGGCGCTGTTGACGGGCACGCCCGTGCCCTCGTCCATGGGAAAATTGCGCTCCAGGGCAAAGCCCCTGCGGGTCTGGAAGGCCCAGCTGTTGCCCGCGCGCGGCGGCTGCCCGTTGTCCGTCTGGAGGGGGTCGAAGGCGAGGGTGACCAGCGCGCCGCGCTCGAACGCCTCCTCGGGGCGCAGCTTGTAGCCCGTCTTGCCGTTTTTCTCCAGGCTGTAGTCGAATTCCGGCGAGGTCGTCAGCCAGCGGCGGATGTGCTCCTCCTCCAGGGGCTCGGTGAGCGTCAGCAGGAAGCCGGTGTCGGCGGCGACGCAGCCGCTGCCGTCCATCGCCTCCGCCTTGATGTCCAGGCCCGCCGAGGGGGCGGCGTAGTTTTCGAACAGGGTTACAGCTTCCAGCGCAGGGTCGCCGCCCGGGCCGGATACGGGGCCGGGCGCGGGGCCGAGCTGCGCGATGCCTATGCCCGCCAGGGTGACGCCCAGGGCGGCGAGGCCTGAGACGATACGGACGATGAGCTTCGTTGCTTTCATAATGAACCCCCTCCTCTTTGTATCTCGATTGTATCACATATCATGGGGAAAGTCCAGCGAAAAGATTTGCACTTTTTGATGCGATATGATATAATTGCCTGGGCACGGGCGGCAACTACTTTTGCGCAGCTAAGGCTCGCAAAAGTGCCGCCCCGACAGCCCGGAGAATATATTCGGGAGGGATCGCCATGATCACAATCGCATCCATTGGGCTCGGCAGCCGCGGGCGCGTCTATATGCGGGGGTTCTCAAGGCATAAAGATGTCCAATTCACGGCGCTGTGCGACAGCAACCCGGCCATGCTGGAGGCCGCGGGCAAGCGCTTTCCGGGGGCGCAGAAATTTGGCAGCGACAGAGATTTCTTCGCGGCGGGGAAGCTGGCCGACTGGCTGGTGATTGCCACCTGGGACCCGTTCCATTTCCCGCACGCCATGGCCGCGCTGGCGCTGGGCTACAACCTGATTCTGGAGAAGCCCGTAACGGCAGTGCCCGCCGAGCTGGACGCCATCTGCGACAAAGCCAAAGAAAAAAACGCGATCATCCTGCTGTGCCATGTGCTGCGCTATTCGCCGTATTTTTTAGCAATTAAAAATATCGTGGACAGCGGGCTGATCGGTGACATCGTGAATATAAATCATGAAGAAAACGTGGGTTTCTGGCACTACGCGCACTCCTACGTGCGGGGGAACTGGCGCAACACCGAAGTGGCCGCGCCCTTCCTGCTGGCGAAGAACTGCCACGACTTCGACCTGCTGCACTGGCTGGTGAACAGGCCCTGCGAGGAGGTCAAGTGCTACGGCGGGCAGGCCTATTTCAAGCCGGAATACGCGCCCGAGGGGGCCACGAGCCATTGCTTACAGGGCTGCCCCCATTTAAAAACCTGCCCCTACAGCGCGGAGAGGCTCTATCTGCGCAGGACATCGTTCCTCGTGTGGGCCCAGGGGATCGCCGCCGGGCAGCCGAAGGTTCCGCCCTATAAAGAGCTGCGCCGCATCCTCACCGACGGCCAATACGGGCGCTGCGTATACCATTGCGACAACGATGTCTGCGACCACCACAGCGCGGCCATGCGCTTCGAGGGCGGCGCCACGGCCAGCTTCAGCGTGAGCGCCATGAGCTACTTCTTCACCCGGCGCATCCGCGTCCAGGGCACGAAGGGCGAGCTCTGGGGCCGCGACCATACCAAGCGCCTGCACATCCACGAGTTCGGCAAGCTGCCCCGCGTGAAGTCCATCCACGGTAAGCTCCTATCCGGTCACGGCGGCGCGGACGGCAGCTTCTGCGAGGCGGCCTACAAAGTGATGGCGGGCGGCCCGGTTGACCCGGAAAACATGACGACCATCGAGCAGACGAGGATCTCGCACAGGATTGTTTATGAGGCGCTGGGGCTGCTGTGAGGCTCCCCCCGGCGCTTCGCGCCACCCCCCTCGCAAGCGAAGAGGGGCTTTATCGCGCCCCTCCACTATACCGGCAAAAACCCCCGTTTTGGCGCAGTTTTTTGCGCTGAAACGGGGGCACTTTTCTACCATTTATCGGGCGAAGGCTGCCTTAGGTTACCGCGTTTATATAGTTTATGTAATAAAGTTCGTTATCAAAAAAACCTACGGCACCTACAGAATCTTCACCCAGTTCCAAGAACTTAATTTCTGTCTCTCCACCTCCCTTGATTAGGTATTGTTTCGGACAATCCGTGTAGCCCCATGTCCAACCAGACATAGTAATAGCAAAACTGTTTTGTTTGATTTCACTGATCACTCCGCTGGCTGAACGATACGTTGTTTTTGTAACCTTATCGTAATTATCGTATTCACCCACCTTCATAAGCCCGTGGTAATAAACTGTTTTGGTTCCCGTTGGACGAAGTTCCTTTTTATCCTGGCTCAGGCCAATAGAAACTTCTGTTCCCACTGGAAGTTCTCTCTTTACCCTATCGCGAATCTGTGCTGCTAATTTCTTTTTTTTAGGTATGGTGAAAGGAGCTCGAATACACCACAAAACTAAAGGAAGAAGCGTAAGGAAACCGCAAGAGTATAGCACATGAGGAATGCTTTCGTCATGCCCTGTCATTCCGACGAAAATAATCACAAATATGCCTATAACAAAAGCGGCAAGCCCCAACCAAAGGCACGTTCCTAAGGCTGACGAAATTTGATTCTTCGTCGCAAGAACCTTTTCTCGTTCATTGAGCAAATCTCCGACGTTACCAGTCATAGGAAAAAAAGCCTCCTCAAAATTTTGTTGCTCCCATTATAGGACATATAGTCCTATTTGTCAATAGGCAATTTCGTTTCGTGGTATTATTTTTCCCGGGTGATTTCATGAGGCTTCGCATCCGGGACTGCCGGGAGGACCGCGACCTGACGCAGCGGCAGATGGCCGACTACCTGCACTGCGACCAGTCGCTTTATTCCAAATACGAACGCGGCGAGCGGGACGTGCCACTGCACGTGATGATCCGCCTGGCCGATTACTACCATACGAGCATCGACTACCTCGTGGGCCGCGCTGAAAACCCAACGCCGTACAAAAAATAGTTGTGACGAATATACAAAAGCGGGCGGCAAAAGGCCGTCCGCTTTGTTTTAGGGGAAACTAGCACAGCTGCTGGGCGATGCCCTCGTACTTGGTGCGGGCCTGCTCCACCATCTGCTGCGGCGCGGGGACGGTGGGATACCAGCCGCGCTTGTTCATCTCGCAGAAGACGTTGGTCTGGATGCTCTGTTCGTCGCGGAAAATATTGAGCATGTCGTTCTTCAGGTTCTGGTCGCTGCACTCACTGGCGAACATGTTGAAATGCGAGGCTGTCTGCTTTTGCGAGGCGAGCATGTCGGTGAGGATTTCCTGGTCCTGTAGCGTGGTTTTCTGCATGGGATGAAGCCTTCCTTTCTTAATAGAGATAGCCCATGAGGGTGTCGTAGTGCTGCTTGTGGCGGCCCGCCATCTGCTCCGCCGAGTCGCGGATTTGCGGGTCCTGGGCCTGGCTTGCGTAGGCGCGGAACTTCTTCACCAGCAGCTGCTCGGAGCCCAGCGCCTCCTCGAGCGCGGTGAGCTCCTTCTGGGTCAGGTTGGGCATGGTGCGTCCTCCTTCTGTGTTTTTTGTCGCTAGACAACAATAGTTTGCGCCCGCAGGCCAAGGCAATGCGCGGAAAATCCTTACAAATCGCGAAATTAGTAATTGACAAAGGCCTACAGCGATGCAATGATAGTCTTGAGATTATTTGGAAGGGGATAAATCACGCAAGCTCCTGTCCGCCCTGCTGGCGCTGCTCCCGGCGCTGGCGCTTGTTTCGGCTGCGGGGTTCACGGCTCATGCGGCCCACACCAATGTCACAATAGCACAAACCGATACCGCTGAGCAAATTCAAACAGCTATGCTTTTCGGCCCAACTTAAGTTCCTCGATTTTCAACACTTACAACCACTGATGGCCTACTGTGAGACTTAGGGTGGGAATTTACGCGGCGTGTCGATTCCCGCGGCAGCTGTTGTTCATGACGGGTAAATAGACATGGGAAAGGCAGAGCAGGCGTCCTGGAATGGCGGCGGCCTGCCGCAGGAAGGCGGACAAGGCGTACACGCAGGTATACACGGGAGAGGTGGGCACGGGGGTTGGCAGGGGGGATGGCAGGGCGGTGCAGGCTGGAAGGGCGGCCGTCCACACTGGGGAAGGCAGAATGGGGCCCCCGGCGGGAACGGCGTTGGCGGGCATGGCGGACAGGGAAGGAAAGGCGGCTGCGGCGGAAACTGGCATGGCGGAAATGTCGGAAAATTTGGAGAATTCGGGAATTTCGGCGGGCATGGCAGACAAGGCGAGCACATAGGCGGACAAGGGTGGCATGTAGGCGGGCATGGCGGCCATGGGAACGGCGGCTTCGGCGGCAGCGGCTCTGGGCCGGGGGGAACCGGCTGTATCGGGGGGGCCGGAGGGGGTTCCAGTGGACAAGGAGGCCAAGGGGGGCAAGAACAAGGAGGACATGGAAAGGGGGGACAAGGGCGGCAAGAGGGAGGCGGAGAATCGGGGCGATCCCACCAGCAATCGCCGCCGGGCGGCGGGCATGGCGGCCTGCAGCAGCAACAACAGCAGCAGCCACCTCTATTACGGCATCCACAAGAACAACGCCTGCATCTCGGGCAGCAGGCTTTGTTCCAGGAGCATCCACTTGGCGTTGGCATGGAACAGGATCCTTTCATGTTTCGCGGTTCAGTTCATGTATAGACACAAGCGCCGGAATATGGCCTTATGCCGGGGGCATGGCAGTTGTTGTCCTGTTCCATTGTATTCAGGTTTGTACAGAAGGTGATTGTGAAGCAGAGACGCACGACGTGCGCCCTGCTCAAGATGCATTTATCAACCCTATTTGTAAGCGTAAAATGGAATCGAACTGCCGAAAACGGCGGTGACACCGCAAGGCGCGAAAAAAGCCGCCCGATCAGGCGGCAGGCACATTGAAGTTCCATGGAAGCAAACGTTCGACTGCGGCGGGATTATTCGGCAGGTTCCAATTGGGCGCGTTGCGGAACGCGAAAGCCAAATAATCAAAGGGATAGATATTGGCTACGCAGTCAGCGTAGATATCGGTACGACATTCACGCCGTCCGGCCTGCGGTAGGCAAAGCCGTTGCATGGTGATCACAGTCAATGCCGCCGGGGGGGTTACTTTGTCAGTGTCAATTTTGTCGGCGAACTTTTTCAGGCTGGCCGCGGCTTCCTTGACGACGCCGATACCGAGCTTGATTTCAAATGCGCCCCATGTGCCGTCCGCGTATTCCACAATCGCATCAACTTCCGTGCCGCGCGAATCTCGGCAATGGAATACGCTGCCGTCGGCGTCCGCATAGACCCGCAAGTCCCGGATAACCATGAATTCAAACAGAAGCCCGAAAAAGTTCAGATCCTCCGTCAGCTTATCGACAGAAAGACCAAGCGCCCCCACCGCAAGGGAGGGGTCGGCAAAGTGCCGCTTGGGCGATTTGCGCAGCATATCCGCCGAACGGATGTGAGTGTTCCACGCGGGCAGGTGCTCGACGGCCATCAGCCGTTTCAAAGCGGCGAGGTAGTCGGCGGTCGTTTCGTCGTCCAAACCGCCATCGCCGCCTTCGGCGTCCTTGGAAAGGGCGGCAAGCGACGCTTCCGTGGAAATGTTTCTGGCCAGGGATTGCAGCAGGCGTTTCACCTTGTACGGGTCGCGGCGTTTCTCAGACACCTTGGAGATTTCCACCTCGGCAATCAGGGAAACATAGTCGCTTACGAAGCGCAGCCCATCCGCAGCGTTTTCGCCGATCATGCCCGGCCAGCCGCCCAGCGTGATTTTTTCCGCGAGCTCGCCAAGGTCGAACGCCACGGACTCCGAAACGGGCGATTCCCCGCGCATCAAGGTGGCAAGGCTTAGCCTTTCACCTCGAAATGGGGATTGTTTATATTAGTATACCATGCCACCCGCTAAATTGCAAGAGATTCATCCGCTGATTTATGAATCATCCATCCGCTAAAAGCGAATTGTTCAGAGGCCAGGTTTTCTTCACCGGAAACCTGGCTTTTTTCATTTTGCCGAAAGGAAGCACCACCATGCCCCTCTTCCTGAGCTTCTACTGGATCAAGCTCCCCCGCAACACCCTACCGGGTTAATGGGTTCCTGGGCACGCCTGGCTGCCCGTGCGGCCTTCCGCCCCGGGCAGGCCGACTACTGCGGCCATCGCAATCTTTTCAATGAACGTCCGGTCTGCTTGCGGTGGACATGGGCTCGCCGTTGAGCACATCGTCCCTGCTCAGTCGCTCGTACAAAGCCGTGATTTTTGCCGTTTCCGTCACTGAAAAACCCTCCGAATGCGTATTTACCGCACTTTGCGGCCATTGATTTATTGCCATACTGTCGGGCAAAAGGCAAGGAAATCGTCCGAAAACCCGAGAGAAAAACCTAGCTGAAAAGCTGGATTTGTTGTGACTACTACCAAAGCGATGCACAACTGTGCAAAAAAGGCTTACATGCTCCCAGCACTGCACCAGCACGATGGGCATCTGTCCCTGAAGGAAACAGCAGATGCTTACCGCCGAAATGCCGAGGCGGCAAAACGCTGTTTACAAGCCGTCAGTTTTATGCTACAATAGCTGCATGAACTGCACACTGCCGGCTCACGCCCCGCACCGACGCCTACCGCATCGTAATCGAGGAAGCAAGGGCGAATCCGGTTCTGCAATCCGTCAACTTCTACTAATAGAATGTTCAGGAGGTTCCCCATGAAAAAGCAAACCGGCATCCTAACCACCCTGG
>Ga0123353_10000241_pt1 | contig 68980 bp, 55 predicted proteins | sample TergutLab28metaG_3_FD_92763 | JGI IMG/M metagenome (GOLD analysis project Ga0123353, IMG submission 92763) | Labiotermes labralis P3 segment gut microbial communities from Petit-Saut dam, French Guiana - Lab288 P3 | ecosystem: Host-associated > Arthropoda: Insects > Digestive system > Gut ... | reverse complement strand
TAACATAACGATGGACATAGAATTGATAATGCCTGTCGCGATGGAAAAACAGTTGAGATTTGCGATAAGAGAAGGCGGAAGAACGGTAGGATCAGGCGTTGTTATCGAGATAGTTCAATAATATAAGATAATTTAGGAAAGAGGAGTTACAGAACGAACTCCTCTTTCCACTATAATAAAGGAAAACATAAGAAAATGGCTGAAAGATTTATTATAACTATGGCTTGCACAGTGTGTAAAAACAGAAATTACTATTTTGACAGAGGAAAAAAACAGGAAGGCAAACTCGCGTTGAAAAAGTTTTGTAAAAATTGTGGAAAACAGACTGACCACAAAGAAACGAAGTAAAGCAAAAAGGGAAGTTACCATGCATTTATGTCTCAATGCATCTATGCATTTAAAAATGGGGGCATAGGCTAACGGTAAACTTCTGGTCTCCAAAACCAGCTTTGGTGGTTCAAATCCATCTGCCCCCGTGTTAAAATCAAATTTTGAAGGTGTAAAATGAATTTTATTAAAAAACCCTTACAATTTTTCAAAGAAGCTTATTATGAACTTGCGAAAGTTACCTGGCTTGGCAAGAAAGAAGCTGTTGCTACTACGGTAGTTGTAATTGTATTCATAATAATAATGTCAATTTTTGTCAGTCTTGTCGATTTATTTTTAGGCGGAGTCATAAGACAGATATTATAGTTTTGGAGTAAAAAATGGCAAACCAATGGTATGTTGTACATACTTATTCTGGACATGAAGATAAAGTAAAAAAAAGTCTTGAAATGGCTGTTACAAATTTAAACATGCAGCCTATTATTTCAAATATTCTTGTTCCTACCGAAGAGGTAGTGGAAGTTAAACAGAACAAAAAAAGAATAAAGAAAAGAAAATTTTATCCGGGATATGTTTTTGTCGAAATGACTATCAATAACGACAGTTACTGGCTTATCAGAAATACGGCAGGGGTCACGGGTTTTCTGGGCGGGGTAAAACCTGTTCCGATGGCGCAGGAAGAAGTAGCAAATCTTCTTAACACCATCGTTAATCCGGAAGCTTCTAAACCAAGACCGGCGGTATCTTTTGAGAAAGAAGAAAATGTTCGTATTATTGAAGGTCCTTTCAAGCATTTTATCGGTATTGTTGAAGAGATCAATCAGGAAAAAGGCAAGCTTAAGGTTATGGTCACCATATTCGGCAGACCTACACCCGTTGAGTTAGACTTCCTGCAAGTAGAGAAAATATAAAAGACAATTACAAATTACGAATTACAAATTACGAATCAAAGGCAGAAAATGTTGTAGTTTATTCGTAATTCGTAATTTTGAATTCGTAATTGAAGTAATTTAAATAGGAGTAAGTAAAATGCCACCAAAAAAAATTAAAGGTTTTGTAAAACTTCAAATTCCAGCAGGAGCAGCAAATCCGGCTCCTCCGGTAGGTCCGGCTTTAGGTCAGCAGGGCGTAAATATTATGGATTTCTGTAAGCAGTTTAACGAAAGAACAAAGAAAATGGAACAAGGAATGACAATTCCGGTAGTTATAACTGTTTTTGACGATAGATCTTTCACGTTTATAACAAAAATGCCTCCGGTTGCGGCTCTTGTAAAGAAAGCTGCCGGCGTAGCGAAAGCTTCGGGTGTTCCCAATAGAAACAAAGTCGGTAAAATTACCGCCGCTCAGGTTGAAGAAATTGCGAAAGCAAAAATGCCAGATTTAAATGCGAACGGTGATCTTAACGCAGCGAAGCTTATGGTTGAAGGCACAGCGCGCAGCATGGGAATCGACGTAGTTAAATAAAAATATTGTCACTCGGTGGCAAATAAATAAAAAGAAAAGTGGGAGGCGACAAAGTCGCCGCGTAACCACGGGAGAAAAAAATGGGAAAAAAGTTAAACGAATCAGCAAAGCTGGTTGACAAAAACAAAACGTATTCTTTGGCTGAAGCCACTGAATTAGTAAAACAGACTGCGAAAGCGAAATTCGACGAAACAGTCGAACTTCACATTAAACTCGGTATAGATCCGAAGCAGAGCGATCAAATAGTCAGAGGAACTGTGCTGCTTCCTAACGGAACCGGTAAATCAAAAAGAGTAGCCGTTTTAGCAAAAGGCGAAAAGCAAAAAGAAGCTTCAAATGCCGGAGCTGACAGCGTAGGATCCGACGATTTGATAGAAGAAATATCTAAAGGCAAACTAGATTTTGATGTTTTGGTAGCGACGCCGGACATTATGAAAGATTTGAGTAAAGTTGCGAAAATTCTTGGTCCTAAAGGACTTATGCCTAATCCGAAATCCGGTACTGTAACTTTTGACGTAGGTCAAACAGTAACCGAACTTAAAAAAGGCAGAGTTGAATATAAAAACGACGCATACGGAATAATTCATTGTCCGGTAGGCAAAGCGTCTTTTGACAAAGAAAAACTTGCTGAAAACATAAGAGCTTTGTTTGAAGCCGTTTCAAAAGCGAAACCTTCAAGTTCAAAAGGTCAGTATATTAAGAGCGTTTCTATTTCATCTACAATGGGACCCGGAATATACGTTGATCAGAAAATGTAATAAAAACTTTTACATATAAAAAAAAGGCAGATTCTTAAAATAAGAATCTGCCTTTTTTATTATAAAGAAGGAGCTTAGACATTTTTTAAAGCTCTGTATTCGGCAGAATGGGAATCCTATTAGTCTTTATACGTCATTGCGGGCATCGACCCGCAATCTCGTTGTAAATAATAGATTGCGGATCAAGTCCGCAATGACAGCTTAATTAATTTCTTTTTTTCGATATTTCGTAAAGAATAACTGCGGAGGCGCATGAAGCGTTTAGCGACGATATTGTGTTTTTCTGCGGGATTGATATTAAAAAATCACAGTTTTTCTTTGTAAGGCTGTGAAGTCCGAAACCTTCGCTTCCTATTATAACCGCAAGAGGAAAAGGGAGTTTTGCTTCTTCAAGAAGTTCTCCGCCGTTTTCCGCGCCTGCAATCCAGAATCCTTGTTTCTTCAATAATTCTATAGTTTGGTTGGTATTTATGACTTTTGAAACGGGAATATGTTCAATCGCGCCCGCAGAGGCTTTTGCCACGGTTTCGGTTACTCCTGCCGCGCGCCATTTGGGTATTATAACGCCGTCCGCGCCGAAAGCGGCGCAATTTCTTATTATTGCTCCTAAATTATGAGGGTCTTCAATTCCGTCTAAAATAACAAGCAAAGGATTATCGTTCTTTTTTGATAAAGCGATTAAGTCATCGATTTCTATATATTCCATTGCTGAAACTTCCGCCGCGACGCCTTGGGAGTTTTCTGAATATCTATCGAGTCTTTCCGGAGGAACATTATGAACCGCAATGCCTTTACTTTTTGCCAAATCAATAATATCGGTAACAGCATTGCCTCTTGCTGTTTGGGCAATCATTATTTTGTTTACGGTTCTTTTTCCGGCTTTAAGGAGTTCCAAAACAGGATTTCTGCCGTAAACAATATTGGTTAAGGGTTCATTGATAGTTTTTTTATGAAATTTATTGTATGCCATAGTATTTTTCAATTACAGAGTATAGATTTAAGAGTGTAGAGTGGAGATATTGAATTTCGGCAAAGCCGAAATCGAAATTATAAGTTTTCGCTATGCGAAAACACGTTATCTTCACTTTTCACTCTCGACTCTTTACTCTTTTTATATTTTTTTTACCAACGCCGAACTGCCGTCTTTATTATCTACTATTTTATAGCCTTTTTCATCTATAAGTTTACGCAGTCTGTCAGCTTCCGCCCAATTTTTATCTGCTCTTGCGGCATTTCTTTGCGCAAGCATTTCCAGCAGCTCATTATTATTATCTAAAACAGGTAAAATAATACCGAATGATTTATCAAGCATATCTCCAAAAAGAGATTTTAATTGCGAAAGCCTTGTTTCATTCGAAGTAAAAAGTTCATTTAGAATTATGCTTTTCAATTCGTGCAGATAAGAAAGAGCTTTTTCTGAATTAAAATCGTCATCCAGAGCGCTTAAAAATTTTTCTTGTATTTGTATTAAATCCATTTCGGTCAGTTCTGTAGCGGTTTTGTTAACGCGCGCCGCAAGGCGTAAATAAGCGTCATCTAAACCTTGCAAAGCATTTTTTGAAGCATTTAATCCTTCATACGAAAAATCTAACGGACTCGTATAATGCTGCGTTAGCAAATAATAACGCACGACTCTGGGATTGTATTTTTCAAAAATCTCTCTTAAAGTAAAGAAATTGCCGAGCGATTTAGACATTTTTTCTTTGTTTATTGTTACAAATCCGTTGTGTATCCAGTATTTTACAAATTGTTTTCCTGTTGCTGCTTCGCTTTGCGCTATTTCGTTTTCATGATGGGGGAAAATTAAATCCTGCCCGCCGCCGTGTATGTCTATAGTATCGCCTAAAAGATTTGAAGACATTACCGAGCATTCTATATGCCAGCCCGGGCGGCCTTTACCCCAAGGACTATCCCAAGACGACTCTTCAGGTTCGTTTTCTTTTGTTTTTTTCCATAACGCAAAATCGTAAGGAGAAGCTTTTTCATCGCAGACGCTGACTCTTGCTCCCGCTTTTAAATCTTCAAGGTTTCTTTTTGAAAGTTTTCCGTAATCTTTAAATTTTTTAACTGAAAAGTAAACGTCGCCGTTAATTTCGTAAGCAAAACCTTTGTCAATAAGCATTTTAACGAAATCGACAATTTTATTAATCATGTTGGTGACGCGCGGATACTCTTTAGCTTTTAAAATGTTTAATTTTTCAGTTTGTGTGAAATAATCGTCAATATATTTTTGCGCTATTTCCGAGGGTGCAACGCCTTTTTCTAAAGCTTTTTTAATTATTTTATCGTCAACATCAGTAAAGTTTTGTATGTGTTTAACGTCAAACCCTCTGTTTAATAAATGTCTTTTTACTATGTCAAAAACCACATAAGCCCTTGCGTGCCCAAGATGTACTTCATCATAAGGCGTAACGCCGCAAACATACATAGAAACCGTATCTTCATGTTGTGGAATAAAGTCTTCTTTTTTTCCTGTTAAAGTATTATAAACTTTTATTGCCATATATCCCTTTGTAGTTTTGTCGTCATTGCGAGGAGTGAAACGACGAAGCAATCCATTTTAAATCAACGTGGATTGCCGCGCTTCGCCCGCAATGACGGCGATATTGAAACGGTTGCCATTGCGCCTATGCCTTCGCCTCTGCCGATAAATCCCATTTTTTCGTTTGTAGTGGCTTTTATCGCTATTCTTGTTTTGTTGGTTTTGATTGATTTTGCAATATTTTCTTTCATTTGGTCAATATGCGGATAAATTTTCGGGGCTTCGGCAATTATTGTCATATCAACATTATTAATTTTAAAGCTTTTTTTCTTTAATTCTTTATAAACAATTTCCAAAAGTTTTATGCTGGAAATATTTTTATACGCAGGGTCTGTGTTAGGAAAAAAATGTCCTATGTCGTTAAGTCCTGCGGCGCCAAGCAGCGCATCCATTAAAGCGTGTATTAAGACATCAGCGTCGCTGTGCCCGTCAAGTCCTTTCGGGCTTGCTATTTCTACTCCGCCAAGTATCAATTTTCTGCCTTTTTTGAATCTATGAACATCATAACCTAAGCCTGCAAACATATTATTTTCCTTTTATAAGTTGTTCAGCTGACATAAAATCTTGTTTTGTCGTAATTTTAAAATTCGGGAACTTTGTTTCTACTACGGCTACCTTTACTCCCGATTTTTCTATAAGCATTGAATCGTCAGTTACAGATGCTGATATTTTTTTGGAATATGCCTTTTTAAGAAGCGATGCTTCAAAAATTTGCGGGGTTTGAACGTTCCATAATACGCTTCTGTCCAAAGTATTTTTTACAAAACCGTTTTTGACAGTTTTTATGGTATCTTTAGTTTTTTCCGCCGCTATTGCCGCGCGGTTTTCCGCCGCTTTTTTAAGAACGGCAAGAATATCTTTTTTATTTATCAAAGGTCTTGCCGCGTCGTGAACAGCTATAAAATCTATGTCTTTATTAATAATGTTAAGTCCGTTTTTTACGGAATCGAATCTTTCTTTTCCGCCTGCGACAAAAGTTAAATTTTTGTATTTCTTTGACAAGTTTTTAAGCATAGCCTGCGGAACTACCAATACTATCTGTTTAAAAACTTTCAAAGAGGCGAATGCCTCAACGCTCCACAAAAATACCGGTTTTTCTTTAAGATTTAAAAACTGTTTCGGGGTTGCCGTGCCGAAACGTTTTCCGGAACCGCCTGCAACAATGATAGCCGCTGCTTTCACGATTCTTTTCCGTTATTACGGTTTTGCTTTTTAGGATTATGCTCCATATCAACCCTGCCGAATACCATGCGTCCGGACGATGTTTGAATTATGGACGTAACATTAAGTTCTACTCTTTTTCCAAGATGTTTTCTGCCGTCTTCCGCGACAACCATTGTTCCGTCTTCAAGATAGCCGACAGCCTGATTCTGCTGAGCGCCTTCTTTTACGAGAAATATCATTATGGTTTCGCCGGGCAAAAATATCGGAGTGAGAGAATTTGCCAAGTCGTTTATGTTAAGCACGGTAATGCCCTGTATAGAAGCAACTTTGTTTAAATTAAAATCGGTCGTAATTATTTTAGCGTTTAAATCTTTCGCAAGCTGAATAAGTTTTGCGTCAACGCCTTTGATGGAAGAATAATCTTTATCGTATATTTTTGTTACGATATTTTCAGATTTTTTAATTTTTGAAACTATATCAAGGCCTCTTTTCGCGCGCATGCGTTTAATTGTGTCGTTAGAGTCGGCAAGAGAGTGAAGTTCGTTTAAAACGAATTTGGGAATGATAAGCGCGCCAAGCAAAAATTTTGTTTCCGCTATGTCGTAAATACGTCCGTCTATTATGGCGCTTGTATCTAAAAGAAGAGCTTCGTTAAATTTATTCTTTTTAGACTTAAAAATATCTTTATCCAGCAAATCCACTTCATCTTTTTTCTTTACGGCGACAATCATTCCGAAATATGCGAAAAGTATGTTTATGAGAAGATAATACTTTTCAAAAAATCTGCTGACGTCAGGGTTGTCAAAAAGTACAATGCCATAATTTAAAATTCTTGCCGCTACAAGTCCCAAAACTACGCCGATAATCGCAATGATAAGCTTGTCGAGCGGAGTTTTTTGAAACATAAACTCAAAAGACACTATTATCAGGGAAATCAAAAGTCCTATGAGAGCGCTTACGAAAGACGGTTCAACCTGAAAATAAGCTACTAACGGTCCTGCCAAAATAACAAGAATACGTACAAACCAAATAAGCATAAAATAACCTCACAAAAAATAAAATAATTTGTCATTCTGCGGCTTTACGCAGATGACAGAATAAAACAACTGCATTTGAATGAACAATTATATCTGTTTTTTGTCCGAAAAATGTTTGAACAATCTTAATGCTTTTTTTACATCCGGATATATTCCGGTCCATAATTTAAATCCGTCAGCGCCTTGCCGTATAAGCATTCCTTCACCGGTAAAAAACTTTATACGCTTTGTTTTGGCAAGTTTAACAAAAGGCGTGATTTTATTGTATATCAAATCATATATAAGTGTATTTTCCTTTAAAGATTCGGTCTTAAAAGGGAAAAAGTCTTTCTTAGACATTCCGCATGCGGAAGCGTTGATAATTAAATCGATATTTTTAATAGTTTGAGGTATTTCCGGTAAAGTTACTGCCTTAACTTTAAACTCTTTCGCGAGTTTTTGAGCCGATTTAAAAGTTCTGTTTGATATATATATTTCTTTTGCGTCTTTTACTGCATATAATACGGCTCTTGCCGCGCCGCCTGCTCCGAATACAAAAACTTTTTTATATTTTGTTTCTACGCCTTTTGAAATAAGATCTGCTTTTAAACCCGAATGATCGGTATTATATCCGTACAATTTTCCTTTTTTTATATTTATAGTATTTACGCTTCCTATTGCTTTTGCCGACGGGTCAATAAAATCCAGATATTTTATTATTTCTGTTTTATGCGGTATAGTCACATTTATTCCGCAAAATTCCAAAAGTTTAAGAGCTTCAACGGTTTGTTTTAGTTTTTCAGGCTTGGTTTCAAAAGAAATATAAGCGCAGTTAAGTTTATTGTCGGCAAACCATGCGTTTTGCATTTGAGGGGAAAAAGAATGTTTTATGGGAAATCCCAAAATAGCAAACAGTTTGGTATCGTTATTTAACATTCAGCCTCTGTTTTGCTGTTTCATTTTCGGGATCTAAAGTAAGAATTTTTTTCCAAACGTCAGCTGCCATATTTTTTTCACCCAGAGCTTCATAAGCATAAGCGGACTTTATAAGAACGGCAATATTTTCAGACTCTTCTGTTAAAATATGTTTATAAGACGCAAGAGCGTCTTGAATTACTTCTTTTGCCAGAGATTGTTCTTTAGACTGTACATAAGCTGTTATGCCTAAAACAAACGCCGCAAAAAAGAATATAACGGCTATCTTTTTTCTTTTTAAAAGGATAACCTTATCGTTAAATATTCTGTTTTTACAAAAGTCGTTAAATTTTTGCACAGACTGCGGTTTTGCGTAATAAAACCAACCAATAATAAGCAAAATCAAAGATAAAAAATACATTGATAATATCATATGTTTTGCATTTTACCATATTAATGCCTCTGCCGCAAATTAAAAAAGGTAGCAGCATGTTATTTGTATTTCATTATTTTATGCATTTGCGGCATTACAAATACATTGTCGAGGGATTGTTTTAGTTCCTTGTAGAAAATATAAAGGTGTTTTATATGGGGAATACTTTTATCTATAGACGGCTGCAAAATTATCGGAATTTTTTTTGAAACGGATTTTACTGTTTTTGCGCATTCTTTAATTTCGCTTAAAAGAGTATTGCCTGTTATAACGCATTTTACCTGCGTTTCTTTTTTTACGGCTGTTTTAAGAAATTGTTTATGTTCTTTCCAAAAGTTTTTACGGCATTCAGAAGCGAATTTAAAATCCATAGATATTATATCGCAAAAGTTTATAATTCTTTTCAGATTTCCGGGGAGTGTTCCGTTTGTCTCCAAGTAAATTTCAAAACCTTTCTTTTTTAATTCCGGCAGCAATGCTGCTAAAAAGTTGGCATATATAAGGGGTTCTCCGCCTGTTATAGACATTGACGGCTTGCCTGCATTGAAATTCTTTTTGTTTTTTAAGAAAATTTTTTCAATTTTTTTTATAAGCTGTTCTGTTGTGTAATATTTTGTTTTGCCGGAAACTGTATGGGAATAAGATGTGTCGCAATAACCGCATTTTATATTACAGCCTGCAAACCTTACAAAAATCTGCGGAAGCCCGGTATATAGACCCTCTCCTTGATATGAAAAAAACACTTCATATACAGGAGCTTTTAATAATGTTGTTGTCTTTAAATTTTCACTCTTCATTTTTTACTCTTCACTTTTGTATAATCGGGTCTTTAACTCCTGCTTCTCTAAAACCTTTTGCTCTTAGTTTGCAGGAATCGCATACGCCGCAAGGTTTTGTTAATCCGTTATAACAAGACCAGGTATACTGATAAGGCGTTTTTAGCTTTGTTCCCAGTTTTATGATTTGCGCTTTTGTTTTATGAACAAGCGGAGCTTCTACTTTTATTTTAAGTTCTAAAGATTTTAAAAGATTGTTGTATGAATTTATGAATTGCGGTCTGCAGTCAGGATATCCGCTGAAATCAAGAGCGTTTGCTCCGATGAAAATTTTTTCGGCTTTTATAGATTCAGCGCAAGAAAGACCGAAAGAAAGGAATAGGGTATTTCTGCCCGGTACATAAGTTGAGGGTATAGTACCCGCGATTTGTTTATTAGCGGGGACTTTTTTATTTTTATTTGTTAAAACGTCTTTTGACCAGGGCAGCGTCAGTTTAACTATGGAGTAATTGACTTTAAGCTGTTTGGCTATTTTTACCGCTCCGGTTATTTCTTTCTTATGTCTTTGTCCGTAATCAAAGATGAGGCAATGGCAATTATATTTTTTAGCCAATGCGTAATATAAAACCGTTGTGGAGTCCAGCCCGCCTGAAAATAATATTACCGCTTTCTTTTTATTGTTCATTTAACTTTCTATTCTTCCGATGCCGGATATTTTCTTTTCGACTAATCCAATCTGCTGGTCAAGCCTTTTAATAAATGCGTTATCAATATTTTTTTCTTTCTTTAAATCGTTAAAAACTTTTGAAGCTTTATCGAAATTTCCGGTTCTTCTCAAAAGTTCTCCTTTTAAATAAATGTCTTCATTTGAAGGAGTTTTCATTTTGTCTATAAATTTTATCGTTGCTTCTGTATATCTGAAATATTTGTCGCGATCAAGATTGTTGTAAGCTTCCCAGGTTGCTCGTTGCATTGAATCTAGAATTTCTTTTTCAGAGGCAGAGATCTTTTTTTGCATTTGCGCTATTATCCAATAATCCGTTTCGTTTTCTGAGAGTTTTTTATATTCTTTTGAGGCGATAAATTTTTTTAATATCTTAAGTTCTTTTTTTGAAAAATCGTTTTTGTAAATCAGGAAATTATCTTCAGGACATTTCGGCACGGCATCCGGAGAAACAAGAAGTCCATATTGTTGTCCGTCAAGCATAGTCGCAAACAGCGCGCCGGGTATCATTTTATTAAAAGTAAATTCCGTACCCTCCAAAGGGCATTTAATATTAATATCTTCATATTCGGGAGCTAAAATCCGACGAATCGGTTCTAAACAATAAGCATTAACTGTCAGAAGAATAATAATTGCAATTGAGAGCAAATTTTTCATATGAGACCTCCGGAGTATTTTAATCCGATATTTTTGCGGAAGAAGTGTCGCTTTCCCAGACTTCCACTTCGCAGACTTTGGCAGTTGCAGTTTCAAATTTTTTTAATTCGTTAAAAATAAAAAAAGCTATATTTTCGGCGGTCGGATTTATTTTGTCAAAAGGAGGCGTTTCATTTAAGAGTTTATGGTCTAAATATACCATAATCTTATCGAGATGCGCTTTAATATCGGTGAAATCCATAAGCATTCCCGTTTTGTCCAGTTCCGAGCCGCAAAAAGCCGTACGGACTTTCCAGTTATGTCCGTGGACATTTTCACATTTTCCTTTATATTCTCTCAAGCAATGCGCCGATGCGAAACCTTTTACTACTGAAAGCGTGTATTTCATTTTTGCTCCGGATTTTCTTTTTTTACTTTAGAAATTTTTCCTGAAAAAAAGCGGCTTCCTATTTTTTTGAATTTTTCGGGATTATCGCTTACATAGAAGCTAAGCTTCTTGTGGTTATCTTTATCAGCAAGCATATCATGCTTGGCTAAAACATTTTTTACTTTAGCTGCGGTAGCTTTTGCCGAATCTATAAGAACTATATTTTTTCCGGCATTGTGTTGAATAACATTTTTTAAAAGTGGATAATGCGTGCATCCCAAAACCAGAGTATCAATGTTCTTGCTTAAAAGAGGTTTTAAATAATGTTTTACTATGTCGCATGTAAGTTTTTCTTTTGTCCAGCCTTCTTCAACAAGCGGAACAAAAAGCGGGCAGGCTTGCTGGTAAACCGATGCTTTTGATATTTTTTTAATTGCCTTAACGTACGAGCCGCTTTTTACGGTTCCTTCCGTGCCTATAATGCCTATTCTTTTATTTTTAGTCGCGGCTGTCGCGGTTTCCGCTCCCGGTTCAATTACGCCTATAACGGGAATGTTTAAATTTTTCTTAAGTTCCGCCAAAGCAAAAGCCGATGCAGTATTGCAGGCTATAACTATCATTTTTACGCCGTTTTTTACAAGAAAATCAGCGATTTCTTTTGAGAAGTTTATTACTGCAGTTTTTGATTTTGAACCGTAAGGAACGCGCGCGGTATCGCCGAAATAAATAATACTTTCGTCAGGCAAAGCTTTTGTTATTTCGGACATTACCGTAAGTCCGCCTAAACCGGAATCGAAAATTCCTATAGGTTTATTTTTTCCCGTTTTGTATTTTATCTTTTCTTGCATAGAATTTTTTTATTCCTTCGTAAATAGAGTCGGCTGCCGCCGTTTGGAATCTTTTGGTGTTAAGCTTTGCTTCTTCGGCATAATTGCTTATAAACGCGCTTTCGACAAGCACTGCAGGCATCTGTGAGCCTCTCAAAACGTAAAGACTCGCCTGTTTTACGCCTCTGTTAGGGATTTTAAGTCTTCCTGGCGTTTCCGCGGCTATAAAGCTGCTGACTTCGGAAGATTCATTTATATATTCGTTTAACATCATAGACCATAACATATCCTGAAGCACTGCGCGTTTTTTTGTCGGCTTTCCTTCAAGTTCTACAACGGAGTTTTCAAGGGTCGCGGTAGCTGCAGCCTCGGAGTCTGTCGCTTTTTCGGATAGGAAAAATATTTCAAACCCATTGGATTCTCTGTTGAAACTTGCGTTGCAGTGCAGAGAAACAAATAAATCGGCGTTATTTTCGTTAGCGATATTTGTTCTTTCCACAAGAGGAATAAAAGTGTCGTCTTTTCTTGTAAGAACTATTTCATAATTGTCATCAGCGTCAAAAATCTTTTTGAGTTCAAGCGCGATGGCAAGATTTATGTCTTTTTCTTTTGTGCCGTTAGGTCCTATCGCCCCCGGATCCTGTCCGCCGTGTCCCGCATCCACAACTATAATTCTTTTACGTTTAAGTTCTTTTTTCTTTGCCGTTGCTGCTGCAGGTTTTGTCACTGGTAAAATTTCGGTAATTGTTGAAGTATCATCTATAATAGCATAGCTGTCATCTATAATGCTTGTTTCATCAAACTTGATTACAGGAATTTTTGCCCATTCCGCGCTGTCTTCGCTAAAATCAATAGTAGGTATAACTTCATTTACCAACGGCGGAGTTTTAGCGGTTGTCTCTTTTGCTTCTTGTTTAGGAGATTCGGTTTCTTGTTTTTCAAATATATCATTATCTGCAAGATGAGTTAAATCTATTTCTTTTGAGTGAATTATATCTACTGCTATTCTGTCGGGATTTTTAAGCCTCATACTTTTGACGAGTTTAGGAGATTGCTGCAGATTAACTTTTACTATCGCGGCTCTTCCGTCTGTTTCGTAAGTAATATCGCGTACCGCGCCGTTATTCGCGTATGTAAAATCTCTTTGTACTTTTCCTCTATGGATGTTCAGCTCTATGGCTCCGGTAGATTTAGAAATTACATACGGCAAAGGTTCGGTAAGGTGTATTACAACCTGCGTGTTTTGCGGAGAAGTAAAATATCTTACGGAATCGATATTTGAACGGTTAATAACATTTAATATTAATGCCTTTTCGTTCCATGTTGTGTCCATTTCGGCAATATCTGCGAATTCCTGTGAGGTAAATATTTCCGGTGAAACATAAAGTTCGCCTCTTATAAGTCTTGAAGGCAGCGACATTTTTTTCGCGGTTTTTCCGAAAGTAACCGTATCGCTGTTGGTTTTTATATCTATTTTTTTATTGTTGATAAGCATAGAAACCACAGAACTTACAGGTTTCCACTCTAAAGTGGCATTGTAAATTTCCGCCGCTTCCCTGACAGATAAGAAAAACGTGTCATCCGAAACTGCAAAAACGCTTACTCCCGGAAAATACGTTCCGTCAATAATTACGTTGGCTGTTTTAGAAACAGGCGCTTTGACAGTAGCTTTGGCATTGGTTTTAACAGTAGAGGTTGCCAAAGCATAAGATGCGCAAAGCAAAAATATTGAAATGAATAATAATTTGATTATTTTGTTCATATAGTAATTATACATAATATACAACCGCAATTAAATACCTATAAATAATAAACGTAAAAATATATAAATTTATCTCATTGTAATTAATTTGATAACGTACTTTTTTTAAGTAAAAACAGGGGTTTATTTTACAGGTTCTAAAGTGATAAGATTTATTTCGTTTTTTGTTCCAAGGCGCATCCTTGGCAAAAATGTGCCGGCGCCTTGTGAAATGTAAATATAAGTCCCTTTATAGTCGGTTAAGCCTTTAGTATAGGGGAAAGCAAGTTTTGCTATAAGGCTTGCGGGGAAAATTTGCCCGCCGTGCGTATGTCCCGCCAAAACTAAATCTACTCCGTGTTCGTTCATATATTCAACGCCCCATGGTCCGTGATGCAGAACTATTTTAGGAAACTCTCCGCTTAAATCTAGTAAAGGCAAAGTATCTTTTATTGTTTCGTCCGTGACCTGATGAGGGTCATATACGCTGTCATCGGCTTTCATATAGTTAAGACCTATAAGTTTTATGCCTTTGGTAACCAAAACTTCATTTTGCATTACTTTTACGTTGTTTTCTTCAAGCTGTTTTATTAATTTATCAAGCCCGATATATACATCATGGTTGCCGTATACAAAATAAGCGGGCGCCTGTAAATCTTTAAGAGGCGTAAACATATTTTTTGTTAAAGCTGATTTACCGTCGGCTATGTCGCCTGTTATTACTACAAAATCAGGCTGTAATTCATTTGTTCTTCTGACTATTATTTCTAAATAATTTTTTCCTCTTGCGGGTCCTAAATGAATGTCCGAAATCTGCACTATTCTTACTTCGTGTTCAAGATTTCTTACAGGTATTGTAACGTTAGCGGTTTGAAGTGAAACGGCGTTAAATAATGAAAATACCGATACTACTATCGCTGTAATGATAATTGTTATCGCGGATTTTACCGCCGGCATTTTGTATATCAAATTTGTTATTTCAAAAACTACCATAAAACAAGTGAGATACAGCAATCCTCCCAGCCATGCCGATACTAAGTTGTAATACAAGCTTACAAGAATATTGTCAAATCTTGTTATAAGCGGCATTATGACAAAAGCCGAAACAAATCCCGCGGCAAACAAAACATACAGCCACTTTTTATTTTGCATTGAAAGAAGGTTACCTAATCTCCAAGGCAAATAGATATTTATACCTGCAATTAATAGTAATTGTAAAATTATTTTCATTTAATTTTGGCAACCAATTGTATGATATTAAAGTATTCGCCGTTTTCGGCTTCCATAATTCCTGCATCCTGTACTGCATACGGATTGGGGCTGGTCATCCACTCGTCCCATGCCTGTTTGCAGCAGTCCATTTCGCGGGCTTCTATAATCTCAATACCGCTTGCTTTGCTCCATAAATTTTTCCACCAGTCAAGCGTTTGAAACGTTTCGGCATCTTCTTTTGAAAAGAAAGGCTTTAATTTTTCAGGAACTCCGTTTTCAAGTTCTTTTTTCCAGCCCGGAACCGCAACTGCAATATATCCGCCTTTTTTTACATAAGGAATAAGGGACGGCAGCATTTCGGGTGTTCTGCCGAAATAGTGATAAGCGTCCACGCAGAACAGTATGTCAAAATATTCGTTTGCGAAAGGCAGTCCTTTGGTTGCGTCAGCATAAACCGGAATGACTTTATCGTTAATTCCCAGCGCTTTAAAGCGTTCACTGTTTTCAGATGGGGAAATCCATAGGTCAGCGGCAAAAACAGTCGCATCGTATTTTTGCGCTAACAATAGGCTTGAAAGTCCACAGCCGCAGCCAAGGTCAAGTATGCGCGTGTTTTTGTCGATATTCAGATATGAAGCCATTTCTTCGGATATACGCATAGCATTAGGACCCATCATAGTGGCTTGTAAAAATTCAAAATTTTTATTGTCGGAAATAAATTTATCGGTAAAAGGGTACATGTTAAAAGACCTATTTGTCATTGCGGGCTTGACCCGCAATCTCATAGTAAATCATAGATTCCGGATCGGGGTCCGGAATGACAACAATTATAACTTTATAAACTATCGCCAAAATCTTTGCGGAATTTTTCTGCCAGTAATTCCGGCCAGTTTCCGATCGGCTGCAATCTTCCAAAGAAAAAGCGAAGTATTTTAGGTTCTTCCGTAAATTCCAGACCGCCTATCAGGTTACGGTTTTTATATAGCCAGTTAATACGGTCAGCCGTGTATTTAACATGCGACAAGGTAAAAACGCGTCTTGGAACAGCAAGTCTTATCAATTCCATTTCTGCCAAACATTCGCTGCCGTCGGCATTACGCTGTTCGCTTAATGTTCCGCGTTCCATGCAGCGTACGCCGCTTGCGATAAAAAGCGCTGCTGCTAATGCGCCTGCCGGGTATTGAGTTTGCGGAATATGCGAACAAAACTCCATGGCGTCTATATGACAACCCAGACCGCCGGGAGGTGTCACAACCGGGATTCCTTCTGCCATTACTTCATTGCATAAAGCTTCTACAATAATTGGCGTTTGACTTACTACATCCATGTCCATGGCTTCACGAAGCCCTACTGCCAGCGCTTCCATTTCCCGCACTGACATTCCGCCGTATGTAAGGAATCCTTCATATAGAGGTACAAGTTCGCGCATCTTAATAAATAAATCTTCATCGGATACAAGGATACCGCCTCCGCGGGCAGAACCCAGCTTACGCGCTGAAAAGTAAACGATGTCCATAAGTGAAGCTATTTCACGCGTAATTTTGATTATATCGACATTTTTATAATATGAGTCGCGAGTCTTAATGAAATACAAATTGTCGCTTAAAAGACTGGCGTCATAAACTAATTTTATATCTTCTTTTCGGCATATACGCGAAACTTCTCGCATATTGCTCATTGACACCGGTTGTCCGCCAACAAGATTAGTGCCTGCTTCAATTCGCACAAATGAAATTTTATCTTTGCCAATCCGTTTTATTGCTTCATTCAATTTATTAATATCAATATCACCTTTGAACGGGTTACTGCTTTGTATTTTAAAACCTTCATCTCCGATAATTTCTTCAACTTTGCCGCCGTTCAATGTGATGTGCGCTTTTGTTGTAGTAAAATGATAATTCATAAGAGCGGTAGAACCGGGTGTTACTAGCGTGCGGGCAATAATGTTTTCGCACGCGCGGCCTTGATGCGCGGGTAAAAAATATTTCATTCCGAAAATATCTTGCAGCACTTCTTCCAAACGGTAATATGTTTCCGAACCGGCGTAGCTGTCATCCGCCTGCATCATGGCGGCATATTGATTCTGGCTCATTGCATTGACGCCGCTGTCAGTAAGCATGTCTAAAAAAACATCTCGGTTTTTTAAAAGGAATGTATTAAAACCGGCTTCCCGTATACTTTTCAATCTGTCTTCCACAGGAAGAAGATTTACTTTTTGTACCATTCGCACTTTATGCATTTCAAGCGGAATGTTTTCTCCGGACATAAATTTTACGTTGGACATAATTACTCTCCTTATTTAATGCGGCTATTATTTATAAAAATTATTTCTGGGCAAGTTTTTGCTTGTACAGATTATTTAGCAATTATACATAAAATGTCGTAATAATAAAAGTTTGGTATAATGGAAAAAAATAATATAACATTATCTATAAAATAATAATGAGGTTTTAGATCGTGCGCGCAATTTTATGTAAAAAAATAATTATATTGCTAATTTTATTCTCTTGTTTTACGAATGTTTTTGCTCAAAGCCTGTATGCAAATTCGAGCGTTATCGCGTCCGAAAGCTCTGAAACGTCAAAGTATGCTCCGCTGATTGCTTTATCGCAGGTAGTAGGTATAAACGTCTTTGTGCATCTTTTTGACAGATTTGTATTGAGAGCAGATTACGCGCAGGTAAATATGAGCGATATCAGTAACAACTTTAGCAAGGGTTTTGTCTGGGACAACGACGGTTTTTTGATGAATAATTTTTTGCATCCGTTTCATGGCAGCCTGTATTTTAACTCGGCGAGGGCAAATGGTTTAAGTTTTTGGCAATCAGTGCCTTATACTTTTATAGGAAGCTTTATGTGGGAGTTTTTTGGCGAAAATACCGAACCATCAATCAACGATTTTATGGCTACTTCCATTGGCGGAATAGCATTAGGCGAAGTAGCTCACAGAGTATCTTTCATTATTCGCGACGACAGCAAACACGGTCTCGAGCGCATCGGGCGTGAAATTTTGGCAGGCATTATCTCGCCTATGGATTTATTTAACAGACTTATAACGGGCAAAGCGTGGCGCCATTCTCTTGATGAAAAAGAACAAAGGGACTACCATAGAGAAAAGTTTCATATGGATCTTTATGTCTTTAATCGTTATATGATTGACTTGGACAAAAATCGCGATAGATCTAACATGGCATTGGGTTTTTCCGCTATTTACGGCGATCCATTTTCAGAGGAGAAAGAACGTTTGCCCTATGATTTTTTTATTGCCGATATTAATTTTAATGTCATTGGAAATCAGCCGGTTGTTACAGAAGCAAGTATTATAGGGGCGCTTTGGGGAAAGCAATGGGAAAAGGAACCGCGCACTATTTTTGCGGGTGTTTTTCAGCATTTTGACTATTACGACTCAAATCCGTTTGCAGAAAACGCGCCAAAACCCTACAACTTTTCCGCTCCTGCCGCGCTTGGCGGCGGTATTTATGTAAAAAAACAGAAAAATGAAAATGAGCTGCCTGTTTTTTACGGCAGTTTTCACGCAAATTTAGTGCTTTTGGGCGCGATTGAGTCCGATCATTATCATGTTTATCATCGAGATTATAATTTTGGAATGGGTTATGGTTTTAAACTCTCGGCATTAATGAATTTTTCAAAATATATTAACGCTTTTGTCAATCTTAAAACATATCAGATTTTTACGATGAATAATTCCGAAGAGGAGCTCTATTACAGTATTTATGATGAATACGACGCGATGGGTAATAAAGGCAATACTTTTTTCAGTATATTGAGCGCGGGTTTTGGTTATAGGATTAATGACAATATTAGAATAAGTTTAGAACAACGCTTTTTTTCACGTCAAACGAGTTACAAATTTTTTAAAGAAGTATCTACAAATTCAACGGAAACCCGGCTAAAATTGACCTATTCGATTTTTAATTGAAACCCAATCAACAGCGTTGTTTGGTAATCTTGCAGGAATTTTGGAAATAAAAAAAAGACATTTAAGAGTTTTAGCTCTTAAATGTCTTTTTATTTTGTCTTGTCGTTTAATAAATGTTTTTTTGCAAACGTTGTTGGCATTTTTGCGCTGTTGTTTTTTTAATGATTTTTTACAAAGCATTTTTAATTTTTACGACGCCTGCGACAGCGAAGTGTGCAAGCGCACATGAGCGAGAAGCAAAGGAAGTAAAAATTTCAAAGGCGAAGTAAAAATGGAGGTGGCGGGAATTGAACCCGCGTCCGAAAATGTTTTGGTAAGACCGCTACAGGTTTAGTCCGGAAATTTTGTCTCGTTTATAACGCCGTCACCGGACGGGATTACGTTATAAACCAGCGCCGTTTTAGTTTCATTTTAAACTGACGGCACAAGCCGCTTAAAACTAACCCGCTCATTGCGTTTTATCCCGATAGCGAGTATCTCAGGTAAAACGAAGCTGCGTTAAGCAGCTATTGGCATTACTCCAAAACCCATGAAGGGTTTGAAGTGCTGCACTGGAACGATTATGTTATCGTTGTTTATTTTTTGGTCGATTTATACGGAGCCATCGACCAACTCCGACCTGCTGTCTACACCTCTGTCACTCCCGTCGAACCCTGTTCACCCCCAACAATACAGAGTGAAGATTGCAGAGTAAAAGTGAAGATAACAAAAGTTTTCGCTTTGCGAAAAAACAATATCTTAACTCTGTACTCTCAATTCTTAACTCTTTTCTTTTCAAAGAACTTTTTTATTATATCGGCGCATTCTTCTTTCAGAATGCCGCTTTTGAATTCTATTCTATGGTTAAGTTTTTTATTGTTTACAACTTTAAAAATGCTTTTGCACGCGCCGGCTTTTTTATCATCAGCGCCGTAAAATATTTTTTCTATTCTCGCGTTTACTAGCGCTCCAGCGCACATAGCGCAGGGTTCTATTGTAACATATATGCTGCAACCGTTCAAACGATAGTTATTGAGTTTTTTTGACGCTTTTCTTAAGGCGACAATTTCCGCATGGGCAGTAGGGTCTTGATCTATTATACATCTGTTAAATCCTCTGGCGATTATTTTATTGTCTTTTACAATAACCGCGCCTATAGGCACCTCGTTTTTATCTTGCGCTTTTTTTGCCTCTTTAAGCGCTTCAGTCATAAATTTGTCGTTAATTGTTATTTGTACTTTATTAATTATCTTTTTCAAGGTATTTCTCAAACATTTCTTTTATGTCCTGCGGGAAACGTACAGGTTTCATTGTTTTGTTTACAAAAGGATGTTTTGTTTTTCCGGCAGCCAAAAGTTTGTCGCCAAGTTTTACTTTATATGAGCAGGTTATACTTGCGGCGGTAAGTCCCGTAAGGCTTGTTTCTATGGTTATTAAGTCGTCGTATTTAGCCGGATAATAATAATCGCATTCGGCGTGAATAACCGGAAAATAAAAACCTCTTTCTTCTATTTCTCTATATTCAATTCCGGAGTCTCTTAAAAATTCGGTTCTGCCTCTTTCAAAAAATGTAAGATAATTACCATAATAAACCATACCCATCTGGTCTGTATCGGCGTAAGCTATTCTTATTTGTAAAACGTGCATTTTTTCCTCCGTTAAATTTCTCAAATTATATAATTTTTCATTTGAAAAACAAAGATAATGATTAATCTTGTGCTATAAATTTTTATTATGTAATATTATGAAACTTATTTAAGAGGGGAATCAAAATGCGTAAAGTTGCAACGGCTGTGTTTTTTTATTTTTTACTAAATAATATATCGTTTTCGTCAGAAACTTTTTTATCGCTTGAGAAAACCGGAAATGTCAGGACTGAGAGTTTTTTGACGCATACTGTTGTAAGTGAAGCTCAAATTGAAAATCAAAACGTTCCCATGGCTCTTGATTTAATATCATCGGTGCCGGGCGTTTTTGTCTCGAAAGCCGCTTCGGTATTAAAATCTGATGTCAGTATAAGAGGTATGGGAGACAGTTTTAGGAATATAGGATTGTTTATCGACGGACGTCCTGAAAAGGTTTCTGTTTACGGATGCGCGGTATCGCAGACTTTGCTTTCGGGAAATATTGAAAGCATTGAAATTATAAAAACTCCGGATTCGGTTCTTTACGGCAGCGACGCGTTCGGAGGCGCTGTAAACATAATTACGCATAATCCGTCAAAACCTTTGGAAGCAGAAATATCTTTGTCGTATGGATCGTATAATACCCAAAATTATTACGCTAATGTCGGTCAGCTTGTTGATAATGTTTTATATCAGGTTTCCGCAAACAAAGTTTCAAGCGACGGGCATCTGAAAAATTCCGGTTATGACGCGACCGACCTTTACGGTAAGTTCGGCTATATAATAAACGATACAAGCAGTATAATGATAAACGGAAAATATTTTAACGGTAAAGAAAACGAACCCGAAGCAATAGGTTTGAACAATATGGGACACTTAATAACTTTAAATCCGTCATCATACGAATTTAGAAGAGGCGGAGTTGACGCTAAGTATAATAAAAATTTTTATGAAAACTCTATGGAAATTCTTGCTTTTGAGGATTTTGGAGAGCATAAGTTTTCAAACGGATTTAATTCTAAAGATGAAACATTCGGGCTTTTTGCCAGTTTTGAAAACACTAGTTTTGCAAACAATGTTTTTAAATACGGACTTGAATACAGATATTCTTATGCTAACGTTATAGCAGGACCGCCCAGCGTTAAAATCGGCAACTGGAATAAAAGCGAGATTGCTCTTTTTGCGTTAGATGAATATTCTTTTAATTCCAAAACCGGCATTACGGCAGGCGCAAGATATAATTATGACGAGATTTCAGGCTCGGATTTTGCCGCGCGGACAGGGCTTTCCTACGGAGTTACGGATTTGCTTACCGCAAGAGTTTCATACAGCAGAAGTTTCAGAACTCCTTATATTAATGAGCTTTATTCTCTTCCCATAAGCAACGCGGATTTAAAAGCGCAAACGCAGGATTCTTATGAGATTGGCGTCGCTTCAAAATATTTTGGCGTAATTTTTGACGTTTCCGGTTTTATATCTAAAGGCGAAAATATAATACAGGTTGTTTCGGGGAAATTTCAAAATTCCGGAACTTACGAATTTAAGGGTTTTGAAGTTTCGGCAGATAAAGAAGTCGTTAAAAATTTGAAACTTTTTGCCGGGTATTCGTATCTAGATCCGGGTAAATTAACGCAGGGGACCGTAAAAAATAAAATTGATTTATCGGCTGATTATAAAATATGGAAATTTGGTTTTTATGTTTCGGGTATGTTTGTTTTTGATTATTATGCCGCCAATAACTTCGGAGCAAAACTTGAAGACTTTAATGTTTTTAACGCGAAAACGCATTTTAATGTTACAGATGAATTTTCCATATTTTTAGCCGCTGATAATTTTACCGATCAAAAATATAATATGTTTGTAGTTTCGTTCGGGCAGGCTGCAATATACGAAATGCCCGGCGCGACATATACTATAGGCGCGAGATATAAGTTTTAAGCAATCCGGGCAATAAACTGTTGTTTGAGTCCGTTATGTATATTAGTTGTCGGATTACAAAGAAATGCTATAATATAACCATGAAAAAATTAATTTTAGTTATTATGTTGTCTTTTTTTGCTTTAAACGCTTACGCGGCTCGTTTTTATGATCCGAATAAGACAAAGATAATTATTACCGTAACAAATTCTAATATCGGCGAACTTGTCAATGTAATCGGCGGAGATAAGGTTGACGTTGTAATAATGTTACCTCCTATATCCTGTCCCGCGAGTTTTGACGCGACGCCGTCGGTAATAGAAAGAGTTGAAAAAAGTAACCTCATATTAAGCATGAAATGGGAAAAATGGGTTAGAAAAATAAAAATGGAAGCAGGCGACATCGGCAAAATATATAAAACAATGGAAACGGAAGGGAATTGGATGATACCGCATATTAATATCCGCGCCGCGGAAGAAATAAAAAATATGCTTTCTTATATGGATTCCGTAAACGCCAAGTATTACGCGGAAAACTATTCGGAATATATTTATAACGTAAATTTTGTAGCTCAAGAGATTAACAAAGAACTTATAGGCGTTTACGGGAAAAAAGTTATATCAAATGATAAAATACGCGATTTTCTGGAAAGTTTTGGTTTAACAGTTATTGCTACTTATGGGAGAGCCGAAGAGCTTACCGCTAAAAAGCTTGCTCATCTTATAGAAGAAGGCAAAAAAAATAATGTCAAAATCGTGATAGACAATATACAAAGCGGTACCGCGACAGGCATGGACCTTGCGAAAAGTTTAGGCGCGAACCATGCGGTTATAAGCAACTTTGTTTTAGGTAAATCTTATATAAATACCCTCAAAGATAACGCCGCCAGAATCAAAAAGGCAGCGTTATAATGTCCGTGTTAAAAGCGTTTGCGTTAGAAATTGAAAACCTTTCTGTAGTTCTTGCCGGAAAAACAATATTAAGAAATATAAGCTTGAAAATAAACGACGGGAGTTTTACCGTTATTACGGGCGCTAACGGCGCGGGTAAAAGTGTTTTTATAAAAACTTTATGCGGATTGCAGAAACATTTAGGAACGGTAAGAATGTTCGGGCAGGACTTAAAAAAAAATGATAAAAGCATTATAGGTTATGTTCCGCAAAATAACATTTCTGAAAAAAATTGTCCGATTTCAGTTTTAGAGGCTGTCAATATAGGCAGATATGTTAAATCCGGCTTATTAAAAAAGTTTTCCGATAAAGATGAAAGAATTGTGAAAAACGCTTTGAAATTCGCAGGAATAGAACATATAAAAAACTCTACTGTCGGAAAAATTTCCGGCGGCGAATCGCAGAAAGTTTCTATAGCGCGCGTTATGGCGCAAAGACCGCGTATAGTATTTCTTGACGAGCCTCAGGCAGGAATTGACATAGAATCTAAAAAAGATTTTTTAAATATGATTGAAAAACTTCATAAAAAGTTTAAATTTACATGTATTATTGTTACTCATGATACGGATTGTGTGCCGGCTTGCAGCGATAAAATTTTGAAAATAGAAAAGTCGGAAATTTTGGAACTATAAACAGCCGCTCTTGTCGGTCATTCTGCGAGGACATAGTCCTTCGCAGAATCTATAAATCCATAGACCCTGCAACTTCGCGCAGTGTGACAATATTGGATAATTACGATTAACTATGAGATTGCGAATCAAGTCCGCAATGACTAACTAGAAGCAAACGTAAAGGTAAAAATGGGATTTGTTTTTGAATATTTTTTTATTAAAGCTCTTGTTGCTTCAGTTTTTGCGGGTTTTGCCTGCGGAATTATAGGGACTTGGATATATTTGCTTAATATTCCTTTTGTTGGCGTTGCAATGGCGCACGCGGCATTTGCCGGAGCGGTAATAGGTTTATTTCTTGGCGTAAATCCGATTTTATTTGCAGCGTTATTTTGCGTAATATCTTCGTTTTTTATAGGTCCGATTGCTGAAAGAGGGGATTTTTCGCCTAATATTTCTACCGGAATTTTATTTTCTTTTATGCTTGCAGTCGCGTTTTTATTTATCGGCAAAGCCGGCGTAAACGCTTCGGAAGCTTTGTCTTTGATGTGGGGAAATATTTTAACAGTAAGCGTAAAAGACGTTTATCTACTGATAATTGTTTCATTAGCGATTTTCGTGTTTTTCCTGATTTTTAAAAAATGGATTACTGCCGTAATTTATAACAGAGCGGTAGCTTCGGCAAGCGGAATACCTGAAAAATTTATTTTTTATTCGCTTTTAATCTTGTGCGCTCTGACCGTAAGCCTTAATATAAGAACTATCGGAGGGCTTTTGATATATGGATTGATAACAATCCCTCCGGCAACCGCGGTAATTTTTGCGAAAAGTTTGAGATCTTTATATATTTTGTCATCGGGTTTTGCGGTGTTTGCATGCGTTGCCGGATTATTTGTTTCTTATTTTTTTGATTTACCCGCGGGAGCGTCCGCAATAATTACAGCATCTGCTGTTTTCGGTTTAAGTTTTTTTATTAAAAAAGTATTTATGGAGAAATAATGAAATCAGAAAATTTGAAAAAAGATTTTTTTGATGATTGTTCAAAAAAATGGAAAGAGCTCAAACACTGTCTTAATGAATTGGTTAAGGAAAAAATTATACCTTTGCTCGAACTCAAAAAAGGAGAAAAAGTTTTAGACGCTTGCGGCGGTACGGGGGTGCTTATGCCTCTTTTAAAAACTTACGGAGTTTTTATAACGGAATTTGATTATTCCCAGCATATGATAGATAAGGCGCGGGAACTTCACGGCGCAGATGCGGAATATGCTGTCGGAAATATTGAAGAGATGTCTTTTGAAAGCGAAACTTTTGATAAAATTATATGTCATAACTGCCTGCCTCATATAAACAGCAAAGAAAAAGCTTTTAACGAGTGCGCAAGGGTTTTAAAAAAAGGCGGAATTTTTGTTATTTCGCACGATATGGGCAAAAAGCAAGTTGACGATTTTCACAAAAAATGTCATAAAGCCGTATGCGAAGATATGATGCCGTCAAATAAAGAAATAACGTTATTTGCCTGTACAGCGGGTTTTGAAACCGTAGAGATTTTTGACGAAGAAAATTATTTTGCCGTTGTCTGCAAAAAATAAAAAGGTAGAAATGTTTCTTGAAGTCAGAGATTTATTAAAAACCTATACTGATAAAAAGTTTTTCGGCGAAAACAAATTTAACGCTTTAAGCGGCGTTGGTTTTTCAATGAGAGACGGGGAATCTTTGTCCATTATAGGCAGTTCCGGTTCAGGAAAAACGACTTTGGGCAGAATTATTTCCAATCTGCTCGATTTTGATTCCGGCAGCGTTAAATATTTCGGCAAAGACATAAAAGATTATGATATAGATGAGTTTTCCACAATTGTACAGATGATTTTTCAAAACCCTTACGCATCATTAAATCCGAAGCTTAGAATAAAATCGTCTTTGCTTGAGGCTTTCGGCTCTGTAAAACCCGTAAATGCAGATGATATTCTTGAAGAAACTCTCAAAAATGTCGGGCTTGAAAAAGAAATCCTCGGAAAATTTCCGCATCAGTTTTCTGGAGGGCAAAGGCAGAGAATAGCCGTAGCCAGAGCTTTAATTAAAAAGCCTAAACTTATTGTTGCGGATGAGCCTTTTGCGTCTCTTGATATTTATTCGCAAAATCTTATAACCGAAATTTTTACAAATATAAGAAAAAATACCGGAGTTTCGATTATTCTTATAACGCATGATATTGCCGCTGCCGCAAAATTCACGGATAGAATGATAATTATGAATGAGGGGAAAATAATAAAAGACGGTTTGGCTGAAAATATTTTTAAAGAAAAAGAAAATACTTATATAACTAATTTATTGGCGTCAATGGAATTATAAAATTTTCCTCTCCAGTGTCCGGGAGAGGATTAAGGTGAGGGCGGAAAAATAGTATTGCACCTTCACCCCGCCCTCTCCCTGATGAGGGAGAGGAAGAAAAACTAAAATATTATGAAAAATATTATTAAAACTATTAACGATTTATCCATAGGTTATAAAGTTTACGGCGTAGGCGGATTTGTAAGGGATTTGCTTATAAACCGCAAACCAGTCGATATAGATTTGGCTGTTGATAAAAATGCTTCAAAATTCGCCTCGGCTATTGCTAAGAAGTTTAAATCAAAAGTTGTAACGCTTGACGAGTCAAATAAAATATACAGAATAATGCTCAAAAACGAAGCTGTTTCAAATATAGATATATCGCTTCTTGACGGAAAAAATATTGAAGAAGATTTGTCGCGCAGGGATTTTACGCTTAACGCTTTTGCTTTTGAGTTAAAATATTTTGATTCTTATAAAAAACATCTGATATCTCCGAATAAAACCGCTTTAAAAGATTTGAAATCCAAAACTATTAATATGGTTTCCAAAGAAGCTTTTATAAGCGATCCTTTAAGAATGCTCAGGGCTTTTAGGTTTTCTGCCGAGCTCGGATTCAAAATATCTGAAAATACATTAAAACAAATAAAGAAAAACGCTGCTCTTATAAAGAAATCCGCCGGCGAAAGAATAAAAAACGAATTTTTCAGAACACTTAACTCAAAGTCCGCGTCAAAAATTATATTGATTATGGATAACTGCGGTTTGCTTGGTGAAGTTTTTCCCGAAATTAAAAATATGAAAAAAGCTCCTAAAAAATATTATTACCATCCGGGCGGGCTTTTTCAGCATTCTTTAGAAACTATGTCGAGCGTTGAAAATATAACGAATAATATTGATAAGTATTTTCCTGTTAGTTTTAAGTATATGCAGGAACATTTTTCAAATGCAGAAGTTTATTCGGAAAATGTTAACAGAATTAATCTTTTGAAATTTGCCGCTTTGTTTCATGACAGCGCCAAGCCTGAAACAGCAAAAAAAGACGGCGATAAAATGCGTTTTCTCGGGCACGATGAAATAGGCGCGAAAAAGATTGAAGAAATTATGAAATCCCTTAAAATGAGCAAAAAAGATATTTCTGCCGCTGTGTTTTTAGTAAAAAATCATATGCGTCCTTCTACTCTTACAAGAAAAAATGTTGTTACTCAAAAAGCTTCTTTGAAATTTTTCAGGGACATAGGTGAAAATACTCCCGATTTGCTTATTCTTTCAATGGCCGACTGGCATTCTTATAAAAATCTCAAAAAATTTTCCAGGAAAGAATTAAAAGCGCAGGAAAAGTCCGTTAATAAAATGATGGATTATTATTACGAACTTAAAAATGCTAAACCGCTGCCTAAAATAATTGACGGTAATATTATAATGAAGAAATTTGGTCTAAAGCCGGGCCCCTGGATTGGCAACCTTATGAAATTGGTTGTTGAGAAGCAGCAGGAAGGGGAAATATCCGATCAAAAAGCAGCTTTAAGCCTTATATCGTCAAAATTGACACAAATCAAAAAAAAGTATAAAATCAAACTATAAAAAATTTATAATTTGTCCCCGAGTGTTTCTATGGGAGGACCCAAGTTCTTATTTATTTGCGGGTGTAGTTCAATGGTAGAATGGAAGCTTCCCAAGCGTGAGGTCTTTGAATACATTTAGCCTGCTTACGTTAGCGCAAAAATAGATACAATGTGAGGCGGACTGACGAAACAATAGTGAGACTATTGCTAGGAAGTCCAACAAAACAGTGTGCTATTTTTGCGCTAACCCTTTGGGCTGCACGATTTTTTTGATAATTTTTTAAATTTTGTCTTATCAATATTTCCGATATTGCTTTTGCCAAAATTTAAAAAATTAACTGTCGCGGGCATAGTTCAGTGGTAGAATGAAAGCTTCCCAAGCTTTAGATGTGGGTTCGATTCCCATTGCCCGCTCCATTCAAAAATCTCTAGCAGCGCAAGCATGTTAAATGTACTCAAAGACCTCCGATGTGGGTTCGATTCCCATCACCCGCTCCATCTTTCCTTTTTTAAGTCCTCAGCCTGAAAAACCCCTAATAAATAAGGATTTTTTAGGGGTTTGATTAAATTTTTTTGAAATAGAACCCGGAAGGCGTAATCAAACTCTGCAATCTCTGCCGTGTATTCAAATCAGATACTTTCCATAGATTAACGGCATTGCCTAAAATAAACTTTGTAAAGTCCCAGCATTCCTTTACATTTATATCTTCCGAGTTCTCAAACAGGATTTCTATCTTGTCTATTTCAGCGTTTACTATTTTCAATTCTTCAGTCCCGTCATCTTCCGTGATTTTGTTTCTTCTCATAAGGCTTATGATTTCGCTCTTTTCCTTTTTAAAGGATTCAATTTTCCTCATAGCAGTTTCTTTTTGCGCCTGTTCTTCCTGAGTCTTTTCGTTGAATTTATCAATAACTAATTTTTCAAATAACGCCATTGATTTAGAATTAGGCTTTATATCTTCAAGATATTCCAATTCAAAAATTTTCTTTACGTGCTTTGCGCCGTCATTAGGGACTATAATTGTTTTACCTTTGGAGTTTTTGCCAAAAGAATAGCCTTTCATCCTTCTGCCCCAACGCTCATCTCTTAACGCGCCCCGTATTCCGTTTTTTGTTCTCAAACTGTTAATTCTACTTTCATAGTCCGCTATGCTCGCCGTAATTCCGTTAACTAAATCTCCCTCTAAACTATCGTCATTTGTGCCTTAAACATACATAACTCTTATGCCGCGTTTTTCAAATTCGTTCATCATATAGCCATAGTCATATCTATTTCTTGCAAGTCTGCTTAATTGCCATACGATAATGGTTGATATATCGCTGTCTTTGCGAAGAACGCTGACAAGCATTTCTTGTAATTTAGGTCTGCCGTCAATAGTTCTTCCGCTTTTACCTTTTTCCTCGTATATTGGGGAAAGGTCACGCCCATCTCATAATAAAACAGGCTTATTTGTTGTTTGCAGTTCCATAAAAAATTATTATATAATAACCATAATTAAATATGACGTAAATTTCCGGTTGAGCATATATAAGTAACTATATGTTTTCAAGGACAAGATTGGCTTCGGGGAGGAGAGCCTCAGCGGAAGTTTCTTGTCTTCATAGTTTTTATTTAGCGAGAACTTCTAATGAAGTTCTCTTTTTTTTATGCCCGATATGCTTGAAACGGGAGGGTCGCCATTATGAAAGAATACATAAAAATACTAACGAAGTGCTCTATTTTTGAAGGAATATCAGAGTCAAAAATTGAATCTATTCTGCATAGCCTTAAACCTAAGATTCGTAAATATAAAAAGGGTGAGTATATAATAACGGCGGGTGATCCTGTTACTGATATATTCATACTTCTGCAAGGTTCAGTACAAATAATAATAGAAGACATTTCCGGTATGCACTCAATAATAGTGCAGCATCAGCCCGTAGATAGTTTTGGTGAAGTTTACGCATCTCTAAACATACAAAAAACACCTATCAGCATCTGCGCAAAAACAGATTCTCTTGTGATGGTAATCCCTTTTGAAAACATTATGAAGAATCCGGTAATTGTTAGAAATCTGGTTTTAACGCTTGCGCATAAAGCTTACATGGCGCGCGCGCAGCTTAAATATTTAAGCCAGCGAAATATAAGAAAGAAGATATTATCTTATCTGTCGGCAAGAAAAAAACAAGCCGGTAAGAATGAATTTGTTATTCCTTTTAGCCAAACGGATTTGGCGGATTACCTTTTTATAAACAGAAGCGCAATGACAAAAGAGCTTTCCGCTATGAAAAAAGATAAACTTATAAGTTATACTGGCAGAAAATTTACAGTTATAACGAACAGATAACACCTTAACCCTATCTTAAACTTCACCATTTTCAATTCATTATCCTTCAAAAAATATTCAGACAATTAAATCTGAGCATTTTTTTTGTTGCAATAACAACAGATTTTATCCGTTCAATTTAATTTAATATAGAAAAAGACTCAGCCAGAAAAAGGAGCGGATATGAAAAAGATATTACATGTAGTTGCAGTCGTCGGATTGTCGTTAGTGTTTTTCACTTTTGGAGCCGGAGCGCAGGAGTTTTATATTATCGGCGGCGGCGGCGGTTCGCCGTCAGTCGGCGGCAACGGCGGCTATACAGGCGTTTATCCGGATATTGCTAATAACGGAGGCGGCGGACAGAGTACCGGTCCGGGAGGGGGCGGAGGCGGCGGATATATTGGCGACGGCTCGGCTACCTGGAATGGCAACGGAGCCGACTCTGACGGCGTTAGTCCTGGAGCTGGCGGCGCGGGTTTCGGCGGCGGACAAAACGGACAGAACGGAACCATGACTGCCGGCGGCAACGGCGGTAACGCGGTTTATAACGGCGATTTACATAAAGACATCATTATTGTAGCTTCCGGCAATATGAACGGACGCGATCCCGGCACTTCAGGCGCAGGCGGCAATGCGACGCTCAATTCCTACAATATCACAGGAGAATTATATATTATCGCCGGTCTTGGCAGTACCGCAAGCGTCAATGTTAACAATTATGGCACGGATGCTAACAGCGGATACATAGGCGTTTATTCCGGAGTGCCGTACTTTGCCGGATGGCCCGGCGGCGCGGGCGCGGCGTTTTTAAACGCGGGCAAAATATATGCTTCTAGCGTTACAGTTGATTCCACTATGGGCGGCAGCGCTGTCTTAACCGCGGATTATATGCAGACGTCGTCTTACGACATAAACGGCGACCCTGAGCAAATAGGCGTCCTTAAATCCTACATCGATCTTTTAGACGTTACAGGCCTTAATACAACCGTTAATATGTCCGACACTAATATTTACAATCCGTTAACCGATAACGGAGTATTCTTTAAAAATATCTTTATAGGCGGAGGCGACACGCTTAAAATATTAAATGCCGCGACAAATATGCAAAGTTTCGGTTTTGAAAGAATAAATATTCTTGGCGCAAACGCAACCTTAAATTCCGATAAGGGAATTAATGTTGCCCCAAACCAAACGCTTGAATTTCAAACCAAAGCGGAATACTGGAACAGCCAATACGTAATGCTTAACAATACTGGCGCCTCTATAAACATAGAGGACAATTCCAGCGTTAAAGTAAACGTTACGGGCAGCAGGCTTAATGTGGGTGATTCAATAACCCTTATTGGAGGAGACGCGACTGGAACAGACGGACAAATACTTGGTTTTGGCGGCGCAACTTTAGTTTATGATTTAGATTTAACCTATGCATCTTTAACCGCAACCGTCACGGACGGGTCAGGCGGAGGACAAGGCGGAGGCAGTACAGGACCGGTGGATCCCGGTAGTCCCGGTAATGGAAGCGGTGGAGGTTCCGGAGGCGCGGGTCAAGTCAATCCGCAGGCCACAGCGTTTGCGGAAGGCGGAGCGGCTGTTATGGCTTTGCTTAGCGACGGGTCGGACTTGGCGGCAGCCTGGGGCATAGCAAACGCCGTGTCTATGACGCAATACACTTACGACTTGGCGGTGTTTGGCGCGATAAATTATTCTAATGCGAAATACGAAACCGGCTCTCATATTGACGTGAAAGGCATTTCCGTTTTAGGCGGAATCGCGAAAAAATTCGTTTTTGAGCCGGGCGCTTTTACTGCGGGCTTATTTATTGAATACGGCTCCGCAGGTTTTGACAGTGAAAACACTTTTGAAAATTTCTCAGATGTCAAAGGTTCCGGCGATGCGGACTATATCGGCGGAGGTTTGCTCGGCAGGTACGACTTTAATAAAAATGAGGCGGGAAGAAGTTATTGGTATGCGGAAGGCTCTTTACGCATAGGTTCTGCAAAAAATGATTTTGAGGCAAACAATATCGGCGCGATCGATTTCGTAAAATACGACGCCGACGCTTTATATTACGGTTTGCATTTAGGATTGGGCCGTATTTTTATGTTGAGCGAAAAAATCAATATTGACGGTTACGGAAAATATTTCTTTGTCCATCAAAACGGAAAAGACGCGGAGCTTTCGACTTCCGAGCCTTTAAAATTTGACGGCATAAATTCCCACAGGCTCAGAGGCGGAGCACGGGGAAGTTATAAAATAAACGAAGTATGGTCGCCGTATTTGGGCTTAGCGGCGGAATACGAGCTTGACGGCAAAGTCAACGCCGAAGTTTACGGTATGCCGCTTGACGAAGTTAAACTGATGGGTTTTCGTGGCATAGGCGAAGTTGGGCTTACTGTCGAAATAGGAAGTTTCGGAGCGGATTTTGGTGTCCGGGGTTTTGCAGGCGAGAAAGAAGGGTTTGACGGGTCTTTAAGGTTAATTTATTTCTTCGGAAAGAGGTCTATTACGAAAGAGCCGAAACCGGAGCCTGCTCCTTTGCCGGAACCTAAGCCTGTACCTGTGCCGGAACCTGTTTTCGTGCTTACCTCGGCTGACGCAGGACAAAACTTTTTTGAGTTTGACTCTTACGAGCTTACGCAGCATGATAGAGATTTAATAGCTGAATTAGCGCAAAAATATGCCAAAGAGCCGCGTTTAATAAGAATGAGGGTTGAAGGCCATACCGACCACATCGGTACGGAAGAATATAATGACGTACTTTCCAAAAACCGTGCGCAGGCGGTTGCGAACGTGCTGATAGAAAACGGCATCCCCGCGCATAAAATTGAAGTCAGAGGCTTTGGAAAATCAAGACCTATAGCCGACGAAAGCCCTGAAGGTATGAAGAAAAACAGAAGAGTGGAAATTTTCGCAGACGTGGAAAAACAACAAAACAGCGGAAGATAAGATAGTGAGAGGATGGGAAGACGGGAAGTTGAAAGGAGCTGTGAGCGTTTCTTCCCATCCTCTAATAAATTCAGATAACGACTGTAGTTGTTGCGGTATCTTTGTCTTTTGCGGAGTTTGGCGTTGTTGGAAGATGGGGGCAGATGTTGGGAACTGCGGAATTTGATTTTAATTCCGTCGCAGTGCCCGACAACAGAAGCGAAGCTGAAGCGGGCGTGTGGGGCATAGATCTTTTTTTAGGTAAAGAAGGAATGTTCGGTTTGGCTGACAACATCAGTTTGGGCATAAGGCTGGGTTATTCCCAATTCGGGAAAAATCACCTTGTAGATCCGGACGCTGAACTTACTTCAAAAATTTTCGCGACTACCGAGAATCTTTATATAAAAATCCAGTTGCATGAAATGTTTGCAATTGCCGGTTACGCGGGAGTTTTTACGGCGTTTAACACTTTTGAATATACCGAAATTATTACGGGAAAAAAGAAAACCGACGTGTCCTGGCAGGTTCTTCCTAATATATCCGGCAGCGCGGAGTTCAGGCCTATAGACTTTTTAGCGGTCGGTTTTGAAATAGGATATATGTTTTAACGATTTGTATCTGTGCCATTAAAGGTTGTAATATGGGATGCTGTAATCTCGCCGTGCGGGTCGATTCCCGCAATAACGATAAAAAGACGCTCTCCGTTAGCAATCCGGGGAGCGTTTAAAATATTAAGGACAATATACATTTCAAGAAAATGTGGAGTTTTTCCGTAAAAGCGGCCGGTAAAATGTGGCGTTCAGATTGTTTGATATGCCGTTTGGCTTTTTGATATAATTTAAGCGGTTTTTTAAATTTAGTTTAGAAACAAGCGTCTATGAATAAACTGGTATTAAACAATAACATAAATAACAGGTTGCTTTTTTATTCGGCATTTAGGAGATATAAATGAAAATTAAGAAAATCAAAATAATTATACCTTTAATAGTTCTTTTTATCGCGGTTGCAGTGTTGTTTTATTATAATAGTCAGCAGCAACCGGTGAGTTTTAACAGGCTTTTGTCCGGCAGTAACGGCATAGGCATAGAAACAACCGCGAATTTTAGCGATAGAATGATTTTACTCACACTGGAAAATGATCAAGCGCGCATGGAAATGTTTGGAGGAGGCGGAAATTGGGCGCTCGGGACTTTTTCTCAGACAGACAGAAGAATAAATTTTTACTGGGATGAATTCGGATATTTGGATGAAAATACCGGAGAAGCAAAAACTTCAGCAGAAGATGTCAGCGGATTGTTTCCGATTTCCGGCAAACCGCTTAAATACAAAGTTCTGTCTGCCGAAGAAAAGAATCTTTTGGGAAATAACGAAAAAATGACGTATGATGTTTTATTAGAATATTAAGGCTTTAATGAAAAATAAAATATTTTTAGGGCTAGGTTCTAATATCGGAGACAGAAAGGAAAATATAATTTCCTCTCTGTCTTTTTTGCAAAGTTCGGGTTTTATAAATATAAATAAAATTTCGTCTTTTTATGAAACATCTCCGGTAGGTCCGAAGCAAAGAAATTTTTACAATATAGTTGCTGAAGCGCTTACATGCCTTAAACCGCAGGAATTGCTTTGTCTTATTAAAAAAACGGAAGAAATTTTAGGACGTAAGCCGGCAAAACGCTGGACTTCAAGGCTTATTGATATTGATATATTATTTTATAATAACAAAATTTTCACTCTGCGCTCTTCACTCTTTACTCTGCCGTTAGTAATTCCTCACAAAGAAATATGCAGCCGTCTTTTTGTATTAATACCGTTTGCGGAAATTGCGCCTGAATTTGTTCATCCGGTTTTAAATAGAAAAATCAAGCATATTCTTGAAAAAAAATTATTGACACTCCGCAACCAAAAGGTTAAAATTATAAAGTAAATATAAAACGGATTAAAAAATGAATAAAAAAACAGTTTCAACCATACTTAAAATGAAAAGCGATAAGCGTAAAATTTCCGCACTTACATGCTACGATTACGTAATGTCAAAAATTTTATCTTCACAGGATATAGACGTTTTGCTTGTGGGAGATTCTCTGGGCGTTGTAAAACTTGGTTATGAAAACACTCTGCCGGTTACGGTTGACGATATAATATATCATACAAAAGCGGTAAAAAGAGGAAACAACAACGCTTTGCTTGTTGCTGATATGCCTTTTATGTCTTATGAAATAAGCGCAAGCGATGCTGTTTTCAATGCGGCAAGAATCATAAAAGAAGGCGGAGCCGAAGCCGTAAAACTAGAAGGCGGGATTGAAATTATTGATAAAGTAAAAGCTATTTTAGACGCTAAAATTCCTGTGATGGGACATTTAGGGCTTACTCCTCAGGCTATAAATAAGTTTGGCGGTTTTAAAGTTCAGGCAAGGGAAGAAGCCGCGCGTGAAAAACTGATAGCGGATGCTAAGGCTCTGGAAGAAGCGGGTGTTTTTTCAATAGTTTTAGAGGCAGTGCCTGAAAGTTTAGGAAAACAGGTTTCGGAAATTTTGAATATTCCAACCATTGGAATCGGAGCCGGAAAATTTTGTGACGGACAAATTTTAGTTGTTGACGATATGCTCGGAATGTTTACGGATTTTACGCCTAAATTTGTAAAGAAGTATGCAAATTTAGCTGAAACTATAAAAGACGCGGTAAAAAATTATGCAGAGGAAGTAAAAGACGGCAAATTTCCCGCTGATGAAAATACATACAAATGAAAATAATAAAAAAAGTCTCGGAAATGCAGAAAATAGCCTTTAAGCATCTTAGAAACAACGACGAAATAGGTCTTGTTCCTACAATGGGCGCTTTGCATGACGGGCATGTTTCTTTGATAGACCGGTCTGTTAAAAATGATGATATAACGATAGTTTCAATCTTTGTAAATCCTGTTCAGTTCGGACCAAATGAAGATTATTTGAGATATCCGAGACCAGTTGAAAAAGATTTGCAGGTGTGCAGAAAATCTCATGTTGATTATGTGTTTCTTCCTTCCGTCGCGGAAATGTTTCCTGAAGGGTATAAGACTTTCGCACAGGTTAATGAAATGCAGGATATTTTATGCGGGGCTTTTAGAAAAGGGCATTTTAAGGGAGTGGCTACAGTTGTCGCCAAACTTTTTAATATATCTTTTGCGGACAGGGCGTATTTTGGGGCAAAGGATTTTCAGCAGCTGCGTATAATAGAAAAAATGGCGAAAGATTTGAATTTCAGGACAAAAATTATTTCGTGCCCTATAATAAGGGAAAAAGAAGGTCTGGCTATGTCCAGCAGAAATTCATATTTGAGCGAAACTGAAAAGAAAAACGCGTTGAAAATTTCGGAAATTCTTAAAGAAACAAGAGAAAATTTTAAAATTAAAAAAGCGGAAGCAGTTTTAAAAGACGCTGTAAAAAAACTGTCTAAAATACCGGACTCAAAAATAGATTATGCCGAAATTCTGGATTTTTATACGCTTGGAAAAGCCGACAAGAATACTAAAAAAGCTGTTTTTGCCGTTGCTGTTCATATAGGCAAAACAAGGCTTATAGATAATATAATACTTACAAAACTTTCGGGGAGGGCTTAATGTTGAGAAAAAAGTATTTTGTAAAGCCTAAAACGCAGTGGAAATATCTTGTGATTTTTGCCGTTGTTATGGTGATTTTAGGAACGCTTTGTTATTACGCGTTTTTAAATGTTCTTGTTTCCGCCCCGGGGATGGAGCAGTTAAGCGCAGGTACAGTGAAAAATTTCAAAAGCGCTTATGCGAGCGGCTTTTTCTGGATAATTTTTGCTTTTGCCGTTTTTGTTTTGATCCAAAGCGTTTTTTATTTTCACAGAATTTTAGGTCCTATATACTTTTTTGAAATAGTTATGAGAAAGCTTTCGGAAGGAAATTTCGGAATAAAAATGCACTGGAGAAGTAAAGATGAAACTATTGAGCTTGCAAGCCTGATAGGCAAGGTTATAGAAAATACCAGAAATTCTGTATTAAGCGACAGAGAAAAAGTTAATGAAGCGATAAAAGCCATAGACAGCGGTGATAAACAAAAAGCAAAGGATTTGCTAAAAAACGTTACGCAGTGGTGTAAAACAGGACCGGAAGCAAAACAGGATAAATGATAAAGTCTGATTATTTAATTATAGGAAGCGGCATTGCCGGGCTCAGTCTTGCTTTAAAAGCGTCTGAAAACGGCAATGTCGCTTTAATAACAAAAAGAAAACTTTTTGATTCTGCCACGGGTAAGGCTCAGGGCGGCATAGCCTGCGTTACCGATAAGTCGGATTCATTCATACAGCATATTTCCGACACTCTTACCGCAGGCGCAGGGCTTTGTAACGAGGAAATGGTCGGAAAAATGGTTAAAGAAGGTCCGGCTCGAATTTCAGAACTTATAAAACTCGGCGTTAAGTTTTCCAAAAAAGATTATTCCGATTCCGAATTTGAGCTGGGGCTTGAAGGCGGACACAGCAAGCGCAGAATTCTGCACGCCGGAGATATGACAGGCAATGAAATAGAAAGAGTTTTGATAGAAAATATAAACAAGCATCCTAATATAACCGTTTATGAAGAGCATACCGCCGTGGATTTAATTATTGACGACAATAAAGATTGCCGCGGCGCTTATGTTTTTCAAAACGAGAAAAACGAAGTTGAAACTTTTGAAGCGAAAGTTACTGTTTTGGCAAGCGGCGGAGCAGGAAAAACTTATGTATATACCTCTAATCCCGAAATTGCCACCGGCGACGGAATAGCGATGGCATACAGAGCCGGCGCGGATATTGCCAATATGGAATTTGTCCAGTTTCATCCTACCTGTCTTTTTAATCCCGACGCTAAAACATTTTTAATTTCCGAGGCGGTAAGGGGTGAGGGCGGAATTTTAAGGCTCAAAAACGGCGAAGCATTTATGCATAAATATCATCCTGCCAAGGAACTTGCTCCGCGGGATATTGTCGCAAGAGCAATTGACAGCGAGCTTAAAGCCAGCGGAGATAAGTTTGTTTATCTTGATATTACTTTTAAAGGCAGGGATTTTTTGGTTAAACGTTTCCCGAATATTTATGCCATGTGCCTGGAATACGGTATGGATATTTCAAAAGATATGATTCCCGTAGTACCGGCGGCTCACTTTTTTTGCGGCGGCGTAGCAGTTGATGAATTCGGAAGAACTAATATAAAAAATCTTTACGCGATAGGCGAAACTTCTTGTTCTGGCGTGCACGGCGCGAATAGACTTGCGTCAAACTCTTTGCTGGAAGGAATAGTATACGCGCACAGAGTTTTTGAGGATTCTAAAGTGTTGCTTGATAAACAATATCCGGAATTTTTGGCAAAAAATACATATATAAATAATTCATTGTCAAACGATTCTAACGCTTTTGTACAGGATTGGGAAGAGGCAAGAAGGCTTACATGGAATTATTTAGGAATTTCGCGTTCTAACGAAATGCTTGAAAAAGCAGAAAAAAGAATAAATATTCTAAAAGATGAGATAGAAGAACATTTTAAAAATTCTAATCTTACTGTTGATAGAATAGAGGTACGCAACATAATAGCGGTTGCCGAAATGATAGTGCGCTGCGCTATGCTAAGAAAAGAAAGCAGAGGACTGCATTATAATACAGACTATCCTTTTATGCTGCCTGAGGCTAAAGATACCGTAATAACAGCAAAGTGAAAAGTGGAAAGTTAAAAGTTCAAATGACGTCATTATGCGTTGCGAAGCAATCGCAGAATCTATAAATTAATAGACCCTGCGACTTCGCGCAGGGTGACAACATTACTTTAAATATTTGGAGTTAAAAATGGACGTAATAAAAATACGCGGTGCGCGTCAGCATAATTTAAAAAATATTGACTTAGACATACCGCGAAATAAACTTGTCGTAGTAACCGGGCTTTCAGGTTCGGGGAAATCTTCTCTTGCGTTTGATACTATTTATGCCGAAGGACAGCGCAGATACGTTGAATCTTTGTCAGCTTACGCAAGGCAGTTTTTAGATCTTATGGATAAGCCAGACGCGGACATTATTGAAGGGCTTTCTCCGGCAATATCTATTGAACAAAGAAATCCGTCTCACAATCCGCGTTCAACCGTCGGCACTGTTACGGAAGTCTACGATTATTTAAGACTTCTGTTTGCCAGGGTCGGCGTTCCTCATTGTCCGCAGTGCGGCAAAATTGTTAAGCCGCAGTCTTCGCAGCAGATAATTGACGATATTATGAAACTTCCGCAAGATACAATGGTTCAAATACTTTCTCCGTTAGTCAAAGGAAGAACCGGAACTTATGAGGAACTTTTTACAAGGCTTGCCAAAAGCGGTTATACAAGGGTTCGTGTAAATAAAAACGTATATTCGCTTGATGAAAAAATAACTTTGGACAGATATAAAAAACATACGATTGAAATTGTGGTTGACAGAATAAAAATTGATAAAGATTCCCGCGGCAGGGTTGCGGATTCCGTTGAAACCGCATTAAAAGAATCTAAAGGAACGGTTGCCGCTGCAGTTGTTGATAAAGGCGGGAAAACTTTATCAGAAACCGTTTACAGCGAGCAGTATTCCTGTGTTGACTGCGGAATTAATCTTTCCGAAATAGAGCCGCGTTTATTTTCTTTTAATTCTCCGTTCGGGGCATGTCCCGAATGCACCGGTCTTGGAAATAAAATAGAAATTGACGAAAATCTTGTTATTCCCGATAAAAATCGTTCTATCGCACAAGGGGCGGTTGTAGCGTGGACTGAGCCGGTAACAACAAGAACAAACCGCTGGAAAGGCGCGTGGGGCGGATATTACTGGGATCTTCTAAGTTCCGTGGCAAAGGCTAATAAAATTCCGCTGAATAAACCATGGAAAGAGCTTACGGATGAGCAGCGGGATATAATACTTTACGGATATGACGGCGAGTTTGAAGGTGTAATAAATAATATGCAGCGCAGATACAATGAAACCGAATCCGCTTTTGTTAGAGACGAGATATTTAATAAGTATATGTCAAAGAAAATTTGTCCGTCATGCAAAGGCAAAAGGCTTAAAAAAGAAGCTCTGTCGGTTTTAATAGATAAAAAATCCATATCGGACATAACTAAATTGTCCGTTGAAAATTCATTGGATTTTTTCACTAACATCAAATTCAGCGAAAAAGATAAAACCATAAGTAAGACAATTCTTAAAGAAATAAATGAAAGATTATTGTTTTTAAACAACGTGGGTTTGGGTTATTTAAGTCTTAACCGAGAAAGCGGAACTCTTTCCGGCGGCGAAGGACAGAGAATACATCTTGCCACACAGATCGGTTCGGGACTTACCGGGGTTTTATACGTTTTAGATGAACCCTCTATCGGGCTTCACCAGAGAGATAACGGAAAACTCCTTGAAACGCTTGTGAAACTAAGGGATTTGGGAAATACCTTAATAGTTGTTGAACATGACGAAGATACTATGCGCGCTGCCGACCACATAATAGATTTAGGACCCGGGGCAGGCGTTCACGGCGGACATGTTGTAGCCGAGGGAACCATTAAAGAAATTATGAAATCGCCGCAATCTTTGACAGGTCAGTATTTAAAGGGCGATTTGCAGATACCTATGCCTAAAAAAAGAAAACAGCCGATTGACAAATGGCTTACGGTGGAAGGAGCGAGTCAGTTTAATTTAAGAAATATAGATGTTCATCTTCCAATAGGGCTTTTTACATGCGTTACCGGAGTTTCGGGAAGCGGAAAATCCACTTTGGTTCACGAAATAATATATAAAAATCTTGCCCGTAAAATTTACGGAACAAAAGACGAACCCGGAAATTTTAAATCAATGGAAGGGCTTGAGTATTTTGATAAAGTTGTTATTGTCGATCAGTCGCCGATAGGAAGAACGCCCAGATCAAACCCTGCCACATATACCGGAGCGTTCGGGATAATAAGAGATTTATTCGCGCAGATGCCGGAATCTAAAGCAAGGGGTTATGGTCCCGGCAGGTTTTCTTTTAATGTAAAAGGCGGCAGATGCGAAAATTGTCAGGGTGACGGAACTTTAAAAATAGAAATGCAGTTTTTGCCGGACGTGTATGTAACCTGCGAAGTCTGCGGCGGAAGAAGATTTAACGAAGAAACTTTGCAAATCAGATATAAAGGCAAAACAATAGATGAAGTTTTAAATATGACCGTTGAAGAAGGCGCGAAGTTTTTTGAAAACATTCCCGTGTTAAAGAGAATTTTATCAACCTTGGAAGACGTAGGGCTGGGTTATATAAGAATAGGTCAGCAGGCTACTACTTTGTCCGGAGGGGAAGCGCAGAGGGTCAAACTTTCTTCGGAACTTTCAAAAAGAGCCACAGGCAGAACAATATATATTCTTGACGAACCGACAACAGGTCTTCATTTCGCGGATGTAGGAAAACTGTTGGAAGTTTTAAAGAGGCTTTCTTACGCGGGAAATACGGTTTTGGTGATAGAGCATAACCTGGATGTTGTTAAAACCGCGGACTGGATTATAGATTTGGGACCCGAAGGCGGCGAACGCGGCGGCAGGCTTGTTGCGGAAGGAACTCCGGAAGAAATAATGAAAAATACTAAATCTTTTACAGGAAATTATTTGAAAGAATACGTGAAACGGCAGAAAATAGATAACAATTAACAAAGTAAAAAGAATTCTTTTGTTGTCATTCCGTTGAAAAACGGAGTCCATTATGTTATAATCAATCCCAAAATAAAAAAACGAAGGGGGAAGTTGGTATGATAAGACCATTAGGCGAAAAAATTTTAGTAAAGCCTGCAGAAGCGAAAGAAGTAAAAAGAGGCGGTATAATAATACCCGATACCGCGAAAGAAAAGCCGCAGGAAGGGGAAGTTATAGCTGTAGGTAAAGGTAAAACGACTGAAGACGGTAAAGTTATAGCGTTGGACGTAAAAGCCGGCGATAAAGTTCTTTTCGGCAAATATTCGGGAACCGAAGTGAAAATTGACGATAAAGACTATTTAATAATGTCGCAGGATGATATTTTGGGAATAATAGAGTAGTAAAAGAAAGAGTGAATTGTATTTATAAAAGGAGAAAAGTAAAATGGCAAAACAGTTGATTTATAATGATGAAGCGCGCAAGGCTATGAAAGCCGGCGTTGATAAGCTTGCAAATGCCGTAAAAGTAACATTAGGACCTAAAGGAAGATACGTAGTTTTAGATAAAAAATTTGGTTCGCCGACCGTAACAAACGACGGTGTGACCATAGCAAAAGAAATAGAGCTTGAAGATCCGTTTGAAAATATGGGAGCGCAGCTTGTAAAAGAAGTCGCTTCAAAAACAAACGATATAGCCGGCGACGGTACTACTACCGCCACAGTTTTGGCTCAGTCTCTTATAAATGAAGGTTTAAAAAATATTACTGCCGGCGCTAATGCCAACCATATAAAGAGAGGCATTGAAAAAGCCACGGCAATAGTGATTGAAGAAATTAAAAAAATCGCAAAACAAGTAAAAAATAAAGAAGAAATAGCCCAAATTGCATCTATTTCAGCAAGCGATAAAGAAATCGGAAATCTTATAGCCGACGCCATGGAAAAAGTAGGCAAAGACGGCGTAATTACGGTTGAAGAAGGCAAATCTTCTGAAACTACGCTTGATGTAGTAGAAGGTATGCAGTTTGACAGAGGCTATTCTTCTCCTTATTTTGTTACCGATACCGAAAGAATGCAGGGGATTTTGGAAGAACCTTATATAATAATTACAGATAAAAAAATAACCTCAATGCAGGAAATTCTTCCTTTGCTTGAAAAAGTCGTGCAGACAGGCAGAGCGTTTGTGATAATTTCCGAAGATATTGAAGGCGAAGCTCTTGCGACTTTGGTTGTAAATAAAATTCGCGGTACTTTAAAAGTTATGGCTGTTAAAGCTCCCGGATTTGGCGACAGAAGAAAAGAAATGCTTCAGGATATAGCGATTCTTACCGGAGGAACGGTAATTTCGGAAGAAACAGGTTTAAAACTTGATAAAGCCGAAATTGATATGCTCGGACAATGCAAAAGAGTTGTTGTTGATAAAGAAAATACAACGATAGTTTCCGGTTCAGGCGATAAAAAAGAAATAGAAGCAAGAATTGCCCAGATACGCAAACAGATTGAAGATACAAAATCCGATTACGATAAAGAAAAACTTCAGGAAAGACTTGCGAAATTGGTCGGCGGAGTAGCGGTAATAAACGTAGGAGCCGCGACCGAATCTGAAATGAAATCTAAAAAATTTAAAGTTGAAGATGCTTTGAATGCGACAAGAGCCGGAGTTGAAGAAGGCATAGTCGCGGGCGGCGGTGTAGCTTTGCTTAAAACGCAAGCCGTTCTTGCGAAAGTTAAACCTGCAGATGAAGACGAAGCTACCGGAATTGCTATTGTTCTTAAAGCTTTGGAAGGACCTATAAGAATGATAATTGAAAATGCGGGCATCGAAGCTTCAGTTGTCGTAGATAAGGTTAAAAATTCAAAAGACGCTACATACGGTTTTAATGCCGATAGCAATGAATATGTAGATATGATAAAAGCAGGAATCGTTGATCCGGCAAAAGTTACAAGAACCGCCCTTGAAAACGCGGCTTCCATAGCAGGTCTTATTCTTACAACAGAAACATTGGTAACAGATATTCCTGAAAAGAAACAAGCAGGTCCTATGGGCGGCGGAATGCCACCGATGCCGGAATATTAATACCGGTAAAGTTCAAAGTACAAATAGCAAAGAATAATAACGGCGGCGGCAGATTTTAAATTGCTGTCGCCGTTTTTAGTTGCTCAACCTCTCATCTTCTGCATTTTGTTGATTTTTAGTCCTCAATTTGATAAAATCCTTACATCCTCAAACAGACAAAGCGCTGCTAGCTCAATTGGTAGAGCAAACGACTCTTAATCGTTAGGTTATAGGTTCAATTCCTATGCAGCGCATATAGAATTGAATTTTTCTTATATCAAAAAGCGTTGAATTATAGCGCAGTTACGGCAAACTGCCGTATGCGTTTTGTTTTTTTAATATACAAATAATATATTTTTATGCGGACATGGCGGAATTGGCAGACGCGTATGGCTTAGGACCATATGCCGCAAGGTGTGGGGGTTCAAGTCCCTCTGTCCGCATTTTTACTTCGCTTTTGAATTTTTTGCTTCCTTACACGCCGGCTCATTTAGGTTTTTCCTAAATTTTACCGTCGCAAGCGTTGCAAAAATTCCAAAAGTTTTGTAAAAAACTATAATTATTTGAAATTTGTAATTATTTTTAAAGGGGAAAGTAAAAATGGATCAGGAAAAAAGTAAAATGGAATTTAAATCAACGGTTGCGGACAGAAAATTATGTTCGATAACAATAGATGTTGAAGTGTCTCCGGAAATTGTGGAAAAAGAAATGGGCGATGCTTATAAACTGTTTCAGCAGCAGGCCAGGGTTGACGGTTTCAGACAGGGAAAAGCGCCGATAAATCTTGTAAAAGAAAAATTTGCGCAGGACGCAAAAAATAGAGCTATTGAAAATGTAATGAGAAATACGGTTTATCACTCTTTGGCAAAAGAAAATTTTGTTCCTATAGATTTTCCCGTGATAGATGATTTTGATTATCAGATAGGTCAGATTTTAAAATATAGTTTTACTGCGGAGTGTCATCCGTACATTGAAGTGAAAAATTATAAAGACATACCTGTAAAGAAAGAAATATTTAAAGTTACTGAAAAAAGTCTCGGACAAAGCCTGGACGCTTTGAGAGACAGAAACGCTAAGCTTGTTCCTTCATCAACAGGAATAGTTACCGACAAGAGTTTTGTGTCGGTAGATTACGACGCTTTTGACGATAAAGGCGTTGCTATTGCGGAAATCACAGCCAAAAATCATATGATGGATTTAGGTTCCGATAATACGATGAAAGGTTTTGCAAAAGCTTTAAAAGGCGCGAAAATCGGCGATGAAAAAGAAGCGAAAGTTGAATATCCTTCGGATTATCCCAATAAAACGCTTGCCGGAAAGAAAATAACTTTTAAAACAAAAGTGCTTGAAATAAAAGAAAAAGAACTTCCCGAACTTAATGATGATTTTGCGAAAGATATGGGATTGGAAAGTCTTGAAGAGTTAAAAAATAAAGTGAAAGAAAGTATTGAGTCGGAAGAAAAACGCCGTCAGGAATCAGATTCTGAAAAACAGGTTGTGGAATATCTTGTCGAAAAAAATAAATTTGACGTTCCTCAGTCTTTGGTAGCTCAGCAGAAAGATCTTCTTAAGGAAAGAATGAGAAGTTACTTTAAAAATCAAGGCGTTTCCGCTGATTATATAGAAAAACAAATAGAAAAAGGCGAAGCTAAATTTAAAGAAGAAGCTGAAAAAAATGTCAGACTTTCTTATATTTTGAATAAGATATATGAAACTGAAAATTTAGCAGTGACTGATGCCGATCTTGAAGCCGAAAAAAACAGAATGAAAGAATCTAATCCCGCGCGTTCGGAAGCGGTTGATAAATATTTTGCCGAAAAGAAAGACAATATCATGCTTTCTTTGAAAGAAACAAAACTTTTTAAATTTTTGTTTGATAATGCCAAAATAAAAGAAGAAGTAAAAGATATGCCCCTCAAAAAGGAAGAGTGAAAAGTTGAGAGTGAAAAGTGAAGAAAAAGTGTTTTCGCTTTGCGAAAACCTAAATTTAGATTTCGGCAAAGCCGGAATTCAATATCTCCACTCTACAATCTTCAATCTTAACTCTTTTTATTGGAGTTAAAAATGCTAATACCTACAGTCATAGAAAGATGGAGTCAGGGCGCGGCGGTTACGTACGATTTATATTCGCGTCTGCTTAAAGACAGAATTATTTTTGTCGGAGGTCAGGGCGGCGCTATTGCCACGGATTCCGCTAATGTTCTTATTGCGCAGCTTTTGTATCTTGATTCGGAAGAACCGGGAAAAGATATCAGTTTATATATAAATTCGCCCGGAGGTATGGTTACCGCGGGTCTTGCCGTTTATGATACTATGCAGTTTATAAAAAGTCCGATAACTACCATTTGTATGGGTATGGCTATGTCTTTCGGCGCTGTGCTTCTTGCCGCGGGTTCGAAAGGCAAAAGATATGCTTTACCTCATTCCAGAATAATGATACACCAGCCTTTAATTTATGGCGGCGGCTTGTCCGGCACCGTTTCCGATATTGACATTGAAACTAAAGAACTTGTTTCCACAAAACAGAAGTTGTCTGAAATTATAGCCATTCACACGGGAAGAACAACTGAGCAGGTGTTGAAAGATACTGACAGAAATTATTATATGTCAGCCCAAGAAGCAAAAGAATACGGTATCATTGATGAAGTAATAAAAACAATTAAATAATTTGTCATACCGGCGAAAGCCGGTATCCAGGTTAGTTATTAAATAGATTGCGGATCAAGTCCGCAATGACGATAATAGTGAAAATGGATTCCGTTTTTCAACGGAATGACACAGCCTCGAAGGTATAAATGGAACGCAACAACGACCAGCATTGCATGTTTTGCAAAAAAGGCTACCCGCACAAACTGGCGGGGGATAACGGCGTTTATATTTGCGAAGCCTGCGCGAAAAGTTCAAAAGAAATTTTTGATAATTTGAATAAAACCGCGGTAAAAGAAGCTGTTGTAAAACTTCCTAAACCAAGTGAAATCAAAAAATTTCTTGACGGTTATGTTATAGGGCAGGATCACGCAAAAAAGACTCTTTCTGTCGCGGTTTATAATCATTACAGAAGACTGGAAGTTACCGCTCAAAATTCGGGTGACGTCGAACTTCAAAAATCAAATATTTTACTTATAGGTCCTACCGGCACCGGAAAAACGCTTTTAGCCCAGACTCTTGCCAGGCTTTTAAACGTTCCTTTTGCGATTGCCGACGCTACCACTCTTACAGAGGCAGGCTATGTAGGCGAAGACGTTGAAAACATACTTTTAAGGCTTATACAAAACGCCAATTTCGACATAAAAAAAGCCGAAAAAGGCATAGTTTATATAGACGAAATTGATAAAATATCAAGAAAATCCGACTCGCCGTCTATTACAAGAGACGTTTCAGGCGAGGGCGTTCAGCAGGCTCTTTTAAAAATTCTTGAAGGAACCGTCGCAAGCGTTCCTCCCCAGGGCGGAAGAAAACATCCGCAGCAGGAATATATAAAAATTGATACGACAAATATTCTTTTTATATGCGGCGGCGCATTTGCCGGTCTTGAAAAAGTAATAGAAAAACGTCTTTCAAAAAAAAGTCTGGGGTTTATAAAAGACGAGTATTCCGATAACAGAGACAGTTTTAAAAATAAAGATTTCGCTTTTTCAATGGTAGAAAGCGAAGACCTTATAAAATTCGGGCTTATTCCGGAATTTGTCGGCAGGCTTCCTGTAATATCGGCTCTTAATAATTTGACCGTCGAAGATTTAGTACATATTTTAACCCAGCCGAAAAACGCTTTGGTTAAACAGTATAAAAAAATGTTTGAGCTTGAAAACGTCAAACTTTCTTTTGAAAAAGACGCGCTGGAACTTATTGCTAAAGACGCTCTGAAAAGAGGTTCGGGCGCTAGAGGACTAAGATCTATAATAGAAAATATTTTGATGGATACAATGTTTGAAATTCCTGATAATAACTTAATTGCGAAATGCGTTGTTACGGCGGATTCGGTCGCTAAAAAAGAAAGACCAAATATTACGCTAAAGGAGACGGCATGAGCGAATTAGACAGATTTAATAATGACAGAAACGAAGCCGTAAAAATTCCGGACACATTACCGATGCTTCCGGTACGCGAAATAATTCTTTATCCGGCCATGGTTTTGCCTTTGGCTGTCGGCAGAGAAAAGTCCATAAGGGCTTTGGAAGAATCGATGGCTTCAAACAGGCTGATTTTTGTCGTTACGCAGAAAAACGTTCAGGTTGAAGATCCTTCGCCTGACGATGTTTATGCAATAGGCACGGTCTGCGAAGTTTTGCAGATTCTTAAAATGCCTGACGGCACGCTTAAGGCGCTTGTTGAAGGGATTAACCGCGCTCAGTGGACTGATTATAAACTTATTGATAAAGGCTATATAGAAGTAGGCATTAAGGTTTTTGATGAGAAAGTCGAAAAAACTCCGGAAACAGAAGCCGTAATGAGGAGAGTTGTTTCGCTTTTTGAGCAATACGTAAAACTTAATCCCAGAATGCCGATGGAAATCTCAATATCGGTAAGCAATATTACCGATCCCGCAAGGCTTGCGGATACAATCGCGTCGCATCTTGCAATTAAAAATAATGACAAACAGACAATTCTTGAACTTGTAAATCCGGTCGAGCGTCTTGAAAAAATAATTCAGATTTTAAACGCAGAAATCGAGATATTAAATATAGAACGCAGAATACAAAACAGGGTAAGAAACCAGATTGAAAAAACGCAGAAAGAGTATTATCTTACCGAGCAGATGAAAGCCATACAAAAAGAACTTAAACAGAAAGACGACGCCCAGAAAGATTTAGACGATCTTAAAGAAAAACTTAAAAAAACTAAAATGCCTCAGGCGGCAAGAGACGCAGCTGAAAAAGAATTTTCGCGTCTTGAAAAAATGATGCCAATGTCTCCGGAAGCTACTGTTATAAGGACATATCTTGACTGGATTATAGATCTTCCCTGGGAAAAAGTTACTCAGGACAATCTTGATTTAAAAAGAGCTAAAGAAATTTTAGATCAGGATCATTACGGGTTAGAGAAAGTTAAAGACAGAATTTTAGAATATCTTGCGGTATTGTCCAGAGTTAATAAAATAAAAGGTCCCATACTTTGTTTTATAGGACCTCCCGGAGTCGGCAAAACTTCCATAGCTAAATCCGTGGCAAGAAGTTTAGGCAGAAACTTTGTAAGGATTTCCATGGGCGGCGTGCGCGACGAAGCTGAAATAAGAGGACACAGGCGTACTTATATAGGCTCAATGCCGGGCAAAATTATACAGTCGATGAAAAAAGCGGGTTCTAATAATCCTGTTTTTATTCTTGATGAAATAGATAAAATGGGCTCGGACTTCCGGGGCGATCCGTCGGCGGCTTTGCTTGAGGTTTTAGACCCTGAGCAAAATTACGCTTTCGGCGATCATTATCTTGACGTTGATTTTGATTTGTCGAATGTTATGTTTATAACCACGGCAAATACATTGCATAATATTCCAAATACATTGCGCGACAGGCTTGAGATGATAAGATTTTCCGGTTATACGGACGCGGAAAAACACCGCATAGCGCGGGATTTTATAATTCCGAAACAGCTTAAAGAACACGGACTTAAAAACGATGAGTTTATTTTGGAAGATTCCGCTTTAGACGCGGTAATTACAAATTATACCCACGAGTCGGGCGTAAGGAATTTGAGCAGGGAAATAGCGAATTTGTGCAGAAAAATAGCGAAAGATCTTGCTTTTGACAGCAGTATAAAAAAGATAACCGTAACCACGGAAAATTTGAATAAATTTTTAGGTATTCCTATATTTGAAAGAGAAAGAATTACGGAAAATGACATCGGCGTAGTGACCGGGCTCGCATGGACTGAAGTCGGCGGGGAAACGCTTACAATAGAAGTCAACAGAATGAAGGGAAAAGGCGGTCTTTTCCTTACCGGAAAACTTGGCGACGTAATGAAAGAATCCGCTCACGCGGCGCTTACTTATGTTCGTTCTTCCGCTGTAAAATTGGGAATAAACGAAGATTTGTTTAGAGAAACTGATTTTCACGTTCACGTTCCCGAAGGCGCGGTTCCTAAAGACGGTCCCAGCGCGGGTATAGCGCTTGCCACGGCTCTTGCTTCGGTATGTCTGGATAAACCCGTCAAGAAAAAAGTCGCGATGACCGGTGAAGTTACTTTGAGAGGCAGAGTTTTGGGAATAGGCGGACTGAAAGAGAAAGCTTTGGCTGCTTACAGGGAAGGAATGAAAACAGTTTTGTTTCCTGAAAGCAATAAAAAAGATTTAGCAGATATTCCTAAAGATATAAAAGATAAACTTGAAATGATTCCGGTTTCACATATGGATGAAGTTATAGAATATGCTTTAGGGAAAACTGAGCGATGTCCGGAAAAAGTGGAAAATCGATGTCCGGAAGAAAAAAAAGTAAAAAATAAAAAAGCAAAAAATAAAAAATACGAAAAAATTAATAAATGGAGGCAGTATAATGAAGAAACATTATCTTTTAACCCCAGGACCTACGCCGATTCCGCCGGAAGTAGCGCTTAAGGAAGCGTTGCCGATTTTGCATCACCGCACAAGCGAATTCGCGGCAATTTATAAGAATGTCGCGGAAGGTCTTCAATACGTTTTTCAGACGAAAAACGAAGTATATACGCTCGCGGGTTCAGGCACGGCCGCGATGGAAATGGCTGTAATAAATTTGTTAAGCCCGGGAGATGAAGTTATAGTCGCAGGCTGCGGAAACTTCGGTGACAGATGGATAAAAATCGCCCAGAGTTACGGAGTAAAAGTTATCAATGCTTCCGCTCCGTGGGGAAATGTCGTTAAACCCGCAGAAATAGAAAAAGTGTTGAAAGAAAATCCTAACGTTAAAGCCGTTTATACGACTTTTACGGAAACTTCTACAGGCGTTGCAAACGATATTAAAGCGATCGGTGAAATAGTTTCAAAAACAAACGCGGTTTTGGTTGTAGACGCGATTTCCGGTCTTGTCGGTCAGGAGTTTAAAACTGATGAATGGAAAGTTGACGTCGCTGTCGCGGGTTCGCAAAAAGGTTTTATGTTAGCTCCCGGACTTGCGTTTATTACGCTCAGTGATAAAGCCTGGAAATTAACTGAAGAATCCAAAATTCCTAAGTTTTATTTCGATATAAAGAAATATAAAAAATCTTACGCTACAAGCGAAACGCCTTTTACACCTCCTGTAACTCTTATAGTTTCTTTGCAGGAAGCGATAAGGCTTATAAAAGAAAGAGGAATCGAAAACCTTTGGAACGATTATAAGCTTTTGGCGAAAGCCGCAAGAGCGGGAATGAAAGCCTTGGGTCTTGAAATTTACGGCGAAGTTCCTTGCGAAGTCGTAACCAGCGCTTTAGTTCCGGACGGTATCGGCGGAAAAATAGTAAAAACTTTGAGAGAAAAATACGGAGTTTCAATTGCCGGCGGTCAAGGTGAATTGAAAGGGAAAATAATAAGATTTGCCCATATGGGTTATATCGGCAAAGCAGACTTGCTTGTAGGTTTCGCATGCCTTGAAATGGTTCTTACCGAACTCGGTTTAAATATCGAAAAAGGCAAAGCTGTAGCAGCGGCTGAAGAAGCACTACTTAACGGATAAAAAAGAGTAAAGATTGAAGAGTGTAGAGCGGAGATATTGAATTTCGGCTTTGCCGAAATTGATTTATAAGTTTTCGCAATGCGAAAACTCGTTATCTTCACTTTTCACTCTCAACTCTCAACTCTTAAATCTATATTATAAAGGTGAAAAAATGTATAAAATATTAATGACTTACGACAGTATGGAAGGATTAGACGCGTTAGTAGCAAATAAAGAATTTAAAATTGAAGTTCATAATAAGCCGTCGCCCGAAAAATTTAAAGAACTTATAAAAGATTACGACGGACTTTTGATACGTTCCGAAGTAAAAGTTACGGCGGAAATAATCGAAGCCGCGGAAAAACTTAAATTTATCGGCCGCGCCGGTACCGGCGTGGACAACGTAGATAAAGCGGCTGCCACACAGAAAGGTATTGTAGTCGCTAATGTTCCCGGAGGAAACACTATTTCCGTGGCAGAACATACGATAGGTCTTATTCTTTCAATGGCAAGAAGCCTTCCCGAAGCCTGCACATCCATGAAAAACAAGAAGTGGGAAAAGAAAAAATTTATGGGACATGAAATATTCGGAAAAACTCTCGGACTTATCGGTCTTGGCAGAATAGGCACCGAAACAGCCAAAAGGCTTTTGGCTTTCGGAATGAAAGCCGTCGCGTATGACCCTTTCGCAAACGCGGATATCGCGAAAAGCCACGGTATAGAGTTAACAACGCTTGACGAAGTTTTCAAACAGTCTGATTTTATTTCAATACATGCTCCTAAAACCAGTGAAACGGAAGGAATGATAAACGCCGCTAATATCGCGAAAATGAAAGACGGAGTGAGAATTGTCAACTGCGCGAGAGGAGCGATTATCAACGATAAAGATTTGATTGAAGCCGTAAAATCAGGCAAAGTCGCCGGCGCGGCTCTCGATGTTTTTGTAAAAGAACCGCCGGAAGACTGGAGTCTTCTTGAAACCGAAAATATTATAGGTACTCCTCATCTTGCCGCTTCCACCGAAGAAGCGCAGGTAAAAATCGCGATTGAAATGAGCGAAGTTATAATAGATTTCTTCACTAAAGGGCTTATAAGAAACGCGGTAAACGTCCCGACCGTCGACTGGGAAACTTACAAGAAGATGAAACCTTATATAGATCTTTCGGGTAAAATCGGTTCTTTTGCCGGACAGATTACCGAGGGCGGAATTAAAGAAATAGAAATAAGCTATTTCGGAAATATCGCGAATTTTAACGCGAGTCCTCTGACAGTTTCTTTTCTTACAGGCTTATTATGCCGTATTCTTGATACAAAAGTAAATTCCGTAAATGTTCCTTTGATAGCCAAAGAAAGAGGAATAAAAGTAAAAGAAATAAAGGACAATGCCGCGGGCGATTATACCGGTCTTATCAGCGCGAAAGTAGTCACTGATAAATCGGAAAGCACGGTGTCAGCGACTCTTTTCAGCGACAAAAACGCGAAGATAGTACAAATAAACGGATTAAACGTTGACGTTGTTCCCGAAGGCGGAAAAGTATTGATTATTAACGACGACAAACCCGGAGTAGTCGGAAAAGTCGGAGTTGCTTTAGGAGATAACGGCATAAATATAGCCGGAATGAATGTCGGAAGGAAAAACGCGGGCGGAGAAGCTCTTACGATTATAGAAGTTGACGGCGAAGTTTCCGCGGCTACTACGGAAAAGATTTTAAAAATTCCCGGAATAAAAAAAGCAAAATACATAGCTTTGTAATATGCGACGCTAAACAAAAAGGGCAACGGTAAAACAACCGCTGCCCTTTTTTGTTGGAAAAGAAAGAGTTTTTGTAGTCGTTGTCGGCTCGTTTAAAGTGTGTCATTCTGAACTTGTTTCAGAATCTTGTCGTTTAAGATAAAAAACTACCAGACCCTGAAACAAGTTCAGGGTGACAAATTGAGGTAACGGAGTTAAAATGAATATTTATATGTTGATTATAGTATTTTTTATATTGGCTGTTTACATTGTTGAAACCATCGCGGATTTGCTTAATTTAAAAAATGTCTCGAATGAAATTCCAAAAGAATTTGAAGGTTATTACGATAAAGAAAAATACGCCAAATCACAGGAATATTTGATAGCAAGAACGAAAATATCTCTTAATATGGCGACTTTTTTTACGGTTATTCAAATAATGTTTATAACTTCCGGAGGTTTTAATTACGTAGATAAATTCGCGCGTTCGTTCGGTCTTGGTGAAATAATGACAGGGCTTATATTTGCAGGAATTTTACTTGCCGCCCTTGAGCTATTAAAGATACCATTTTCTGTTTATAGTACGTTTGTTATCGAAGAAAAATTCGGGTTTAACAGGACAAACATTAAGACTTTTATATCTGATTTATTAAAATCTTGGCTGGTTGTTGCGATTATCGGTGCGGCGGTTTTTTCCGCGGTAATATGGTTTTTTATGTATTTCGGGAAATTTGCCTGGGTTTACGCTTTTGCGGCTGTAGCAGCTTTTCAGCTTATTATAACTTTTGTGTATCCTGTCGTCATAATGCCGTTGTTTAATAAATTTACGCCTTTAGAAGACGGTGAGCTTAAAACTTCCGTTGAGGATTACGCCAAACGTGAAAATTTTAAAATGAAAGGGCTGTTCAAAATGGACGGCTCAAAACGTTCGACAAAAAGTAATGCGTTTTTCGCTGGTTTCGGGAAATTCCGCAGAATAGTATTGTTTGACACTCTCATACAAAAACATACTGTGGAAGAACTTACAAGCGTATTGGCTCACGAAATGGGGCATTTTAAACTTGGGCATATAATAAGGGGAATGATTTTTTCTTTTGTTTCATTGGGTATAACGTTTTTCATTTTGTCTATTTTTATAAACGCGCCGTGGCTTTACGAGGCGTTTTTGATGCAGAATAAATCAGTTTATGCGGGAATAATATTTTTTGGATTTTTATATATGCCCATTTCTTTTTTAATAGGTATTGTATCAAGTTATTATTCGAGAAAACACGAATACGCGGCAGATGCGTACGCCGTAACCACTTACAAAAAACCGCAGGCTATGGCGGACGCGCTGAAAAAGCTTTCCGTGGATAATCTTTCAAATCTGCATCCTCATCCTTTTAAAGTGTTTTTGGAATATTCCCATCCGCCCGTGCTTGAAAGAATAAATGCTATAAGTAAAATAAACGTAACGGAGAAAATAAATGGATAAATTGCTTAAAGAATTGCTTATGTCCGACGGAATTTCAGGATATGAAGAAAACGTCGCGAAAATTATGACGGATGCTCTTAAACCTTTGTGCGACAGCGTTGAAACCGACAATTTCGGTAACGTTATAGGTAAAAAAGGCAAAGGCGGTAAAAAAATAATGATTGCCGCTCATATGGATGAAATCGGCATGGTTGTAAAACATATAACAGAAAAAGGTTTTATTTACTTTATTAAAATCGGCGGAATAAACGATTCAATTTTGCCCGGAAAAACAGTAAAAATCATAAATAAAAAAGGCAAACATATAACGGGAATCATCGGTACAAAACCTCCGCACTTAATGAGCGATGAAGAAAGAAAAGTGCCGGTAAAGTATGAAAATATGTTTATAGATGCCGGTTTTTCTTCGCGCGAAGACGTGTTAAAAGTTATGGATGTTGGCGATCAGATAATATTTGAGCCTTCCGCAGGCATTTTAAACGGCGATGTTTATTACGGTAAAGCGGTCGACAACAGAATCGGCTGCTATGCGATGGTAAAAATATTAGAAAAACTTCCGAAAAATTTTGCCGCTGAAATTTATGCCTGCGCGACTGTTCAGGAAGAGGTAGGTCTAAAAGGCGGAAAAACTTCATCGTTTAAAATCAATCCTGATTTTGCTTTGGTAATAGACACTACTGTTGCCGGAGATATGCCCGGTATAGAAGAAAAAGTTTCTTCTTTAAAACTCGGAAAAGGCGTTTCCCTAAATATGATTGAAGCTTCCGGCAGAGGAACTATAGTTCCTCAAAAAGTCCGCAAAATTATACTTGAAGCCGCAAAAGAGAATAATATACCTTATCAGATAGACATAATAGACGGCGGAATGACTGACGCGGCCATGATTTATGCAAACCGCGAAGGAATACCTTCCGGAATTTTAAGCATTCCGACAAGATATATTCACGCTCCAGCCTCAATATTTAACATAAAAGACGTTGAATCTACAATTGATTTAGCGGTTAAAGTCATAGAAAAAATAATTAACAATTAATAAATAATAATTAACAAATGGAAATATTATGAAAGATAACATTGTTAAAATTAAAAGTAAATCCTTTGCGATAAGAATTTATAAACTTTATCAATATTTATGCATAGAAAAGAAAGAATTTGTTCTATCTAAACAGATTTTGCGTTCAGGTACAAGTATTGGCGCTAATATTTCGGAATCTGAATATTCTATTAGTAAGAAAGAATTCATCTCAAAATTGCATATAGCATTAAAAGAAGCTTCCGAAACGAAATACTGGTTGGAATTTATGTATGATGTGAAATTAATAAATCAAAAAGAATTTGAGAATATTGTAAATGATTGTGATGAATTGTTGAAACTCTTAACAGCTGCCATAAAAACTTTGAAAAGGAAATAATAATTATTCATTATTATTTATTAATTGTATGTTAAGCTTTTGCATTTTAGCGAGCGGTTCAAGCGGAAATTGTTCGGTTATATGGACTGAGAAAGCCGTAGTATTGATAGACTGCGGCTGCAGTTTAAAATATATAACGGAAAAACTGTTGGAAATCGGAATCAATCCGCAAAATTTGACTGCGGCAGTTATAACCCACGCTCATATAGATCATATACATTCGTCAAGTTTTAATTTTCTGTGTAAACATAATATACCTGTATATTTTCATGAAAATATTTTAAACGATGTACGTGTTAAGTACGGTGAAAAAGCTTGCAACGCGGTTTCTTTTGACCGCGGATTTAATATTGAGGATATTTCAATCGAACATTTCGAAGTTCATCATAAAGACAGCAGAATATCAAAAACCTTAGGATTTACTTTTTTGTCTGAAGTAAACGGTCGTGATTATAAAATAGGTTATGTTACCGATACGGGAAAAATTTGTGAAAATATTGTAACTAATTTGTCCGACAGCAATATTTTGGTAATAGAATCTAATTATGATAAAAAAATGCTTGCAGAAAGTTCAAGACCGTATGAAAACAAAAAGTGGGTTTTAAGCGATTGGGGACATTTGGCAAATGAAGACGCCGCTAAAGCTATTGCCAAAATTAAAGCAGTTTCGACGGCTAAAGACAGTTTAAAATATGTTTTTCTGGCACACATAAGCAAGCATCACAATAGTCCCGAAATGGCATTGCGTGTCGCGCGGGAAACTTTGAACAATATGAATATATCGGACATTAATCTGTTTGCAACAAAAAGAAATGCTCGCTGCAGAGCAATAAAAATAAGCTGAAATTTAAGAATGGATTTTTTCTAAAAACCTCGTCTGTCATTCCCGAAATTTGTTATCGGGAATCCATATTGTATTTAACGTGGTTCCCCGATAGAAACACTCGGGGATGACAAAAGATTGGAATAATAACTTGCTTTTGTCACTTTACAAATCGAGTAAAAAAAAGTATATATTATTAATAGTTTAGGAGTTTATTATAATTAAGGGAGGGGATTATTATGGCAGAAGCAAGATGCATGAAATGCAAAAAACAGGTAGAAGTGAAAGACGCTCAGGATGTAGTGATGAAAAACGGAATGAAAGCAATCTCAGGAGTTTGTCCTGACTGCGGAACAAAAGTTTTCAAAATCACAGGCAAAAATAAATAAGTAAAAGCAGATATTTTAAACGAGCCCGGCATTAAAATTGCCGAGCTCGTTTTTTTATTTTTCATTAATATTTTTCCTGCCGAAAATCATTGCAAAAACAAGCTAAAAGGGCTAAAATTATAATATGAATTTATATAAAAAAGCGGTATGGAGAATAAAATGAAAAAATTACTATTATTTATTATGGCATTTATGTGTTTGACCGGCGTAAAAGCGTATGCAACTACCTTTAGTGATTTAAACACGCTGTGGCAGCTCGGAGGAACACGGAGTTTAACTTTAGACAGCGATATTAATTTTTCAGGCACTCTTAATAATCCGGGTTCAAATCTTATAATAATGAATATTATAAACCCCGGTTCTTTTGAATTTTTCAGCAATGGCAGCAGCAGCAGAAGAGGATTTAACTTAAGTAATAGTTCTGCTACCGTTAACTTTGACGGCGGGATAACATTTCGTGATTTTTATTACTATAGCGGAGGAGGAGTGATATATGCAAATCTGTCAACAGTGAATTTTACAGCGACAAACGGTAATATAGCATTCAGTTCAAACCGTACAGGCGTTACATCGTCTGCGCCCGGCGGAGCCATATATGCTGAAAATTCAATAATGACTTTTCAAGTGTCAACTGGCAGGGATATAATATTTAGTTTAAACGAAGGCTCACAAGGTGGAGCGATAGCTGCTGAACAATCATCAATGAGCTTTACCGCAGGCAGAAATATAATATTCACTTCAAACAGCGGAATCGGAGGCTCTACTTTCGGCAGAGGCGGAGCTATATATTCAATTAGTTCGACAATGACTTTTAGTGTATCAAGCGGAAGTATAATCTTTAGTTCAAACAGCGTAACAACTCAAAGTGGTCGCGGCGGAGCCATATATTCTGAAAATTCAATAATGAATTTTAGCGTATCAAGCGGAAGTATAATCTTTAGTTCAAACAGTGTGAACTTAGGTAATAATAACGGCGGAGCTATATATGCAGATCAATCAACAATGAGTTTTAAAGTGACAACCGGAGATATAATTTTTAGTTCAAACCACGTATTAAATTTGGAACCGAATTTCGCGATGTATGGCGGAGCGATATGGGCAAGGCAGTCATCAATGACTTTTAGTGTTTCAAGCGGAAATATAATGTTTATTTCAAACAGCGTAGCCAGAGATGGCGGAGCGATATATGCAAATAATTCATCAATGGATTTTATAGTATCAACCGGCAATATACTATTCAGTTCAAATAGAAATATAAATGACAATTCCGGTTCCGGCGCTGCTATATATGCAGAATATTCAGTAATGAATTTTAGCGTATTAAGAGGAAGTATAATATTTAGTTCAAACAGTTCAACAGTCGGTTCCGGCGGAGCGATATGTGCAAGTAATTCACCAATGGATTTTATAGTATCAACCGGTAATATACTATTCAGTTCAAACAGTGCAAGAGGTTCCGGCGGAGCGATATATGTAAGTAATTCATCTATGATTTTTAGCGTGTCGAGTGGAAATATACTATTCAGTTCAAATATCGCAAGCGTAGGCTCTTTGTATGGCAATGGCGGAGCGATAAATACATATAATACTCCAATAATGGAGTTTAGCGTATTAAGCGGCAGTATAATTTTCAATTTAAATAAGGCTATTTCCGGTGGAGCAATATATGGGAGCTCTTCAAGAATGGATTTTGCCGTATCAACCGGAAGCATAATTTTCAGTTCAAACAGTGCGGGCAATTCCGGCGGAGCAATATATGCGTCCGGCTCAGCAATGACTTTCAGCGGTTCTTCAATAACTTTCATCAGTAACGTAGCGTCCAGCAGCGGCGGAGCTATGTACTTGACAGGTAATGCCTCAATTAGCGTCAATACTCCCGGAAGAATATTAGTCAGTTCAAACATCGCGGGAGACTCCGGCGGAGCTATATATATTATAGGCGCTAATGCTTCAATGGGTTTCAGTTCTCCGGTCGGAATAATATTCAGTTCAAACAGCGCAGGAAATTCCGGCGGAGCAATCTATTCTTCAGGCAGCAGAGTTAATTTCACTAACGGTTCAAGCGTAACATTTACAAGGAACAGAGCTGATGTTTCCGGCGGGGCGTTATATGCGACTTATTCAATAATGAATTTTGACAATATAACTTTCAGTTCAAATATCGCAGGAGAGAAAGGCGGGGCAATATATTTATTGAGATCGTCAATGACAATAAGCAGCAGCGTTTTCAGCGGAAACAGAGCTTCAAGCGGCGGAGCGGTAGCTGTAGATAATTCTACTATTACATTTGACAGCACAAATAGACAGATATTATTTACCGGAAATACCGGGACATACGGTAACGATATATACGCTAACAATTCAATAGTAAATTTTCACGCCGTAAACAATCAGATAAGATTGGAAGGCGGAATATATGTAGGAAGCAATAATAATAGAATAAATAAAACAGGAGAGGGAGAATTATACATAAGCAGTACAAACTATATACAAGGAGTGTTCAGCCAGACGGCAGGAACAACAACGATAAATCTGGCAAATTATACGTTTGCCAACGGAACGTGGAGCGTAACAAGCAGCAGCGGAGTAAGAGTAAGCAATTCTGTATTGACTGTGTCATCGAGCGTAGTATCGACGTTTACCGGAAATGTAAACGTGACCGGCGCAGCGTTGAATATAACTAATAGTACGGCATCTTTTGCAGGCAGAACAAGTTTTATAGACAACAGCGCGACTACTCACGGCGGGGCAATATATGCATTGAGATCATCAATAAGTTTTAACGGAGGAAGCACAACATTTCAAAATAATTTATCATCAAACATCTATTCCTCAGACTCCGGCGGAGGAGCAATATACGCTAACACCTCAAATATAATTTTTGACAGAGGAAGCGTGACGTTTCAATATAATATATCTTTATCTACAATGGGTTCAGAACCCACTTCCGGCGGTGGAGCTATATACTTGCTCAATTCAACAATGAGTTTTACAGATGTGAATTCGAGATTTATCGGCAATGATGCTTTGGGTAACGGCGGAGCAATAAATGCTCAAAACGGTTCAAATATAAGTTTTGTTGGAGGAAGAGCTATATTTCAGAATAATGTATCAACAGGATCTGCGTTGATGTTTCCCGATGGCGGCGGAGCGATACACGCATGGGGTTCAACAGTAAGTTTTACAAATATGTACACAGAATTTACAGGCAATGAAACAAGACTTAACGGAGGGGCGATATATGGCAGAGGCGGCGCATATATAAATTTTACAGATGGGACTGCGGTATTTCGAAATAATACATCTTCGGCAACTTCAGGTACTCCGTCATTAGTTGGCGGCGGAGCAATAAATTCGTTTAGCGCAATAGTGAATTTTAGAAACATGTATACTGAATTTACCGGTAATAATGCGTATAACGGCGGAGCGATATATGCAAGAAGCGGGGATGTAAGCTTTAACGGCGGAAGCACTACATTTCGTGAGAATAAGACAACATCTTATTATCTGCAAAGTGACGGAGGAGCAATATATTCGTATGGTTCAAAAATAAGTTTTGAAAATACAATTACTAATTTTATTGGTAATGAAGCAACAGGCAGCGCCGGATCCGGCGGCGCAATTGCTGCTGAAAATCGTTCAAATATAACTTTTACCGGCGGAAGCGTGACATTTCAAGATAATGCGTCATTTAACGTTGGAGGCAGAGGCGGCGGAGCGATATATTTAACCGGCGGTTCGACAATGAGTTTTACAAATATGAATACTAATGTTACAGGTAATGAATCAAGGTATAACGGAGGAGCAATATACAGTGTAAATTCAAATATAAATTTTACAGGAGGAAGCACGACTTTTCAAAATAACAGAATATTAAATTCATATACAACTAATGGCGGCGGTGCGATATATTTAACCGGTTCAACACTGAGTTTTACAAATACATATACCAATTTTACAGGTAATAATGGAAGGCTTTACGGCGGAGCTATATACAGCATTAATTCAAGCGTAAGTTTTAACGGCGGAAGCGTAATATTTCAAAATAATAACGGTTCAGTCGGCGGAGCTATAGCTCTAGTCGGAACCGGTACTGTGCATTTTGCGGATACAAGGATTACTGCCGTAGGAAATACAGCTGGCAGCGGTGGTTTTATATATTCAAGCGGAACAAAAACGATAGATTTAACATTCGCCAATATAACTTATTCAAGCAATACTGCGAGCAGCGGCGGTTTATTATATGGTGTTAACGGAACAATATTTAAATTCAACGGCCAGGATACAAATATAATAAATTCTACTGCGTCAGTTTCCGGCGGAGCAATATATTTGGGCAATAACGGCAAAGCAGATTTTAGCGAAACAAACTTAAACGCGCAAAACAACAGAGCAAACTATGGCGGTTTTATGTATGTAAACGGAGGAACCGCAACGTTTAACGTGGCTAACTTTACAGGCAATACGGCGGGAATATCCGGCGGAGCAATATATAATACCTCAAGCGGAAGTATAACAATGGCAAACAATGTATTGTTTACGTTAAACAGGTCAACTAGTGGCAGCGGCGGCGCGATATACAGTGATGCAAGTTCAAAAATATATTTTAACGGAATATCTTCATTTACGTTAAACAGCGCCGGCAATCAAGGCGGAGCATTGTATTTGCTTGGCGGGCAAACGTTTGACAATGCGGTATATTTCACAAGCAACAGCGCAAATGTCGGCGGAGCTATATTTGTTGTGGCAAATACAAGTTATACGTTTAATTCAACTGCGGAATTTACGGGTAATTATGCTTATGCCGGCGGTGCTATATATAATGATACCGGTTCAACAATTACATTTACAAATCCAAATCTTATAAAATTTACGAACAACAGAAGTACGTCTAATTCAACGTCCGGCGGCGGAGCGATAAATAACAGAGGGTATATGGACTTGGGCTCGGTAACGTTTACAAGTAACAGCGCGCAAAATCAGGGAAACGGCGGAGCGATATATAATACGATGGCTGGTTTAGTAAGGCTTACCGGAACAAAGTTTGAATATAACACGGCAATGTCAACGTATTACGGAGGCGGCGCGATATTTAATAACAGCAGCGGTACTGTAAATATAATGGCAGGCACGACATTTATAGGCAATTCAGCGTTAGGCAACGGCGGGGCAATATATAACGATATCGGCTCAACAGTAACAATAGCGGGCGCGGGAATAGTGTTTGCTCTGAATACGTCATCGTCAAGCTCCGGCGGCGGCGGAGCAATACAGAACAACGGATATATGGCAATTTCGTCAGTAAATTTTGTGACGAATACGGCTTTAAACGGCGGTAACGGCGGAGCGATATACAACAGCGGAACTAGAGCATTGCTTGAATTAAATAATGTAACGTTCAGTTCAAACAGCGCGACGTCAACAAGTTATGGAGGCGGCGCAATATACAATACCGGAAACGCAAGGCTGAATATAACAGGAAATACTCAATTTAACGCAAATAGAGCAAACAGCGGTAATGGCGGAGCGGTATATAATTGGACAGGAGTGATCAACATAACTCCTGCGGCAGTTGTAAGCTTTACGACAAACACGGCGACGAATGGCGGAGCAATATATAATGTAGCAAATTCAACTGTAAATCTGCAGACAGACAGTAATGTGACATTTACATCAAATAGCGCGACAACATCAGGCGGAGCAGTATTTAACGCGGGAACGTTTACATCTGCAATAAATGCGCTGATATTCAATTATAACACGGCAACAGACGGCGGAGCAATATATAACAATAATACCGGAATAATGAGTATAGCAAGGGCCGTGTTTATACAAAACAGAGCAGGAAACGGCGGAGCGGTATATAACATGGGAACGGCGAATTTTGAAAATGTGTTGTTTACGCTCAATACGGCAACAGCATCAGGTTTTGGCGGCGGAGCAATACATAACAATTCAGCCAGCAGAGTTTTGAGTTTCAGCGGGAACGCGCAATTTATAGAGAATAATGCGATCGGAACCAATGTTTACGGCGGAGCGATATTTAATAACACGGGAGTAATATCTTTCTTGTCAGGTTCAACAGGGACATTTATAAACAATACGGCAACGCGAGGCGGAGCAATATATACTTTGGCAAACTCAACAATAAATTTGCAGGCAGGCAGCGAAGTAACATTTACGTCGAATACGGCAACCCGTGGCGGAGCGGTAGATAATGCAGGAACATTTACGTCGTTAACAAATTATTTGCTGTTTAATTATAATACGGCGACTGATGGCGGAGCAGTACATAACAGCGGAGTGATGAGTATAGAAAGAGCAACGTTTATACAAAACAGGGCAGGAAACGGCGGAGCGGTATATAATACCGGTACTGCAAATTTTAAGGATGTTTTGTTTACGTTTAATACAGCAACAGCATCAGGTTTTGGCGGCGGAGCAATACATAACAACTCAACAAGCAGAGTATTGAGTTTTAGCGGCAACGTACAATTTATAGAGAATAATGCGATCGGAACCAATGTTTACGGCGGAGCGATATTTAATAACACGGGAGTAATATCTTTCTTGTCAGGTTCAACAGGGACATTTATAAACAACACGGCAACGCGAGGCGGAGCAGTATATACATTGGCAAACTCAACAATAAATTTGCAGGCAGGCAGCGAAGTAACGTTTACTTCGAATACGGCAACCCGCGGCGGGGCTGTAGATAATGCGGGAACATTTACATCATTAACAAACTCATTGCTGTTTAATTATAATACTGCAGCCGACGGCGGAGCAGTACATAACAGCGGACTTATGAGCATAGAAAATGCGACATTTATACAAAATATAGCAGGAAACGGCGGAGCGTTTTATAACACGGGAACAGCAAATTTTAAAGATGTATTGTTTACGCTCAATACTGCAACAGCATCAGGATATGGCGGCGGAGCAATACATAATATGTCATCTGGCAGAATACTGAGCTTCAGCGGAAACGCGCAATTTATAGAAAATAATTCAGTAAACGATGCACACGGCGGAGCGATATTTAATAATACGGGAATAATATCTTTCTTGGCAGGATCTTCCGGAACATTTATAAACAATACGGCAAACTTTGGCGGAGCAGTATATACTATGGCAAATTCGACTATAAATCTGCAGGCAGGAAGCAATATTGCATTTACGTCAAATACAGCAACTAGAGGCGGAGCGGTATATAACATAGGAACATTTACATCTTTGACAAACACGTTGGCATTTAGTTTTAGCACAGCGACAAGTAATGCAGGCGGAGCATTTTATAATACAGGAATAGCAAGCTTAACATCTGCAGTATTTAATATGAATATGGCGTCAAGCGACGGCGGAGCGATATACAATACGGGAACAATGAGCATTTTGAATGGCTCGTTTACGTCGAATGTGGCAAGAACGGGAAGCGGCGGAGCGATATATAACACAGGAGCCGGAGCATTGGTAAATATAGGAAATGTGATGTTTACATTAAATGCTTTGACAAACGCATCATCCAACGGCGGAGCGATATATAATACCAATGGCGGACAGATTAATTTTATTGCCGGCAATACGGTGTTCAGCATGCATACGGCAAACCAGGGCGGCACAATATACAACGCGGTAAATTCATTAATAACAGCAGCGGCGGGAAGCAATGTACAGATTAGTTACAGTTCTGCAGCAGCCGGCGGAGCAATATATAATTTAGGCAGTATAGAATTAGTTTCGGGATTGTTTTACTCAAACAAAGTTGATGTAGAGGGTGGAGACGGCGGAGCGATATATAATAGCGGCGCGGCGGCAACATTGAATTTAAGAAGTGTAATGTTTACTTCAAACAGCGCAAGAATGTATGGCGGTGCGATATTTAACAGCGGTTCTGCCACATTGACGCGCTCTACGTTTACGTCAAATGAGGCGAATTACGGCGGAGCGGTATACAATACCGGAACTGCAAATTTTGAAGATGTATTATTCTCATATAATAAGACGACAGTAAATGTCGGCGGAGCTATATATAATGCGACAAGCGGAAGAGTAAATTTTAGCGGAAATGTACAGTTGAATAATAATATATCGGTACTCAGAGGCGGAGCAATATTTAACGGAACCGGCGGTTTAATTGACCTGAAGACAGGAAGTTCGGTAATATTTGATTCGAATGTAGCGCGTTCAAGCGGCGGAGCTGTTTATAACTTAGGGACATTTATATCGTCAGCTGCGTCGTTAAGATTTATTAATAACATATCATCAGGTACAGGCGGAGCGATACATAATTCAGGTGTTGCTGCTTTATCAGCCGGATTATTTGAATCAAATAAGGCAAACCAAGGCGGAGCAATATATAACACCGGAACCGGAGCAGTAATAAATATAGGTAATGTGCAGTTTACATTAAATGCTTCGACAAATGCGTCATCAGCGGGAAGCGGTATATATAATACGGCAGGCGGACAAGTGAATTTTATTGCAGGAAATACTGTATTCAGCACGCATACTGCAAGCCAGGGCGGAACGATATTTAACGATACAAATTCATTAATAACTTCAGCGGCGGGAAGTTACGCGCAGTTTAATTACAGCTCGGCGACAACCAACGGCGGAGCAATATATAATGCCGGCAGCGTACAGCTTGCATCAGCGTCATTTAATCAAAATAAAGCGGCAAACGGCGGTGCTATATATAATTTGGGCAGTATAGAACTGGCTAATGCAGTATTTACATCAAACAGCGCGGCAGCCGGCGGAGCTGTATTAAATGTATCCGGAGCAATATTTAATTCAAGTAATACATATTTTACGCTAAATAGAACGACATCCGGCGGAGGCGCTATATACAATGCCGGCGGAGCCGTATTTAATGCCTTCAATACTGTTTTTGCGACAAACACGACTAATGACAGCGGCGGAGCGGTATATAATACCGGTTCATCGGTAAATTTTTCAGGCAATGTAAGGTTTAGTTCAAATAGCGCAGGATTTGCCGGCGGCGCTATACTTAATGACGTAAATTCGACAATAACTGCAGATGCGGGAAGTTTCGTAATATTTGAATTTAATGAGGCTGAAGATAATGGAGGCGCAATACGTAACTATGGAGATATAACGTTTGCGTCAGTAATATTTAGTTCAAATATTTCACGAGCCACGAATCAAGGCGGCGGAGCCGTTAATACTCTCAGCGGTCGTTTTACTGTAACGGAATCCGCAGTATTTGAAAATAATAAAGCAACTCATATAGGAGGAGCTTACCATGGAATATACTCCACTAATACATTTTCAGGAACAATAATAAGATTTACTAATAATGAGGCTCTTTCCGGCGGAGGTTTTGCTGTTGCTTATTCATCAGTTACTTTTAATGCCGGTAATGTCATTTTCAATGATAATGAATCAGAACTTAGCGGAGGCGGAGCATTTGGGAACGATTCAAACTTTTTTAGTTTCAACGGAAATAATATAACATTTGAAAATAATAAAGCAGGCTCTATGGGCGGAGGGTTCGCTTTTGCGAATTCAGAAGTAATTTTCAATAATGAAAATATAAATTTTACAGCTAATACAGCAACCGGCAACGGCGGCGGTATTGCCGCGCGTTTAAATTCTTCTTTAACATTTAACGGAAAAACTGTTTTTTCATCAAATACGTCGACCGGTGGTAACGGCGGAGCAATATTCGGCGGCGAATCGCAGTCGCTTGTATACTTTAACGGAATATCTACATTTACATATAACAGGGCGGCAAGTTCCGGCGGCGCATTGTATTTAAAACAAGAAAATACAACTTTTGCAGATATTGCGTATTTTGCAGAGAATAGAGCAATGTTTGGCGGAGCTATATTTGTAGTTTCAGATACAAATTATGCGTTTGACTCAATTGCCGCGTTTACGGGGAATATAGCGTACAGTTCCGGCGGAGCAGTATATTTAGACGCAAGGAGCGTTGTAACATTTAACGAAAATACAGCTTTTGCAAATAATATTTCGAGCAATACCGGCGGAGCAATATATGCGTCGAATAATTCTGTAATAACATTTGAAACGGAATCGGAATTTATAGACAATGAAGCGGAATACGGCGGAGCGATATATATAGGAGAAGGCGCGACAGTAAGCATTGCTGATGTAGTATTTGCCGGCAATATTGCCGCAAGTTCGGGCGGCGCGGTTTATATGAGCGGAATAGCCGGAAGCACGGCAGTAATGAACATAACGCCTACAGCAGATACAATAATAGACGGAAATTTTGCCGGAGTAACTCCGAATGTATTCCACTTGGAACAATACGCGCAGCTAAATTTGAATATAGCAGACAGCACAATGGCAATAAATGACGCAATAACGTCGAATGATATGTATACCGAAGTAACCAAGACAGGAAACGGAGTATTGATATTAAAGAGCGATATTAATGCTATAGACGGGAGAATGAATGTATATGGCGGAGTAGTAAAGACAAGTTATACAACGGGAAGCGGTGACATATATTTTGATAATGGTTTTGGCGGAACGCTTAACATAACAGCAGAAGACGATATAATAATGTTTAACAATCTGTATGCATATGATGTTAATTCAATAATAGATCTGGATATAGATGACAATACAATGACGATGAACGGAATAATAGGAAAGAGTATCGAGGGACATTTTGAAAAGAACGGATTGGGAAAACTGATAATGAGCACTAATTCATCAGCGGGATTGTATAGTACAATAATAAATTCCGGAGAAATGGAAATATTGACAAATAATTTCGGGTCATCGCAATTAACTGTAAGTTCGGGTACTGTATTAAGCGGAACCGGAAAAATAATAGGAAATGTGACAAATAATATTCACGGAACAATAAAACCGGGACAGGCTGGCGGATTGCCTGAAAACAAATTTGGCACATTGACAATAGACGGAAATTATGTTGAAAACGGTATTTTGGCTATAAGATTAAACGAAGGAACGGAAGGTGCTGAGATATTGCCTACAAATGATATTCTGAAAATAACAGGCAGCGCGACAATTAACACAGGAAGTTTGATAGATTTGGATATGACTAATGGATTTGAGATATACAAGAAATATAATGTGTTGGAAACGACCGGCGGAGTAAGCGGAATCTACAGCGGATTAAAAACATTATTCCCGTCGTTTGATATTGACATATTAATAGGTAAAGACGATAAGAATGTGTTTTTGCATTTAAAAAATGTAGAAACAGATTATGTAAATATTCCTGGTTTAGATCATAATAATACGGAAGTAGCAAAAATAATAGATAAAATAACGGCAGGCGGGGATGAGGACAAAATAAACGATTTGTCTAAAATAATAGGAACAATGGATCCGATGGATGATGCCGGAAAAATGAGGGTAATGGAAGAGGTGGCAGGCGGAATATACGCGAACGCGTTATTAATGAGCGGACATCAGATGAGACAGGCGTATCATAGAATACTGGACAGAAGAGAAAGCGGATATGAGGGGTATAATGTCTGGGCAGGTATATACGGTTCACAAAGCAAAATGGAACAAGATTCTAACAGCGGAGATTTTAAAGCGAGAAACGGCTATTTGATATTGGGATTAGAAAAATACAGCGACAGCAGTAACTTTATGATGGGCTATTACGCAAGTATAGGGCAGCACGATACGCATCAGTGGGATGATATTGTAGATATAAATGACTATCGCGGCGGACTGTATTTAGGAAGCTTTAAAGGAAACTGGACAATCAGAGCGGAGCTAAGCGGAGGCTATCAGCAGTATGAAGGAAAAAGAGTGCAGGCATT